>Ga0247760_1000887_pt1 | contig 30533 bp, 26 predicted proteins | sample UWRJL171409R4_FD_179936 | JGI IMG/M metagenome (GOLD analysis project Ga0247760, IMG submission 179936) | Plant litter microbial communities from Arlington Agricultural Research Station in Wisconsin, United States - UWRJ-L171-409R-4 | ecosystem: Environmental > Terrestrial > Plant litter >... | reverse complement strand
ATGCGGGGTGGGATGGGGAGAGCGAGGATATGAGGGCGGCGGATTTGCCGTTTCCAAAACCGAATAAGCGGTATACATAGACTTTGCCTTTACTTGGGTAAATAATCGGGCCTGGTTACCTGGTTAGTTGCGCTGTTCCCCTGTGTTTGGTGGAGTTGAATCCATATAATAGGTAGATACCATCGTTGCACTAGCAATTGGCCCTTGCTTTTGTCATTAAACAGAGTTGTCACGAAGGATTTGAGAGCAGGTAAGGATAGATGTTGACTGATGGCTAATAATTATCGGCCTGGAGTTGCCAACTATCGTGGAGACATCGATTTTCTTCACGCAGGTCTCCTCCGTCCACGGAGACGATGCCAATAGTGGTAGCATTCGCTTTATGTATCATGTATATATTTGATATAGGCTTCGTGAGCGGAGACCTGCACGGAAGGAAGTCAATGTCCTCCGCTACGGTCAGTGGACTTGGGTCGATGACGATTGGGATCTTAATCATCTTGATGGCTGGGTTGATGGGTTAATACGTTAGATTGCGGTTAGACAGGTAGTTTTTATACACCTTCCTTCCTTTTGTACGTTTTGCTGTGCCTACAACGACGTAGAATATGTAGTCGGTGATGGATCACTGGCTGGCTTCTCCTAGGGTTAACTAGCATGTTTCGCGGGAAGCCAAACCCGATAAAAGCAATGGGAATGCATTGTGGATTGGATGAGAGCTTGGGCCTAAACCTTTTTCATTTCCTCTTTAACCAACCCCTTTTTGTCCACTGCTTGGCATGACAGTCGTTGTTTCTGCCCTCTGGTAGAGTTGTGTTAAACGATGGAAGGATATCTATCAAGCGGGAAAAAAAAAGAAAAAGAAAAAGAAAAAAAAAACCCCGGAGCAAAGAGGCTTCATCTAAGATTGGGAAATGGGTTGGTCACATACGGACACCAGCACATTCCAACACTGCCCTCGGCCGGGAGTATCGGGTGCTTGTCTCATATTCACCACCACATGTTTCCCTCCACTGAGGCGAAACGATTTTGACCCTGGTACCCACCAATCCGAGTCCCAGCTCAGCCTATCAGCCCAGCTACATATATCCTCTTGGACCCCGTCGCTGTCGATAATAGTTCCTATAAACCCCAGAGGTGGGTCCCGGTCCTCGTCCCATTTGAACCCAATGGCAAACCTCGGACTCTGCTGCTCGTCCCCATGTGCATAAAGCAAAGCAGCATGAGCTGCATGAGTGGGATTAGGAAATTTAAGCCAGTCCCGCTTTCGAACCGAGGACCAACGCCTCGTTATCTTGCCACCCCAATTTAGCCTTATGAAGTATCTGTCGATTGCGGAATAGCCGCCACCTTGTGCCAGGGTGACATCGAGTTGACCAATCTTGGGTTTCCGTGGAACTTGACATTCAACGCCTAGCCCTTCGCGGTGTCGAATCTTGATATGGCGTACTACTGGAATCTCGGAAAATTGGACTGCGAAGATCGAATTGCCGCTGGGAGGTCTGGAATAAGTTCCATCTTCATTCTGGTCAAGGATAATCCCCACCCGGCCAACCTCGAAACAGCAGCTTAGAACCGCCATGACTTTCGACCCCTGTAATATTTCATGGACAGATTCATCCTCGTAAGTGAATCCGATATCGCGCCCCTTGGTTTTCTGGGCCGCGCGGCTGAATAATCTCACTTTTGAACCTCCGCGCAGGTCCTTAAGGGATAGAATGGGAGCTGTCAATGATAGGTGGTGTTTCGTATGCTCGTAATTTGTCAAGTTGTGTAAAAGGGTTGCTGGAAGCCATTGCACGCCCAATGTTGTTGTTGTTGTTGCCAGAACGCTCGCACTCGCCGCAGTATAAACACGAAACACGGGCCGCGCTGCAAACAGCTCAAGGTGCCGAGCAATAAAACCGCTGTGAACACGCGCGTATACGATGAACACGCCTGGGCGGAGGGGTGCAATCGAGGACCAGGCGAAAATCGAGTCGTCGCTGGACTGCTTCATGATCTCCCGCTGCAGCCGCTCAAAAGCCTTCTCGCCGCCTTCGCCGTATAAAAGAGGCATATTGACGTCGAAAAGACCCATTAAACTATAGGCTCGATCCTCTTGCCTCGTCGTATTCCTCTTAGCGGCCCATGACAATTTCTGTGCCACACTATGTCCTTTGCAGGGATGAGGACATGACTCGGAGCCACACAGCGGGTTCTCCAAGGCATCGGCGGTAATCCCCGTGATCTCCTGAATAATAGTACTCAGCGATTTCCTCGTTCCAATCTCCTTCCAGTCCTTGTTTAGGAATACCACTTCGCGAGGCGCCAGCAGTTCCTGGAGCGTCCACCCCCGCGTAAACCACCGGCTTTTCCGGAAGGATGAGGACGCCTGCTCTGGATCATCACTCCCGAATCCGTCAACGTCGGCGAGGTATGCATAGCAGACTTGAGCTTTTTCATACCATTGAAACATGGAATTGATAGCCTCGGAAAGTTCCGCTGAGCTGGACTTATCGATGCAGCAGGTGTCGATCCAAGTGTAGTTAAAACCTTCTCGCTCCGACTTGACGCAGCACCCATCAAGCTTCGCGTAACCCGTCATGCCAATGTAACTCTGGGTCTCGTTTTTGATGTCCTCAAAAGTGATCTCACCCTCTCCCCAGGTGTGAGACAGAATGGTGTATCGAGGCCACTTCCAAGTTGTGGCGAGCAAGCTCTCGAGCCTCCGGGTCTCGACATTGAGGAGTCTCATGGTCCCAGATTTAGGCACAAGATAGACACTAGGAGACGACTAATACACAGCAGTGACTGCGCTTGAGTAAATGAAAGGCGGTTTCTGTGGGGTCGCGTCAAAAGATGCTCTTGGGATGAGACAATTCAGTTGGAGGAAGTTGCGATCAGGCAGAAATGCGGCACACCAAAACGTGGAGAGCACGTGCAATTTCTTTGATTGGTGCTGTGGATTCAGCAATACAATTGGAAGGGACAACTGCAACCCGAGCGGGGTCAATCGATTTGAACTACTTTCCAGCTCCAACTTGACAACAGAGACACAAGCGGCACTGCATCAACCCGCTCCTTTACTTTGAATCCTTGCTGTAAAAGGCACCCTCTCCTCCCAAATCCTCAAGCGCCTGTTTCGAGTTCTCCTTGGACTGCTCGCTGGTGTCTATCGAGCCACAAATTAGCTTTCTTTCGGTGGGTGGGTTTCGTAGAAACTAACTCGGGTTGCTAATGTTTGCCTTATGTCCCCGAGCTTGGTTGCTGATCTCCTCCGGGGCATCGTTGGCACCTTCCTGGGCCGCGTCCTTGGGGATGTCGCGCTGCTTTGGGTTGGGGCGAAGCTCGGGCATGGTCACGATTTTAAAACTCAGTTGTGATAATTTCAGTAAGTTGCGTTGATATGAGAGTGATGCATCAATTGAAATGTCATGTTTCAATACTTTTGACTCTTGGGACTTAAATACTAGAGGTGATGTGTGGAGCCCCGCACAGAATTGAGTCGTGACGCCATGCCGACATCATGACAACCACCGCGGGTTAGGTCATGACATCACTGGTTAACCTGAGCAAATAACTAACATCCCAATCATTACCCCCAGGAACATGCATGGATTCTCCACAATCGCCCAATAGAGATTAAAAGACTGGTGCACGATTGGATGAGTAGATAATTCAAGCATCAAGCCCTCAGCTCGCTGTGATGCCGAGTCCAACAAGACCGGGGTGGGAACATGTCGTCATGTATTCCCATGTCATTGTTCTTTCCATCCATTAGGAGTTGACGAGACCCAGAAAACATTGATCCTCGGATCCAGTCACCGCCACGACTTTCAAGAAGATCACAGCCAAGAAATGAAAAGAAAGAAAAAAGAGTGGGACTAAAATGAGCCAAATGCAGAGATTAGAAGCTCGCCATGGAACTCTTTCGACAAAAAGACTAGACCCTGGCGAGTTGCAGTCGGAGAATGAGCCCTTGTCATGCCGGAATTCGCATGCATCTCGAGGAATAGCCCGAGCCTTTGACTCGAGCGCATCTCTTTCCACGTATCCAGTCACTTTACGGGTTAAACATGCAAGTTACGGGAATCACGGATCTGATGCGTTGCACAACCCGACACGATAAGCTTTCCCCTAGCGCCCGACTTTATTGCTTCAGCTTGAACCCGACTGGCGATATCGGGTCGGCATTGACGGATAGTTGCTGACCCTTCCGGACTATTGTGTCGGAATGAGTGGCGCCAATACCATAATATAATTCGAGCTGGGAACTTTTCATTCCCAACGTGATACCTGTGAATCGTAACAAGAGTTCAAGGATCTCAGCTGTGCACCAATACTTTCCAGAATGGCACGAATATCCCTGGCCGTCAGTCTTCTCGTCACCTTGGTTTTCGGTATCAAGTTTGATCCGGATGCAACCTACCATTGCCCACCGTTCCAAGCGGGCTCGTTCGACATTCACCAGTTCCAACTTCACCCCGACACTGCCACATTCGATTCCAATCACTGCGTTCTCTGGATCAGGTGAGCAGAAATGGCTAGACCCTTCTTTTTCATCCATCCTTTTTGGAAGTTGCTGATTTGCCCAGCTCGCTATTCAACGCTAGCATCGTCAAATACGACCCATACACCCACAAGCTCCTCGAAACCAAAGAGTTCCCTGGCATCAGCGAAATATGGGACACCCATGGCAGTGGCTTCCATTTTGACCAACATACAGGTATCCTAACGATCGTCATGAATGACCAGACTGTGTTCCTCACTGCCGGTCGCAACGTGTCTGGTCCCTACTGGCTCGTCAAATACAACACGCGCACTCGTCGTGAGATCTGGCGCGCCGATCTCACCCGCTTCACACAAGCCAAGTACGCAGGGTTTCAAGACGTTACCGTCGATGCGCGCGGTAACTCATATATCATTGGCACATACCCAAGCAGCATACTTCGTATCGACAAATCGGGGAAGAGGATCACCGCGTGGTACCCGCCTCAGACCACGGATAATACCAAGCATGGCTATGCTGGCGTTGACTCCGTCGGGGAGACACTACTCGTTGCTGATGCCAACGGTGTCCCGGAGGGCGTGAACGAAGGCAACAGTGAGATTTACCGCTTCGACATGACCGGCGAAGAAGGCAGGCCAGTTCTAATCCCTCGATCTCCCACGGGTATTAAACTGGGTATCCCGGATTCTCTCCGTCTTCCGGAAAGATACGGCGGCACGGTGATGCTCATGGGCGAAAACTACGTCGGCGTCACAGTTCTACGCTCGCTTGATGGTTGGCAAACAGCTGAGCAGCTGGGAACCATAAAGTCGGATTTTCCAAGGTTCCCAGATAGGCTAATGTCGTCGACGGTGCAGATTGGCGAGCGGCAGTTTATGTTTGGGCAGATTTTTCCGGATGAGATTGTGCCGGGGACGAAGGGGGGGAATATTACGGATTTTCCATTCTTTGATATTACGGACCGGGTAGAAGAGTTGTTGAGGGGCAAGGGGGAGTATGCTTTGGATTTGAAGTAGTTATCTCGATGCCTGTCCGGGCAACTGCCTGATTCTCCAGGGGGTTCAAATCTCTTCACAGATTTTGATGTTTTCCGCGGTACACATCTGACCAGGCACAGAGAACTAACTTCTTGGGTAACACAGAGATTCTAAAATAATGAAGCTTAGGTATTCTGCGTCCGAGCGTGAACGGGTGACATCACTTCTTCTCCGGTCCACAAACTCTCACTTCACACTGGCAAACCCACTCAAACGAGCCGAACGGTACGGTATTGCATCGATTACCGAGAATGAAACCACTAGACCCCTGACAGTTGCTGCCACTCCAAGTCTTGATCCTGCATGAACTAGGTAGACACAAGGGATGAGCGTCAAAAACACCGAACAGCTATCGGAAAATACACTTACTAGCCGCTAGCCCGCACCGTCCAGGACACAGACTGGGCGTTGGTGACGGCGTTGCAGCCAGTTCCGAGCCACAGACCATAGGACTGATAGCCAGACCCCGTGTTGCATCCTTGCCGCGCAAAGGTGAAGAGATCACCGGCCCAGCGAACGTCTTGTCGCTTAGCGAGTTCCAGGCTAGTGGTGTTAAGATCCAGGAGCTGCTCTGCAGGGAGCTCAGCCGGCATGGCCAAGGCCTGGATGCCACAAACAAGGGCGAGGAGCAGAAAGAGCTGCTTGAGGAGATGCATGGTTACTCTGGTCTAGAGGGTTGACAAAACTGAGCATCTCTGTAATTCTTGTGACACCATGGCATTTATATTTCTTAGTTCTTCCCCTCCTCTCCCCGGGAACAAGACATGACGGCAGTAGCAATGAAATTTGACCCGCCTCGAGTGACCGAAGGATCAATACTCTCATCTACCATCCAGTTTGCCATGTGGGACAGTGGCAGGTTCACGAGGCACAGCCGTACACGGGACGACACTCTGAGTCGCCAAGTCCCATTGTTGAATCCTGGACAATGTCTAGTGTCTTCTAACGTAGCACAGGAAGTTTAAAGAACCAGTTTGCGGTAATCCGACCAATCGCGTTTGTCAAACCATGCCGGAGCATGAAACAGTGCCACAAACCCACAGGGCGCTCAAGCCTATGCGCCAAACTTGATGGAGTTCAGGACGAGGGGAATTCAGGGATGAGAGTTAGCGGTGTATGGATGAGGAAGGTCAACCTGGAGATGCAGAAGAACCGGTGACTAAACGAAAGTCCAGAGAAAGCTCACCCGACTTATTAACAGCCTCAACGGCTACAATCAACACATACGACCATACCCACTGGGGAACTCGGGATCCCGTCCGCTCTCCCTTAGATAAACCAGTGAGGGCCAAACTAGTAGTTGGGTCGGTGACGACCAGCGAATCCTTGGTGTTGTATGTTTTTTTGACTTTTTTTTTCTTCTTGCCTATCGGTCATTATTGACCTTAGCCTTGACCGCTCGAGATTCCCGTAATAGATTTGGAGTTGAAAACACTGAACAAATTCCATTCCAAATAATTCCGGACGATTTTTCTGTCTCCAACACAATGCTGACGCACTGAACCGACAGACCAATTCCTCGTGATCCTAAATGTGCTTCTTCGCATACCAAACACCATCCTATGTCTAGTGATCGTTAAATACCGCATACAAAACGCAACTCAACCCGTTGCACGTCTCACCCAAAATCGAGACCTCGAACCATGCATTTGACTCGGTTACGCACGAGAAGGCAGGAGTCATCTTGATAATAATGCAGATAAGAATTACTGGATATCCCTTCGCACTCCAGTCGTCACAATTAACGCCACACGTGGTTGGCCAAAGTTTACTTGTCTTCACATGTACAGCAAGCGGGTCGCTTCCGCAGCGGGTAAAGTCGCAATGCAGACCACATTTTTGACCCGCTGCCCACTTGATGCGAGGTGAAAAAAGGTTTCGACCTTTTTCGTAAGGAACGTCCATGATTTCAACTCGCTGCATCGCATACCTACCTCATTGCTGGGAATATCACTTCTTTGTCTCCGCATTTACTTCTTTAAACAGCCCCTGGGTGGACCGGACAGCCATGGCTGCTCTCCTGGTTCTGCGTCTGCCCGGCGCAGCTCGGGTGCGGGGTCCTGCTCCGATCTTCGGCACAGCTTTGGCAAGACCTTGGACCTCCAACATTCGCAGACAACTGTCATCGGCCGCTGCCGCCACAAGCATCCAACCCGAAACACCAAGTTCCGAATCCGTCCCCGTTAACCACGCGCAAGACAATGCTCCTACCGACCCCGAATGGGCAAGACGCGTCTTGCAGGATGCTGTCGCGGCGACATCTCCCCGGTTGAACTGGACCAAGGAGGAGGTGGCTGCCATTTATCACCATCCGTTGCTGGACCTGACATATCAAGCAGTGAGTTGCCCGAAACGTCGCTGACAGCCTCTCTAAACTTTGCAAACAATGTCTAACATCTATTCCTCCCGCAGGCAACCCTCCACCGACGCTTCCACAAGCCCAGCGAAGTGCAACTCTGCACCCTCATGAACATCAAAACCGGCGGGTGCAGCGAAGACTGCTCCTACTGTGCGCAATCGACCCGCTACCAAAAAGGCACCGGCCTCGAAGCCAAACGCGTCGAATCCGTCGAATCTGTCCTCGCTGCCGCGCGCATCGCCAAAGCCAACGGCAGTACACGTTTCTGCATGGGCGCCGCCTGGCGCGATATGCGCGGACGCAAGAACTCGCTACGCAATATCAAGGAGATGATTTCCGGAGTTCGTGCCCTCGGTATGGAAGCCTGCGTGACCCTCGGCATGGTCGATGCCTCGCAGGCCCGGGAACTCGCCGAGGCCGGTCTCACCGCTTATAACCACAATCTCGACACGTCCCGCGAGTTCTACCCGAGTATCATCTCCACGCGGACTTACGACGAACGTCTCGCCACGCTGGGCCATATCCGTGACGCGGGAATCAACGTCTGCTCTGGGGGAATCCTCGGTCTAGGCGAAACCCCCGCCGATCGTATCGGCTTACTCCATACCGCCGCCACCTTGCCTTCTCACCCAGAGAGTTTTCCCGTAAACGCTCTCGTGCCTATAAAGGGGACTCCGCTGGGTGAACGCAAGCCGATAGAATTCCCAAGCATGCTCCGCACCATTGCGACGGCGCGCCTCGTCATGCCGCGGACGATAATCCGCATTGCGGCAGGACGGAAAACCATGGCAGAGGAACAACAGGCGCTGTGTTTCCTTGCGGGGGCCAATGCGATTTTCACAGGAGAGAAAATGCTTACGACGGAATGTAATGGGTGGGATGAAGATGGGGAGATGTTTAACCGGTGGGGCCTCGAGGGGATGAAGAGTTTTGGGAAGTCGGATGTTCATCCTCCCACGGAGATGGAGTAAGTCAGACTAACTTCAGGGATGGTGTTGTGTATGTTTGTTTTCTCTAGCAGGTTTATACTATAGCTTGGATTTTTGCAAAGGGCTGTGCCTCACGGGGTGAACCGGCTCTAGACTTTGAGCAATCATCCAGGTCTCCACCGCCTCCACCAACCCCTTGACCTGCTCCAGCGTGTTCCCCGCATGCAGACACACGCGGATCCTCTCACTTCCCTTGGGCACGGTTGGGGCCACAATCGGACGCACCATGAACCCTTGTCGTTGGCATTGTTGGGCCAAACTCCTGGGATGTGATGTGAATACCGGGATGATGGGTGACTTAGGCTCGGCAGTGTTGATATAGAGCACGTGTTTCGGCGGTGATAGTCGCAAGCAAAGGTCGACAAGCAACTTGTGAGTTTGAAGAGTGATTTGCCGCAAATGGCGCAGCAGTGGCTCCGCCTGCCCGCTCATGATAAAGTTGTAGGTTACCTGGATTGCGGTGAGAGAGGGTATCGTCATGGCTGTTGTGTAGATCAGACTACGGGCGTAGTTGATGAGGTACGACCGGGTGGTTTTCGAACACAGAACGATGCCTGACATTGATGAAGGAGTCAGCATCATTTGGGTTATTGTGACGATGAAGTAATGGCACATACCCCCCGAGCAACTCATTGCCTTTCCAAACCCCATCACACGGGCCCAGACCCTCTCCTCAAGGCCAAGTTGGCAAGTCAACCCCTGACCTTTTTGGCCAAAGACCCCAACGGAATGGGCCTCGTCAACAATGATGTACCCGTTCCGCTGGGGCAGGTTTTCTTCCACACACTTAACAGCCTCGGTGAGCGGCACCACATCTCCGTCCATACTGTAGACTCCTTCCACAGCGATAAAGACGTTTCTCTTCCCAGAAGTGAACTGCTGTCCACCATCCCCACTTTGTAGCCCTTGGAGCACTCCTTCCAGACTGTCCAACATCTCTTGGTCCTGAGGTTTCGATGACTCTTTACAAGTCCAAACGCAATTGTGAGCAAACGGTATCTTCCTCCCCGCTCGACTCAACCGCATCCCATCATGGACACTGGCGTGGATGAGCTCGTCATAGACAATAGCATCTCCCGGTTGCGGAACACAGCCAAACAGACCTAGGTTCGCATCCATGGCCGAGTTGAACAAAAGTCCCGCAGGGGCATTGTGGAATTCCGCGATTTTGTCTTCGAGAGACTCGGCTTGGGGTGAATTGCCATCGAGTAATCGGGATCCGCCAGAACCCAGAAGCGGTGAGCCAGTTGTAGCAAGACCTTGCAGTGCGGCCAGAAACGCTGTTCGTACCGGAGCGTGGGTAGATAACGAGAGATAGGCGTTGGATGAAAAGTCTATCATTCCGGCGGGGACGGTCGTGAGCTTTCGGAGGAGACCACGCGCTCGGCGACGCTCGAGGTGTTGGGCGAGGACATGATCGAGTTTATCTGGTTTAGGAGACATTTTGATGCCAATTTTGCAAATTTCAGACTCTTTGGTACAGTCAATGTTCCCAGACTACCCTGATGCTCCAGTCCTCGCTGAGGGCATTTCTGACCCGCTCGGCACGGCAACTCTCGCTTCGGTTCACGTCGCCTCAAAGTTTATTTCCCCCTCGACCCGTTATCGGAGGAGGGATTAGAGGTAAACACATGTCAGAAGTTTACCCGGAAGAATAGCCGGGTTTCGCCAATCGTGTCTGGTATAACACGTGCAAACAACTCGAGTGCATGTGCGTCAGGTTTTTTGTATCACAACCACAACAAAATTTGATTCTCCAACAATGTCGTCGTCGTCGCCACCACTGGTTGGCGCGCTGTTATTCCGCTCACTTCGGGCATATCAGATCTATGGAGCCAATACCGAGGTTGGCAAGACGGTGTTTAGCACGATTCTTTGCAAGTTGGCCAGCAGCCGCGAAAACGGCGAGCATGCGGCATATCTCAAACCCGTGTCGACCGGCCCCTTGACGGAGGCTGATGATGGGTGTAAGCACCTTTTTTTCTCTTTGGCGCAAAAACAGTGTTCACTGACAAATCTTGACGTTGACAGATGTTCTCCTTCCAACATCCTTTGGAGCTAGACTTCAACTTGAAGAGGCCGAGTCAATATCGTACAATGATGCTCACCTTCCTGACCAAACAGCCACATACAACGCTTCGCGCCAGAAGTGACCTCTTCCACTCTCTACCAATTCCATCTCCCAGTCAGCCCGCACATTGCGGCCAAAATCTCTGGCAAGGTCCAAATTTTGCTGCTCTTCCGATTCTCGTGTCACCTACTGACATTTTTCTAGGATACACCGTCGGACAACTTGTTGTTGTCAGAGATTTCCAACTACGCATCGCAACGTGCAGCTCTTGGATCAGGATGGCTTTTTGTCGAGACCGCTGGCGGGGTACACTCCCCCGGTCCATCTGGGACTACACAAGCTGATCTCTATCGACCACTCCGTCTCCCGGTTATTCTCATCGGCGACTCCAAGCTCGGCGGTATCTCTCAGACTATATCCGCGTTTGAGTCGCTAAAAATCCGCGGCTATGATATCGAGATGGTTTGTCTCTTTCGGGAAGACACGTACCAGAATCACAGCTACTTGACGCAATATTTCACGCAGCACAGCATCCCCGTCCACACTGTGGAAGCGCCTCCTCTCCGTGCTGACAAACTCGAAGTCGACATGGACAATATGAAAGAGTATTACCAAACCATCTGCCAGCACATTTCTTGGATGGAAATCCTAGCGCATCTCTCCAGCTCACATACGACCCGACTGCAACAGCTCTCTACCATGCAAGCTGCTGCGCACAGTAAAATCTGGTACCCATTTACGCAGCATACGCTTTTGTCTCCGGCGCAGATCACGGTGATTGACTCGGCGAGGGGTTCATATTTTCAGACTTTTTCTCCCTCTTTCTATTCTTCTCCCTCCTTGTCAAATCAGCCAAAGGAGTCGTCGCTAGAAAAGTCGTCAGAGGAGACTACATCTGATGGACAACTACTGCACGCGACGTTTGACGGTTCCGCCTCATGGTGGACGCAGGGACTCCCTCACGGAACCCCTTCACTTTCGTTAGCAGCAGCGTATGCGGCGGGTCGGTACGGACACGTAATGTTTGCGGAAGCGATCCATTCCCCCGCCCTTGAACTTGCCGAAACCCTTCTCTCGGGAATGGCAAATCCGAGATTATCAAGATTGTTTTATTCGGATAATGGCAGTACTGGCACAGAAGTCGCTGTTAAGATGGCACTCCGCGCAACTCGAATCAGATACAGATATTCTCTGAAAGAATGGAAAGATGTAGGGTTAGGGGTTTTGGGATTAAAGGGAGGGTATCATGGTGATACCATGGGCGCAATGGACTGTGCGGAACCAGGAGTTTTTAACGAAAAAGTGGAGTGGTACAAAGGGAGAGGAGCCTGGTTGGATTTCCCCGTCGTCAAATGTAAGGATGGGGTCTGGTTTGTTGTTGTTGATGATGACGAGGGTCCGGGTGGTGTTCACGAAGAGGGGATGAGATTTCGGACCTTGAGTGACATCTTTGACTTGGAGATGAGAGAAAAGAGGGGCGATGCCGAAAGGTATGAAGTTGAGATCAAGGCGATCTTACAGCGTTTGAAGAACGAGGGACAGAGGTTTGGAGCGCTGCTTCTCGAGCCGGTGGTTCTAGGGGCCGGAGGCATGTTGTTGGTGTGAGTACCTACCTCTACCATCCAATGCTGTGCTTACACTTCACGTTGTGCAGTGGTGGCTAATGATGTTTAGGGACCCCCTTTTCCAACGGACTCTGGTCAAGGTCGTGCGAAGCTCACCAGACTTATTTGGCGGGACCGTCGACAATTCCATTGGCGACAAAAACGAGTGGTCTGGACTGCCTGTCATCTTTGACGAAGTCTTCACCGGAATCTACCGTCTCGGTCGCTTCAGCGCGGCGTCGTTCCTCGGTGTGGATCCCGATATCTCTGTCCACGCTAAGCTCTTGACGGGCGGACTTGTTCCCCTCTGTGCTACCCTCGCCTCGGAGAGTATTTTTCGCGCTTTTCAGACAGACGATAAATCAGATGCGCTGCTTCACGGACATAGCTACACCGCTCATGCAGTTGGGTGTCAGGTCGCCCTGCAGAGCCTGCGAGAACTCCAACAGATGGAAGCCAATGGGGAGTGGGACTGGGCCAAGGCAACCGCAGCAGGTGACCAAGTCGAGACGCCGAGTGACGCGGCTGAGACACGACGGGTCTGGTCGGTTTGGGGTCCAGATTTTGTCAGCTGGGTGTCGCACCAACACCAAGTCGAGGGAGTTTGGGCCCTGGGAACCGTTCTCGCCCTGCACATGGGAAATACGGATGGCGTGTCGGGCTACAAGAGCAACGCAGCCAGGGGTCTCCAGGCAGCTCTTGCAGCGGGGAATCTGACAGACGGAAAAATCCACAGTCGGGTGCTCGGAAACGTGCTGTACCTCATGGCAGGCCAAAAGGCAAACTCGGTCACCATCAGGCGGATTGAGGGTCTGGTCAGACATGCACTTCAAAATGCAGCCGACTGAATCGAGTTAGAGACGCCAACTGGGCTTGTGCTGAGGTAGAGAGAGAGAGAGTGAGTGTGTGTGTATGGTGGTCTGATTGGCAGTTGATTTCTCTCTGTTCGTTTGTGGTTGCTGCAGGACTCGGACAACGATGCAACTGTTTATGTGCTCGTCGGCATACAAGGAGAAAAGGCGACAAATCATGTCTCTTGGAGCGCCTGTCCTGCCACCGTATTTTTCACAAGTTCCCCTCACGAAATGCAAGTCTGCGGGATAACCAGAGCTGTTTGCCGTGTGTTATTCGTCCTCTGCGCGGGTGCGGAGCCTTCCGTTAACGCCACCTGCTGTTGTGCGACCCAACTGCAGGAGAGCTGAAGTGCAACCCTCATCGTATGATTCATGTTTACCGTAGGACTTGATAGGTCAATTCCTAGGAGAGATTGGGGGTTTAAGGAGGGGGGCTTGGGGGGTTCGCTGCCGATAACATGACATGGTTTCTCTGTATTATCTCACTTTCCAATCGACTTGCTTTCCTTAACATTCCATCCTAGATCTTCCCTCTGGGCAACAACTCCATCCTATTACCATTGATCCCATCAACTCAAGCAAAATGCTTCCCAAAATCCTCTCGCTCCTTTTTGTCGCCGGAGCATTGGCTGCACCCGTGCTCGACCCAGAGGGGTCCTCCCCCTGGCAACGGCCGTTTATGGCCTCGGAGCGCCAGCCCACGACGGCCGTCATTCACGACACATACTGGGGCGGGCCCAGCAACTCGTGCAACCCGTCCCAGCTGCGGGTATACAAGTCGACCTCTTCGGGTGGCCACGACCTAACCACCATGTTGACTTTCAAATACCCCTCTGGCCAGTACTGCTGGCTCGAATTTTACGGACCCGCCATCTCCAGTGGTGGACGCCAGGTCGATGTCTACACGCAGTGGGCCTATGTGGATAAGTGTCCCTCGTCGGGCAACAATCGCGATAGGAATATTGGCCGACTGGAAATCCCGGCAGGAGGAGGCAAGGCAAAGTGGATTGCTACCTATGGGAATTACCTGATTGGACCAGGCTCGCCTTGTCCTACGTCCGGAAAGATAGAGGGTATTGAACTGGTCGGAGTCGGTGATAATGAAGATATCAAGTGGACGCAGGGATCAGGGAAGGGTGTGAGGGTTATTTACAACTAACTAACTGGAGAGCCAACCCCATGATATCTGACTGGACATTGGCACGGTGACGGGAGGAGGATGAGAATGGGTTCAGGTTGTTTGTTTCTCCCGCCAACGTGGACTCGACGGTTTAAAAGCAGCATATCTGCACTAATTGACGCATTTGACGCCTCATCATAATAATAACATTGGCATCAAATCTCATTGGGGCTGCGCCGACATAACCTTTGGGTCCCTGGCCAAAATCTGCGTAAACTCGTGATCCGCATTAATCCACTCCCAACCCCCGACTAAACCGCTCGGTCGACCCTCGGCCACTCTGAATCCAAACACAATCGTAAACTTCCACGGCGCTTCGCCTGCGGGGGACAAAGTCCAATCTAGCCAACAAATTGCCGATGTGTCGGAAACCGGCTCGATTCTCGAATTCGCCAGACGGAAATCATTGCCGAGCCCTAGGGACTGAAAGCGCGTCAACTCAGAATGCATCGACTTGCGGGCAATGTCGTCGTCTGTGAAGCTGAAGATGTTTCCCAGCGTAAATGCCGTGAATCCAGGGAGATAGAATTCCGCCAAGGAAGAGACCACTTCGGCGAGGGGGATGGCTGGGTCGGCTGCCTTGGCGAGCGTAGCAGCGTAGGCGGCGACAGTGGACTGCGCGGCGGTTGTGATGTTGGCCATTTTGAAGTTTGTATCTAATTGTAACTGTTAGATAGTTTTCAATCCGGGATTAATGGAAACAATGATGAAAATGCTAGGTATGAATTGGACAAGGCGGGGTTTATTACGAAGAGCATTTGAAGTCTGGGTCGGAAGCTGGGCCGCCGCTGCTGAAACTTGACAGTGATGCAGGAGCACATTGCGTTTCAGGATAGGCGTTGAATGTCGGTGCCTGGAGGATTCCGTTAGGCTTCTGAGTGCGTAGAAGTGGCGAAGCTAGGCCTCCGACTTGTCAACTAACTTGAATGATATTTTTGTTTTCCGACTTTGTTAGGTAAATGGCTCAATAGCTCAACGACAAGATCAGGATGAATATCTCATATCCCAATCGCCAATTCCAAAAAGAGATGTATCATCTTCTACAGCCCAGAGAGTTCCCAGGTCCCCCCATCAAGACATCCTGCTTGCCACCTCGAGAAAAAACCCATCCCTCTCCTTAATGATGCTCCCCACCTCCGCCGTCGCCTCTTCCTTTTCAAACCGCCTTCTCGCCTCCTCTAAATCCACCCATTCCAGCTTCAACTTCGCATTTAGCATCTCATCGGTGACCCCGTCGTCCGCGTCCACATTTACCAGTTCTGCCCGATAACACCATGTCACCTGATGCACTTGTACATCATCGCGGTATTCATCTACACATGCGATGGGTGGAGATTCCTCAACCAGGCGAATACGTCCTCCTGTCTCCCATTCAAGTTCATGGCGAGTGGCGGCGAGATGATGTAGGGATGTAGACGGGTCGGTGTACCCTCCAGGAAGACGGAACCGGAAATTCTCCCAGGGGTGGGAAATGGCGATTTGTCCGGCCGGGTTGGTGGCGATGATGCGGAAGGCGAGACGCGCGGCGTAGCTGAGGCTGGGAGAGGGGGTGCCGATGGTTTTACGGGGGATGTTGGTGGTGTTTGTTGTGGTCATGATGTCGGAGGTTTGATGAGGTCCGAGGTGAGTGCGGCGTGTGGTCGGCACGTGGCGGTGTGGTATGGGTGATGCATGGATGAAGTTGACATTAAAGTCAGCTCAGCCGCTATGAACAGTTAGCTCACGTAATTACTAAGGTATGCAGCACGCCGTTGAGTGGGCTAGCCAATGGTTTGAACTACTGAGTTTCCGTGTTGTCAACTCGTGGGGAGGTTCCGGACTTGGCACCGGACATGTTGGGGTATCGACACGACACATGAAAACACACGACATTTAAGTTAACAGTTCCAGAATCAATTCCGTACCTACCTAGATAACATATGAATTATGTCCTATTTCGCTGCATTATTTACTTTAACCTCCCCTGTCAAGTTGAGCGAATTACATTAAAGTCCCGCAAATTTCACCCCGCCAACCCACACCCTTCTCACCTTTCGCACCACTGTGATATCCACCGTCGGATCCCCTTCCACCAGGACTAAGTCTGCCCGTTTTCCAACCTCCACCGCTCCCCTATCCCTTAAAAGCTCCCCAAACTTTATCGCTGGAACTTTCGTCGCAGCTCGTAACGCCTCCGCCGGTGTCATGCCCACCAATTTCACCAGATTTTCCAACTCATCATGCATACTCTCTCCAAATCGCACCTGTCCTCCCGCGGGGACTTGACTCTGCGCGTTCGCATCCGTGCCTACCAAGATGGCCACCTCAGCGTCACGTAGGCGGCGTGTCGTTTCCACTGCTGCTGCGAATGCTGGATTTATTGTCGTATTCGAACCTGAACCAGAACTCGAATTCGAACCCGATCCAGACCCAGGACCGGGCGACGGCAATTGCTCCGCCACCGCTCGCATCATCATCAGTGTAGGACATAACACTGTTCCCCCTTCGGCAAACGCCCGGACAAGAGAGGAATCAAGCGGTCCATCCAATGTAGAATGGTGGATTTGATCTGCCTTTGCGGTAATCGCTTCTGCAAATGCCACGGTTGACGCCGCATGTTGGACAACTAGCCGCCGATGTCTATGCGCTTCCTTGACAAGGAGGGTTTGTGCCGCGGGATGGAGGCCCGGACCAGGTGCGCTACCGATAATTTTTATAAATTTCGCACCGCCTCCGCCTTGTCCAGGAGAAACCTGGTTGGCGACCCAGGACGGGATTTGTGTGAGGTTGGAAATAAGTGGCGGGTTCGGCACATCGGAGGCGACGATAGCGGCGTGGGTGCTGTTGGGGGTGGTAGCGACAAAAGAACCGAGGATAATGGAGGTGAGTCCGGAATGGGATTCGAGAGATGCACATAGATCCGGGGAGGGGCAGTGGGCGAGGATGGTGGTAGTGATGCCGGCGGCGGTGAGGGCTTGGAGATGTGAGACGTTGGCGGGGTGGGCGTGGGAGTCGATCAATCCTGGGAGGAGGGTCATGTTTTTGGCGTCGTAGACCCCGCCCTTGAATCCGTGTGACAGAGAGCAGTTTTGTCTGGAGGTGGGGGTACATATGGCGACGATTATCCCATTGCGAACGGTAAGTGTGCTGGGTAGGGAAATCCCCGCACCGTTGAAGATACGCGCATTAACGATAGCGAGATCAGCCGGAGGTTGACGGAGCCGAATAGATTCATCTCGGGCGGCGATGTTGAACGAGATCGCAGCCCTATGGTCGATATGAGATGAGTCCACATGGTCGAGAAAACAGCCGTGGGACCAGTGCACAAGCGTGGCCACAAGGCACACAATCCGTTGAAAGCGCGACAGTTGCATCGAGTGATTGCGTTGGCCTGTGTTGTTTCTTCAAGACATTGATCCCGAGGAGTTCATTTAAACCATCTATGACCTAAGTTATAAGTGAACAATATCTCGGATTAACTCATCCCGTATTCGCATACTCGTAATTGGCTGGCCTATTGCACATTGTGTTTGCATTGACCGGCCGGACTGGATCCTTTCGGGACGGGAACGGGGTTTAACCCGGAATGCGAACCGACCGTGAGCCCGAGACGAGGGTTAATCATGGGCCACAGTTTGTGAGTGTCTCTGTCCGGGAAATTGAACCGGAAAATATGAAGCCAGGAGGCAGTTCTAGATTTTTGGATACGATGTCACGAGAAATGACAGAGGGGATGGATGCCAAGCAATCCGCCCACATTGACAATGCAAAGACCACACATTCCCATCAATTCTGGGGGTCAAAGATCGGCTGCAGCCAGATAGTCGGGGTAGCAAACTAAACCTGCGGGAATACACCACTCTTTAATACACTATTTCCACCGAATGGGAAAGGGGTGGGCAGCGTGCACCCGGCGATCAATTTCATTGGTGACCACTACCCTTAAAGCCGGAATGGGCAAGGAGACGATTGTGAAACCCAAACAGATAGGTAAACAAGAATGACCTGCATACAGACCTGGTCCGGACAAGCTAGCTGATAAGGACAAGAACCCAGTAAGATGGTGTGTGAGGCCGCATTGGCGCCCCTGTCTTACTGCTGATAGCCTGGGATGACACACGCTGGTTCACCGTGATTAGAATGATCTTGTTGTTGGAGCACAAATCAGCAACTGTATTCCACTCAATAACACATCCATTTGCTGAACCCAACATAGCTACCTACCTACCTAGAGTATCCCTACATGTACTGAAGCACACTCATTCTACGCTGGACATTTGAATGAATGAGCCTCACTTCGCTCTGGAGCCTCAAAATATACCCAAGACAGAATATGCACAGCGGCGGCGGCCTCTTGATAAGAAAAACTGTGCAGAAAACGGTGTAAATAGGGTTACATTTTACCCAAGTATCAGCTATTGACGCTGGTCTGAGGCGCGGGAGCACAGTCAGACCCAAAACCAAAGCCTGGGGAATTTGAACATGATTGAACCAACCACACAAACCCAAGTCGGTGCTCGGAACCAAGGGTCGTGTATCTTCGTAAGCGCCTGCATTGTCATGTCCCCCCCCCGTTACACGAATACAAAAATCATTATCTTCCAATAACCAAAAAAGTTCCTGTACGACAGCGGCGTATCACACCCAAGTTAAATCAATGGATCATTCCCCTCTTTTTTTGTCGGTCACTTCCAATGTTCATGGTTTCAAGTCCATAATCGTCGATATTGACTAGTCGACAAACAAACAAACAAACAACATGGACCTCACAATACACCCCGCGCTATCGCAATGGCTGACGGAGCGAGGCCCAACGCTGTACCCTCTAGGTGTAGCTGTGATCTTGCTGTTCCTGGTCAGCTACCTGGCTCGTCCCAAGCTCAACGCCGATATTCCATGGCTCTCAGGCGCGATCCCTCGCATCTCCACTACCCTTCTCTACGTGAACAACATGCCGGGGTTCTTCGAGCAGACCAAAGTCGCCCTCGCCAAGAAGGGCATCGTCCAGTTCTACCTCGGTCCCATGAAGACGTACTTTGTCACGGGCACGAATAGCGTGCGCGCCATTTTCCGCTCCGCTAAGGAAGTTAGCTCCGACAGCTTTTTTCTCATTGCGCAGGCGCGCATCTGGGATGCCACGAAAGAAGACCTCGCCAAGTTTAAGAACGACAAATCCGGCCGTCTTAAAGTCCCCCTCCCGGGATTCGAAAATGTCCCTGACAAAGAACGCTACTGGGCGGGCATGCACGAGGTCATGCATCGCTACCTCTCGCGACCCAACGAGACGCATGTTTTGGCCATGAATTACCAGCGCTATCTCGAGGAGCGATTCGATACCAAGTTTCCCCTGCACAAGGCCAAACAGGTAGGCGTGTTTGACTTTTTGCGCGACGATATGGGTATGGCGACGACGACGGCGTTTAACGGGAAGAAAATCCTTGACATGTTTCCGAATATTCTTGACCTGCTCTGGGAATTTGAAGATACCGCGCCTTCACTGGTTTGGGGTCTTCCGAAGTGGTTGAATCGCGGGCCCGTGGGGAATCGCGATCGCTTCAGCCATGCAGTGCAAACATATCTGAAAGCAGCCCGACCAGAGATGGAACGGATCCGAAAAGAAGATAAAGACTGGGAGCCCGTGTTTGGATCTCGTTATGTTAGAGAGCTTGTCAACTGGACGTATGAGACGGATTTGGCGATGAAAACCCGGGGAGGATGTATCATGGTGCTCACCATTTTTGCGTATGTCTTTTTCCTCTCTTCTGAGTACCATCAACCGCTAATATTTCTGGTGACATTTGATGGATGCAGCGCCAACGCCAACACCATCCCCATCGCCACCTGGTGCGTGATCGAGCTCGCCCGTTCGCCTGCCCTTTTTGCTGCTGTTCGGGAAGAAGTCGCCACGGCTTACGAGACGGACCCCGCTACCGGCAAGAAAACCCTCAACATCTCTACCCTCCTATCCCTTCCACTGCTTCAATCCGTTTACGCCGAGATTTTACGTCTCCACGTTTCCCTCATTGTGCTTCGGAAAATCGCCAGCCCGCTCAGCGTAGCGGGATATACGCTTGAAAAAGGCGCGTCCATCCAAGCGGCTACGGATATCGATCATTTCGACGACAACGTTTGGGGAAGCGAAGGCCACCCCGCGAGAGAATTTTGGCCAGAAAGACATGTTAAGACTGTAGATGGGAAGCGGCAGTTTGTGTTTGCGGGGAGTCCGTATGATTTTTTTCCCTATGGTGAGTTTCTCTCTCTCTCTCTCTCTCTCTCTCTCTGGCGCGCAGAAAAATATAGTCGAGATTTGTTTGGTTGGTGTACTGATAGCTGACAAAAAAAAAATTAGGTGGCGGTGTGTCCATTTGTCCCGGGCGACATTTCGCCAAGCAAGAAATCATGATCACCCTCGCCATGCTCGTCACCAAATTCGATGTCGAGTTTGTGGGGTGGACGCATCTGGATGGCTCGCCATCCGATAGGCCGGCGCAGAACAATGCTACCAAGTCAGGGGGTGCTGCTGTGCCGCCGGATAGGGAGATGCAGGTTTTGCTCAAGAGATTGTGGTGAACTGGGGTCGGGGAGATAGACACGATAGACAACAGCACCCTTAGATGCCATCCAATATCCAAAGTCTTGTGATTAATCCATTAAACTCCTCTGAGTGGTGATCTCTACCGACACGCAATTACTACTACCCCTAAGTTTTGTCTTTCCAGCTCTCAATTATTCCTTCCTCTCCACTTCATCAGTTGAACTTGACCTTGGTCTTCACCGCCGCAACAAAATCCTCCAGATCCTGCAGGAACGCCTCTGTAGCTTCGAACGCGGGGAAGTGTCCACCCTGTACGAATAGTCATAAACATTAGCACAAACCCATTCCACGTCAGCACTTAATGGAGATGGACATTGACGAACCTTCTCATGCGCTTTGAAAAACACCAAGTTATTGGGAAACCAATGCTTCACCCACGAAGACGCCATTGAGAGGATTTCCCCCGGGTAATACGAGTATCCCAGCGGCTTCTTGGTGATGGTCAGCGCAGTGGGAAGACCTTGGTTCCGATCCCTAAGGAGTGCAGCCCATAGGGATCGATAGGCCCAGAGAGATTGGCCGTAGGATTTGGTGAACCAGTACCATGAGACTTGCTCGAGAGAGAAGGACAGGGGGAGACCATCAGGGGATTCGGACAAGGCACCGCCGATCCTGATAGGTGTTAGTCATAAATGAGGTGATACAGGGAAAGATGAAATGCCGTGAAATCGATGCATACCACGAAAGAAGAGCCACGGGATTCGTGCCAAGTGCCAAAGCAATGGTTCCTGGCTTGGTGCCCTGCTCCAGCATGTAGCCGGTTCCCGAGTCATAAAAGAGTTGACTAATCGCAAGTGAGGTCTTTTCCTGGGGGGTGACCGAGAGGTTTGCCACGCTGGCAATTTCCGAAGGAGTGAGAAGGAAGTTGTTGACTGTTAAAAAGGGGGTCAGTATTTCGGCTGGCTAGCAGCTGGTTCTGGCACATACAGTGAACGGCCTTGCACTCATCATGCCAGTTCCCCAGCGCAGCAGTAAGCGCCGACCCAACATCACCACCCTGGGCAATGTACGCATTGAAACCCAAAGCCTTCATCAGCTCATTCAGCGCCTCTCCGGCAGTCGTAACATTCAGCTCCTTCTCGGCCAACTTGTCGCGGGTACTAAAGCCATAATCCGGAATCGACGGTGTAACGATATGATACGGTAGGGTTTCGGGAGTATACTTCTTCGCCAAGAGCTCATATACAGGGATGAAATCCAGCCAGGAGCTCGGCCAGCCATGGGACAAGATGATCGGGATGGCATCCTTTTTCTTGGAAAACATGGCCGCAAAATGCAGCGAAAAGACCTGGCCGTCTGAGGGGGCAGTCACGTTCATGGTGAACTGGGGGATGGTGTTCCAGTATTTCTCTTTGGCGCGCCAGTCGAATTCATCGACCCATACGCGCGCGGCGTTGGCGAGCCAGTCCCGGTTGGCGCCGAACAGGTATTCCGGGCCATCGGTGAAGTTGTGTGTGTTGTAAAAGGTGGGTGTTTCGATTTCAGCGTTGCGGACGAGGAGTTCGTGTTTGCGAAGGGCGGCGTCAGGGATGTTGATCTTGAAGGGGGTGGGAGAACCTGGGATGCCGAGGGGCAGGATGCCGAAATTGGGGTTAACCATTTTGTGGGCGCACGGGAGGATGTAGCATTAATGTTTGTATGTATAAGGAGTGAAGAATTCTTGTGCTGGGGAGACCTGATTAAATACCTGGATAGGTCTTGTGGCGCTGTGACTCGAAGTGACCTATAAGCCTTGTCAGCGTTGGATACCTAGATGCACAATCTTACTGTGTAGGCGGATTAATAAGGTGGGCTCCTATTTAATTAGCCTTACAGCCATCAGAGACCTGGATACGAATATCCAAATGCTTTGATGATGCCAAGAGGTGACAAGTTTTCCCGAGACCTCGACCCACGTTACACTGCATCCGAAGAGCCCGTAACATTGACCGTCAAGGGATAACTCTGCAGTTGCGTTCGGAAGCCCGAAGGATTCGTCATGGACCAGAACACGTGAATCCGGAGGTGCGGAGTAAAGCGGCAGGTCATGGGTGAAGTTCCACGGGTCCGAATCAGCCACTTCCTTCCGGGACTTGGGCGTCATCCGATGCCAAGGCCTACGTTGCCTTGAGGTGTTTTCTATTGCTCGGGGTTGATATGTCTCTAGGCTCGCTTGACGGAGCCTTCATGGGAAAGAGGCATACCAGACCTAATTCCCACTCAAAGGTTGAGGCACACATCCTGGAACACCTCACCTCACCCTGGAGCGACGAGTACGCATCCAATCCCGGTTTTATTAGAAGACATGACTTGAGCTGCGAAATCGCCTCTTTTCGATACAAGACCGAATCCCAGCGCGACGCAACGGAACCAGACGCACACCGTTGCAGTCGACATCGAGTGCAGTCGCTAGTGGCTGGATCCTACTGCTATTACAGCAATCGCGAATCTTGGCAGGCAATTTTTTGCGATTGATGTTGAGCATGTTCCAGTAAACACAGAAAACTGATTGGTAAGCATGAAGCGACAAGTCTCGGCTTATCGGTGAGCACAGCACTTACGTCATGACCGACATACCCCAGATCCGGATTGAGATCAGATAATCATGGCCCGGAACAGACAGAACGAGAAGCCATCCGGGGTTCACTGAGTCATTCTGCCGCATATCCGGTTCCGGGACTCGAATGGCCGACTGCCGAGCCTTGATGTGCAAGGTTTCCTGCGGCTTAGGTGTTTTTGTTGTCATCCGGGGAGCAGAGTAGCGTGGAGTCCCGAAAACGCGCGACAACAATTTGCGCGTTCGGTTCTGGTCATGTGCCGCCGCGACACCTTCGTGCCTTCCTTCGATGCTCCAGCACGGCACTTGAGGCCTAAAGCAACACGGAAACTGGGCAAGTGCGCGCAACACACATGCCAGGGTATTGCCCAGGATATTGCCTAAATTTGACTTCCATTTGAGCGCCCTGCTTTTTTCAATGCTTGACAGCAACGGCGAGCGCCATCCCTATCGAGCCCAACCGAACGGCCGCTTTCTGCTTCGCATTTCTGACATGGCGTGCGACACACTCCGAGCAATGCCCCCGATGCGCAAGGGAAATCGCATCTGAGGAACCACCGCTGGAGTAGTGCATCCTTCGAGATGTCACCTCACATGACGTCGACTATCCGTCATCCTGGTACCTGCGACTGCCTCGAGCCATACTGAGAGAGCCGTCTACCGGATTTTGATTCCACCACGAGATTTCTTCATCGGCGACAAGACATCATGGTGAGTAAATCGTCGAATCTTTCTGCCCTGCCTCACAGTCGAAATTAAGGGTTTGGTCCATGAACCTCTCCAATTAACTTTTCTTGGATGAATATGCATTCTGACCCCGCATAGCAGCTCGCCAACACCAGACTGGCACCTTGCCTTCCAGGGTGGTGATTTAAGCTTATCGTCACCCTTTATCGCAGTCAACGCAGTTGGCGGATTGACGCCGGGCGGGACCTTGCAGCTTCGTGGCTCAGCGTAAGCCGTCGAAAGTGGTCAGCACTATTCCCATGCTAACCATGCAAGCACCGTTGTTGGCTTTCCACACCTCGATCGAGCGGCCGCTACGGAGTTGGTCATATCAAAAATACCAGATGCTCTACTAGGAACTTGGTGTTCGCAATGTCGAAATACGACCGTAGCTGCACATACGCACTTGATCCATCTAGGCAACCAACTCTGCAGCCAACAAACGCGGATTTGTTAGCCCCCTCTTACCACGGGCTGTGGCCAGAGACTCTGCTGCTATAACAGACGCAAAGTCCCTGTCGAGATGGCCCGCGCAAGCTGCGTCTTTCTCAGCCACACCACAGGTTACCGAGTCCGAACAACAGTCAGAACAACGGTCAGAACAACCAGAATGTCGCGGCAAAGCGGTGCTTCAGGCACCAGCTCTCCGAGCACGAGCAATGTTCGGATCAGCCAGGACCACCTTTGTACCATTTGCGCAGGTCTCGATATCAACAACTTCTTCGCGGTCATGTACACGCCTTCCCGAGAGATGGTGGCCCGCGATGTTCCCCACCGTGGCTCGGTAAGGCAACTCGAGGCAACATCAAAGAAGGGCTGCTTTCTCTGCACTGTCTTTTACACGACCCTCTTTCCCAAGCTTCCCAATCCCAACCAAGACGCGGCAGCATGGACAAATCGGCCCATAATCCTCCGGGGCCTCCTGTCAAGGGCAGGAGCCCTCTACCAGATCAAAGTCAGCGCTGGCGACGCATTTGGTTTATGCAATGTCTACCCCATCACACGCTCACCCTCGGGCAGGGCGGCGACGGTACAGATTCCGGCATCCATGATACACGGACGGGAAATTGTGAAAGCCGGGTCTGCGGGAGGTCTTGATCTGCTGCGCGATTGGGTCAAGCAATGCAATGACACACATGGCGCTCGATGCAGAGGCTCGGGGGTGCTACCGACGCGCGTGCTCAACGTTGGAAATGCGAGGGATGACTACATCAGACTCGAGATACCGAACCGTAGCACTCGAGAGCGCTATGTTGCCCTGTCGCATTGCTGGGGCCGCGCACAGTTGATTCAGACCAATGTCTCCACCTACAAGCAACACCAGCAACGAATCCCCCTGAGTGCCTTGTCTAACACATTTCACGACGCGGTCACCGTAGTTCGAAAGTTGGGCCTGCGCTACCTGTGGATTGATTCGCTGTGTATCATCCAAGATCACCCAACTGACTGGGAGACCGAGGCGGCCAAAATGGGTACCGTTTACCGCGAAGCCTACCTCGTCATCGCCGCCGCTTACAGTGCCAGCGGTGCTGGTGGCTGCCTTCGTGCCGAACCCGTCCCCGGTCGGTCCTTCATCAACTGGACCCTTCCGGGCAGGGGGGTTGGCATTGTTGCTGTGACGCCGCCGCGCCACGATTTTCAACATCTGGATAACAGCCCTCTTCACAAACGTGCCTGGGTGCTCCAGGAACGCATCCTCGCTCCACGCACCATCCACTACGCCGAACACCAAATGCTCTGGGAGTGCCGCACGACGCGCCTCACCCAAGCGGGCGTGCCGACAAATCTCTTGCAAAGCAGCCTTGATATATGGGATGGCCGACTGGACTGGAAGGCGGCGGCACCCAAGTTTTTCTGGGACTGGTACAACATGGTTGAGAACTTTAGCGGGCGCGCCATCACGGTGGAGACGGACCGACTTCCGGCACTCTCGGGTCTCGCGGCCGTGCTCGCCGTCCAAACAGCACACGAATATGTCGCGGGACTGTGGACCATCCACCTTCACTTTGGCCTTTTGTGGCGCAAAGCGGGAGGCTGGCTTGAAACAGCCAAGAAATACCGGGCGCCTACATGGAGTTGGGCCTCGATGAATGGGCGCGTTAAGTTCATTGACAGCGCGGATGTCAACACTCCCTCGTTCCGCCTGAGCACCGACATATCGGATATATACGTCTCACTCACGCCAGCGGGCAAAGACAAGCGCGGTATGTTGACATCCGGCTACCTCTCTCTCACCGGACACCTGCTGGAGATTGACAAGCGCGCCGACCCTCGGAGCATTGACTATCAAAAGGTGCCTGGCATCATGTCATCGCTTGATTTCACAGTCGACTACATCTCTCTCAATAGGCGCAGACTGGGTATTGCCTTTTTCGACCGACCTTTCCAGGCGGATGATGCCCAAGGGAGGCTGTTTCTGTTACGAGTGACACGCATGGCACACAGCAATGGGACATTTTATCCAACGTTTTTTTACGGTCTCCTCCTGCGCTACAACCCGACCAATCCTCGCCAGTTCATTCGCGTGGGCAGGGCAGAGCATAGGACGTGGTCGCCGGCAGAAGCGAAGTTGCCGGATCCATTTGCCAGTACGCCGAGGACTACGATAGTTATTGTTTAGCAAGGCCTAATTACAGCTTTGTACTTAGTTGCGAGAAAAAAGAAAAAATGGCTGGACGCCATACCCGGTTCAACCACGTGCAGGTCTTAGATCTGAATCGGCTCCCTCAGGAATGGAAGCTGGAAACTCTGGGGTCATCCACCAGGGTTCATTACCTAATGCACATACCTTGTAAAGACGTGTGCAGAACGCACTGGCGTTGGGATGAGTCCAAGCAACCCTCCCTTGAACATTACATTTCATGCAGCGCGCGAGTCATCCGGAGCCTTGTCCACACTCAATCTTAATCCGAGGAGAGCCGTCCTGACCGGTTCCCCGATCCCAGTTTCTTTTATCTGTCTCATCATGAACCGAGTACAGTTGAGTTTTGTTCCGATAGTCCGCGGTCTAGAACTAGTATGAAACAAAAGGCTCGACACACCCATGAGGTCAGCCAGCCACTTGATCCTCTCGAACAATTATCGTGTCCCCGACCACCTCGGTCTAGCCCTATTCAACAACACACAGGCCAGCATTCGCCGGGGAAATGCGAGGCCAAGCCCAGAACCGACTTTTTTGCCGATCCTCTGATCCCGACCCCTGACGAACCGGCAGGTCAGACCTTTTCGAGGGGTGGCGATCCGTGCCGCGCAAAAATCCTTTCAAGCCACAACAGAGTCTTGGGTCCCCTTGTCAGTGTCCGTCCGTCTAGTCTTCCAACATCAAACATTGACTGAACCCATCCCACTGTCCCGGGTCTCCAATGTTACCTTCCCACATAGACCCAACGTCACGTCACGTTCCGTTCGGACGACAAAAAACGTCGCGCGCAAGGCGACATTGGCTTAGGCGACACAGCGACATAGCGACGTTGACGTCGAATCGTCGTCGCCATGAGCAACAGCACCTTTGCCGGCCAAATCACGAATGACCCCGTCATCAACGCGGAATCCAAAGTCGGCACCGTCATTGCCATTTGCGTTTCCTTCTCAGTCGCGTCGGCGTTCTTTGTGGCATTGAGACTCTACACCCGGATGGGACTGCTTCGCTATGCGGGCAATGATGATATCACGATTGTGGTGGCGGAGGTTCTGGCTTTGTTGACGGCGCTAGGGGCCGGGATGGGTGAGTTTCTTGTCTTTTACCTACCTGCCTCCTCCCTACCTGCCTACCTGCCTGTTTTCCCAGGGACCTTACCAAGTGGTGGAGACAACTGTTTGATAATTTTGCGGGGTTGGATGTTGACAGAATTAACAGAAGCGCGACATGGTTTGGGGAAGCATACTTGGACGGTATCGCCAGAAGATGCTCTGCAGCAACTCAAGGTATGATGATACCCTCTACCTACCTATCCCATCTAAATACCCTTGGCAACTCTGAATAATTACTTACAATCGAAGACAGTGGCTCTACTTTGTCATCATCGTGTACAACCTCGGAACCAACGTCATCAAAATCTCCTTCCTCCTGCTCTACCGACGCCTTTTCGTCGGCAAACACACCCTCTTAATCTGCAAATGCGCGCTGATCTTCATCGTCCTCTGGTCTGCCGTCCAGATCGCCATCCTCGCGCTCGCGTGTCTGCCGCTGGCGTCCATCGTTCCGTCCATGAAGGACCGGTGTCTCCCCGTCGATCCGGTCTGGTATCTGTCTTCGGCGATGAATATCGCGACGGACTTTGCGATATTTCTAATACCGATACCGAGTCTCATGGGGTTGCGAACCAAGGGAAAGCGACAAAAGGGATTGCTGTTGGTGGTGTTTGGGCTGGGGTTTTTGTGAGTACCCACTTTACACAACCACAAACCATGAACTCGTTTGGAGGTCAAGTCGAAACTAACGTGGCTGTGATATCCAGCACCTGCATCATATCCATCGTTCGAATCTTTTATCTTAGTCAACGAACACAGTCCAAGGATGTCTTCTGGACCGGCGTCTCAACAGCATGTTGGTCCATTGTCGAACTCCACTGCGGCATCATCTGCTCCTGTCTCGCTACGTTGAGGCCGCTGCTTCGAGTTATGTTCCCTTGTCTCCAACTCGCTTCGACAGAGAGAGATGGAGGAGGCGCGTCGCTGGAACTCAAATATCATGGGACGAAAAGTGCAGTAAAGAGTGTGGGCAAGGATAATGAGGACCTTGAGAGGAAAAGGGAAAGTAGAGTGAAGGTAGATCCACATGGATTTTCAAGCACGGAGGCACTGAGGAGTGAACCAGAAGTATGATGTAATGACAGGAGGCGCTATTGTTAGGACTAATGTAAAATGATAATGAAAAAGAAAAAGTGTTGCAATGACATGTCCTTTGGAATAAGTCAGAGCTCACGGGTCTGGCCGGGGATTGAACCCGGGGCCTCTCGCATCACTGCTGTAGGGTGTACCCTAAGCGAGAATCATACCACTAGACCACCAGACCTTATTGGCTGCTTGCTGACAAGAGGCTGCGTATTTGGCGCTGTGAATCGATGACCATGGATGAACTCTATGGCATCAATCCGGTGTTCGTTGCGTCTGGTCTCCCCGTTTGATGTGTTAACTACTGCTTCTTCTTTCCGCTTGCGCCCGCCAATTTCTTGTCCGTAGCTCGGATAATCCGACCATCTGGAGCAACCTGCTCCGTCTTCCTAATGCGCCAAAGCACAAATGGATACGCCAGATCGCAGACGACATGGGTTCCCCAAAGCGTAACTCCCAAAGGACTGAAGACGTAACCGTGGGCTTCAGGCCAATACCACCACATGACGGCGTTGCAGAGGACAATTCCACAAAACGACCCGAGGGCTCTGCAAAACCTGTTTTTTGGAATATCAGTGACCACTAGACATCAACAACAGGGAGAAGCAAGAGAAAAAAAAAAGTGACACCTACCAAATCGAAAAACTCGTCCCACCCGAATGCCCCCTATCGACCAACATCTTCAAACTGCACGCGCTAATCGTGACTTGGATTGCGGCCGCCGACCAGAATGCCAATTCCGTGGTATCAAACCCTTCCTGTCCACCCCACCACTTCCCAGTTTTAACGCCATGTCCCCGTCCTGGAACCTCCAGCCACCATTGAATGAACGCATAATTCACCACGCAGCCCACCATTACCATCCCTGTGAGGACCAGCGCGATATGTCTCCCCACCCAGCTGTCATGACCGCGACTTGTCCGCCAATCATCCCGGCCAAATTTCAGGGTAGTATAAACGATCCCCACATCGAGCAGCAGCCAGGCGCTAAACCCGGCCGTCTCGAGAACTGCTTCGCAAACACAAAACACGTAGATGATTTCCCAAGAGACATTAAGCGCCAGCGGAAGGAGAGGCATTCCGTATGATTTTGTGATGAGTGCGCGTCGCGTCATGAGAATATATGCGGCATCCCAGAGGATAGCTCCGCAGCCGAGAAGGGACATGTGGGCGAGGATGAGCCATGGTGGGGCATCTGGAGGGGGAATGTCAGAGGAGCCCATTTTAGCGGTAAAATCTGTAAACCTGGTGGGTGGAGACTAGACTGTGGTGACAATG
>Ga0247760_1000886_pt1 | contig 30536 bp, 32 predicted proteins | sample UWRJL171409R4_FD_179936 | JGI IMG/M metagenome (GOLD analysis project Ga0247760, IMG submission 179936) | Plant litter microbial communities from Arlington Agricultural Research Station in Wisconsin, United States - UWRJ-L171-409R-4 | ecosystem: Environmental > Terrestrial > Plant litter >... | reverse complement strand
AGTTGGGATTGAGAGCATGGTGGCGGATGGTGGGTGTTTGAAATACGTGTTGTTGCTTGAGGGGAGTGAGAGTTTGTGTTATTATCAACGGATTTTTCTGGGTGGGAAGGTGTTCGAACAAAGATTCGCCGTATTTCGGTCATGTCATGATGATTCGAGCACCGTTAGCCTCTTGGGTGGTCTCGCTCGACAAAGAACGGAAGAACAGGGTCTCCCATCCTTGTTTCCCCCGTTTTATGTGTCTCGTGGTTCTACACAATTGGTTGCAACCAGAAATGTCGATTAGAGTAGAATATGCAGAGTAGATTTCGTCTTGGTGATGCAACGATTCTGAGTTGCCCCTGAGCATAATCGAGAGATAAAAACAAGTGGAGCCCGCTGAGTGTAAGTCCACATTCAGCGTTCTTTTTGTTGGTATTGATATTGGTAGAATTTGGTGGGGATTGTATCCTTGCATTAATGTTCTCTCGAGAGGACCCTACCATCATTCAAACCCGCTGTTTAGCTCTTGCGTCGCCTCGTCGGCCCTACAGACCCAAGTCAAATCCCATGTAGCAGCATCCTCTGCTCTGGCGAACCGGGTTATCCCCTCTTAGTCGAACTTGTGCTCAACCTGCTTTGGTGTATGCAGATCCATATTTCCGTACTGAAAATCAAATCTGCCATAACTGCAAGAATATGTCGCCAAAAACAAAGAAATTCCGAGGGGTATAAGTCAGCCTCGCCAAAACCCAAAACCCAAAACGCCATCGCTGCCCCCAATTCCCAGCTTTTGTTTTTGCCTTCCTCCTAGCAGGAGAGCGAAACCCTAGACGTCCGTCGTATCAGTTACATCGTCATCTCCTCGTCCTTCTGCTGCTGCCTGGACCTGCTGATAATCTCTTCCCTAAGCAATCTATCCGCCGTCATCGCGGCAAGGTGTGTTGAGCCGATCTTTGCCAGCAGCGAGCGCGCATGCGCGGCCGCGGATATCTTGATGTGGGAGGTTTGAACTGCCATAGGACCACCCGGTTTAATGCCTGCGAGCTCGTCCTCTCTATAATCAGCCTCGGTTATCACTGCCTCCCCGTCGCCACGGCGAAGGCGCAGCGGCCCTATTTGAGAGCCACCGTCCTCCATGGCGAGACTGAACAGACCTGACACGCATATAAAATACGGGATGAAACCCGACACGCGACGCAGGGTGAAGAGATCGTCGTAAGACTGGGCTAGTGCCAGGATCGAGTGGACAGCCTGCGTACATATCTCCTGGGGCCTGACTTCGGCGTTCTCCAGAGTAAGGCTAACAAAGGGCCTGAATGCGCAGAGGAGACAGAAGTGGTAGTACATGCTAACTCCGGTTCAGTAACTCGCTCGTGGTAGCTAGGAAGGCGGGAAGTACTTACTGCACGAAAAGCACAAACGGCGTCCTACCGCCATCGGGTGCGAGAATACTGAAGAAATCCTTGTACCAGTCGAGACACCGCTCATAGACTCCGGCGACTTCTCGAGAGGCGGCTTGTATGTCAACTTCAGCGGCGAGGATGATGTTGTACACCCACTCGGTCAGTTGAAACAAGTTCGCCGCTATAAGTTGAACGTTCCATGGCTCTGTGTGAGAGGGCGTCAGGTCTGTGGGCGAAAGTCAGTAAAGAAGCTGCCCATTCATGTCGTAATGTTTACTTGGCCTCAGACAATTACTGCGTTTGCCAGCAATTTGGTTACTGCCAGCTAGCTGGTCCAGCGAAAAGAGATCCTCCACGATCGCCGGCTCGGGTGCGTTAAATAGCCGGCCCGTAACCAGCGACAACATCCTGGTCATCGTTATCGTCAGATGGTTGGTTCAACACACTCCCACTGTTCTTGAGTCATACCGGATCAAAGATACCGCACCACAGTAGGTAATCATGCGCGCTTTGGAGTGGTCTTCCCGGGACTCGCCTTCGGGGAGCAGGCAGTGGCAAAACTCGGCGATGCGGGCGGCAAAGGCTTCGGCCAGCTCACGGGCTTCTTCTTCTTGGCCGCACCTCAACCGGTAGAGGGCGAGGATTCCTAGAGCTTGAATATCCGGGAGCTCGGATACTTGCGTCCCGTCCGGGAGGTGCGCGCTGGCCTCGTCGAAAAACACCTGGCTGCTCAGCCAGCCAGAGGGGAGGAGCTCGGCATCGTCCCCGCTCTCGTTGATCATTCGGGTTGACAGTGCGAGGATGGCGTGCACGAGCGCGAACGAGCAAAAGCCGGTTGCTCCCTTGTCGTAGTCCCGGAGGAAGAGGTCTTCACAAAAGAGGCAGAACGGGAGGTAGTCCCAGGTGCGGAGGGCGTCAATCAAGTGGCGCACGTGGGCACGGGTCCATCCCGTCCGCGTCCAAGTATCAACCTGACGCGAGTGGGAAGTGTACGCATCGAGTGGTAATGGCGGGAGCGACAACGGTGGAGGCGTTGGTGCGTCGACGGCGCTGGGATTTGGGCGACACGACCGCCAGGTGAGGAGGTGGTCAAAGCAGGTCGGCTGCTCTTCTGAACGGAATGCTAGCAGCGTCGACTGCTGTGAAAAAGGGCTTTGGGTTTGCGACGCTGTCGACGATGGCCCGGAGCTATCCGAGTATTTGTCTCTGTATTCACGCAGGATGTCGTCTCGCGACAGGCTGCCATCTATCAATCCCTGCAGCGCTATCCTGCACATATGCGGATCTTGAATCGATGCGATGGCCCTGATCAGGGCGTCGCTCTCGACGCTGTTCTTCCTAAGCCGTGCAGTCTCAGCCCGCAGTTCGCCCTTGGACTCGCGCTGCACTGCATCATATTCGCATGGCTCGCCAGCTTCGCCGCATCGCGCGCAGATTGTCTGCCCGTCACACTGTTCACACCGTGACCAACTGTTAGCGTGCTGCGCCAGTGATGTCAGAGGAACTTGGCCAAGCGGCTGGATGGTCGTTGGCCATACTTTTGCGCGTTTCCTGCGGCAGCGTCGGCAGGCGACCCGAACCGATGTTCGTAGAGGCATGCTCGCCGTTCTCTCCGTTGATGTCTTTTGCTGACGCAGAGAAAACGAGACGCCTGAGAGATGTTCGTCCCTTCAATGGACCCTAGTTCTGGACTCCTACCAATGTCCACGCAGTGCGACAATCATCCCCCATTTATGGGGTCCATCCCAGATCATCCAGGGTCCTCGTATGACGTCACACACCAAGATCCGGCAGTGGCCCTGGCGGGGAACTTGGCGAGTGGTGCAGCGGTGCTGCAGGGGTTGATTGGACGAACAAGAGTTCCCGATTTGCCGGACCCCCCCGCACATTCGCAATCGAAAGCCAAGGCCCTTGCGCGAATGGTCGCCTGAAACGGGACGACGCGCCTGGGCCCTGACCCCGAGAACCCTTTGACTGTCGTGGTCCACGGTCCTGCGTCCTCGAGGAAGAACGCGCCGACTGCGCAACGCCATAGGCATGATTTGGTTCGGCTTTTTGCAGGTGCTGTCCACGATCCTGGGATGGCTGTACTTCTTCGCGTGGGGCATCTCATTCTACCCGCAGTCGATCCTTAACTTCCGCCGCCGCTCCACCTCTGGAACAACGGTTGATTTCCCACTCATCAACTGTCTGGGTAAGCCGGCCGTTTTCCCTCGCTGTCTCCGTACCAGCGCATGCTAATGCGCCATTGTCGCTAGGCTTCTTCGCCTACCTGGTCTCGAATCTCGCATTCTACTACTCGGATCTCATCCGTGCGCAGTATGGCGCTCGACACAAGGGGCTAACGCCCACCGTCCGCTTCAACGACATCACTTTCGCCGCACACAGTTTGCTCCTGTCGCTGGTGACGACCAGCCAATATCTCTCACCACGCCTTTGGAGCTTCAGGCCGAGCATCGGAAACCGGCCGAGTCGCTTCATATTGGGCATCTTTTTCGGCTGCGTTGCGGGCGTCATTGTCGTAATATTTGTGGTGTTGGGCTCTCCGCAACGAGACAGCGCCGAGGATGCAGTGGGCGCGTGGGTCTGGCTCGACGCGATCTATGCCGTCTCATATGTTAAGCTTGTTATCACGCTCATCAAGTACACGCCGCAGGTTATCGTCAACTACCGCAACCGCTCAACGACGGGCTGGAGCATCTGGCAGATCCTCCTGGACTTTTCGGGCGGGATCCTCAGTATTGCGCAGCAGGGCATCGACAGTTACTTGCAAGGCGATTGGTCGGGCATTACTGGAAACCCCGTAAAGTTCGCGCTTGGCAACGTGTCAATGATGTACGACCTGGTTTTCATGACACAGCACTATGTGCTGTACCCTGATACGGGCTCCGAAACAGGAGCAAGTGACGGACTCCTTGCGGCGAGGGAGGACGAAGAACCGCGGATTGAGTAGGGCCGATCCAGCGTCGTTTGTACATCACATCCGTAATGTGAATCAAGTTCTCGATTTGTCAATTAGCGTCTGTGTTTCCCATGCCTTGTCGCCTTTTCTCAATACCCTATTTTTAAGAGGCCATGCGGCAATTTTTCAGGAGTCTGTCGCATTGTTGGTGAGCCTTTCGAGTCCCTTTTCAGGGTCCAGCCGTTTGGGTGCCAGTCATGTGAGGATTTACTGGATGCGGCCAATCCACAGAAGGCTGACTGAACCACCACGAAAGGTGGTGTTTTTGTCCTGGCTATTGTTTTGGCTTCGGTTCCTTCTTTGATTCATGAATCCAGAGACCGGCATAAAAACCTACGGTAGGTTTAGAGGGGCGTGTGACTTGGTGTGGATGGTTGCTATGGTCGTGGAGCCCCTGAATTGGCAGGGCCTCTGAACCCCTGAAATTATTGATAGCAAGAAGGCATCCTTGGCCAGAGCCTTTGCACCTTCTCAAATACAGCCAACCACGCCCCTTCCTTGTACTGCCCTGCTGCTTAAAACCTGAGCTCTTTGAGAAAGGGTGGTTTTCTACCAGTTTCCCACATCATACATTCTCACCTCAAGCATCTTTGATTTTTGTTTGGAGTTTCTTTACAACAGCACAAGCATGGAGACCGAGGAAAAGAGCATGGAGACAGGGGAAAGGAGCGTGGCGGAGGAATTTCTCGACGCAATGGGGCCTTGTATGCAACTCCAGTAGGATCCCGAAACATCCAAGGCCACTGTCGTCCCGGGCGGCTGGCCAAACCGACACGCAACAGGCATCCGCGCCCACATTGTCCAGGTCTACGCAGTGTCGATCGGCAACCATCGAATGCAGTAGGACTGTGCCGCGCTCGCCGACCCGCCTGTTCCTGGATTCGAGTTCGCGGGCTACGTTGTGGACAGGCCGGCGTGGTCGCCGCACAAGCTCGGGACCCAGGTGTAGTATGCTCGATCCGCCCCCCGTCCTGTCCTTGCCGAGGACTCTGTTCGGGGTCAGCCGCACGCAATGCTAACCTGGCCGTTCCCTAGTGGCTACACCGCATGGGACCGCTCCGGCAACGCTCGATCGTACTCGCTATGTCTTCTCAACGAGATGGCACCTCGACCACGGACCTTGAGCATGGAACAAAGCGCAACCATTCCCTACAACTTCACAGCCGTGTTCGAGTCCCTCTTCAGATACCTACTCACACCGCCCCTTCACGCCAAAGACCTCGTTCCGAGAGATCCCATATCCATGAGAGCGAGCCACAGCATTCCAGACATAAACAAAACAAAGTGTATCCTCATCAACGGCGCTGCCGGCCCGCAGGGCATGTGGGCCGTTCAACTGGCATGCAGAGTTGGCGCAGCGCACATCACGGCCACATGCAAAGCTGCCGACATTGAATACGTCAGGAAACTTGGTGCTCACGAGGTTCTGGACTGCGACACGTCCCCCGGAAACTTGGTCGGCTGGACCCGCAGGAAGTTTGATAGGGCCTTTGACTGCATTGGCGGACCAGGCCTCGCAGGCATCTACCGTGTCATACACCGGCATGGACGAATTGTCAGCACCATGGAAAAACCCTCCTCTTATAAGCCATTTGACTGCGAGCCGTACATTTTTGAAGCGTATTGTGTCCCCGTGCCGCACATCCGACCGCTTACCTGGCTTACCTACACCCTCAACCGTGGATTGCTCCGGCCACCAAAGTGGGACGCCGCCAACGTTTTCCAGTGGGATCAATGGGACGATGCGAAAGCCAGGTTGAGTACGCTCGGGCCTAGCGGCCAGGTAGTCGTGAGGTTTTGCACCAAGAGCCCCACCGCGTTAATCAAGGCAATGGAGGAATTGGGCTCGGACGAAGACGGAGAGCATGAACTCGACATCTCGCCGCCACGAGAGCCGTCGCCACCGGAGTCGGTACCGGAGGACAAAGACGGAGAACATGGGGTCGACACCACGCTCTCAGGGCCGCCGTCACCGCCGGAGTCGATACCAGAGTCGGAAACATTCGAAACTGTCCTGGCAGAAGCACTAGAGGCAGGGTGCACATCGAGGGAGGGAACACCGGCGGAAGAGGCAATGCCGATGAGAGCGGGCACACCGGCGCCGACGAATGCGGGGAGACTGACACCGGCGGGGCCCGACACGCTGGTCCGGATGACGGCCAACACGCTGGTGTCGATGGCGGCCGGCAGGCCGATGAGGGCCGGCACGCCGATGGGCCGTGGCACACCGCCGGTGCCGACAGAGGTGGGCATACTGAAACCAAAGTGGGCGGCAACCCGTAAGCAAAAATTGCCGACAAGCCCGCCCGAGAGCCCGCCCGAGATCCCGCCCAACAGCCCGCCCAAGAGCCCGCCCGGGCGCTCCCATGAGGAGGGGGGACTGGGAGACACGGACGTGGAAATGGAGGATAAGGAGGGGGGGCTGTTCAGCGACGGAGACGACGAAGACGACGACGCCTACGAGACACTGGACCCCGACGAGGCTGCAGAGATGATACTTTCCGAAGTTGGCCTTGCTGCCGAGTTTGGCTTTATGCTTCAGGCGAATATCTTCAATCGGCTGGAAGCATCGCTCAAAATAACCCTACCCCCTGACGAGTTGGGGCGGCCCCAAGACCCCTTGCCCCCTGCTGACGCGGAATTTTACCCTCTCCTCGACCTTCTCCTCGAGAGGGGAGTTCTCGACGTCTTCACACCGATGCCAGACCTCGATACTGAACACCAACCTGAGGGGTCGAGCGATGAATCCTATTATATGTGCAACGATGACGACACTCGCAACTATATGAACATGCTGGGGCTGCACGCTCAAGATGGCTCTTCTATCTTAGACATACCGTATGATTCTGCGGATGATGAACTCCCTGCAGGGAAACGTTTGTTCAGTAAGGCACATATGGCCATCGACGTCATGACGGGGCCTGGCAGTGAATGGAGAGCAAAGAGCGTTGAAGAAGGCAAACCTCCAAAGGGTCCCCCCCTTGCCCCCCTTCCCGAGCCGCCTGTCATGTCGGGAGCGTTGCCAGCCGGAACTCCTCTCAAGCCAGTGTCGGAAGTGTTGCCACCCGACCACCCTGTCTTGTGGAGATCGTGGTCGCCCGCATCGAGGGCCGATTTCATTCCCGATAACCCAGAAGGGGATACCAGCCCCAGCGCAGGAGGGAATGCTAGCGGAGGAGGTGATGCCAGCGGGGGAGGGGAGGGTTCTGAGCTAGTACGGGCCGGTGCCATACGGGAGCGGGAGCGTTCATTGAGCTCATCGGGGGACGAAATTGAGGAGGAAAATGCAGACATCCAAGCCGAGGTTGAAAAGTCGACGGACGCGGTATTCGAAAACTTTCAGGAGGAGCTCAACTCTTCGATTTTGACGGCATTCAATGTGTTCATGGAAGATCTGAACATCGATGTACCATGTTATTCCGAGATGAACTACATCATAGCGAAGGGCTTCTTCGACACATTCGCCATTGGAGACGAAATGTCGCGCAACATTCCTCTACCGGTTCCGAGGCAATTCACTGAAGAAACTGACATCCTCCACGTCCATGCCCCTCTGGTCCCGACCCCTTGGAAGAAGGTTCCGCCAGAAGAAGTGATACAGGGCTTGGCCGATTCCGTGCAAAAGGAGAATGAAGCAGCGTTATCCGGATTGACCGATGCCGAGCGGGATGAGAATGAGCTGGCGATGGTTCTTTTCAAAATGCAGCAGGACAGTGCCATTGTTCCTGCTGATCAGGAGCGGATGGAGGATCCAGACAAGGTAACCACAGACACCGACGATATGTGCAACGATATTTACGACGAGATTTACGGCGAATCCAGCAAAAAGTTCGACTTTACCGAAGCAGTAGCGGAGGCTGCAAGCCTGTCTGGGATATCAAAGGACGGGGATCATGTCCCCAATGAGCCGACCCCCGATGAGCCAACAAAGCCTCATCTTAGCTGTGTGTCTGATGTCGACATGTTCGATGTCACCGAGTGGATCGATTTGGGGACGTTGGATGATGTATATGACACCCCAGCTGTGCCCGTGGCCAGAGAGGCTGTGCCCAAGGCTAGAGAGGGCGACAATCCACCCCACCGGGATGGCGACCCTGCCTCTCGACCCGGGCTTGACGTCCGAGCTGCTGCCATGGCCAGAGAAGCTAAGAATATACTCCGTTCGGTTGGCGCTCTACCCCCAGTTGGCACCGGAGCTGTGTCCGAGGCCAGAACAACCTTGCCCACAGGCAGAACACCCTTGCCCACAAGCAGAAACCCTTTGCCCAGCCTGCGAGCACCCTTGCCCACCGCCAGAAAACCTTCGCCCCAGCCCAGTGCAGCTGTGTCCGATGGCAGAAAAGCTTCCCCAAGCGGAAATTCTTCGACCAAAGGTTTGCTCCCTGCCGACAAGAGAGCAGCTAAGCCCAGAGCCAGAACACGTTTGTCTGAGGTCTACAATGCCGGTGATCCACAGGGTAGTGAAGGCTTGCAGTCCGACTTCACGAGCCTGACCAAGATACTTGGTGATATGGCGAGTGTAATTGAGGCACAACTGCCGTCGCTGCGGGTGGATCTCAAAGCTGCGCAAGAGTGCACTCAAAAGATACAAGAAAAAGTAGACTATGTGATACACACGGCAGAAGAGCTGGCAAAGACAAGAATGGGTCTGATCCAAGAGCTCCTTAAAGAGCAAAATTACTTATTTATACAGCTCGAGCGGGCTCGGGAGGAGATGGAGGAGATTCGGATGAACTAGTGATTCGCGAAGGATACCACCATAGCTTGCTGGTAGAAAAGTAGATGAGAATAGATTTCTTAGCTTAAGATTGAGGCATCTTTCCCCATGTGCTGTGAAGATCCTGTGATATGATGAAATACCTCGGGTACCTAGCTATGTAATAGGGAGCAAGTCGAGTCTGGAAGCACATGCAACAAGAGATGGATATCTGGCAATCGAAGACTCGTGCCAGCCGTGGGGAGGTAGGTTGGTGCCCAAATGCCCGATCAACAGGAGAGAGCAGTTTGTATAAATGGCCTTTGTTAGCATGCTATCACGATGTAATTGAAACAGGCCGGGCCCCTCGTGGAAATGGCTACAAAAGCTTGTGACCAGCGTGGACGTCAACGCCACACCCGAAGCGTACCGTATTTGACACCGGGAGAGTCATCTTCAACTTTCCAATGTACAATGTACATGGACCCATGACGACCTGGCCTTGTATAATGTAATGTCTTGGCGAAACCTCATCGGCGCCATGGATGACTGAATCTTCTACAGACGACAAAATAAATCTACACAAAAAAATAAAAATGAACAAATCAAATCATCTACTGCCGCCCTTTTACCCTAACAGAAACGCCTGCCTGCTGCCGGAATGCGCATGCAAATGCAAAGTGTATGCGTCACGGCCCGAGGGTTGCCCCTCAAACTCTGACTTCAGCCCCTCTTGGCTTTCCCCCTCACCGATCATGCAGCATGCTGCAAAATCGCCTCTATTCCATCTCATTACCCCCCCTTTTACCCCAACCTTTCTTGAGGGGCGGCATGTGCCGACGGCCCGGTGCGACCACTTCATCACCACCTCACGCCACCTACTTCCACCACCACTAAGGGTTCGAAGAGGCGCTGGGTGTGCCCATCCACCCTGGCAAAACTTTCCATCCCTTTTCGTTGGGACCAAGGGTCGACCTTCCAAAGTGCTCGTCCAAATCGAGCAGCATCTTCAATGCGTTGCGAGAGCGCGAGAAGGGACTGTCGACCGATTTCTCCTTCAGCGAGGCCACGACGTCGGCCATGCCCGACTTTTCCGGCGCCCCGCCCGGGTACGGCAACGAGGTCTGGAGCACCTCGTACGCCGCCAGCGTGAAGCCAAACTGCGGCGAGGACCGCATAATGCGGGCCGGGCCGCCCTTGAAGAAGGCGCGGAAGCCCTCCTCCTTCCAGATGGTCTTTGCCGCGTGCCTCAGACCCGTGTAGGTCGTGTCGCCCTTGCGGGCCTCGACCTGCAGGCGAGTCTTGATGACATCGCACGGCGTGGTCAGGTACGCGGCAGGCATGCCGGCGATGGCGCCTGCCGTCAGGAGCTGCAGGACGCCGAGCTTCTTTGTCTGCGACTCGCCGAACAGGTCTTTCTTCAAGTGCGAGTACGCCGGGAAGTAAATGGCCGAGAAGGGAACGTCGCGGAGCAGGCAGGCCGAAGCGCCCTTGTACAGTCCGACCAGACCGAGGTTACGGACGATCCACATGGCAGAGCGCTTCGGCGCGCCTTCCACGCTCTTGGCGACTTCTCCCTGCACCTGGAGGCGAATCTTGACAATTTCGAGGGGATTGGTAAAGACCTGTCACATGTCCATTAGCACCATTGTCCTAAGGGGAACAACACAGGCGAACCTACAACTTGGCAGGCACCGGCGGAACCACCGGCAACCAGTTCATAGCCCCACCAGATCTTTCCCTCCTTGTCGGTGAGCGCACCCCGGACCAAGTCATTCACCGTCAGCTTAATGGCCTTCTCCGGTGCCACTCCAACGAGTTGTGGCAGGACACCCGAATACAGGCCGCGGAACCCCTCGTTGCGTATCACCTTCCTAAAGCAGTCGATAGAGTTGTTGTACAGTCGCTGCCCCGGGTTTGCTCCGCCTCGCTGGTTTTGCATTCTTGTCTTGACCAGATCGATCGGGTACACCATAAACGCACCAAACGCACCAGCCACGCTACCGAGAGCAAAGCCATAGCCAGATTTCAAAAACTGACTGAAGAACTTCTGGGAGGTCGACTTGGCCTGGACTAAGGCGCTGCCATCATCTACTTCGTCACGACTTCTCCAGGATGGGTCAAGGACCTTGGCAAAGTCTTTGAGGCTAAGTCGGCCGGAGGGCTCATCGAGGCCTGCAAAGTGGAAAAGGATGTCCGCCTCCATGGGGGTGAACAGGGAGAATCTGGTGATCTTGGCGGCTTGGTTGAGAAACTCCGTTCTGGTGATCTTGCCATCGAAGCTCTTGGCGCAAGCGCGACGAACAATGAGCTCTACCAGATCCATCTCCTTGATCATATTCTGGAAGGCCCGCACGTTGGCATACGACACTTTGCTACCCTGAGAGATATTGCACAGCGTGTGCAGATGATCCAGCAGGTGGTCCGAGAGCTTATGCTTCGAAGTTTCCATGATAATGCGCTCGAAGTCCTCAGGCTCGATATAGCCGTCGCCGTCTGTGTCAAAGCGTTGGAACGCCTGCCGAATCCTCTCGCCCTGCAGACCACGCAGCATCTGAGCGAATTGCTGGTAGTCCATACTGTGTCTCTTCGTCTTGCTGCCGATGTACAGCTTTGCCCATTCGCAGTCCCAGTCAAACGGGATGCTATCGGGGCCCTTGTTCAGCTCGTACAGGCGGCGGAAGTCGTCATATTTGACGGTGCCAAGGCGCTCAACGTCGAAGAGGCGGAATGCGATCTCGAACTCGGCATCGGGTTTGCTCAGGAGATTCTCGAAGTATGCCCAGTCTCCTAGGCTCACCCTCCCGCTGTTATTGCGGTCGGCAACGCGAAACAGGATGGAGTACTGCTCCCGCTTGATCTTGTGCTGTTGTTGCAATATGCGCGTCAGCCACAATTCGCGCAAAGCGACAAGCTACCTCAATTGATGTCATTGACTCACATAGTCTTCGTCAGGGGGCGCGACGGCATTGATGAATTCTTCAGGGCCTAAGAAGAGCTCTTCCGACTCGGCATCCTTGACGGCATGGCTGTTGAAGCGGGCCTTGGTCTGCGTAGAGAGCTGCACCGGCTCCTCCGTGCCGACGAGGGTCTCCTTGACCGCCTCCTTCACCAGTGCGACTTTGGACATATTGTCTGTGTCCCGAACCTAGCTGGTTCAGAGAGCTTGCTCACCAATCACTCCGGCCACCAATTGGAGAGAGAAAGTTAACGCCGAGTCGTTGTCGTCCGAGGTGCGGGAAGAGTCAACGCGATGACTGCGACCTGCGGGGTAATACAGCTGCTAGTGGCGTCTTGCTGGAGACCTGGTGGTGCCGAAATTGATCGAGGAGGTGAGTCAAACCCTCAATGGCTCAGGATCGGTCGACGAGATGTTGCGCAAGGGAAGATATTGGTGGGGAGAGAAAGAGACGAGGGAAAAAAAGCCCCGGCTGTCACGCGGGAGAGTGCTTGCTTGGCGCGGATTAAAGACCGATTTCTTGAATCCTAGAGCTCAAGGAAGTGCCAATTTACATTCAACCAGATGCTCCAGTTAGTGAATGGAACGATGGACGAACTGGCCTGATGCTTGCCGACCGTGCAGACGAGATTGTGGAGGTGGAGAATCCGGGGGAGATTGGGATCGTGAAGTGGTCTTTCGTAGAGAGCTTCGCCGACCACCGGACAGCATCAAATCAACTTTTATGGGTCCAATTCAAGATTTTTTTTCGCGCTCCCGAAGCGCAAGCAAGCCTCCGTTACACAACAGGAGAGTGGGTATTGGGTAAGACGCTCGGACCCCTGAGGCTGGACGATCCGCAGATGGCATCTCAGCCAGCCGCCTGTTAGCCACAGCACTGGAACTGAGTGAAGCGCTTATAAGTGGCGGTCGCAAGCTCCGCTCACCTCCCGACAGGAGGAGGCCAAAAGGGGTTGGCTGCGACGATGTTCCAAAGCGTTGGAAGATGCGCCTCTTCGCACTCTACAGATGTATTAGCACTCAAGGCCTCTATGTCTGTACTATTAGAACCACAATGTTATACGCCGAGTAATAGAAAACAATGCGTTCGTTGCCTTCCAAGAATCAGCTCAGCTGAGGGCAATCAGGTCAATGTCGGCTGCTATCCGCGACATCGAGGACAAGAGCTTGGCCCCGGATTAGAGGGGGAGGCACAGCAACTGTCGTGGGAGTCTGTACGATACAATCACGAGCATCCATCAGACAGGCCAACACGGCGGGACCGATAGCGTCACACAGGGTCGCGCAATATTGCAACTCAGCCCTCTGAGGATGACGATGCATATCACATGGTCGCATGTGCCCCGAGACAAGTATAAGCACTTTTCTGTCATTTCTATTGTTGACCTACTCCACCAGCGTGCCTTGGGCGACACTGGGATGATTAGTATTTCTCATTTTCATAAGGAAATGAAGAGATCGGCCACCCCCAAGCGCCATCTAAAGCAAAATTATAAAGGTACACATGTTCCAGTCCTCTAGAAAGTATCCTCAGAGGCAGTTTGTGCCTTGTCCCATGAGACTCCGGACCCCTTCTGATCGTCCAGCCCTGTATGCCGAGTTTGCCAAACGCCGCCGAAAAACTAGCTCGCTGACAACCAGTGCCCATGCCTCCTCGCCAGGAAGTCGAAGCGAAAATATAGGGGAATCCGAATCGCAAAAGAAGAGATGTCGTAAGTTTCATCACGTCATCAAGTGTCGATAGCTGTTATCGTGTCGTAAAACATCGGGGTTGAGATCCTGGGTTGTCCAGTAGCCAACATGGCCGTTCTCTCGCAAAGGGGATCCCATAATACAATGGCGTCCAGAGAGCAGATCATGTCTCTGATGCCAAAGAATATAGAAACTGTCCGGTTGTAGCGCCGGGAGCGATCTGCGCACATTTGCCACAGTTGGTATTAGTACTCGAGTGAACACCGATGATATGTAGTCCTGCGGTTCGGGGCCTGTCGGGATTCCATGTCGTGATGGCAACGGAATTGTCTGGCAACCGAAGAGGGGATGTTGTATCCCATCTTGCAGCAAAGTTTTTATAAAAGCGGTGGGGGCCCCACAGTTGTTTGTGGTGGTTAATTGATACAGCGAATGTAAGACGGTCCAGTAATCCGCTCAAGGTGGTAGTGCGGACATGAAGTTCAGTTGTCAACGAGGCCGAAGTCTGCGCACTGGGCCATAAGGGAGATATCCTCAATAACCTGGCTGCTTCTCAGTAGTCCCTGAGTGGACGACAGGGACAGCTGAAAGCCGTTCTTGATCTCAGTCTCGACAAAAGTGGACGCCTTCTTGTACTTATGTGAAGAATATTTGTCGAAGACCGCGCTATGGTGCTTGAACCCATCTTGGCAACAGTCGAAGATCATCGTGACGAGAGGCTTCAGTTGGGCCATGGTGTAACCAGAGTAATGGACGTGAGCAGCAGTCTGCGTCTTGTTAGCACCACATCCTCTGTACGGGACACAGCAAAGACTTACCCAATCGCCCTTCTTCAGCATGAGGCGCGAGAGACAGTGAGCACCGGCAGCGAGAAAGCTGGGAGGACTGGCGACAAACCGCTCATCCATGATGGTCACCTCCAGGAAATACTTTGCAAGGGTTCGCGTCTCCAGATCGTAGTCATCCGCCTTGCTAATGCGGCGGAGGAAGCTCATCGGTCCAGGCCAGCCGAGCTCGAACTGTAGCATGCTAAGCATGAAGCGCTCCGCCTTGAGAATCTCCTCAACAGTGTAGCCGGAATCTACCATGTAGACGATCTCTTGGACAGAGGGACAGTTAATTTCCTCGTACTTCGCGGCTACGAAGATGGCGGTGGCGCCGACCAGCTGAAGTTTGTTGAGCGACACGACCTTGACGGACAGGAAGCGATCGATGTAGTTGACAGTCAGAAACAACGTCTCGGGGAGAAGACCGAAGCGATGATGAACTTGGACGAGCCAGTCCATGAGGACAGAGCGCATTGACCACTGGATTTCGGTTTGGATGTCCATGTAGTAGCGATTCGGCATCATGCCCGCCTGGGAGTTCGTTAGTAAACTACTAATGGCAATGTTCATGGATAGCACATACCTCGAGCTGTCTCATGTATTCAAAGATCTCATCTCCGTACTCAGCAACCATGCTGACATCCCAGGCTTCCTCTTCAATCTCTTCTTCCGAGAGGGACTGCAGGACGATGGCTTTGGCCATTTCGAGCTCTTTCTCGATACCCACGGTCACTTTGGGGGCCACTAGACTCGTGACTCCCTGTGTTGTGTTGTCGCCGTGAGACCGATAGGAATGGGCCGTAGTGTAGCCCTGCTCGTCGTACATTTCCTGTTCCTCATCTTCGTCCCAGTACTCCTCGGGCTCCGAGTTAACTGCAGCAGCCGGGGCTGGGAGGGTCTTGTCAGATTTGATTGACGCTGCGATTGCGGCATGTGAATCTGGCGCGAACTCAACATTCAGAGTTTGTCTACCACCAACTTCCTCGACCTCAGCATTCTCATCCTGAGCAGGGTTTGAAATGTCTCTCGGGAACTGTTCGACGGCATCCTCGTAAGCTGCCTCGGTAATGTCGTCGGGCAAATCAACCTCGTAGTCAACATCGTTGATCTTTTCGTACTTGTTGATGTACCTGCTCTGGGTACGACGGAGGACAGGCTGCTCGGTCTTAAGCTGCGGCTGGCTTTTATAGTGGCGCGGGTTCTTAATCGGCTTCTCCACCAAACCGGCGAGCTCATTGAGAGCGGGTGTAACGTCAGGTCGAACAGACACGTCGGTGTCCTTGTCGAAATAAATCATCGTAGCCTTCTTGGGCAGGTTCTGCTTGATCACCGGCTGGATGAGCGACACGGTCGAGGGCTGGATGGACGAAGAGTACGTTCGAAGCGGTGGCTTCATCATCTGGCTAGTCGCGCTGGCGGAGGTGGAGCCCGCGGTCTGGAGGTATTTCGAACTAACGAGTGAAGCTCTCGACGCGGCAGTGCTTCGCGCCCAACCTTCCTCAACTGGTGCCGGGTTGTTCTCTTTGTCGTCAAGTCGCAGGTCGCGCGAATTGATCGCTGCCACGACTGACTTGACGACTGGGTTCTTTAGAACATTCTTGCCGCCAATCTCGCCAAACGTTCTCGACGTGTTGCTCACATCGCCGAACGCAGTGCGCCTCGGCGGAGCATTGAGAGCTCCGGCCACCGTCATGGTCTTGAGGTTGCCAGTCGACTTATGTCGCTGATGAGCAGTCTGCTTCGAAGGGAGCAGGTTCTCGTTGCCGGCGCCCTGCAAGACACGCAGGGGACGTTGGGGCTAGTTGGGGCTTCAGTCAGTGGGATATCCAGAGTTGGGGAAATAAAGTTGCGGGAGGACACGCAGACCGAACAAAGTGCTGGCCTTGTGTGATTGTGTACGGATTATGTTGGGAGAGTGAGGAAATGAGTGTCGGAGATTGACACGAATTTGGAGCTTACCTTCGCGTCCATTTCGGGTAAGAGTGGTGTGGAATGCTTCTCGAGTGCCTGGCATGCAATTCCGACCTTGCTGACACAGACGCTGCTGTAGAAAGTAGAAGCGGTGATGCACCGCGAGCAGTTTCCGTTTCAGTACTCGGACAGGCAAACAGCGCCTGCTGATCTGATGGCGAGGACAGAAGATAAGGTCGCTCGGTTCCCTCCCCTGCGTGCAGCTGCAGAGGAAAATTCGAGTCGCGTACTCGGAAGTTCGGATGACAAAAAGTGGTTTTTGTGTGATGGAATCCGTCCTCGAGTGCGATCAAGAAGACTCCGATCACGTCTTGTTTTGGGGGCAACCACCGTCGATGGGCGCCCGTGCCGGGAAAAAAAGACACGACCGTTGGAGATGCGCAAGAGGTGTGGCGTCGACACGTCGGAAGCAGCGCGCCTCACAGTTGAACTCTCAATGCATACATGTGGAAGAATGATCAATAGACGTGTCTTGTGGATGCCTTCTACCACATGCCGTGTAAATGCAGTTGAGGTCGGGGAGGGGAAGCGAGAAGAGAGCGTCTGGCCGGTTCTTGTGGAATCGCCGTTGTGTTTAGTTCCTTCTGTTTATTGACCGTAAACACAGGCAGCAGACCGTTCAGGCTGACGGTTGGACCGTGCGGGCCCACAGGACCCACATATCCGTCGTTGCGGTTACCCTTTTTGCCGGATCCACTAAAATGACGTAGCTCGATTTAAGTTTTCCCCGTCCGTCGCGTCAACTGTTTGGCATCGCGGGGACAGCGAAAACCTTTCACACCACACCCTATGATAATAAAACCATTTAAACGCGGCTCTTTCGACTCAGATCACTTTTGAAAGTGCCCTCTGACTTTTTGGGGGGCTCTCCTGGGCATTGCACACTGGGAATTAGGCCTACAAGGGTCGTTTCGGCGACCTGTCAAGAACGCGCCAAGGCGGGTTGGGGAAATCGCCAGCCCCTCGCGCCCTCACGTGAGCGATCCAGCCATGCAAAATCCGACCATGACTGCAATCCAGGCCGCAGCAATAGGCTTCAGAATGTCAAAGTCGCCATTTTTGCATCCGGATTCTGGAGGATCAGGCCTTGCGGAAGCGGTCGCACGCGGCGGCCTGGTTCATCTAGACATTTCCGGGGCTTTGTCGGCAATGGCACCAGAAGCGTGGACAGTTTGGGGTGGGGACCGATCGACCCGTTCGAACGACCACCGTTGCCGACCAGTAAAACGGCTGTCGCAGTTAAAGCTGAAGCACATTGTTTTGATGTTTTGACCAAGCGGACGGTTGGCGCATGCCGTGTGGCCGGATGCGAGTCCTGAGTCCTCCAAGCCAAAACATCGAGCCTGTTGCAGTAATACTGATCCGCCGCGACCCCTCACTTGCAAATTGCTCAAAGGAAACAGGTTGGTCATCGTCCCGATCACCTTTCATGGCAGGTAGAACCCGACTCCTACGTGCGAACATCAGCTTTCCGAGATATGCGCCCTTGCAGACGACCTCTCCAACTGTCCCGGACTTTATCAATAATCTTGGTCCCTGTGCCTGGTTGCAGTCAGTATTCGCGAAACGACCAGCCGCGCGTGGGGCTTGCCAAGTCCGCTGCCAGCGCGGCCCGGAAGAGTCCCTGGATGCCCCAAGCTACAGTAGTGGTTGGTGATGCATCATCCTGTCGTGATCTGTGCAGGCGTCTTGTGGTCTTGGGCGGCTCGCTACGCTGCGCGGAATATAGTGGCTAATATGGCTTCGAAAACTCGCCCTCGTTTTTATTATTCCATCTCCGCGAGTGGTCACTCATCGCATTAGCGCACGCAGTGGCAAAACTGGGAATAAATATCAGGTGTGTGTGCGTGCGAGTGAGTGGGTGTGTGTCTGCCCGCAGGCTGAGGTGACTTGCAGTTGTCCCACCACCATGTCGCAATGCGGCTTTCTCCTGATGGCGGCCACGTCCTGTGGTTGTGGCGCCCCAACGTTTTTCGGGCGCCTGCTGCGCTCGCCAGGCATCGGCATCGGCATCCTGCCCGCGATTAAACAACCTTTGGGGTCCAGCCACCCGTTCTTTTCTGATCCAGATAAACGAGGCGGTCTGCGCTACATACACAGTATGCGACGAGGACAGCTCCAAGCAACGAGCTTTGCGACAGAAAGCTGGGGTATCAGTCAGGTGCGTTTGGCGGTTGCAGATCGGCAGCACGAAACGGGTAAAGGGTGTGTGGTCATGGAGCAGATGGCTGGCACAGCCAATCCGCCGCGCAGCTCGGGTGGGCTGTGAGGATTCGCCCAAGCTATCAAGGTGAGCAACACCCGTTCTTCTCCGCCCCTCTGCAAGATAGAGAGAGAGGGAGAAAATCGCGACTTCTTATCCTGCCAGTGTGACGGGGGTTCAACCCGGGCTGTCTGGAAAGGCGCGGACTGTGTGCCCCGTCTAGCCAGCTCTGCGGGGGTCGGTCCCGATTGGAAGCTGGGTTCATGGGCCAGATGCCCGCCTCCGACTGCAACAGCCAACAAAGCCAGCCAGCCAGTTCCAAGAAAGCGGATGATGGGTCATGTATTGATTCAAGCACGAGCGGAGAATGCGTGCGCGCATCCTTATGTAATGAGGAATGGCAGAGGGCAATGCGAACCGGGTGCGTCTGAGTGACGGTCTGACACTGCAAAATTGGCCGCTTCTGACGAAGTGATTTGATGCCGCCTGCATTTGAAACTTTGCCAGCGCATCGAAGCCGCAGCGCTGGTCCTCCCAATCTTCAATGAAATACTTGCCGGACCGCCAGAGCAGCGTAGCGCTCGTACCCAACACCCCGACGTCTCCGACACCTAGTGTCGGCCGTCAGTTGAAGCATTGGCCGAGTTGCGGTCTCTGGGTCGCTGCGATGGGACTGATTAAGAAGAAACCCTCTCCCAGGCGTTGGTCGGGAGGCCAGGAACAGGGAACTCGAGGCCAAAGTACGAAGTACTCCGTACCTACACGACTCGTGACACCGTCCTAACAGCTGTCTCCGTGCTCGACGTGCGCGGGTACCTGAGCAGCTCGAAAACGTCACATTGCGACATAGCTGCTGTTCTATAGGCAACTTGCGACCTGCCATGGCTGCTGCGCTCCTAAGGGATGCCCAAAGGACCGCAGCGCAAAGGCCATTGATTCAGCTTTGTGCTGGAGATTCAACTTGGGCAGTCGTGCGTCCCGAAGCAACTGCGCGCGGCTTTATCGGCCATGCTCCATCCATGCCGTTGACTGCCAGATCCCTGCGCTACGTTCGCTGGGACGCTGCCATTGGCTGCGGGCCCTCCAAGCTGGCACCTTGGAGTTCGTTGAATTGTCTGGCGCATTCTCAACCAGTGCCTTTGCCTGCGCGCTGGGCGAGCTGGTGGAGAGCCAGAATGGGATGTGTCGGCTTATTGCTCCTGGTGGGAGATTGTGTTCCCAAAGCCGTCGAAATGTGCGATCAGGCCGGCCAATAGCCAGCAGCAGGATTAGCTGGACGTTGGCCGCCATTCGCGAGGCCCAGAGAGCCGAGAACGACCTTAAAGCGCGCAGCTGGTTTTGTTGCTCTCCACCCCCGAACTGCGACCCTTGTCGGCTGTCCATTGTGTGTGTGTGGTTGTGAGCGAGGAGCACTTAACTGAGGTTCGGCTTGTCCCAAACCGGCGGGCAAGAGTCTTGTCGAGCCCTTTGGCGCCAGACTCAGCGGCCTTCGCGCGGAACTAATCGGACCCCTCGCCAGAAGGGCGGCGCTCTCACCGAGTCGATCGCTGGTTGCCAGAGGGTCCCCTAACCTCCCGCAACCGCCTAACCGCGCATGGCATCTCCGTCCTATTCTAGTCCTCTAGGCCGGCTGGATTGCGACTGTCGCAGCACTGGCTGTGAGACCACCACCAGCCCTCGTCCGAGAGCGAACTAAGGCACTCGTGTCCGCTGTCTCGCAGGTGGTAGGATTCCATGTTGGGTGCGCCGCGTACTGTACTTACTGCGCACCACCACCACTGCAACGGCCCCCGCGTTCCCTTCACTCGCCTTCTAATCTGGACGAGGCAAGAAGAGCGTGCCTGTCGCAGAGGCGATCGCCTGGGGCGAGCGGGACTGGTGTCGCATCCACACTAGCTGCTGGCTTCGTCAAAACAACAGATGCCGTATGCTCCCGGCGCAAGATGGATGCTTTGCGACGCCCAGGCGCATGGCAGAGTGGATAACAGCAGCGCCGCTCTCCCACGGCCGCCTTGTAGCTGGCCAATGCCTTTCAATGGCTGCCATTGTAGAACATGGCATGCAAACCCGTAGACTGAAGGGTCGCCTGAAGCCCTTTTTGGGTTACAGAGCGCCAGATGGACCCCCGGCTGCTGTGTGGCAGGGTGGTGGTGGTGGGTTGATAGGTGCAGGCGCTGGCGCTGGCCGTGCGAACAAGGACGGCCAGAGTGGAGTAAGATCGAGGCGCATCGAGAAAGGGAACAGAAGAGATGCGGATGCGCGATTCGGACAGCAGCCGGAATAGATAGTTTTGAAGGGAACAGGCCAAACAAATGGGAATTCGGTGCAATAGGAGCAAGGCATTGCACAGACGCTGTTTGCTGGTCCCTGGAGCTGGAGGAATTGCGCCGTGGCACAGTGTCGAGTCGACAGGCCAGGTTCGGGCAGGTCTGTCAGGGAGGTAGGTGGTGTGCGATTACCGGCATCTGCCTTTTAATGCAGAATTCTTGCGACTCCTCCATTCTCTTCTCACGCACAACCTCGGAATTGCTCGACTCGACCCATCAAACAACCCCATAACGTTCCGGTAAGTCATTATCGTCTTGCATGTTGTGTATTGGCTGCACTGTTTCTGTTTCCTCACAACGCTGTGATCCCAATTTGCACTCTGGTTGCTTGTCGCTGACCTTCACCTGCGTCCCAGATCCGCCCGGGCTTGTGCGAAGCGTCAAGATTGAAGCCATCTGTCGGTCGTCAGCACCGCTCCAAGGCCATTGTTGTAAGTGATCCTGACCCCGTTTCCCCATGCGATCGAGACCGGGTCTCCGGAATTACTGCTGTCTTGCCCTCTTGCCTGGTGCAGCTGCTCGTGGCAAGGAAGGACAGTGGGCAGCATTCCTAGATGCGCTCTATGTCCGCCCACCACCCAGCTCCAGACGGGCCAATCCTCGGCATCCTTCGCCTATTCGATCCCATCTCGGCACACAGGAGTGCTAACATACATCGCTTCCTGGTAGAATCGAGAATCGAGTGTTCACGGCGAGCGTCCTGCACCTTACAACGCACGCACGACGGCCTAGCCGACCGCTGCGGCGCCCACAGGCGGTGACCACAGCCCGGGACGACCCGGCGTCACCGCGTCGCAATACACACCGCTGTCGATACAAGTGGCATCGCAACGCCCAGAGTGCTCTATAGCTGGGCATGGAATTTACAAGTCGTCCGTCGACCACTCCAGCACAGAGCCACCAGCCGACGGCCGTCTCCGCCTTTGACCCCGACTCCTCTCCGGACCTCCCACATCAGTACTACCTGTCGCCAGTTCGGGAGAGAGCGTCCTACAACGTTCCAACAACATACACACAAGAAAACATGACTGCGGCGTCGCCAAATGGTCCGGCTGCCATGGCTTACGGTCAGAGTCGCAGCGTCTCCCCGCGCACAAGCAGGGAGCCAAAGAACCTTACATTCGAGCTTCTCTTCAATGAGGCTCTTCAAACCCGAGCGCGTCTGCCCCTGCGTGTCAATATCTACCCCCATGACACCACCGATTCTATCGTAACGACGGTGAAGAATTTCTATGGTCTGTACTCAAGGCCGCATGTGCCCATGGGCGTCAGCTTTGAAGATGACCAAGGCACCACACTCATCGCACGCTACGAGAACTTCCATGACAACATGACAGTCTTTGTACGGGTATTCTCTGAAGAGATGTCCCCTGTACCAGCTGTCTTTGGCCATGCGTTCCATCCCCCACCTGTCGGGGCCCAGGCATTCTATGGCGATGGCTACTCTATGCAAGCACCGCCGCAACCGTATGGGCCGCCCGTGTCGCGCCCAGCATCCAGGACGTCACGAGTACGCAGCCCGTCGCCCAACAGCGGCCGTGGACGTCGCAGCACTTCTGCAGGGACAAATTCCAAGAAGGGGCGATCTCGGTCCGCAAAGAATCGGGCTTCGGGCTCCCAGGCCGATGTGAACGGCTACAGCAGCGAAGACGGCGCGCCCGGCTCCGCATCGGGCAAATACAAGGATCCCCTTGGCAACACCGAGATCAGTGTTGAGAACATTGTGGAAGGCGGTCGCCGCAAGCGCGCCAAGTTCGAAAGCTCTGTAAGCGCCCGAACTGGAGAGGCCATGGTAGATTGGCCATTTCAAGCTAACAAACTCTCCCTTAGGAACTCCCGCTCTTTGCTCCGCCGCAGATGCCCGCGGCTACTTCGAATTCGTCCGTTTCGCCGGCCCGACGTATGGAACACAACCGCAACTCATTACCCTTTGTCCACCCCGGGCAAAATCCGTTTAGCAACCCCCGGCCCTTGCAATCGCCACAAAGCTATACAAACGGCTATGCCCACTCTGCGATGTATACTACTCCGGTAGTTGACGCCCGCCGCAACCGTGGCAGCTTCGCATACTCTGCCGGTAGCACGGTTGGTGGTGGCACGGGTATGATGCCCACCCCTGATCCTACGGTTGGAAGCTGCATGTCCGAGGAGGATAAAGATGTTGCCATTCAGCTTATGCGCTTGGGTGAAATGTCCAATATCTCTCACGGGCGCACGTCAGCCTCGACGCTGGACGATACATTCAGCGGACGCGCAGACGCAACCTCGTCCACTGGCGCAACCAGTGATGCGGCGAGCGAGAGCGAGGATGAGGCGCCACCGGCGCGGCGGCAAAAGCTGGACGTTTCGGGCGACCATCAGAAGCTATTCCACACAACCGAAAGCCACTTTGCCGGCCCTCGCGAAAGTGTCGAGACTAGCGGCGACGATGCTGACTACGAGGAGGGCACCGAGAGAGGTTCCATGGCTGCTCCAAGAATCAAGAGCCCTATGCCGAAGTCTGGGATAGCGGGCAGTTCCAAGCCTCGAACGCAGCTGTCCAGCAAGACCAAGTCCTCCAAGCAGCCTAAGCCCAAGGTTAAGAAAGCCACAAGCACCACCGGGCCCATGTCACCAGCCTCGCTACCAGCATCCCGAAAGCCCTCCGTCGCGTCGAACGTGGCCTTCCCTATGGCACCTGGCGAAGATGAGCAGCCAGATCTCTCCACCAAACCTCGCTGCCAGCGCTGTCGTAAGAGCAAGAAGGGATGCGACAGACAAAGACCGTGCGGCAGATGCCGGGATGCTGGTCTTCCTGCCGAGATGTGCATCAGTGAAGATGAAGGCAACGGTCGAAAGGGGCGCTACGGTCGTCATATGGGGGTGCCGCTTGCGGTGAAGGACGAGATGCCCGCACCAGGCGCGTTACTTCCCGCCGCCCCGATCTCTACCGCCGCAGATGTACCGGATTCCATGGCCGGCTTGGTCGACAAGAACAAGAAGCGGAAGAGGTAGAGCCTCTGGGCGGTCTGACACGCATACGCAAGGGATTCTCCGGTACCTTCCGGGCCTGGAGAAGCACGACTATCTCGACCCGAAGCGATTGCATGCATCGGTGCATATTGGAAACATCGCTTCTCACCGCCTTGGAGATCAACGCTCTTGAACATGCCAGGCGGTTGAATCCGTCTGCGGGATGGAAACAGATATTATGCAGCCGATAGACGGAGGACATCGATCAGTGATTTGACGGCTCCTCGAGTTGACACACTCACACCTGCCCTATGCTCATAACCAATATGAATCGCAGCATAATATTAGCCAGCACCGCCTAGCCGACATCCGCTCAGCAGGTCAGGGGGGTATCTATCTTACGCCACGGGGTGTTGGGGGCGTTGTTATATGGTTCTTTTCTCCTATCTCTGGCCGGTTTAGGAGTTTGCTTTGGCCGCGGTTTATTATCTGGAGCGATCCGGGCGTGGTGGTCGTCTGTTTCCTGCGTTGTGCTTCTCCTTCGCGTTTCTGATTCCTTTTGCCGAACTGGAAAAGCAACGGTGGGAGTTCTCGGGTGCCGGGGGAGAGTGGTGGCCAGCGTTCTCAATAGGCGATAAGGAACAAAAGCTTGAGGAGGTTGGCAATGATTGTGGGGACAGCAGCGGAGTACGGCATATGCGGGATGGTTTTGTTTTCCTTCTCAAAGTCTTTGCAAGTTGTTGCTTTCTGAATTTTTCTACTTTATGGCCGTATCTGTCAAGCCTACCTTTGGCGAGGTATACTAGGCCACAGTTCTTCCTAACGAAACTGGTAGTGAGCAAATGGTGGGGGGCGAAGAGAAAGAGAAAACCTTTTGTACTGGAACTGAAAGGGATAATGTTTGTCGTATCTCCCGTTTTACTGTCTTGTCTGGCACTGTCGTCTCGGGAATCGGGATGGGATCAGGCAACAGGGACAACATGGTCGGGCGGCAGTGAGAACGTGCAAAGATGGATGTTTATTGCTCAGGGGTGAACTTGTAGGGTCAGGCAGAACGGTCGTCTGCCTGCCTCGACACTATAACCAACTGTTTCGGTCACAAATTGGCTGGGAGGAAAGGCGCGGGGATAGGTCTGGGATGCCATGGATGGCCGGGCGAGCCGGATGGGGGTGGGATGGATGGTGTTCTCGTGTCTTTACTACCTGCTGCTGCTGTCAGCCTGCCTGTGTTGATTTTGCACTTTTTCTTATATCTGTCTGTTGGTCAATCGATGAATGGAACTATTTCAATGAATGTTTTCCTAGTGTCTTGCGATGGTCTGGCGTGTTGTGGGATTGGGCGGCTTGTTGCTTGGAAATGAAGGAAGTCTGGTATCACATCGGCCGCTATCCATGGCCGGACAAAGTTATCTTCATAGTGAAGTGAATATAAGACTGTTTACAAAACTGCTCAGGTCCCAATTCCCAACTGAAGCGATGCCGGCAGTTGTGGGCAACTCCATTTTGGGAAACCCGGGCTAGACTCAACACACCCGCCCCTCATACCACGGCTAAGCACCGCATAGCGATTTACCAGTGTTTAGCTGAGTGCTTTTACCCTTGCGGCGACGAAACACGCCTATGCGCATGATTGCGACGACTTGCGCTTCCCTGGTTTTTTGTTTCATCCATTCGCAAGCGAACCCGCCCGCGGCGATCCAACGGGACCCAGGCGCAAGCCCACCTCTGCCCTTAGACGAAAGGTTTAGTCCAACTTCAGCCAACCCCGCCAATCTCTAGTTTGCGCGGCCTCTCCTGACTGCAATGGCGCGGCGCAGGAGGGTAATACGAACAAGAAGACCGAAACACCTGAGCTGTCGTAAACTCAAAACTGTGGATTCATCGTATCGACCAACCCAACTCAATCCTTGCGGAATGCGGTGTTCGAACAAACTTTGGCGCTAGTGCCCACTCGAGCCTAGCCGCTCTGCGGGTTGGGTGGGGTTCAAACAACACAGACACTTTTTCACGCGTGCGCGTGCACGCACTCATGCCCGTGGCAATCGATCGAGCCTGTTCGCTGGCTGCGGGGTCGCGGATTGTTTTTGGCTGGGGGGCGGGGGCGGCGTTGTGGTGCGGTTTTCTGCCCCTGCCGGCTTTTAGCCCCTTGTCCGCCTTCCCTTTCGGGAAGAAAACAGCTGAAGGGGGCTACGTCATTGGCTGGGATTGGGGAACCCCACTCACTGGGAAGGGCGATAAGGAGGGGCATGGATAAGGGTTGTTAGTGTGCGAGGGGGAGAGAGGGGTAGACTGCGACTGTGGGGACCGCTGTGATTTGCGAGGTGGTGTGATTGATTTTTTTTGGGTCGTTAGTGGCATGTGAGAAGCGAGGAAAGAAGGTTCTGACAAGAGCGGTCTGTCGGTTGCGGGTGGTTGTCTCTTACCGCTATTTGTGAGTGGCGCGGAGGAATTGAAGATTTATTGCGCATTCGCTTCTTGGCGTGTCGTAATGATCTGTCTTGTCAGTTGAATCATTTGCTGCTGTCTGTCAGACGGCCCGAGACGTTGCAATTTGTGCTGTCGCGGTGGTTCCTTGCACTTGCATGTTGCATTCTGGCATCCAATATTGTCGTCGCATTGGGTGAGACATTACGACGGAGGCTCAATTGAAGGAGTCAATTAATACTTCCATGTTATTTTGCTGTCATATGATTCTCTCTTCATGATCTTTGCCCCGCAATGTTTAGGTTCTTTTCTTCTTGCCCCCGTCACGGTCACATCGTCAGACTGCTTAGCTCCACCTTGGCATTTCCCCCAGGCCTCTATCGACCCTGTGAGATTCACAGTGCAGGCCTTCGCTCCCGGGCACCCTTCTGGCCTGTCTCTACCTCATACCTCGAGACAACCCACATATATCTCTGTTTACGAGAGACCTGCAAGATGCTCTAGCAGGATTCTCTAGACTCCCTTCAAGACAAAGGATCCCGGATGGCCGGCCTGCTATCGACGCCCTTCCCTCATCAGTCAGCCCAGTGGCAAAAATCTAACTGAACTTGGTAACTTCAGCTTCGAGATGCCAGGCGCTACTTCTCCCCACCATCCTTCGCGATCCGAGCATTTCCTCATCATCGGGTAGCGACCCCGGCCCCTGGGCCCGGACGTCAAAGGCGTTACCCAAATGGACATAGCCAGCAGCAGCGTTCCGTAGCCTTGGTCGCGGCCCGCTGCACTGCGTCCGGGTTATCGTGGTGGCCCGGATTACAGCAATCAATGGGCCGCTGCGGCGGAACCAGGTGACTGTGTGCCGCATCCTGCCATGCGACGCCGGCACCGATTGATGGAGCACCGGAAAGCAAAGTCAATGGCGGACGTTAGCTCGCCTTGCAGAAACCGGAATTAAGGAGCAGAGGGTGCTGCTGCATAGGTAGTGCTCCGAATATGACGGCGAACGGCGATGTCGGCGCGCGGCCGGAAATAACTGCCTTTTGTCCAATGTCTCCGGCAGGGCGGGCGGGAGCTAGCCCAGCTAGGTACCCAGCAAGAGCTCGACGGCATCGATTGGTGTCATCGCTTCTTTCCTGTCCGAGTTGGGTGGGGCAGCAAGCAGTATCTGGAAATACTCGTGACGTTTATATTCGGAGTGGAAGAGGCGAGTGTTGAAGCGGTTGATTGAAGCTGAGTAGCAGGAGCTATAAGTTAATCTACTACTTCATTTTCTGATCCCCTATATCCGTTCAACGTTCAACATGACTGCCGGACTCGATATCGAGAAAAGCGCGGCTGTCTGTGTACCCCGCGACCACCCAGAGCAGTATTCATCGGACAGCGAAGATGTGGCCCACGCAACTACCGCCGAGTTTCAACCTCCTGACGGAGGCTTGGTAGCCTGGACACAGGTTGCCGCGGGATGCCTCGTCAACATGATGGCATGGGGCTATCCCTCCACCTTTGGCGTCTTCCAGCTCTACTATCGCGATACTCTAGGTCTCCCAGAAGCACAGATTTCCTGGATAGGCTCGCTGCAGACGTTTCTAGCCTTCTTGACATGCACTTTCTCGGGAAGGCTTGCGGATGCCGGATACATCAGATCCACCGTCATCGCTGGATGCTTCTTGGTCGTCTTCGGCACCCTCATGACGAGTTTCGCGACGGAATATTGGCAGATATTCCTGGCTCAGGGGGTGTGCACCGGTCTCGGTCTCGGCATCATGTTCATGCCGCCCCTTGCTGTCATCAACTCGTACTTCAGCAAAAAGAGGTCCTACGCGCTTGCTATCTCGGCAACAGGGACGGGCCTGGGGAGTGTTGTGTTCCCGGCAACTATCCAGTACCTGATCCCACAGGTCGGCTTCCCGTGGGCAGTGCGGTACTCTGCATTTGTTGCGCTGTTCATCTCGGTGGCCTCGGTTCTTATGCTGAGACCGCAGCTCTTGCCGCGGAAGTCAGGGCCGCTTGTTGAGTGGAGTGCTTTTAAGGAGGTGCCTTATGTGCTGTATACGCTCGGCGCATTCTTGTTTTTCTGGGCGATTTATTTTGGCTTCTTCTTTGTGAGTTTCGTCTTACGTCTCATCGGGTCGCTACCAACTAACAATATATACAGATCAACGCATACGCCCGGAATGTCGCAGGCTTCTCGACGACTGATTCGGTCCAACTCCTCCTTATACTGAACGGTCTCAGCGTGCCCAGTCGGCCTGTCGTGGGCTATGTAGCCGACCGCTGGGTCGGTCCCATAAATATGTACACATTGATGACATTGCTGCTCGGGATTGTGTCCTTCACTTGGTTGGGTGTCTCCTCGAGAGTCGGCATGTACGTCTTCGCGGTCTTCTTTGGTATTTCCAACGGCGCGGCTCAGGGCGTCTTTGTGGGTTCTCTGGCCAGCCTCACCAAGGATCCACGAAAGATGGGGACACGGTTTGGCATGGTATGCACCACCGTTGCGTTTGCCACGCTTGCGGGGCCGCCGACGGCTGGCGCTATCATTGATAGGTCTGGTGGTGAGTACTTGTGGGCGCAGATTTGGGCGGGGCTTGTCATTGTGTTGGCGGCATTTACGATGGCAGCGGCGCGGTGTGCTGCGACGGGCTTCAAATTGAAGGTCAAGATTTGAGCCAAGAATAATGGGGTGGGATTTCAGAAAACGTGGAAAATATGATGAAACGGATAAGGGTAGTATGCAAGGTCTGTGTGCCGTCGTAGGTATTTTACCATGAGACCGTCACATTGAAAGTAAATGTGTGAAACGGGTTAGCAGCTGGATTCAAAAGCGTATTACTGTTTAGGTAGAACACGCAACCAAGATGTCAGTGTGGTGAAGTTATACTAATACGAAGTAGTCGACTCTACTGAAAAGGGGTACTGTTTGCTCTGTCAAAAAATGAATATAATTTCTTTTAACTCTGCGGTTCGTTATCTGTTAATCATAGGGAGGTGTATAAATCTACGCGTCAAAAAGGATCCTCCTGAAATGCCTTCTCAGCCTCGGCGTACGCATCATATCCATACAAAAACGGCTGAATCTCCGGACACGTCCACCTACTAGGGAACGGCCCCTTGAGCTCCTTGCCCAACATGCTCAAGAACAGCGCATCCCTCTTCTCCTGCGCCTCACCATCTTCCAGATGCGAATCATCCCTCTGCTTGAACGACTCCAGCTGGATCCTCCTCCCCCTCGGCATGCGCAAGTCCTGATACATCCTCGACACCTTCGGCAGCTGCTCCCCCATCCCACTCCTCCTCACCTTCGCCAACAAATGCCCCAGCACAGCGCCATCCTCCAGACTCGAATTCGCCCCCTGCGCCAAATACGGCAACATCGGGTGACAGCAATCCCCCGCCATAAAGAACGTCCCCTCGCCATTCGCCCACTCCGGCAGCGCATCCAGCCACATGAGCTTCCACTTATGCACTCCCCTCACCTGCGCCAGAAACTTCCTCACCAGCGGATCCCACCCCCCAAACCTCTCTCTCATCTCCTCCAAATCCCCCTCTTCCTTCGTCACTCCCCCGGGCAAATCCTCCGGGCACAGAAACACCAAGTTATACACCTCCCCTCCCGACACCGAATACCCCACCGCATGTCCCCCGGGGCCAACCCAGAACCTGACCGTCGGATCCCTCACCACCTCCTTGAGTTCTTCCGCGTCAGGGCCTGATAGATCCTCCACGCGGAGGGTGATTCTATACGCCAAATCCCCCGTCAACACGGCGGGACTCGGGCGCCCCAAAAATTGCGGGCGGATCGCGCTCCACAGCCCATCGGCTAGGAGGACTGTATCCCCTTTGACCTCCGTCCCATCCGCAAGCTTGACGATCGCAGAGGCGAAATCAACGCCGATGGCGCGCGCTCCAAGTCGGATGGTCACGCCTAGCGAGATACACCGAGAGACGAGTGCCTGCTGGAGGTCGACGCGGTGGATGTCCCAGAAGGGATGGGCGTAGCGGGTGAGGACCTGTGATTGGAGGTCGGGTTCGTGCGCGAGGAGGCGGGTGCCGTCGTAGCGGTGGACGGAGAGGGAGGAGGGGACGGCGGCGAGGGGCGCGAGGGTGGAGTGTAGGCCCCAGTGGGAGAGGAGGCGGG
>Ga0247760_1000885_pt1 | contig 30541 bp, 1 predicted proteins | sample UWRJL171409R4_FD_179936 | JGI IMG/M metagenome (GOLD analysis project Ga0247760, IMG submission 179936) | Plant litter microbial communities from Arlington Agricultural Research Station in Wisconsin, United States - UWRJ-L171-409R-4 | ecosystem: Environmental > Terrestrial > Plant litter >... | reverse complement strand
TAAGCCAAATCTAGCGATTTTAAAAGGGTCGCTTACTCAGAATCCAGAGGCTGGAGCGGTGGCTTTGCGTGGCTCGTGAGTGTGCACGTTTACCGAGTAAAACCGGATTTTGTGGAAAAATACGGTACAGGAGGGATGAGCGCTTAAGGAAACGGCCTGATATTTGATAAGATAGAGTAAGGTTGAATTATTAGCAGCGTGCTGTACCAGAGCTCTGCAGTCCCTGTTAAAAGTGATATAGCAGTTGCTAAGAGAAGGTGGTGCCGTTGTCGCTTGCCACGAGACCGCGCTGTGAGGTATTCCATTCGCAGAATCAGAGTGAAAGCATTGATTAGTCTGTGCGCACCGCTATGCCGATGAAAGTAACTTCGGCTAGCTTTCTTCTATCTAGGTGAAGTGGCCGTTTCCAACTTTGACACCGTACTACGAATATAACACGTCCACCCCGAAGCTCTCTACCTCTTTAGTGGTAGTGAGAAATTATTCGACTAACTCGACAGTCAGTCCCCCGGTCTGATCCGTTCGACCCAAGGCCTCCCGGTTTGCCAACCAGCTTCACAGCCACAGTTTCGGATTATGCCGTCGCGACCCCTTCAACCAGGGTGCGAGACATCATGTGCGGATCTCTCGTTTGCGCACTGTATTGATTTTAGCCGCGAGCACCTCATCACGCCCTGATGAACTACAAAGCGACTTGCGGGACCACAGTGCATTTGTGGTTTACTGAACGGCCTTAAACGCAAGCTCTTAGAGCACTGCAACGCAACCCACACACATACTTCGGTCAAAGTTGAGGCAGCCGGCCTCGTCTATAGTAGTGCACAGCCCTCGGGCTCAGACCGAAAGGCCTCCAGAACCCTCCACACAATCATTCACTGAATGTATAAAGATGCAAGTTGAGCAATCCCAATTCTATAGCAACAGCACGCATACTTTTAGCTGCCAAAGCAATAGTTTGAATCCAGTCTCTCAGTTTAACAAAGGCAATGGCCTCTCCAGCATCGTTCTTTCTGGAACCCCGCGGTGATGGACGTGGACATCAATTTCGCTCCCTTGAGGCGTTGCGCATCCTCCTCGACATCACCCCGCCGTACAGAACTTGTCTTGCTCATGCCCCCTTCGCTCGAAATGCTCCCCACTGCTCACGGCCTGTCAACCAAAAAAAAGCAGCCACGGTTGCTGGTTTACTTGACACGCTATTGAGAACCAGGATTCCTTCCACCGCAGCAGACGTTTTGCTCAAGACTTTGTCCACTTGTGCTGTCTGCGGTATTACCGGCTGGCACCAAAATAAAGCAGCGGAGGTCCAGTCCCAGTGGCGTAACAGGCTCTGGGACGAATACCTCCGAATGCATGGGCTGGAGCCTCGATTGTGGAGGGGAAATTCCCCTCCTATCACAACACTTGGGTGGGAAACCAATCTTGAAATAGCCTGGCGGGAGCAGGGATACGACAGCGAGGACGGTGACGATGAATACAATTACGGCGACAGTGATGCCGATGACGATGGTTCTGATTCCGACGAGTCCGCTGAGTTAGATGATTCCGATGAGAGCGACGACGACGACGACGACGACGACCACAACGACGACGATAGCCAAGGCCTCTTCAATGAGGGCGTTCAAAGCTCAGATGCCACTACCTCTAGTTTGGACGTGTGGGAAGATGGATCGGCCTTTGATGGTACGGAAAGCTGGTCCAGTGAAGATGTCGCCACCCCGAACACAAGCAGTTCCGACCTGGACGAAAGCCTAGCCGAAGAAACTGACATGACTCCGGATACGACTACCGATTTTGACCAACGATCGTCCGACGGATTCTTCACTTGGTCAGAGGAGCAGAACGAAGGCGGTAACACGGACGAAGACAGTTTTGCCGATGACCTCCTTGCCATCGGAAGTGATATCTTCAGTGATTCCGACGAAATCAGCGCTTCCCCCCCATCAAGTCGCGGCTCCCCAGCACGAATTCCGAAGCGACACCTCGATTTCCGCCCGTACCCCCAGGCACCAAGCCCCGCCTCACAGCTCATGCAGTTCCTCAACCTCATGACACAGACAGTTTCACACCGACGGCGCTTTGCAGGCTTCATCTACGGCTTTGCGCGTCCTTCGCAGCCCGGGTTCCTCAAGATAGGTGTGGTGAAAGGCACAGTCGTACCACAACGGTTGTTTCCAGACCCCGTGGATCACCGACTGGCTACATGGAAGGTTCAATGCGGCCATCCAGTCGTCGAGGTGTTCCGTAAGCGGATCGTCTGCGATGCGGCGGAGAGGATTGAGAGCCTCGTGCATTTGGCGCTACGGGAGTATCGGCGAGTAGAGGATCCGCCATGCAGACGCTGCGAGAGGCGGAAGAACGACGCGAAAGCGAGGCACGCCGGCCCAAGAAGCGGCGGAAATCATGATGAGTGGTTCGAAGTTGAAACTCAGACCGCGATGCGCGTGGTGCATCTTTTAGCTGCATTTTCTGATCGACTGCCGTACGATAAATTTGGGAGGTTGGTTGACTTTTGGTCGAACAAAGCCGAGGAAAAGAAAGTGCGAGTTGGGCCGGGCGATACGGTTAAGGGGTGGTTAGAGATGATACCGCGGCTAGCAGAAGAACACACGAGAACGGAGCTTGACAACATTATTGGCCGATTTCGGACTTTAGGGTAGTTGTCAGACATAACAGCAATTACCACTTGTTAGAGTAATAAACGTTCTGTGTTTCTGAGTGCAGTGGTTGTTTGCGGCAGTTAAGAGTCTCATTCTGTTAGAAACACGACACACTGTATTCGGGTATTCGGTGGAATTAATGGGGTTTGCGTGATTGTGTTGCTTTTTGGCTCTCCAGCAACGCCAGAGAGCTTGCTCTTTTATGGTTGTGAATAGTGGCAAGCCCTGTGGCATTGCGATGTGTCTGTAGCAATGATTACAAATCCACAGTTCTGGCCATCGCCAGACCTTTCGCACCTGCCAGATCAGAACCACAACCTCGGCATGTGTTCTGGCGCTGCGTGACCAGAACCCCTCTCTTTCCGACAAGTCCAAAGTCAACGTTTCATACCTAGTCAAGGCTTGGTCTCGCCTAGAAGTTTTTAACACGGTATAATGCCATAAAGAAAATTAGTATAACGACGAAGACACTCTCGTCTTTACCGCCACTCCTTCCCAGGCCCTCACAACGCTAAACTTGTCAGAAAGAAAGGGTTTCAAGGGGCTCTAGGCATCTATTCAGTGGAACTGACTGGATACCTGGCACTTCCAGTCTAACTGTGAGGCTGAGCTATTACAAATAAGTCGAGGGGCCTAGTTTCCGCCCACTCCTATTCCACCCACCCTGTCACATATATAACCCTGATTTTCAATACACTAGAACTCCACCATTACTAAGTAAAAAATAATCAAAGCTCTTATAAATCTATTAAAATATATGAAATGATAAAGCAATTTCAATTTTCTCTATAAAAAATAATTAAAATTAAAAATAACAATGGTTTAATTTACATACTAACTTTATTGTATTATATATTACGTAATACAAGAATGAAAAATAAACTAAAAATCCATTTACATACTTTTATACTTAAATAGCTTATGATTATTTTCTTTTAAAAATAACATCCCTAAAGCTCATATGATAATATTACGACCTATACCCGACACAGGCCTCAAGAGGACTGGCGCAGGTTAAGACAGAACGTATGGCAGGACGCCAATAAGTAAGGGGCGTTCCAAAGACGGCTTATTAAGCTAGCACTCCTAAACGGGGGTTCAATGTCACTGTAAGTCGTTGTCACTATAATGCACAGAGGTGAGTCTGAACAGTAGGATATAAATAAATAATTAAATACTAGCGTGAGGAACCAGAGTCCCTTACAGTAGTTATGGGCATAACTATAACTTTCTATACTAGCTAATTAGGAGGTATTTTATACCTTACTTAGTCTGTTATGCTTAGTGGTGCATTACGCAGTTACAGTTAAGTAGTTAACTAAATGGTGCTTAGTGTTATCAGTCCTTATGGACCACTAAGCACTTTCTTACTGGCAGTAAGGGCTTTGGGTCTTTACACCCCTAGCCCAGTACGTTTAAACGGTACACCTCGTTCTTCCACACTATTCCTTCTGCGGGGGATTTATCAGGCCGCCCTAGCCTAAGTGACAGTTAGCAGGGTTATCACACAATTCCCCCTCTTTAACATTCTTTTTCCATAAAGAATCGCTAGGTCTGTTTCCTTCTTTTTCCACCTTCGCTATATCTTTTAACCACGTTAAAAAGTGTAAAAGATAGAGAAAACAGGAAAAGGCTCCTTACAACTATCGTATTTGTTTTACAGAATCCCTTAACGCCTTTAGTTTACAGATATCTCCCTATACTTATTACTAAGTTAAGTCTTTACTGTGCTAAGTCATAACGTAATCTGATAGCTGTGGTAAGTACTAATCTGTTAATATACTTTCTTTATACGATGCGTTTAGTTACTCTGATAAGTTTATTAAGGGTTTAGTGGATAAGAAAAAGGAGCTGGACACTTTATATAATTAAGTAGTTACTAAGTACTGTAATTCCCTTATAAAGTTACAGCATGTTAAAACTTAACAGTATGTTATTAAAATAAAGGTGATAAAAGTGTTCTCCCGTAAAGCTAAGGTTCTGTCCTTCTAAAAGCGGGTAAAGGTAGTTGTGACGACCCTGCAGGCCGTCACTTGGGCCGGAACGGCCCGACGAATCCCCCGCACAAGGAACAGTGCAGGAAGACAGTACGCACGGTACTGCGCACTGGGCTAGGGGTGTAAAGACCCGAAGCCCTTACAACTAACTAGCAGTTACTCAGTCTTGGCGAAGGTACTCACCTACTAAGCATCTGTAAGACCTCTGAGTAAGAGGTGCTTAGTGGCAGGTTACTCAGTTCCTCACTAAGTAATATACCACTAAGTAAGGAATAAGGTACCTTTAGTTAGTTAGTATAGATAGTTATAGTTATACCTATAACTACTGTAAAGGACTTTAGTTCCTCACGTTAGTATTTAATTATTTATTTATGTCTTACTGTTCAGACTTACCTCTGTGTATTATAGTGATAGTAACCTATAGTGATATTAAACCCCTATCTAAGAGTATTAGCTTAATAAGCTGTCTTTAGAACGCTCCTTACCTGTTAACGTTTTATTATACGTTTTATTTTAACCTGTGCCAGTCCTTTTAAGGCCTGTGTTAAGTGTAGGTTATAATACGATACTAGCGTTATAGTTCTAAATGCTATTTATTAAACTTTTAAATACTACCTCTCTCTTATTACTAATATATCGACCTTTAGAAAAGGAAAAGAGATTAAGGAGGTGTAAGCTTAGCCTCGGCTCTTTATTATCGATAAATTAGTTATACACCTTAAAGACTTAAACCTTAATTAGTAAGGACTAGTTAAAGAATTTAATAAAGCCTTCCCTAAAGATACTAAGAGCTATATCAGTTTTATTAAAAAACTCCAGGCTTAACTTAACGCTATTAAGTTAAAAAATAACAACCTTAACAGCTTATAAAAGAAATAAGTGAAGCTCCCCTTACTGTTACACTTTAAAGGAGACTTTATATAATTAAAGTCTTAAATAACCTAGCTCTAGAGCTATATCACCTATTATAATAAGCAGTTCTTTAAGGAAGAAGGAAAGGTCAGGTTCGCTAAAGCCTTATTAGATAAAATAATTACTTACTAATATAAACCCTATATGAAGATAATTAATAACCTCTTTATAAACAGAGTGTGTAAAAAGGCACTTAAGATTTAAGCCCTTTTTAATAACTTTAATATTTTTATCGATTAACTCCGGACTAAGTTTAAAGAACTAAACACCCTTAGGTAAGTTAAGCAGTGCCTTATAGCCTTAAGATAAACATCCTTAATCCTTAAATTCTCTATATACTTTAAGTTAAAAGTAGTAAAGACTAAACTTAACTAAAAAGCCCTAATAATGCTGTTTTAGAGTAGTTTAAAGGAGTATATTATTAGGGACTTTTATTAAGAAGATTAACTGGACCACCTTTAGGAGTTAGTTAAAATAGTTATTAAGGCTAATAACTAATATTATAATTACCATTATTAAAAGAACTACTAGAAGGAGCAGACCCCTTACCAGTTAAGTAAACTAAAGAAGGGGAACCAGTTAACTGTAATAAGTTATTACCTTAGGTTAATAGATATTAGTATAATAAATCGTCAGAATCAGCCTAACCGTAATAAACCTTAATGATAATAGCAGTAGAAACAGCTTAAAGACCTATTACAGGTCCAGTGCTTTAATTATAATAAAAAAGGACATATAACACAGTAATACCCGTTATTAAAGTAAGTTAGTTAAAAACCTGTTTTAAAAAGAGGAAAACATATTAAGTTTAACTTAAGAGATATCTATATTAAGATAGTAAGTAACGAAAAAGATTATAATTAGATAAGTAAGTATAATTTAAAAGATAAAGGAGAAGAGGAAGAACCCTAAAATATAATATACCTAATCCTTAAAAGTATCTTAGAAAAGTCAGTTATAAAGGTACAGGTTACAGCAAACTAACTTTAAGGTAGAAACTTAAAACTATTAAAGGTACAGGTTATAAAAGACTGACTTTAGGAAAAGATGTTCTAGTTAGCTGTTATAGGCCTTAAAAACCTTACCCTGTAAGCCTAAGAACTAAGGAAGTCCAGGAAGGACCTTAACTTAGAAGTTATTAAGATAGTAAAGGAAGTCGAAAAACTAGCCTTTTAAGTTACCTAAATGGTAAAGTAAGCTTTAAAAGGTAAAAAAGAATAAGTTAAGAGAATTAAACTAAAGAAACGGAAGTTCTTCTCCATAATACCCCTTAAGACTTTTAAACACTTTAAACACATTAAGTAAATCAGTACCCTTATCTCCTTAAAAGAAGGATAGCTTAAATAATTACCTTATATTAAAGTTAGTATACCTTAAATTAATACCTTAAGGGTCCTTTAAGAAAGCATTAAATAAATATACTAACAGAGGGTTTAAGAGTTAAAGGAGAAATATTAAAAGATAATAGATAAAATAAAGGACCTGTAAGTTAAAAGCCTTATTATAACGTTTAAAGATAAAGCGGTAAAAATTAGGTTACAACTTTATAATAAAGTTCGCTTTATTAATTAACTTAAACATTAACTTATTAAAGAAGGCCATTTTATGAAAGAATAAGTTAAGTTATTATTACTTGAGTTCTAAGAAGAAGTTTAAGAGAAGTAATATATATAAAGGTAAATAGAAGAAGAGAAGAGCTAAAGTACCACTTTACCCGTTCTGTACTTTATAACTGTAATACCTACAGTTAATATTAACTATCCCAATTATAAGGATATATTATGGATTAATTACATATACGATAACTATATTCTTAACTGATATAGTAAGCTTAAGGCTCTTTATAATCACTTCCCTAACGCACAGAAATAGGACTACGCTATCACTAAAGTAAAGTTAAAACTAACTCACTATTAAGTCTCCTATTCCCTAATAAAAGAAACTAATAATAAGTAAAAGGTTACTATAATTAACTAGGCTTCCATTACGTATTAGTAAGGAGGGGTACTTAATAACTACCTAATTATAATATACTTATTATACCTTAATAGAAAAGCTAAAAAGTAATAGAAGTGAGAAGATTACTAACGGATTTAAAAGTAAAAGGACATTACTGTAATCCAGTCCTGTAAAGTATACTATTAACTTATTAAAGACTTTAAGAATATTAAACTGTTTAAAGTTAATTAGACATTAAAACGTAAAAACTTAAAAAAGGTTAACCGCTAGGTTTATTAAAGTTACCTGTTTTTCTAAAAGGAATTAAGAAAAGGCTATAGGCCCTTTAAAAAGGCTAGAAACTAGTAATTTACTAATTAATAAAAACCTTAAAAAGAAGAAGAGGCATTTAAAAGTTAAGTTAGATAAGACCTTAAGGATAAATAATTATTATAACTTAAATATTAAAAGAGTATAAACATTATTCCGTTAATATTAATATAATAAATAAAAGAAGGAGGCTGTTTAAAGTAAAAGCAGTAATTAATAATAAAAGTACTTCTAACTTAATATACCCCTTATTAGTTAACTGAAAGAAACTCCCTAACTAAAAATATAAAAAGGTTATTCCTATTTGAAATAAAGAAGGAGGCTTATACTAGTATAATAACAGTAAAGTTACTTACTACTTACCACTCCTAATTAAAGTAAATAGGGATAAATAATAAGTAAACTTTAACATTACACCAGTTACAAACTATAATATAATCTTAAGTCTACCCTAACTGAAAAAGTACAATCTTATAATTAATTAAAGGAGTAGCTACCTCGCCTTTAGCAAGTCCCTTAACTGTAATCACTATTTAAAGAAAGCTAAGAAAGCACTAAACTGCTCTAAAGGTACACGAAGCACTTAAAAGCACACTAAACCCTTAAAACTAAACACAGTTTAAGTTAGGTTTACTAAGACAGTTAAAAGACTAAAAGGTTTACTACATTACCTAAATAATAATTTAAAAAGTAAAAAGAAGCTAAAAGTTAATTTACAAATAAGCGAAAAAGTTAACTTATCTAAAGTACTAACAGAATATAAGAAGTTTACCCTATTTTGAAAAAAGATACCGTAATTACTAAATTACAGATTATAAGATTATAAAATTAAGTTAAAGTTAAAAGCGAAACTCTGTAACTTCCAGCTTTATTACCTAAATCCCTAATAAGCTAAGGCCTTAAGGGAGTATATTAATAAAAATCTAAAGAATGGATTTATTATAAAGTCCCAGTCCCTAACAGGGTACCTAATACTGTTTATCTTAAAGAAAGGAGACGGTAAGTTACGTATAGTTATTAACTACTAAATGTTAAATAAAGATATAATTAAGAATCACTACTTATTACTACTTATTATAGAAATATAAAAACAGATTATTAAAGTAAATTAATTCTCTAACCTTAATTTCCCTATAGGGTTTAACTACGTTAAAGTAAAGGAAGAGGACGAATATAAGACAGCCTTTCAGACTTATAATAGGTATTATTAGTATTATATTATACTGATAAGATTAATAAATACCCTTATAACCTTTTAAGGCCTTATTAACAGTATCCTCCGTCCCTTCTTTAATAAGTTTATCTTTATATATTTAGATAATATTTTAATTTATTCTAAAACTTTAAAGAAATATCGAAAGTATATATAACAGGTTTTAACAGCTTTTAAAAAGGTAAAGTTAACAGTAAACCTAAAGAAAAGCCACTTCCACATTTAGGAACTAAACTATTTAAAGTTTAAAGTAACCCTTAAAAGGCTCGAAATATAACTAGAAAAGATAGAGGTAATTAGAGATTAACTTACTTTAAAGAACTAAAAAGAATTATGAACCTTTATTAGCTTTACAAACTTTTATCGCTATTTTATTAAGTACTTTACGAAAATTGTAAGATTACTTTACGAACTTACAGGTAAAGGAAAGCCGTTTAAGTGGATTAATAGATAATAAAAGGTATTTAAAGATCTTAAGCACACCTTTATTACAGCACCAGTCTTAACCCTCCCCGATTTCTTAAAGCCTTTCTAAGTCGAAACAGACTTTTTAGAGTTTGTAATTAGTAAAGAACTTAACTAAGTTTAAGATAATAAGAAACGCTACTTAATTACCTTCTTATTAAAAGGAATCCACAGCCTAGCCTTACGATATCTAATTTATAATAAGGAACTGATAGTAATTATCCAGTACTTTATTAAGTAAACACTATACTTAAGCAGTATAGAAGAACTAGTTTAGGTCTTCTTAGACTATAATAACCTTTAGTACTTCCTAACGAAGGAGCTTAACCTACAGTAAGCATAATAAGCAGAGTTAATAACCCTGTTCCACTTTTAAATTTACTATATTAAAGGAAAAGATAATAAGTAAACTGATACTTTTAGTTAAAGACAGGACTATAAAGATACTAATCTAGTCCTAATCCTTATTACTATATTTAATAAAGCTAGGAACGGCACATTAGAGTATACACTGTAAGTGTTAAATAATTAAACGTTAGAATAAATTATTAATATCTATATAAACTTATAAACAGAGTATAATATCTATTAATAATAATAGGATTTTTAAGTGAGAAGGCTAGTAGAAGGCACGTGTAAATATAAATGCCCCTTAAGAGATTTCTTAAAGCACGTGTAAGATTATGGAAAGGAGTGTTTAAAATATCTAAATTACGATAAAACCGGTTATTAGTTAAAACAGTTATTAAAAAACATAAATAGTATACTTAAATTAAAAGTAAAGTTTTAGTATTAAAAGAAACTGTACATTTATAATTTAGATAAATGAAAGGAGTACGTCTAGTAAGTTTATAAATCTTAACTTAAAGGATATATAAGCTAGGTTAAGACCTTAACATAAGCTTAGTAAGCATACACCTTCTTAGGAATAAAGAAGCTAGTTAAAGAAGTAATTAATAACTGTAATATCTGTTACTGTAAGTAGAATTAGTATTATAAGCCTTATAAGCTTCTTAAACCACTCCTTATACTATAAGTATTATAGAGTTTAATCTTACTTAACTTTATTATTAGGATCTTAGAGTCTAAGGACCCTATTATAAGAGTTACTTATAACTAAATCCTTATAGTAGTTAACAGATTAACGAAGTAAGCTTACTTTCTACTAACCTTAAAGGATATAACAGTAAAATAACTTACTTATATCTTTAAGAAAGAAGTAGTTTTATAACACCTTTAATTAGATAATATCGTTACAGATTAAGATAAGCTAATTGTATTAAAGTTCTAGTAAAGATTAATATAAAGGATAAGTGTAAAGAGTAAGCTTTCGATAGCATTTTACTTATAAACAGATAGTTAAACAGAGTAAGTTAATTAAATATTTATAATGTATCTTTAAGCTTACGTTAACTTTAAATAAGATAATTAACTTAAGTTATTATTAACAGTATAGATAACTTATAATATAATGTTAGTTAAGTTAATAGGTATATTATTATTCTTTACTAATTACAGTAAGGAGTTTAAACTCTATTAAGGCCTGCTTACTAGTACCTCTTAAATTACAGTTTATACAGATTAGATATAAAAGCTATATAATTACTTATAAGCCGAACTTAAGTTTATATATAAACGAATAAAGAAGTTTACTAATAAATATTAAATTAAGTAATTAGTACTTAAGAAAAGACTTTACTATAATAGTAAATAAGTTAAGAGACTGACTTTTTAAAAAGGGGATTACGTTTACCTTTTTTTATAAAACCTGTATTTAAAACGACTTAGTAAGAAGTTTAATTTTAAAAGGTATAGACCGTTTTAAATTAAGAAAAAAATTATTACCTTTAATTACAAATTAAACCTACTTACCAGTATAAAGGTGTAGATTAAGGTTTTTCATATCTTATTTTTAGAACCTGCCCTAAAGGGAGTTCTATTAGAAAAGAAGATTAAGATCGATACTAATAAAGATAAGTATAATGTTAAGGAAGTTGTAAATTTACGGAAAGGAAAGAATATGTTTAAATATCTTATTAAGTAGCTAGACTATAGCTTTAGGAGTAACTTATAAGAGCTTATTAAAAACCTTAAATACCTAGACCTGATTACGGAGTTTTACTGAAAGAATCCAGACTAATTAAAATTAACGATAAGAATTAAAAATAAGATAAGATTTAATATTTAAACTACTATACTGAAAAGTAAGATTACTGTAGGATTTAGAGCCTGAAAAGCAGCAGGAAACTCCTTAATAAGTATAGGAGGACATTTATTAGGACCTTAGCCAGAGTTATAAAGACTTTAGACTTAATAAAGAAGCTAGGCCTTTAGAGCTCCTAATAAGCCCTATATAAAAGCAAGTGCTGTTAAGAAAAAGAAGTTAGTAAAAGAAAATAAGTAAGTGCACCGTTACTACGCTAAAGGGCCGTTTTCGTTTATTAAAAAGAAGGAAGTCACAAACTAAGTTAAGAAGAGGTTATTAGTTATAATAACCCCTTAGAAAAAGAACTAGTAGGTGTTCTTATTAAAAAGCCTCCCCAGTTGAAGGACTTGCTAGCTTTGGAAGGAGCAGCTAGATAGGCCTTCTCTTGCTCCTGGAAACGAAAGATCTTTACCTCTTAGCTAAACGTAGAAAAAGCTCGCTCTTCTGTCCTACGGCGCTGGACTTCAATCTATTTAAGTTAAGTAGTAGCTTTGTAAAACTCTTAAGTTTTTAACTTTAAGTTCTATATAGTAACGTTATGCTTAGTATTAAGATAGCACTTCTTAAAAAGGAGCTGTTAAAGGAAAGCGTCACTATATCTGAACGTGTTATATAAAGATAAAGCTTTTATTAGTAAGCATTTAAAATAACTGTTTAATTGTGCAGTAACGAGACAGGAAAGCGATTTTAAAGAATAATAACTATAAGGCGACATTTACGATCTAAAAGTTAAAGTGAAGTTTGTAAGGTTATAACAGTAAGAGGTACTGTTTTTTAAAATACGCTTTTATATACGGTTAATAGGTATAGTTACGTTAAGAAAGAAGGAACACTCTTATTAGGATTCTTTATAGAAAAAGAATATTAAAAAGGGGGAATCGTGTGATAACCCTGTAAACTGTTACTTAAACAGGAACGGCTTAATAAATCCCCTGTATAAGGAACAGTGTAGGAAGATAATATACACGGTATTATATATTAAGTTAAAGGTATAAAGACTTAAAGCCCTTATAACTAACTAGTAGTTACTTAATTTTAGCGAAGGTGCTTACTTATTAAGTATCTGTAAGACCTTTAAGTAAAAAGTGTTTAATAATAAGTTACTTAGTTCCTTATTAAGTAACATACTATTAAGTAAGGAATAAGGTACCTTTAGCTGGTTAGTATAGATAGTTATGGTTATGCCTATAACTACTGTAAGGGACTCTGGTTCCTTACGCTAGTATTTAATTATTTATTTATATCTTACTGTTTAGACTTACCTTTATGCATTATAGTAATAGCGACTTACAGTGACATTAAACCCCTGTCTAGGAGTGCTAACTTAATAAGCCGTCTTCGGAACGCCCCTTACCTGTTAGCGTCCTACCATACGTTCTGTCTTAACCCGCGCCAGTCCTCTCAAGGCCTGTGTTGGGTGCAGGTTGTAATAGTAGTAAACCTGGTCTGGGCTAAGCTAGTTTCCTAAGACTAGGACTTTTTTCTTATAGGCTTTCCTCCTAAGGGGTCGTTACAGCTTGTAACGTCTTCTTAACTTAGTTTATAACTTCTTTCCTTTAATAAACGAAACGGCTTTTTAATATAGTGGTAATGCATTTACCTTCTTTAATGAGAGGTTATAAGTTTAAGTCTTATAAGGGTCCCTGTAATACAGGTTATAGTTTAAAGACTGCAACACGTATTATAACTTTTTTACTTTACTAACTTCCTTTCTTAACAGCACTTATTCTCGTAGACACGTTTCTCTATTACGTGTGTAACTTTATATAAAGCTTTACCAGAAGCTCTAAAGGTCTGGTCTCCTTATAGGGTTTAAGGTTTTTATAACTTATAGTTAAGGTTCTAATAAATGTCTTTCTACACCTATTAAGGAGTTTCCTGCCGCTTTTTAAGCTTTAAGTCCTGCGGTAGTCTTACTCTTTAGTTTAACAGTTTAGATATTAGATCTTATCTTTATTTTTCTGTTTCTAAAGTAAACTGGTTAATTTACCTCTTTAAGGCTACACTAACTAGTTTAACCTTTACTTTATGCTTTTTTTTCGCAGGTAGTTTTAATCAGTTTAGATTCTTTCAGTAGAACTTTACAATTAGGTCTAGGTACTTAAGACTTTTAACTAGCTCCTATAAGTTACTTTTAAGATTGTAGTCTAGCTACTTAATGAGATACTTAAACGTGTTCTTTCCCTTTTATAAATCTATAACTTCTTTAACGTTGTACTTATCCTTATCAGTATCGATCTTAACCTTCTTTTCCAGTGGAACTTCCTTTAAGGCAAGTTTTAAAAGTAAGATGTGAAAAACCTTAGTCTGCACCTTTATACTGGCGGGTAGGTTTAGTTTGTAATTAAAGGTAGTGACCTTTTTCTTAACTTAAAACGGTTTATACCTTTTAAAGTTAAGCTTCTTACTAAGTCGTTTCGAATGTAGGTTTTATAAAAAAAGGTAAATGTAATCCTCCTTCTGAAAAGTCAATCTCTTAACTCGTTCACTATTATAGTAAAGTCTTTTCTTAAATACTAGCTGTTTAGTTTAATGTTTATTAGTAAATCTCTTTATTTATTCGCGTGTGAACTTAAGTTTAGCTTATAAGTAGTTATATAACTCTTATATCTAGTTTATACAGACTGTAACTTAAGGGGTGCTAGTAAGTGGGCTTTAACGGAGCTTAGGCTCCTTATTATAATTAGTAAAGAATAGTAATATATTTATTAACTTAACTAATATTATATTATAAGTTATCTATACTGTTAATAATAGCTTAAGTTAATTATCTTATTCGAAGTTAATATAAGCTTAAAGATACGTTATAAGTATCTGGTTAACTCACTACGTTTAGTTATTTATTTATAGGTGGAAGGCTGTTAAAAGCTTACTCTTTACACTTATTCTTTACATTAGCCTTTATTAGAACTTTAATATAATTAGCTTATCTTAATCTGTAATAACATTATTTAGCTAAAGGTGTTATAAAACTACTTTTTTCTTAAAGATATAAGTAAGTTGTTTTACAGTTATGTCTTTTAAGGTTAGTAAAAAGTAAGCTTATTTCGTTAATCTATCGATTATTATAAAAATCTAATTATAAGTAACTCTTATAATAAGGTCCTTAGACTTTAGAATCTTAATAACGAAGTTAAGTAATATAAAGCTTTATAAAGCCTGTAATACAGGGAGTGGTTTAAGAAGTCTATAAGGGTTATAACGTTAGTTCTGCTTTTAGTAACAGATGTTACAGTTATTAATCACTTCCTTAACTAACTTCTTTATTCCCAGGAAGGCGTACGCTTACTAGGCCTGCGCGAGGGTCTTAGTCCGGCTTATATGTCCTTTAAGTTAAGACTTATAAACCTGTTAAACGTACTTTTTTCACTTATTTAAATTATAAATGTACGGTTTCTCTTAATATTAAAGCTTTACTCCTGGTTTAAACGTGCTATTTACACCTTCTAATAGCTATTCTAGCTAATAACTAGTTTTATCGTAATTTAAGTGCCTTAAGCACTCTTTTCTATAATCTTATAAGTGCTTTAAGAAGTCTCTTAAGGAGCACTTATACTTACAGGTTCCTTTTATTAGCCTTTTTACTTAAAAGTCTTATTATTATTAATAGACGTTATACTCTGTTTATAAGTTTATATAGATATTAATAGTTTATTCCAGTATCTAATTATCTGACACTTATAATATATACTTTAATGTACTGTTTTTAACTTTATTAAATATAATAATAGGGACTAATACTAGATTAGTATCTTTATAATCTTATCTTTAGCTGAGAGTATTAGCTTATCTATTATCCTTTCCTTTAATATAGTAGATTTGGAAGTGGAATAGGGTTATTAACTTTACTTACTATACTTACTGTAGGTTAAGTTCTTTTATCAAGAAGTACTAAAGGTTATTATAGTTTGAAAAGACTTAAACTAGTTCCTTCGTGCCACTTAAATACAGTACTTACTTAACAAAACACTAAATAATTACTATTAATTCCTTATTATAGATTAGGTATTATAAGGCTGGACTGTAGATCTTTTTCAATAGGAAGGTAATTAGGTAGCGTTTTCTGTTATCTTAGACTTAGCTAAGTTCCTTACCGATTACGAACTCTAAGGAGTCCGTTTCGACTTAAAAGGGCTTTAAGAAATCAGGGAGAGTTAGGACTAGTGCTGTAATAAAGGCGTATTTAAGGTCTTTAAACACCTTTTACTGTCTATCAGTTTATTTAAATGGTTTATTTATCCCTGTAAGCTTATGTAGTAATTTTACAATCTTTATAAAATACTTAATAAAGTATTAATAAAAGTTTATAAAGTTAATAAAGGCTTATAACTCTATTTAATTCTTTAAAGTAAACTAATCCTCAACTACCTTTATCTTCTCCAGTTACATTTCAAGCTTTTTAAAAGTTACTCTAAACCTTAAATAATTTAGTTCTTAAATGTGGAAGTGGCTCTTCTTTAAGTTTACTGTTAACTTTACCTTTTTAAAAGCTGTTAAGACTTGTTACATGTGTTTTTAATGTTTTTTTAAAGTTTTAAAATAAATTAAAACGTCGTTTAAATACATAAAGATAAACTTATTAAGGAAAGGGTGGAGAACACTGTTAATAAGGCCTTAAAAAGTCGCAGGGGTGTTTATTAATCTTATTAGCATAATACAGTATTAGTAATACTTATTACAAGTCTGAAAAGCTATCTTATATTTATCCTCTTTCTTTACTTTAATGTAATTAAATCTTATAGGGAAGTTAAGGCTGGAGAACTAATTAACTTTAATAATCCATTCCCGCATTTCCATAATAAGTAGTAATAAGTAGCGATTCTTAATCGTATCTTTATTTAACGTTTAATAGTTAATAATTATATATAACTTACTATCTTCTTTTTTTAGGACAAATAGTACCAAGTATCTTACTAGGGATTAGGACTTTATAATAAACCTATTCTTTAAGTTCTTATTAATATATTTCTTTAAGGTTTCGGCCTGTTAAGGGTTTAAGTAATAGGGCTGGAAGTTATAAAGCTTTACTCTTAGCTTTAGTTTAATTTCGTAATCTTAAGGTTTATAATCTAGTAATTACAGTATCTTTTTTTAAAATAAAGTACACTTTCTATATTCCGTAGGTACTTTAAATAAGTCGACTTCCTTACTTATCTGTAGATTAGCTTCTTACTTCCTTCCACTTTTTAAATTGTTATTTAAGTAACGTAGTAAACTCTCTAATCCTTTAACTATTTTAATAAACTTAACTTAAACCGTATTTAGTTTTAAGGGTTTAATGTGCTTTTAAATACTTCGTGTATCTTTAAAGCAGTTTAGTGCCTTTTTAGCCTTTTTTAAATAGTAATTATTATTAAGGGATTTACTAAAAGTGAGGTAACTACTCCTTTTATTAATTATAAGGTTATACTTTTCTAGCTAAGGTAGATTTAAGATCATATTATACCTTATTACTAATATAACGTTAAAGTCTACTTATTATTTATCCTTATCTACTTTAATTAGGAGTAATAAGTAATAAGTGACTTTACTGTTATTATATTAATATAAGCCTCCTTCTCTATTTTAAATGGGAATAACCTTTTTATACTCTCTATTAGGAAGTTTCCTTTAGTTAACTAATAAGGGGTGTATTAGGTTAGAAGCACTTTTACTATTAATCACTACTCTTATCCTAAACGGCTTCCCTTTTCCGTCTATTAAGTTAACACTAACAGAATAATACTTATACTTCTTTAATATTTAAGTTATAGTAACTATTTGTCTTTAAGGTTTTATCTAGCTTAACTTTTAAATACCTTTTCTTCGCTTTAAAGTTTTTACTAACTAGCAAACTATTAGTTTCCGGCCCTTTTAAAGGGCCTGTAACCTTTTTTTAATTCCTTTTAGAAAAACAGGTAACTTTAGTAGATTTAGCGATTAATTTTTCTTAAGTTTTTATACCTTAACGTCTAATCGACTTTAAACGGTTTAATGTTTCTAAAGTCTTTAATAAGTTAATAATACGCTTTATAGGACTGGATTATGGTAATATCTTTTTACTTTTAACTCTGTTAGTAATCTTCTTACTTTTATTACTTTTTAGCTTTTCCTTTAAGATATAGTAAGTATATTATAACTGGATAGTTATTAAGTACCCCTCTTTACTAATATATAATAGGGGCTTAGTTAATTACAGTAACTTTTCATTTATTACTAAACTCGTGTATTAGGGAGTAGGAGACTTAGTAATAAGCCAGTTCTAACTTTACCCTTACAATAGTGTAATCTTGTCTTTATACATTAGGGAAGTGGTTATAAAGGGCTTTAAGTCTATTATATTAATTAAGAGTGTAGTTATTATATATGTAATTAATTTACAGTATATCTTTATAATTAGGGTAGTTGATATTAACTATAAGTACTGTAATTATAACATATTGGATGGGAGGAGTAGTGCCTTATTTCTTTTCTTTATCCACTTACCTTTAAGTATATTACTTTTCCTAAACTTCTTTTTAAAACTTAGGTAATAATAACTTAGTTTATTCTTCTATAAAGTGGCCCTCCTTAATAAGTTAATGTTTAAGCTGGTTAGTAAAGCGAACTTTATTATAAAGTTATAACTTAATTTTTACTACTTTATCTTTAAACGTTACAGTAAAGCCTTTAACTTACAGGTCCTTTACTGTATCCACTAACCTTTAATGCTTTTCCTTTAGCTCCTAAACCCTTTACTAATATACTTACTTAGTACTTTCTCAGGGGACCCTTAAGGTACTGGTCTAAGGTATATTAACTTTAATGCAGGGCAGCTACTTAAGCTGTCCTTCTTCTAAGAAGGTAAAGGTGCTAATCCACTTAACGTGCTTAAAGTGTTTAAGAGTCTTAAGAGGTATAGTTAAGAAGAACTTCTGTTTTTTTAACTTAATTCTTTTAACTTACTCTCTTTCACTTTCCAGGGCTTATTTTACCGCTTAAGTGGCCTGGAGAGTTAATTCCTCAACTCCCTTTACCGTCTTAATAAGGTTTAAGTTAAAGTCTTTTTTAGATTTCCTTAATTCTTAAGCTTATAAGGTAAGGTTTTTAAGGCTTATAATAGCTAACTGGAATATCTTTTCCTAAAGTTAATCTTCTATAACCTACACTTCTAACGGTTCTAAGTTTCCACTTTAAAGTCGGTCTTCTGCAACCTGCACTTCTATAGCTAACTCTTCTAAGATACCCTTAAAGATTAGGTATACTACGTTTTAAGGTTCTTCCTCTTCTTCCTCCTTATCTTTTAAGTTACACTTATTTATTTAAGTGTAATTCTCTTTATTACCTATTATCTTAATATAAATATCTCTTAAGTTAAACTTAACGTTCTTTTCTTTATCTAGGATAAGTTTCTAATTAATTTACTTTAATAATAGGTATTACCGTGTTATATGGCCTTTTTTATTATAGTTAAAACACTAGACTTAGGACAGGTCTTTAGACTGTTTCTATTATTATTATCGTTAAGGTTTATTACAGTTAGGTCGATTTTAACAGTTTATTATACTAATATCTATTAATCTAAGGTGATAACTTATTACGGTCGATTAGTTCCCCTTCTTTAGTTTACTTAGCTAGTAAGGAGTTCGTTCCTTCTAAAAGTTCTTCTAATAATAGTAATTATAATACTAATTATCGGCTTTAATAACTATCTTAACTAACTCTTAGAGACAGTCCGGTCGGTCTTCTTAGTAAAGGTCTCTAATAACGTACTCCTTTAAACCACTTTAAAATAACATTATTAAAGTTTCTTAATTAAGTTTAATCTTTACAGCTTTTAGCTTAAAATATATAGAGAACTTAAAGACTAAGGATGTCTGCCTTAAAGCTATAAAGCGTTACTTAACCCGTCTTAAGGCATTTAATTTTTTAAACTTAATCTGGAGTTAGTTAATAAACATGTCGAAGTTATTAAAAAGGGTTTAAGTCTTAAGGGCCTCCTTATACACTCTATTTACGGAGAGGTTATTAATTATCTTCGTATAAGGTTTATATTAGTAAGCAGCTACTTTATTTAGTAAGGCTTTAACGAACTTAACTTTTCCTTCTTTTTCAAAGAACTGTTTGTCATAATAGGTAATATAGCTTTAAAGCTAGGCTATTTAAGACTTTAACTATATAAAGTCTCCCTTAAAGTGTAACAGTAGGGGGAGCTTTACTTATTTCTTCTATAAACCCTTAAGGTCGTTATTTTCTAACTTAACAGTATTAAGTTAAGCTTAAAGTTTTTTAATAAGATTAATGTAACTTTTAATATCTTTAGGGAAGGCTTTATTAAGCTCTTTAACTAACCCCTATTAGTTAAGGTTTAACTCTTTAAGGCGTGTAACTAACTTATTAATAGTAAAGAGCTAAAGCTAAACTTACACTTCTTTATACTCCTTACCTTTTCTAAAGGTTGATATATTAATAGTGGGAGGGAGGTAATATCTAAGAATTTAACAAACAGCGTTTAGAATTAAGACGTTAATATTATATTACAACCTGCACTTAATACAAGCCTTAAGAGGACTAGCGCAGGTTAAGACAGAACGTATAACAGGACGTTAATAAGTAAGGGGTGTTTTAAAGACAGCTTATTAAGTTAACACTCCTAAACAGGGGTTTAATGTCACTATAAGTCGTTATCATTATAATGTATAAAGGTGAGTTTAAATAGTAAGATATAAATGAATAATTAAATACTAACGTGAGGAACCAGAGTCCCTCACGGTGGTTATAAGCACAACCATAACTTTCTATACTAGCTAACTAGGAGGTATTTCGTACCTTGCTTAGTCTATTATGCTTAGTGGTGCACCACGCAGTTACAGCTAAGCAGTCAACTAAATAGTGCTTAGTGTTATCAGTCCTTCTGGACCACTAAGCACTTTCTTACTAGCGGTAGGGGCTTCGGGTCTTTGCACCCCTGGCCCAGTGCGTTTAGACGGTGTACCTTGTTCTTCCGCACTGTTCCTTCTGCGGGGGATTCGTCAGGCCGCCCCAGCCTAAGTGACAGCCAGCAGGGTCGTCACAGATAATAATAGTTTAAACTTTAGATTCTTTTTCACAGTAATAACACTTAGGGTTATAGAATAATATAAACTAGTATACGTTAACTGTAATAGTAACTATTTAACTTTCTATAAGGACTATTACGTAACGAAAGAGCACCGTAAACATATTAAAGTAATCTTCCTTAATAAAGCTATAATATATAAAAAACCATATAGGGAGAAGAATAAACAGAACTTAAACTTTACCCTTATTACTAAACGTAAACGTACTGTAGCTAATTAAGTTATATAAAAATACAGAAACTAAGTAACTAATAAGAGAAGACAAATCCTATAGGCTAAGGTAAGGAGACTTAGTCTCTTAAAGAAAGTAAGAATACTTAACAGTAACAGTATCACATAATATATAAAGTTACTAAACCCTAGTAACGCTTTAGAGACTATACTAACCTTACTTAGACAGCGGCTTACAGGAGCCCTAATAAGACTAATAATAACTATCGATAAAGTTTAATAACCCTTATAACTAACTATATTACTACTTATAAGTAGCCCTTTATAAAACAGTTAATAAAGCTAAAAGTACTGTATTAAAATATCGAGAATAAAGACGTAAGACTTAATAAAGCGCTGGAAATACAGGTAATTATACGGATGTCCACTTCAAAAGTTTTAACCAGGCCAAATAAGGCGCTATACTTTATTAGGACTGTAATTAGTCTTTTTAGCTAGATGAATTTGCTGCTGAGCTTCAGCCACTGAAAACCCAGGATAGGCAAAACCTTACGCTAATGCCCCACCGATTGCATCCCCTAAATATAGGCCTCCTCCCCTAAAACGCCAATCAGTATGATATTGACACTAGGCAAGCCCAAAAACAGATTAGCGTGTTGGTTAAAACTTTTGAAGTGGACATCCGTAACTTAGTAGCGATATAACAATTACCTTAGAACCAGTTTACTAATACCCTAAGATGAAAAAGAGGAGGAAAATACAATATAATCTACTATAGTAAGAGGGTAGCGTTATATATTAGTAAACAAATTACTAACACAGTGTAGACCATAAACTCTAACTTAAACTAAGCATTAGTAACGTTTAGCTACAGAGAGGAAGCTATTACAGTCTACTTAATCTATATACCAAGTAAGGAACTTAATAACTAAGTCATCTCCCTAACTGAAATTAAAGTAAAAACGCTTTAAAGGGGAGTAGTTATAATAAGTAACTTTAACGTATATAACCCAGTATAAGATAAAGAGGGATATAGGAGCCTTAAAGCCAAACTGTTAATAAAGTTAACGGAAAACTAAAACTTAACGTTAAGGACCCCTTTTAGGGAACTAATATAACTTAGATATAAAGATAGAGATAGAGACAGTATAATAAACTATATATAAGTGTCCCGTATTTTAGCCATTAACTACTTAGGTGTAGAGAGTATGGTTAGGTTGTGTTGCACAGTAGGGTTCCACAGGCCTGTAGTACAGGCCTGTTGCTTAGAGGAAGTAGAGCGGTACTGTTCCAAGCCGTACTACAGCGCTTCCAGCGCTATAGGAAGCAAAAGAAGGCCTAAGGTACGGAGGCAGTGCCTCTGTATATGACTGAATGAGTGGTGTGAATTGCTTGCTTGTAGAAGGCTAGATACAGGAGAGGAGAGGGCCTTTGAAGGCTGTGGTCGGCTTCCAGAGCCTTCTATCTATTATACAGAATTGGAATAGTGGCCGTAGGCTACGTAAGTGCTTGTATGACTCACTGGGTTCCAGAGGCTTCCACAGCTCCGCTGTGGCAACTGGAATCCAGTGGAAACTGGTGGAATTCAGGGGGTGAAACCCTCTGATTCCAAGGGGTTTTAGAGGATTCAGCGCAGTGCGCCGACCCAGTGGACCCACTGGGGCTAGAAACTAACAGGTTAGACTACGTACTGTAAATAATTAAGATTAATAATATATTAGTAAAATAAAAAGAAGGGGAGGAAAACTACAGTTATAAAATAATAAATACTGTAATAGCTATAGTAATAGTAAAACACCTTATAATATTAATTAGTATAAATAATATCTACAAACTGGAAGAAGTTTCTAAAGTACTGTTAAAAAAGCTCCTGCGTATCACAGATACCACAGTACCTAAAAGGAAACCGAATATAAAGACTATAGCGTTATAATAAGATAATGAAATAAAGAGAGCTGTAAAAGACGTAAGGAGAGTGGAAAGGATATAGAGAACGTAGCGCTCTCGCACTGTAAAGAAGAAGCTAAGGAAGGTTAAGAGGTATAGAAATAAAGTAATTAGTAAAGCTCCCTTGATAAGGCAGTAACTAATAAGGACTTAAAAGTAATGTAGAATATCGAACACTAAGTTAGACTACGTAACTACTAACCCCTTAAACTACTAGTTATTCCAGCATTATAAGCTATGAAAAACACTACACCTAATGGACTTTAAAGAACTATTACTTACATTAAAAAGATAAGAGAACTTATCGAACGCTTCTTCCCTGCACTGGAAGCAGACCTCTCAAAACTTAAAGACTTTAACTAGAGAGTAAACTCCTTCTTAAAGACTATACTGATAGGCTGGAAGGTAAAGGACTTGACGTGAAAGAGGTTATTTGGAGAGTAAGTGTATCGAAAGCATTAAAACTAAATAGGATCTTTAACAGCCTTTTAAAAGCTTATAATAAGGATAGAAGACTATTAACTATCTTAATAAAGATTATATAAATAAGCTTTGACTTTAGCTATTACTTAACGTGTTAGTACATTATACACGTTATAGTACTGTTAAAATTAAGGAAATTAATTAATAATAAGAAATATAGTAAAACATATTACCTTATTACCTTACTAGACGTAATAAGGAAGGTTGTTAAAGTTATCTTGATAAAGAGGATCTTTACTATAATGGAAACAGCCTATATACTTATAACAACCCTACAGGCCGTCACTTAGGCCGGGGTGGCCCGACGAATCCCCCGCAGAAGGAACAGTGTGGGAAGACAGTGCACACCGTCCAGGCGCACTGGGCCAGGGGTGCAAAGACCCGAAGCCCCTACAACCAATAAGGTGCTACTCGCAGCATGCTAAGTGCTTACATCGCAAGCAGGAGAAACCTCATAAGCAGAACGCTCACGCAGTGTAAAGTGCTCACATAACAAGCACTTACAACACTATAAGCAAGGTATAAAGTACCTCCTAGTTAGTTAATATAAATAGCCATAGTTATACTTATAACTACCGTAAAGGACTCTAATTCCTCACACTAATATTTAATTATTCATTTATATCTTACTGTTCAGACTCACCTTTATACATTATAGTGATAACAACCTACAGTAACATTAAACCCCCGTTTAAAAGTACTAACTTAATAAGCCGTCTTCAGAACGCCCTTTACTTATTAGCATCCTATTATACGTTTTGTCTTAACCTATACTAGTCTTTTTAAAGCTTATATTAGGTATAAGTTGTAATATAATACTAACGTTACAGTTCTAAACGCTATTTATTAAACTCCTAAATACTACCTCTCTCCCACTACTAATATATTAACCTCTGAAAAAGGAAAAGAGATTAAAGAGGCGTAAGCTCAACCTTAGCTCTCCACTATTAATAAATTAACTACACACCTTAAAGACTTAAACTTTAATTAGTAAAAAATAGTTAAGAAACTTAACGAAACTTTCCCTAGAGATATTAAAAGCTATATCAGTCTTATTAAAAAACTTTAAGTTTAACTTAACGTTATTAAGTTAGAAAATAACAACCTTAAGGGCTTATAAAAGAAACGAGTAAAGCTCCCCTTACTGTTACGCTTTAAGGGAGACTTTACGCAGCTGGAGTCTTAAATAGCCCAGCTCCAGAGCTATATTACCTACTATAATAAGCAGTTTTTTAAGGAAGAAGGAAAAGTCAGGTTTGCCAAAGCCCTACTAAATAAAATAACTGTTTATTAATATAAACCTTATATAAAGATAATTAATAACCTCTTTATAAACAGAGTGTATAAGGAGGTATTTAAAACTTAAGCCCTTTTCGATAACTTTAACGTTTTTATTAATTAACTTTAGATTAAGTTTAGAAAACTAAATGCCCCTAAGCAGGCTAAATAACGCTTTATAACCTTAAGATAGACATCCTTAGTCCTTAAGTTCTCCACACACTTTAAATTAAAAGTAATAAAGATTAAACTCGGCTAAAAAACCTTAATAATATTATTCTAAAGCAGTCTAAAGGAACACGTCACTAGAGACCTTTATTAGGAAGACTAACCAGATCACCTTCAGGAGTTAATTAAGATAACTAGTAAGGCTGATAATTAGTATTATAATTACCATTATTAAAAGAACTACTAGAAGGAACAGACCCTTTATTAGCTAAGTAAACTGAAAAAGGGGAACTAATCGACTATAACAGGTTACTACCTTAAGCTAATAGATATTAACATAATAAACTATCAGAACTAACCTAACCGTAATAAGCCTTAACAACAGTAACAGCAGAAGCAATGTAAAGACCTATCCCAGGTCTAATACTTTAACTGTAATAAAAAAGGCCATATAACGCAGTAATGCCTATTATTAAAATAAGTTAGTTAAAAGCCAGTTCTAGAAAGAGGAAAGCATATTAAGTTTAACTTAAAAGACGTCCACGTTAAGATAGTAAGTAATGAAAAAGATTATATTTAAATAAATAAGTGTAACTTAAAAGATAAGGAAAAAGAAGAAAAACCCTAAAACATAATATACTTAATCCTTAAAGGTGTTCTAAAAGAGTTAGCTATAAAGGTGCAGGTCGTAACAGACCGACTCTAAAGTGGAAACTTAAAACTACTGGAAATATAGGTTATAAAAGACCAATTTCAGAAAAAGATATTCTAGTTAATTATTACAGGCTTTAAAAACCTTACCTTATAAGCCTAGGAATTAAGGAAGTCTAAGAAGGACTCTGATTTAAAAATCACTAGGATAATAAAAGGAGTTAAAGAACTAGCCCTCCAGGCTACTTAAACGGTAAAGCAAACCTTAAAAGGTAAAAAAGAATAAGTTAAAAGAATTAAACTGGAGAAATAAAAATTCTTCTTAATAATACCCCTTAAGACCCTTAAACACTTTAAGCACGTTAAGTGGATTAGTACTCTTACCTCCTTAAAAAAAGGATAGCTTAGATAACTACCTTATATTAAAGCTAGTATACTTTAAACCAGTACCTTAAAAGTCCCTTAAGAAGATATTAAGTAAGTATATTAATAAAAGGTTTAGAAGTTAAAGGAGAAATATTAAAAGCTAATAGATAAAGTAAAGGACCTGTAAGTTAAAGGCCTTACTGTAACGTTTAAAGATAAAGTGGTAGAAATTAAGTTATAACTTTATAATAAAGTTTACTTTATTAATTAACTTAAACACTAACTTATTAAAAAAGGTTATTTCGTGGAAGAATAAATTAAGTTATTATTACCTAAGTTTTAAGAAGAAGTTTAGGAGAAGCAGTATATATAAAGGTAAATAGAAGAAGAGAAGAGTTAAAGTACCACTTTACCCGTTCTGTACTTTATAACTGTAACACCCACAGTTAATATCGATTATCCTAATTATAAAGATATACTGTAAATTAATTACATATACGATAATTATATTCTTAACTGATATAATAAGCTTAAAGCTCTTTATAATCACTTCTCTAGTGTATAGAAATAAGATTACGCTATTATTAAAGTAAAGTTAAAACTGGCCTATTACTAAGTCTTTTATTCCCTAATAAGAGAAATTAACGATAAGTGGAAAGTTACTGTAGTTAACTAAGCTCCTACTACGTGTTAGTAAAAAGGGGTACTTAATAATTACCTAGTTATAATGTGCTTATTACACCTTAATAGAAAAGTTAAAGAGTAATAGAAGTAAGAAGATTATATTATAACCTGCACTTAACACAGGCCTCGAGAGGACTAGTATGGGTTAAGACAGAACGTATAGCAGGACGCTAACAGGTAAGGGGTGTTCTAAAGATGGCTTGTTAAGCTAACACTCCTAGATAGGGATTTAATATCACTGTAGGTTGCTGTCACTATAATGTACAGAGGTAAGTTTAAACAGTAGGACATAAATGAATAATTAAATACTAGCGTAAGGAATTAAAGTCCCTTACAGTAGTTATAGTTATAACTATAACTATTTATACTAACTAGTTAGAGGTACTTTATACCTTACTTAATAGCTTATTACTTAGTAAGGAACTAAGTAATCTGTTATTAAACACCCTTTACTTAAAGGTCTTATAGATACTTAGTAGGTAAGCACTTTTACTAAGACTAAGTAACCGCTAGTTAATTGTAGGGGCTTTAGGTCTTTACACCCTTAGATTAATATATAATACCGTACGTACTGTTTTCTTACACTGTTCCTTATATAGGGGATTTATCAGGCCGCTCCAGCCTAAGTGACAGCCTATAGGGTCGTTATATAATTCCCCCTCTTTAACATTCTTTTTCCATAAAGAATCCTGGTAAAAGCGTTCCTTTTTTCTTAACGTAACTATACTTGCTAACCGTATATAAAAGTGCACTTTAAAAAACAGCACTTCTTATCACCGTAACCTCGTAAACTTCACTTTAACTTTTAAATCGCAAATGTTACCTTACAGTCGTTATTCTTTAAAATCGCTTTCTTATCTTATTACTGTATAATCAGACAGTTATTTTAAATACTTACTAATAAAGGCTTTATCTTTATATAATATGTTTAGTTATAGTAACATTTTCCTTTAATAGCTCCTTTTTAAGAAGTGCCGTCTTAACGTTAAATACGACACTATTATACAGAATTTAAAACTGAAAACTTAAAAGCTTTGTAAAGTTACTACTTAACTTAAACGGATTAAGGCTTAGCATTACAAAATGGAAGAGTAAGCTTTTTCTACGTTTAATTAGGAGATAAAGGTCTTTCGTTTCTAAAAGCAGGAGGAGGCCTGTCTGGCTGCTCTTCTTAAAGTTAATAAATCCTTTAACTAAGGAGGTTTTTTAGTAAGAACGCCTGCCGGTTCTTTTTCTAGGGGGTTACCACAGCCGGCAACCTCTTCTTAACCTAATCCGTCGCTTCTTTCTTTTAATAAATAAAACGGCTCTTTAACACAGTAATAGTACACTTACTTATTCCCTCTTTACTAACTTCTTTTTCTTTAATAGTACTTATTCTTATATAAAGCTTACTAGGAGCTCTAGAGGTCCTGTCTCCTTATTAAGTTTAAGGTCCTTACAACCTACAGTTAAAGTTTTTAACAAATATCCTCCCGTACCTACTAAGGAGTTTCCTACCACTTCTCAGGCTTTAAATCCCACAGTAATCTTACTCTTCAGTATAATAGTTTAAATATCAGATCTTATCTTATTTCTAATTCTTATTATTAGTTTCGGTTAGTTTAAGTTCTTTCAGTAAAACTCCACAATTAGGTCTAGGTATTTAAGGTTTTTAACTGGCTCTTATAAGTTACTTTTAAGGCCGTAATTTAACTACTTAATAAAATATTCAAACGTGTTCTTTCCCTTTCGTAAATCCAGAACTTCCTTAACGTTGTACTTATCCTTATCAGTATCGATCTTAATCTTCTTTTTTAAGGGAACTTCCTTTAAGGCGGGTTCTAGAAATAAGACGTGAAAAACCTTAATCTACACCTTTATACTAACAGGTAAGTCTAGTTTATAATTAGAGGTAGTAACTTTCTTCTTAATTTAAAACAGTTTATACCTTTTAAAGTTAAGCTTTTTACTAAGCTGTTTTAAACGTAGGTTTTGTAAAAAAAGGTAAATATAGTCACCCTCTTAAAAAGTCAGTCCCTTAACTCGTTCACTATCGTAATAAAGTCCTTTTTTAAACACTAATTATTCAGTTTAATATTTATTAATAAACTTCTTCATTTATTCGTGTATAAACTTAAGTTCGGCTCGTAAGTGGTCGTGCAGCTTTTATATCTAATCTATATAGATTACAGCTTAAAGGGTGCCGGTAAATAAGCTTTAATAAAGCTTAGGCTCTTTATTGTAATTAGTAAAGAACAGTAATATACTTATTAACTTAATTAACATTATATTATAAGCTATTTATACTGTTAGTAATAGCTTAAACTAATTATCTTATTTAAAGTTAACGTAAGCTTAAAAGTATATTATAAATATCTAATTAACTTACTCTGTTTAGTTATCTATCTATAAGTGGAAGGCTGTTAAAAGCTTACTTTTCACACTTATCCTTTATATTAGTCTTTATTAAAACTTTAACATAATTAATTTATCTTAATCCGTAACGATATTATCTAACTAAAGGTGTTGTGATACTACCCCTTTTTTAAAGACATAAGTAAATTACTCTGCTATTATACCCTTTAAGGTTAGCAAAAAGTAAGCCTACTTTATTAATCTGTTAATTATTATAAAGATCTAGTTATAAGTGACTCTTATAATAGGGTCCTTAAACTTTAAGATCCTAGTAACAAAGTTAAGTAAGATAGAACTCTATAATACCTATAGTACGGGGAGTAGTTTAAAAAGCTTATAAGGTTTATAATGTTAGTTCTGCTTTTAGTAACAGATATTACAGTTATTAACCACTTCCTTAATTAGCTTCTTTATTCCTAAAAAAGCGTACGCTTATTAAACTTATATAAGAGTCTTAACTTAGCCTATATATCCTTTAAGTTAAGACTTATAAACTTATTAAACGTATTCCTTCTATTTATCTAAGTTATAAATATACAGTTTCTCTTAATATTAAAGCTTTACTTCTAGTTTAAGCGCGCTGTTTACACCTTTTAATAGCTATTCTAATTAATAACTAGTTTTATTATAATTTAGATACTTTAAACACTTTTTATTATAATCTTACATATACTTTAAAAGGTCTCCTAAGGGGCACTTATACTTATAAGTATCTTCTATTAACCTTTTTACTTAAAAGTCTTATTATTATTAATAAATGTTATACTCTGTTTATAAGTTTATACAGACGTTAATAGTTTATTCTAGCGTTTAGTTATTTAACACTTATAACGTATATTCTAACGTACTATTCTTTACTTTATTAAACATAATAATAGGGATTAAGACTGGGTTAATATCCTTATAATCCTATCTTTAACTAAGAGTATTAGCTTACCTATTATCTTTTCCTTTAACATAATGAATCTAAAAGTAGAACAGGGTTATTAACTTTACCCATTATACTTACTGTAAACTAAGTTCCTTTATTAGAAAGTACTAAAAGTTATTATAATCTAAAAAGACTTAAACTAATTCTTCTATACTACTTAAATACAGTACCCACTTAGTAAAACACTAAATAATTACTATCAGTTCCTTATTATAAATTAGATATTATAAGGCTAGCCTGTAGATTCCTTTTAACAAGAAGGCAACTAGGTAACGTTTCCTATCGTCTTAGACTTAGTTAAATTCTCCACTAATTACAAATTCCAAGAAGTCTGTTTTAACTCGGAAAGGCTTTAAGAAATCAGGGAAGGCTAAGACTAACGTTATAATAAAGGCGTATTTAAGGTCCTTAAACACCTTTTATTATTTATTAATCCACTTAAACGGCTTTCCCTTACTTATAAGTTTATAAAATGGTTTTACAACTTTCACAAAATACCTAATAAAATAGTAATAAAAGTTTATAAAGCCGATAAAGGCTTAAAATTGCTGGCGTCGCTTCGTTCGTCATTCCGCGACGGCCCTTCGCTACGCTACGGGGCGCTCCATTCCTCACTTTCGCTCCTGGCAATTTTAGCGTGGGGTATTAAGCTTATTTAAATAAGTGC
>Ga0247760_1000883_pt1 | contig 30584 bp, 25 predicted proteins | sample UWRJL171409R4_FD_179936 | JGI IMG/M metagenome (GOLD analysis project Ga0247760, IMG submission 179936) | Plant litter microbial communities from Arlington Agricultural Research Station in Wisconsin, United States - UWRJ-L171-409R-4 | ecosystem: Environmental > Terrestrial > Plant litter >... | reverse complement strand
GCAGTTCTTGCAGCTTGATACATCATTAGTCATCAAACGGCTCAACACAGACTTGGTGATACAACGCTGACTAATCGCTCAAAATGCTCAAGAAACATGCCGACAACAGAGTTCGAAGTGGATTCACTTTTGCAGTGTTTTGGTGCAGCGGTCTAGTTCGACAAGATTCTCTTCACCGCAACAACTAACTTACCAAAACTACCACAAAATGTCTACCAACGACCTGGAGATCAACGCCGAGATTTGGGCGAATGCAATTCTTTACGCCTGGATCCGCAACAAGCCATTCCGGTTGATGGCCCTACCGCCCGAGATTCGCTTACAAATATACCCATACCTGTTCATTGCGAATAGGCCGATCGCGATCCCGAAGCCCCTAAGCCCTGCCATGAAAACCACCCAAAACGCTTACGCCGCCATTTTAAAACCCAAACACTTCGATGTCCCTCGCGGAGTCCTGATGCTATTGATCAGGACCAACAAGAAATTGTCCGAGGAGGTGAGAGAGTTCATCTACTCCAAGAACAAGTTCAGTCTCCCGGTCCCGGGCCAGCGCCACTGGCTCACACGCATCGGACACCAAAATGGGCTGTGGATGAGGTCCATCGATATCGACTGGCTGGGCAATGAATCAGCCGCCGACAACAATCTCTCCGACATCATGAACACCATGGTCAAGTGGTGTCCGCAGGTTGATCACATCACTCTCCGCATCGGCTGGTCTGGTCATGACTCTCGTTGCGGCCCCGAGCTTCTCCTACAGCCCCACATAACAGACCTGTGGCCTGGCTTCCCGAAGCTGAAGGACATCACCATTGAGAAGACGTCAGAGCACAGGGCACCCGCGACCGAGAAGTCTCTGTACGACCAGCTAGCCAAGAACTCGCTAGTCACCGTCATAGCGACCAACATGACCTAGCATCGCGAAACTCAAGGCGTGTGGTACATTGTTGAGCCACCTCGCCAGCGTGAGAAGCAGAACAAGCCAAACCGCAAGAAGCCTCTGAGCCAAGCCGAAAGGGTCCAGAAGAAACAAAAGCGCGAGAAGGCGGAGACGGAAAGGAAGGCTGCCGAACCCACCCGCAGATCGAAGGAGGAAGCCGACCGAAATGTGGCTCTAAAGAAGTTTGGCGAGGGCGGATCCTCAACTCGGCATGCGCTGCACTGGATCTACAAAAAGTCGGAGGGCATTGTGGTCAATGAATCTGAAACTCAAGACGTTCACGACAAGGGAAAAGAGAAGAAGGAAGCGGTCGATCCCAAAGACGACTTTCCGTATGCGCCCGATTACACCTCTGAGCCCGAGGACGAACGGGACGCCACCACCAGAAAGCCAAGTACCGCCGAATCCCCGTTTCAGGGTGATATCACCAATCAAGTTGTCGATAAGACAGAAGCTAACACCAACCAGAACTCGAGGGCTTGCACCTATGAGACTTGCCCCAGAAACACCCCTGCGCTTCTCGTCTGGCCAGCATTCTGTCCGCGCCCGGTTCTTCTTAGACGTAGCGGAGTTGTACCTCTGCGGCGCCCTGCGGTTGCAAGTACATTCCGTACACCATTCACAAAAGTGATCTCGCCGAAGGCAGCAGCAAAGCAGAGGGCGGCCCTGATGGCAGTGTGGAAAGGAAAAGGCTCTGATCAAGCAAGAATGAGCGCAAATTGGGGTGAGGGGCCTCACATGATGACGGCGATTCCAGGAGACAAAAGCGCAGTATCTTACCTGAGGCACCACGTCTGCTTCCTCCGCGAGTATTTTAGTTTGTAGGATAGTGTACTTTTCACTACGTAATAGTAATACACATTAGATCATCATATATCATCGTATCGTGAGCCCAGTGGTAACCGCAAGAACTCCAAAGAACAAGCAGGTACCCTTATTCCTCATCAAAAATCTTCTTCAACGCCTTGCAGCACTCCAAATACAGCTTCTCTGCCCCCGCCGCAGGTTTGATCGGATCAGGCGCCTTGTCCCATGCATGCGGCACCTCGGGGATCATCTTATATCTAACGTCCTTGTTGATAGGGGGCCGTCCCAGCCTCTTCGCCAACTCCTCGCCCTCTCTCAGCAGCATATCCCATTCGCAAGTGTAGAAAATCACATGCGGGGGGATGCCTTGCGCGAGCTGCTCATCTGTCGCTTTGCTTGGCGAAAGCAGCGGGTCTGAGAGCATAAGCTCAGGCGGGTAGAGATATGACGCATCGAACAAGGATGTGATGTTGTCCGGAAGCGTCTGGTCAGGTCGGACGGAAGTCTCACGTCGCTCTGCGCGGGAAAGGGTGTAATCTGTGATCGGGTACCATGTCGCAACAGCTCGAACCTTGTGGCTCGGGACAGATGACCCAGCCGTCTTGAGATGCTCGGCGAGGCGCATGTTGGATGTGAGGGCGAGATTTGCGCCCGCAGAAAACCCGCATGTTGCGAGCTTCTGTGGGTTGATGGCAAGCTCTTTGGCAGACCTTGCCAGATAGAGGATGGAGTCGGCGGCATCGTCCACACAAACGGGGAAGGGGAATTCTGGGGCGAGGCGGTAGTCGACCGAGACGAACATGGCATTGCAAGTCTCGAGGACGAAGCGGGCGAAGCGGGCATCGTCAGTGGCGTTGCCGATGGTAAAGCCGCCGCCATGAAAATTGACCACCGCCGGGTAGGTTCGGCCCTCTTTTTTGGCCTTGCTATAACCCTTAGGAGTGTAAAACTGGAGTTCGAACTCGCCCTTAGTCCTGGAGAGGGTCGAGGGGATGGTCTTGGTGAATGACGGACTCGGCGGGCGCGGCGACGCTAAGAAATGGAGCGACAAGCCGACATACTGCAGGGAGCGCCACCATCCCGCGGACATGCGGAGGGAGAATCGGGACGGCGTCGGATCGATGGCATCTTTGGCTGTCACAAGCGTCTTTCGCTCCGTCGAGGGCTCTGATGAAGGGATTAAGGAGACGGGGATACCGTCAACGGTCGGGATTTTAGACATGGTGGCCGGCGATGTTGAACGAGTGTGGTGGTCTGGATGTGTCAACGGTTACACTAGAGACGGGAAGGGAATTGCAGGACACAGAATCCACCGCAACGCGCGCAACGCGGGGTTGGCAATTGCCTGCAATTAAAGCAGGAGCATTGACCCTGTAGAAAATGATGCGTTGTTTCAGTGCCCTCTGTCAACGCAAAACATGCTTGGGATCTCTGATCGTCTTGCGGCGCGTGGGTTGATCACATCGTCAATTCCCAAGCCTCCAGGCACGCGTTGGGGGAGGTTGATGTCATTACCACTGGGTGCCTTCCCGGCGGACGCTGTGCGGACTGCCAAGGACCCACTCATCACCACCGCCAAGCTTCGAGTGCGCTCATTGGCTGGAAATTCGGGACGACAGGGGTACCTCAACGGCAGCAGCGGAGGTTCACTGTGAGCTGGTTGACGCCCAGGCACAGCAGATGAACAGGAATTTGGGACTCTATTTCGGTTTTTCTGCTCCCAGATACCAGGCCAGTGTGAAGCATTACCAAGATATCTCCCAGCCATCGTGGCCCAGATCGATCACGGTCGTTCTTGTGTTTCCATGTGGGTCTCGGGCTGCCCCGCGACCCCACCTCCACACCTTGGTGACGTCAGCAAGTTTGACAGGAGTGACGTCATGCGAAGTCGAGGAACATCAACACATGGCGAACCCAGCCACAGAAGTCAGGCGGAAGCTTTGCTCCGGCCTATCACCAGGGATCTGACACCATAGAGAAATGATAGCCCTGGCATGCTGTTCTTTCAGCCCCCGGGGCATGCCAGGGGCGAACGGCAGGGCCCTGTTTGTGCTGAGTGGTTGTTTTTGGAAGTCGCAGGCCGTCTCACCCGAAGGGCTGCATAACATTGGCTCCCATCCAGAGAAGCGGGCCCAAGCGCTGGCGTTGAGCCAGAGTTCGTGGTGCTCTTAGTTATGCGCACATGCTGCACGTTAGCTTGGAAGCAGGGCGATAGGTTCGCGGAGGTTCGTCACGACTTTGCACACCCTCGGCCAACTCGATCGCCGCGGCTTCCGGTGCGACGCGCCCCCGTCAACGCTATATTTTCGACTGCCGCTTCTAGCACCTGCCGTCCGCAACTTCTGTCTCCCATGGTCACTCCTTCCCAGCTAACTCCATTGTCGAGCTATTAGGCTTGCTTTGCCAGTTCCGACAACCCAGCCCGCCCACACCTCTCTCCCACGCCAAGCGGATCATCGCTACCACCACATTACCATCGCCGACCACAAACCGCGCCAAAATGTCTCCTGGCGTGTTCAAGAAGCCGATTCTGGCACTCAACCGCATCATCGGCCACTCCACGGCTAAGAACCACATCACCAAGCCCAAGATCGGCGATATTAAGAATCTCGATGGCGAGCGCGAGGAAAAATCGCTTACCAAGGCGCAGCTCAAGCTCGCCAAGCTTGATGAGAGGGAGAGCGAAAGACGCTCGTTCCAGCAGAGACGGCAGCAGGAGGAGCAGAAGGCCCTCCAGGAGGACCCCCCGGAGATCGCCGCGCGCTACGGCACCAAGCCGAGCGGCGCATTCGTCAAGACCGCTGCCCTCTCTGAATTAACGGCCGAGGAATCTGGCAATATCGGAAACACCATTCGCTTTACCGCTCGTTTACACCACATAAGAAGCCTCAGCTCGAAGCTGGCGTTTGTCATCTTTCGCGACAGGACCGAGACGCTACAGGGCGTCGTAGCATGCCGCGATGGCGTCGTCTCCGAACGATTCGTCCGATGGGTCGAGCGCTTGATCACCGAGGGCCTGGTCCATGTCGAGGGAACGCTGCAACGAGCACCCGAGGAGATCAAGGGCTGCAGCGTTAGGAACGTCGAGGTCCTGGTCGACAGCATACACCTGATTGTGCCCGTACAAGAGCACCTGCCAGTGGATGTCTTTACCATCGACCACGTCGAGAAGGACGAGGAGACACAGAAGATCGAAGCCATGGCCACGAACCGCGTCCGCGTTGCTAACCGTCTCGCCTTCTTGCGGACACCCACGGCCCAGTCCATCTTCCGCATCAACGCGGGGATATGCAGCATCTTCCGCCAGGTCCTCGAGAATCAGGGATTCATCGAAATCCATACCCCCAAACTGCAACCGGCTGCCACAGAATCCGGCGCAGAGGTCTTCAAGGTCAACTACTTTGACCGGACGGCCTTCCTCGCCCAGAGCCCCCAGCTGGCCAAGCAGCTGAGCATATCAGCAGACTTCAACCGCGTCATGGAGATCGGACCAGTCTTCCGCGCCGAGGACAGCAACACGCACCGCCATCTCACCGAGTACACGGGCTTGGATCTGGAGATGGTTATCAATGAGGACTATCATGAGGCCATGGCGATCATCGACAATATGTTGAAGAGCATCTTCGCGGGTGTCTACCAACGCTTCCGGAAGGAGATCGAGATCATTAAGACGCGCTTCCCGCATGAAGACCTTGTGTGGGCGGAGGAGACTCCGGTGCTCAAGTTCAAGGATGCCGTAAAGATGCTGAACACTTCTGGCTGGGAAGATGAACACGGGCACCAGGCCTCTGAGTTCGAGGATCTCAGCACCCGCGCCGAGATCAGGCTTGGAGAGCTGATCAAGGCAAAATACAACACGGATTATTACATCATCGACAAGTTCCCGACATCCGCCCGCCCATTTTATGCCCACCTCGACCCCGAAGACGAGCGGTTCACGAACTCGTTCGACATCTTCCTCCGCGGGCAGGAGATCACCACTGGTGGTCAGCGTGTCCACGATCCGCAAGTGCTCGAAGCACGCATGAAGAAGGCTGGTATCGAGCCCCGCGGCATGCAGGAATATTTCCAGGGCTTCCAGTATGGTGTCCTTCCCCACGCTGGCTGCGGAATTGGCCTCGAGCGCCTCGTCTTCCTGCTCCTCAACCTAGGCGACATTCGCCACGCCTCGCTCTTCCCCCGGGACCCGAAATCCCTCCCAGAGCAAGCCAAGCTCGAAGCTGCCCTCCCTCACCCCGAGGCAGACACCATCCGCTACGCCTACTCTGTCTCTAGCGGGTCGAGTGAAGCCGGACTTCCCTCTGTCGAGAAGCTCATCGCCAACTACGGCGACGCAACCAACACCTCTTGGCTCGACGACCGCTACCATGTTTGGCGACACGAGCCCACCGGCGCGGCTGTCGGCTATGCCGAAGACAATGGCTACGCCCTCGTCATGGGTAACCCCCTCTGCGATGCCCGCCAATTCCCCATCGTGATCCGCGACTTCCTTCTGCACCTCCGAAAGGAAAAGGATCTCCGCCCCCTCTGGCTCCTCGTCTCCCAAGACGTCGAGGATATCCTCGCCTCCAAGCTCGGCTGGCGCTCCCTCTCCTGTGTAGCAGAGGAGCGTGTCCCCGTCGACTCCGCCAAGAAGGTCGCTAAAAAGGAGCGCCAGGCCGAAGAAGCCGGCATCTCCATTCACGAACTCCCCTACGGCCAGCCCGTCCCAGAAGACTTCCGCGCCCGCTGCGACAAGCGCATCGAGGACTGGAAAGACAACCGCAAGGGCGCGAAGCAAGTACATCTCACCGAGGTCCGTCCTTGGATCGACACCGAACACCGCCGGTACCTCTGGGCCGAGACCAAGGACGGCGAAATCGCCGCCCTTTGCATCCTGCACAAGCTCTCCCCGCAGAACGGCTACCAGATCAAGTTCGCGCTCGACTTCCCTGGCTCCCCAAACGGGGCGATCGAAGCTCTTATTTCCGCTGCAATCCAGGCCCTTGCCAAGGCAGGCGTCAAGAATGTCACCTTCGGCGCCGGCGCGCTGTCGGAGATGGTTACCGGAGAGAATATGGACGTTATCCGGGCCAAGATTCTGAGCAAGACGTACCGGACTATTGCGCAGCAGCTGAAGCTGGTGCAGAAGAGCGAGTTCAGGGAGAAGTTTGGCACGCAGAACGATTTGGTGTATATCTGCTATCCGTTCATGGGCCTGGGTGTGTCGGGGGTGAGGACGCTGATTAAGTTTTTTGAGGATGAGATGTGATGACATGAAGGGGATTATGATGGGGAATGGAGCCGGGGAGCTGAATGGGGCGCGGCTTTATTTGTTGGTGCTTGGCATAGAGTGGTTGGGTGCGCAAGTGTGTCTTTTGTTTGGCTGGAGTACAATGATACCTACATGCACGAAGCGGTTCGAGACAGTCGGTGCGGTCTTTGTTGAGTTGTTGTGTGGTGTGGAATAACGGGTATAATTGGTGTAGTTGAATAACAGTACATAATACGGGATTAATTTTCCGGATGTGTCCTCGGCGTTGGTGTCTAGTTTGCTGTGTGCCGAAGTATTGACCTTCCGTTGAGCAAGGCCAGAATGATACTGGTTACAACTTGACTGTGCCTCTCTGTGTGTTGAATGGCTGGTGAAAGACATAATCAACTGCTAACTCTCTCCAGGGGCCTCTGTACTCGCCGCGCCTGTACTTAGTCAATAATACCTATCTATGACTAGCTATTTTATCGCCAAAGAAAGTTAAACAGCCATGTCGTGAGTCCCCAGAATGGCGTCTTCCATGCAGCCGACAGCCACCGCCCAGATTGTGCAATCACCGCGTTCGGGGAAAGCGCGTCTCAGCAGGCAGGCACCTTTCTCAAACCCGCGCAATTGAACATTTGTCAGGTGACACCGGCCTGCATTAAATCTGCCTCGTTTCCTGGGCCAGCTGCTGTTGGGCATTTTTCAGCCCGACGCCAGACCAATTTCCCAACGCAACATCTGCAAGTGTCTAAGGCCTTTTTGTTCTTCGAGGAAGATACGGCAACCATGCCTGAATTACAAGAGTTGCTTGCCAAGATGGCAAGCGAGCTCTTCAAAAATAGCGACAGCGCGACGACACTGGGCCAGGAAACCACGCATTCCGCTTCCAGTACGAACAGGGCGGCAGAGCCTGTGCGAGCGCTATTTTCTAGGATGGCGAGCTAAATCTAAATCTCTAACAACAACGACAGCGCAGCGACGGTGGATCAGGACTCGAAAATCACGCATTCCTCTAACGAGCATTCTAGCCCTTATCAACCGCTCGACGAAACATCTCAAACCATTCGGCTCATGCGCATACATCCCCGATTGAAGAACTCCAGGAGAGTCAGATGCACGCTATTCACGGCACGTTTAGAAGACAATCCGCAATTCACCGCTCTTTCCTACGTTTGGGGCGACCCGTCGATCACAGAGACCATCATCGCCAATGGCCAGCCTGTCAAGGTTACCAAAAATCTTGCAGCAGCTCTACGATATATCCAGGAGACAAACGTCCGGCCGATTCTCGATGCCTTCTGGGCAGATGGGATTTGCATCGACCAGAGCAACCTCAAAGAAAGGGGACACCAAGTCGCGCTCATGGGACAGCTCTATCGAAAGGCAACGTTGGTGTGCTCCTGGATGGGACGCGACAAGTATGGGTGCTGCAAGCTCTTGGAAAACCTCCATCATCTTGGTTGCATTTGGAACTCCGGCCCGCGTAGTGAGGTGGAGGCACTTGAAAACTGGCTCGACCTGACGTACAAGCAATGGTCTTCAAAAGAGGCTGATGGGGTTGGCCAACCCACTTTGGATCTGCCGTACGCAATGAAAAAGTTCGGTCATCGGGATATCTTCTGGAGGGGATGGGTGTTTCAGGAGGCAGCTCTAGCTCGGTCAGGTGTCCTCTTCTGCGATAACGTGGCGGTTGAGGGACGATCTCTCTTTCAGAGTACTTCCACGCTCAAGGCGAACTTGAAACTCATAGCCCGGCCACCATGTGTGCCCGTGGAGACAATGATGTCACTCCGTCAATTCTCGGTGGATCTTGCAAGCATCCACGATATCTACAGAACCAGAACGATTGTTTGCGACCCGACTTCCAAACCGTCTCTTTTATTCTGTCTATGGAGGAGCATCCTTACAAAAGTTATGGATCTACGAGATAAGATATACGCTGTTCTCGGTCTTTGTCAGGTGGCCTTACCAATCTCCTACGAGGACTCAGTCGCTGCAACCTACTTGGAGGCGGAAAAGCACATGATCCTCAGGGAGAATACGCTTGACTGCCTCCTGCTGGCCGGCACAGACAACCCCCCAGGAACAGATCGGATGGAAACGTTGCCATCGTGGGTCTCCGACTTATATGCTTTCACGAAGTCGTCAGGAACTATCAGCTTATCGACAAGAGGTATGAAAGCCACATCACTGCCAAAATTCATGAGGTTCATTCCATGCATCTCAGAAGACGGAAAAATCTTTGTATGCGACGCCATACCCCTCCCAACAGGGAAGCTGATGTGCTCGGTGATTTTGAAGGAGGTAGGTGACGGCTCACCTGCACGATTGAAGCGCTTTATCCAGCAAATCAAAGATTGCCAGCCATCACAACCGAGTGGACTCCCTCATCTTCAAGCTTTCCTCTGGCTGCTCCTGAATCACTATGGCAATCTCAACATAGCACGTGAGGGCCCCATAGATGATCCGCGAGCATCCATTGATAACAAAGACTGGGTTTTTGACGCGGGATTGCAAGTTTGTTCGTGGTTCTGGGCCAAACGGTCTTCCCACGAGACATATCTGTCTCAGGAAAGCCCAGGTGACGGCGACTATGCCTCAAATTTCATACATGAGTTTGAGATGGATTTCTTGGGCTATCATGGACCCACCCGCTGGCCTCCGTTGGATGGGTTACAAGATATGTTGCGGCTTGATCCGGACAAACCCATCACTTTCAATCTGCGCCGAAGTCTGCAAAACTATCGGGACGAATACATCTTTGGGACGCAGAATGGGCTTCTCGGATGCTGCTCGTTTCTACTGGTGCCGGAGGATGTGTTTTTCTATGTACCTGGTTGTTCTCGGCCGCTCGTGATGCGGAAGGTTTCTGGCCATTACGTTCTCCGGGGGTCTTGCATCATATGGAGGTACCAGAAGGTGCAGGCATACACGGCGTTTGAGGACGGCATTTTGGGCGTTGAGAAAGTCGAGTTGCGTTGACTTTGCTATTTGGATCATGCCGACATCCTGGGCAGAGAGAAACTATCACAGCTCTACAGCGCGTTTTATTTTGATCGTGCCCCATTGGTAATGTCTTCCATTTCCAGCCATCCCGCAAACAGGACACCAGCCAAGGCCCATCTCGGAACTTAGCTGCCGAGCAATCTTCCGCGGACGCTCCCCGCATCTTGCCGCCCGCCCGTGTGGGTGTTTCCAGAAGGGCGGGTAAATCACCTCGTCCCATGGCTGATGCCACACTTTTCACACTTAGCACATTACCAAACCAGTTTCCCGGCTACAGCAACTAAAAAGGTACTCCGCATGCTGACGATTCTCCCATTTCGGCTCTATCCTGGGCACTTGGCACTTCCGGGTGGGCTCCTGAGTCGATCACACATGGATGGTATAGTGTGAATGGTACCTGGGCATTTTCAGGCTATTCAGGGGTCGTTGGGGTCAACGGCAATTCCATACTCCCAAAAATGGCATTCGGTAAAAGCAAAAGGATCACGCTGTTTGGGACGAAGATACGAGTCTGGTCTCTGTTCTGGAATACGCAGCTGATCAACACAAGATGCAGCGCTTTGCTTTCAGTCTCCTGGCGATCTCGGGGCTATGTGTGGCCTCGCCGTATAAAGCGGACGCCGCGACAGTCGTGACGCGTGCGGAGAATCTTGACGAGGCGTATGACTATGTCATCATCGGTGGTGGAACGGCAGGCCTCACGGTGGCAGACCGGTTGACGGCGGATGGGAAGACGACGGTCCTAGTGATCGAGTACGGGCCGCTCAGTAAGTTCACCATCCAGGCGCGCTTGCTGGGTATCTTGCTGGATATCTTGCTGATAAACAGGCAACTCTGCAACCATCTCCTCGGTCCGCGGCGGTTTCAGCGGCATGACGGACTATTCACTGCAATATGACATCACCTCCGTCCCTCAGGTCAACCTGCGCAATCGAACTTCGCCCGTAATGGTAGGAAAAGTCGTTGGTGGCAGCTCGGCCGTCAATGCCATGATGACCATCCGCGGCACGAAAGAGGATTACGACCGATGGGGTGGCTTCTTCGGGGAAAATTCGACCTGGAGCTGGGACGGTCTGCTGCCGTACTTCAAGAAGGCGCTGAAATTCGTCCCGGCCAATGCCGACGTCGCCAAATCGGCGGGAATCCGCTATGACACGTCCTTCTGGGGGAACACATCGACCGTGTACGCCGCGTGGCCGTCGTTCCAGTACCCAGCAACCACCGCGCTTCTTGACGCCTTCAAGGGGCTCCCGGGCGTGGAATACGCGTATGACAGCGGCTCGGGACAGACGGGACTGTACTGGTACCCGACATTCATGGACCCCAAGTCCGTGACGCGCTCGTATGCCCGCACAGGACACCTGGACGGCCTCAACCGCCCAAACTACCAGCTCTTGACGGGATCGAAGGTAACCAAGATTGTCTTTGACGGCACAACCGCCACCGGGGTGGCCTTTGTCGCGGCAACAGCAAAATCCGCGGCGGACACCACCATCGTCAAGGTCAGAAAGGAGGTGATCCTTTCCGCCGGCGGCATCCACAGCCCGCAGATCCTGCAACTCAGCGGTGTCGGCCCAAAGAAGCTTCTCGATGCGGCAAAGATCGGAACCGTTGTCGACCTCCCCGGCGTAGGCCAAAATTTCCAGGACCACACCATGCTCTCGGCCTCCTACTCATGTACGTCCACCCCCTTACCAGTCCCTCGCCTTTCCTCTTCTCCACTTTACCCTTCTCCCCCTCCCCACCGCCACCCTCGCTAACCCCCTCCCATCCAGTCCGCAACCTCAAGCTCAAACCCTCCAGCGACGACCTCTACTCCAACCAGACCTTCGCCAACTGGGCCTCCACCATGTGGTCCACCAACAAAACCGGCCCCTACTCCCTCGCCACCGGCAACGCCGCCGCCTTCCTCTCCTTCCCCGTGATCTCCACACGCTGGGCCGAACTCGCCACAGCCCTCACCACACAAAACCACTCCGCCTACCTCCCGCCCGACACCCACCCTACCGTCGCGGCAGGGTACTCCGTGCAGATGAAATCCCTTGCCACTGCGCTCCGAAGCAACGGGACAGCCTTCTTCAACCTCGTCATGTCAGGGGGTGCGTCGTCGGGGGTGCTGGTTGATTTACACCCGCTTTCACGCGGGACAGTGAACATCGACCCGGCGAACTTAGGGAAGGAGCCACTGGTTGATTACAGGGTGCTGACAAACCCGCTGGATCCGCTGATCATGGCTGATATCCTGCGGTTCACGCGGCGGTATCACATGGATAATCCGATGACGAAGGATCTGGGAGCGACGGAATTTGCGCCGGGCAAGGGGGTGACGACGGATAAGCAGTTTGCGGACTATCTGGTGGAGGCGCTGAGTCCGAGTTATTACCATCCGGTGGGGACGTGTGCGATGATGCCGAGGGAGTTGGGGGGCGTGGTGGATGAGCAGCTGAGGGTTTATGGCGTGCAGGGGCTGAGGGTCGTGGATGCGAGTGTGATTAGTACGATCCCGGGGGCGAATACGTGCCAGACGACGTATGCGATTGCTGAGAAGGTGAGTGCACTACTGCTGAAGAAGATGGGGGAGATGCTAACGGGTATTACAGGCTGCCGATTTGATCAAGGGTGTGTGAGGGTGGGTCTGTGCGGAAAAGTTGAAATTCTATCTCGAGAAGCAGTAAATGTAGGCTCGTATCCAAAGGGCCGCGCAAAAGCAGTGATATTTCCAATGTGCAGTATTATCCAGTCCCTCCCTGCCAACAACTCGCATCAGGGGTATACAAAAGACGAAATCAAACCGTACCATCAATGCATATGATACCACGAAACTTTTGACATGGCCACCAGATCCGTCCGTTGAGCCTTCCGCACTAGATCGGGAACTTCGCCTCGCCATCCACCATCATGGGTACATTCTCGCTTTGGCGCGCCCAAGGCTCGATGCCTCGTCCTTGGCACACCGCCATGATCAAGTGATAGAAGTTATATCTCGACCAGTCTGGGATGGCCACATTCGCTCTGCCCCTGACCAAGCGCCCCTTGAAGATCATCGGTAGAAAGTGATTGATCATTGCCGCAAAGGCTGCCGCCACGACCAGCAGCACAAGGCCTAGTATGCGGAAAGATGTGTACCCTTCCGCGCGGATTCTGATATGGCCGCAGATAAACTGCGCCGCTTCGGTATCTGGCTTCATGATCCGACTTGGGTTTTCCTGAAGCCGCGCCGCTGGGGATGCGTAATCGCTTGGTCGCCGCTGGAGGACAGCAAGCGAGATATTGGCCAGGTTCCAGGCTTCCAGAGCCCATTGGTTGGTGCGGATCTTGGAAGAGCGCGTGGGCCAACTTCCCATGACGTTCTCGTTGGTGATGAGGACCCGACCGGCCATCATCTCGAGAGCGTAACGGATTTGGCCCGCCCACAACGACTTCCATACGAGATCGGCGACTGCCTCCTGGCCTGGCGTAAGGCCATCCAGGCCGTAATTTGGTAAGCCCTTCAGCTGATAGACGGCGCTAGGCTTTGAGCAGCGCTCTGAGGCACAGAGCTGGTATTGCTCAAGACAGCCAAGTAGGGACCATCCAAGCGGCGCTTTCCAAGACTTATCGTCGTCAGACTGACCTTGTTGCACCTGAGTTATGTTGAACCATGGGTCGAGGACTGGTTCGTCAAAGAAAGCCATCGATGAAAGCGCAATGAGAGTAAAGTCAGTGTCTGCCACCTTGAGCTCGTCTCGTGGGATAAATTCTGACTGGGAATCGTTCCCTGGCGTCGAGACAGACCAGCTTGACATCATATTAGCGCATCACTTTGGGAGGTGTCTGAAAGCATCACGTACAATAGAGTGTATGCCTCAGAGGCCATCACGGCGGAATAGTTCGAAGCACTGAAAGGGTAGTCATAATCGAACCCCTGCAACCCGGGAACCTTCCCGACTGCATAGCCCTTCGTCTTGTCCCCCGCGACGCCGCCAAGAGTCTCTGCGTCAAGCCAGTCCGTAGCCCATTGATCGGCATCGATTGGAACACAAGTCAGTGTTTTCTTGACGGATATCCTGTCCTCGTCCGGCGTGTTGACCCCAAGCGTGTCGCGCGAATCTATGACCTCAGACTCCACCACAGCGGCATCCGATTTGCAGACCCCATCACCTGGAAAAGGACAGCTCTTGTCCATGCGCAACGTTGACGGAATCCGAGGCGCAACCAGCGTATTGCACTGTTTCCCGCTCCCAGGAACCTGTCCATCTACTGCCTCCGCATAGCAGCTCCTAACGTAGTTGCGCATCGTTTAGTACTGAGCTCGGGCCGGCACAAGCAACAAGGAACGGACATCCTTGTCCTCCGATGTTAGAAGAGCGGATAGGTTGGTCTCGGCCGGCCAACCGCAATGCGGACTCGCGATCAGAGCGGTATTGTCGGGAGCTTTAAAGACCTGAGTGCTGAGTATGCTCAATGCTGTGAGACCAGCGGCAAACACGGACGTGAGCGCCAGGAGAGTAAAAAGCTGCCCAAACTTCCCGCTGGGCTTCCTCGCGTGATGATCTTGGTGTGGCGGTTGATTTCCATCCCCAGGGGCCTGCAAATGGTTCATCTCCGCACCGTCCATGAGCCTCACACTAGCATAGGAGGCTAGCGGATTGCGAAGACGGGACCAGGTAATCTCGAGAAGCCTCAAGATGAACAGCGTGGGGCTGTTGCACGAGTGGCGTAGAGCGCCCTGGATCTGATGGTACATGCAGTTTCCGACTGCTGACTGTCGGACCCGGAATGCAGTGAAGCAGAGGATGCCCCAGACCTGGGTGCCGGTGAAGGCGACGAAGAGGGCGATGCTTGCGACGAGCACATCGCTCCATGGTTGGGCAACTGTGAGAGTCAGTCTGTTGGCGTTTCCATGGCCTGTCGTCGCGCAATTTGTCAGTTCCTCTGGTGCATCTTGTTGCAACAGCTCATAACTCACTCCAGTTCACCCAGGCGCCGAGATAGACGGATGGCATCTGGGCGGGCGGCGACCCGTGAAATGTGTTTGCTGCCTGAAGGCAGTTTGCGGAAGAAATTTCCCACTAGCGTTGCGACCTGGTCTGGTCTCACGGTTTGTCGGTGAACCAAAAGGAAGGAACGTGCTGACAGCGCCTTCCCAGTGAGGATACGTCTAACACCAAAAACGAAGGGCACTGTGCATCAGAGGCACACTGAGGTAAAGATGGGGGTTGTGCAGTATGTGTGTGTAGGAGACGTTGGTGAACTGCCCTAGGACGCGCCTGCTCAGGGGAGGCATAATGCCAATGTTGGTGGCTTAGGCTGACGTCCAAAACGGGATTGGCGGTTGATCTGAGACGGCCGCCATGGGAGAGAATGCTACTTCGTACCTCCTTGAAGCATGCCCCACTTGTTAATTGCAATTCCGATTATAGCCATCAAAGTGATCGTTGGCATTCTGTGAAATGGGCGGGATAATGGTGAGTTCGTCGAATCGTGTTGTCAACACGCCTTGGCAGGGGGGTATGGGTGTGATCTGAGTCTAGCAACACCTTGGATACAAATACCGATTGTGTGACTTATGAACACCTCAGGCGTGGTGGCAGAGTGGTCTAATGCGATTGACTCGAAATCAATTCCCTTCGGGGGCGCATGTTCGAATCATGCCCACGTCGTTCATTTTTGGCATTTGTCGTTTGCATCGTTCCCAAGCTTTGCGTCGATGTCCTTCTTTTTTTTTGTCCAATGAGCCAGGAAGTTCCAATTGAAGCCGGGCAATATGCTTTTAGCAAGGTTTTCGCTGACCAGGAGGGCACAAATGGGGGTGCTGGCAGCCCACTGTCGATCTGGTGATGGAGTCGCTTGCCCCTGAATCTGGTCCCGGTCCTCAGGCCCTGACAATGGCAAAAGCACAACGTCGACTCCCAGCCCCGTACACTCAAACAAACCACAAGCCCAGTTTTCCCGGAATTTATGCTAGGCAATAGCATAGAATAATGAGCAACACGAATATAACACAAGTGCCATCGCCCCTGGTCCCAAAAGACGCAGCTCACAAACAACTACCAGCCGAACGGAAAACGGATGGAGTTTCTTGGTTCAGATTCACTACCAAATCTACCTGAGCCTCAGATTGCGCTCAAGAACGCTACAACTTCGCTCCCCTCCCTGCAGATCCTTCGCTATCTCCCCCTTCCCTACCATGCAGTCATAGCAGAAACTCGTCAAACCAAGTCACTGCCTGCAGGAACGCCTGCTCCTTGGCAAACTTAATGACCTTGTTCGTCACATCGCCACGCACAGCAAAGCCGTGCTCGACACCCGAATACAATGTGATCTGGTAAGGGTGGCCTGTCTTCTTTAGAATGCCCTCCGACGCGTGGCGCTTCTCCGTCGTGAAGATGCTGTCAGTCTCGGCGGCGGAGATGGCCAGAGGGCCGGTGATGGAGGCGAGCTCGTCCTCTTCGACGAAAGAGGGGTGTGCGAAGTAGCCGACGTCGATGCCGTCCTTGTAGTGGCGGGCAACGTACTGCAGGTTGTGGTGGTTAGTTTGGGTGTTGGTTGGGGAGGCAAACAGGATTTACCTTGGCGCCGAAGCAGTACCCCAGAGCGCCGAGCTTCTTGACGCCGTACTGCTCCTTCAGGGTCTTGATGGCCTCGACGACGATGGGGTCGACGGCCTCCTTGGTGTGCGGATTGTCGCCAGTGGAGCCCTTAGTCATCCAGGCCATGAAGTCGAAAGTGCCGGGGCGGTTGAGGGGGATTGGGTCACCGTTGAAGACGTCAATGATCAGGGTAAGGTAGCCGTTGGCGGCGAGCTGGTCAGCCATGAGCTGGCTGTTCTGCCAGATTCCAATGACATCGGGAATGTAGAGCAGGCCAACACCCTCGTGCTTCTTGTCGGCGGGAGGGGCTGCGACGTAGGCGTCATACTTCCCGGCCACCTTGATGGAGTTGCCGGTCGGGGCTCCCCTGCGTTGGTGCTGTGTCAGCAAACGGTACCTGAGGAGCGTGTGTTTGCTGCTTGGCGGCGCGGTCGCGGGCTTCAACGTACTCGTGGGTGACACCCACGGTGCAGCATTTGGCAGGAGGGTTCGAAGCCATTGGGAAATCGGGTTCTGAGACTTGGGAGAGCTTTAATTGGGAATGTGGTATGAAGTTCTGCGGGATTCTCTGAACCGTCGCACGGCAGACCCCGCAGTAGTTGTCGATTTATGCCCCTACATCCACCGGCCGCCCCCCACATATGCCGCCCAGCGTCATTGCCGTGTTGAATGGCGCCGATGCCGTTGTGTGTTTGACGTTGTGACCTTGCGCTACCGTCCACAATTGAAGGAGCTAGGCCAACGGTATACGGAGACTGCATCGTTAACGCCTCCTTCTCGAGCTATCGAAACGAGCCGGTGCTACGCCGGGACCGATTCGGCCCTGCATCCTCTCTCGTCAGCGCGTGCTCTTCCCCGCCCATGCAAGCACTCAGCTTTGCCCATGTACTTCAGTAATTTCAAGGTTGATTTCCACCAAGATGTTGATCGGGCACGAGAACTCCGAGGTAGTGCAACGATGTGAGACATATCATGGTTCTTTGCTGACGTGCTGTGTCGAGCTTCTGGGCGTTCTTCAGGGGGCGTTCTTCAGAAGCCAGTGGGGCCGGCTCCCCTGCAGGGAATGCAGAGTGGGGTAGTGTTTTCGATGGCGTCCATCCTTGCAATGCCAAGCCGCAGGTCTGCAGGGCAGTTGAGGTCACTCCAACCGGAAACCCGTGCCTCCAAAGTGTCCTTTGACCGGCATTGTCTTTCGCCAACTCTCGCCATTCCCTCGCCTCACCTAACGCGCCGGTATCATAGTGATGGCAATGGTTTAGACGCATCTCTTCTCTGCTGCGCTCGAGAGCCATGAAGAGCGACGCTCGAGAGAGCGGTGATGCTCCTGTCAACATGGCCGCCACCCCAGCGAGCGACATCGAGCGCGAGACGGAATCCGCCTCGGACACGACCACGCACCTTCCTTCGCCAGAACTGACCCCGACCGATCGAATGCAATTGAAGCCCGCGAGCAAGCCGCAATCAGCGCCCGAGAAGCCCGTGTCCAGTCCGACCAACGGCTTGCCGACCCCAGACGCCTCGAGCGACAGCCACAGCGATGGCGACCCGTCGAGCGATTCCGGCCCTTCCGAGCCCGCCGTCGTCGTCGTCGTCGACGTCGCGAAGTCTCGCAGCCGATCTAATACGAAGACGAGCAACCCTGACGGGGTTCGGCGGTTATCAGCATCCAAAATACAAGAGTTGACCGCCGCTCCGGAATCGCTACCCTTTGCCACGATACCAGACCGCCCCGGTTTCGACATGCCGTTGAGCGCTGGTATCGTGGAAAACAGCCGACCGTCGATGGCAGAGCGGCTTCAGCCTTCCCATCTAGGATTGTCCCTGGTGACCGACCAGCCCGATGTCTCGAGACGTAGCGGCCATGGCACAGCTTCCGAGGCGACCAGCCCGAGAACTGCACACTATGGCAGACCGACAATCACAACGCGGACACTCTCTACACCACCTACAACCAGGCGCAAATCTACCAGCCAGCCTCCCTCTCGAGGCTCTTCTAACCGACGAAACTCGTTCCAGCCCACTCCCCGGCCGACGCCCCTTAACCTCGACACCCCGAACAACTTCCCTCCTACCGCGCTCAAGGAGCCGGCTTCCATCCGGAAGGATGAGGCCGACGCGAGAGCCCCGTCGCCAATCCCGCCTTCCATACCACTCCCTCCGATGTCTATACCAACGATCCTGCAGCTCGAGCTGGCTGGGCAACGGCCTAGTCCGCTGTATATCCACCACTCGTACGCGAGCGACCTCCCCTACGAATCGAGCGCCGTCAAGTTCGAAAGGCTGAAGAACTTTCTGTTACTTCCGGGGTATCTCGAGAGGACAATAATATTTGGCGCGTTGGCATGTCTTGATGCTTGGCTCTGGACATTCACAGTGCTGCCCATGCGGTTCTGCATTGCGGTGTCTGTGCTGGTGAGCTGGTGGGTATATCTGCTCGGCAAGGAGGCGAGATGGTTGGTGGGGTTCGTGTGGTACGGTCTGGGGCGAATGTGGAGAAGAGGTCGTGGCCGCGGCCGCCGTTCGGTATCGGGGAGTAGCAATGACAGCTCCCGAGGCGAGGCTTCACGGAGCCGCAGCGCCGTCCGGGAGCCAGGTGGCGCTGATGGCGCAACGGGTCGTGATGGCGCCTCCGGACGTCTCGAGAATTTACGCCAAACCGCGAGCGGGCAAGCCCCCACATCAAGAAAGGCGGGACCTAAAACCACTGGATCGGGTCGACATCGGCGCACAAAGTCTAGTCCGTCGAGCCTCACCTCCTTCCACAAGGCCGATCTCCTGCAGGGCGCTATTCTCGTCGCGAGTTCGATGGCTCTCATGAACCTCGATGCCAGTCGAATGTACCATGTGATCAGGGCGCAGTCGGCCATCAAGCTGTTCTCCATCTACAATCTACTGGAGGTTGGCGACAGGCTTCTCTCCGCCCTCGGCCAGGATGTTTTTGAGTGCCTCTTCAGCACCGAGACGCTATCTAGGAACAGCTCCGGTCGCTCGAAGGTCATGCTGCCGTTCGGCATGTTCTTGCTGGCGCTCGTCTACAACATCATGCACTCCGTGTGTCTCTTCTGCCAAGTGATTGCGCTCAACGTGGCGGTCAACTCCTACTCGAATGTGCTGCTGACATTGTTGCTCTCCAACCAATTTGTTGAGATCAAGAGCAGCGTCTTCAAGCGGTTCGAGAAGGAAAACACCTTCCAGCTTGCGTGCGCAGACATCGTTGAGCGTTTCCAGCTGTGGATCATGCTTCTCATCATCGGCATGCGCAACGTGGTTGAAGTGGGTGGATGGTCCGAAGGCTCGAGCAGTGTTCCGTTCCATACGGCGTCGTTACTACCCGCCAGCTTTACGATATTACCGGATTGGCTATGGTCTCAAGAGGTGCTAGCACCATTTCTTGTGGTCATCGGCAGCGAGATGATCGTCGACTGGATCAAGCACGCCTACGTCAGCAAGTTCAACAACATCAAGCCAACGTTCTATGCCAGGATTCTTGACATCCTCTGCAAGGACTACTACACTAACGTGAGTCTCAGCTGTAACCAGCTTTCTGTCTGTAAACTGCGAATCAGCACTAACCCCCATAGGCCTTCGTCACGCCGTCCCTAACCCGCCGTCTGGGCCTGCCGCTCCTCCCCCTATCCTGCCTTTTCATCCGCGCCGCGGTCCAGATCTACAACATGTTCCTCTCTACACACGTCCCTACCCCGCTACCGCCTTCTACGCATACGTCTCTGTCGATAGAATCAGCCACCCCCTCCCCTGCGATGCTCGCTACCCTCGACCGGCTCGACAACCTTATCCGCAACGCCCTCGGCCGCGCCGTCTACGGCCCCTACGCCGAGGGCATCCTTGGTGAGGACGATCCCTCTGCCCCCGGGAACGTCACCCGTCTCTGGCTGCGCTGGACATCAGATGATGTCATTGCGGCAGTGACCATGGTGGTGGTCTTCCTCATCATCTTCCTCGTCCTCTTGATCCTAAAACTCATCCTCGGGATGATCCTCCTCCGGTACTCGCGGGATCGCTACGCCAGAATGAAAGTGACCGAACACGCCGTCGCGACTGGCAAGGCGGAAAAAGAATCGTATGACGCCAAGGGAAAACGCGTCGGTGGGCTCGGCCACATAGAGGTTGGTGAGGAGAGGCGACGATGGATTTTTGCAGATGATCCCGAGGGGTTGAGGAAGGCAAAGGAAAAGGAGAAGAGGGCCGAGAAAGCGGGAGACAAGGAAAAGGATCTGGGAAGGATTACGCGGTACGAGATGGTTGCTAGGCGAATTTGGTAGGTGGCTGAGGGTGCTACCCCCTGTCATCGACCTACCTGCCGAGAAGGTGTGCAGAGAAAGTTCAAGTTGGTGTTTCGTGGAGTTTGTTGCCTGCACTTCAGCTGCGAAAAGCATGTCGCGTTCTTATTTGCATAGGCGGTCTGCGGATCTGCCTTCCTGTACATCATCTGTTTCTGTTCCTGGCGCTCGGAAGGTTCATTGCGAGGAGTTGGTTAGCATGTTGCGTTTCTCATCGATGGCCAAGAGTTGGCACTGCAGATGGGGTTACTGCATATTATAAATGAATACAATTTGGTGGATTACCGGACACTCGAGGCGGCTACTGGCAGTACAAGTGATTGAGCTCAGAACTATGGGAAGTTTTCCTGATGCCTCTCCGACCCAAAAACAGGTTGAATCGACAGAGACTCCGGGTCTACACGTAAATATTTAGATAAGTAACCAAACTGGTTCAAGGCTCCCCCTCTTCCTTTTCTTCCCTTTCCCCCCTTCCTGCCGACCCCCCTCCGCCGTCCAGCTGCCCCAACAACCCCCGTTTGTCCACAACCATCGCTCTCTCCAACTCCCTCTCCCCTTCGCGTAACCTCGCCCGCCCAAAGCGCAACTCCTTCTCCTGCTTATGCTTCTCCTCGGCCACAGCGCGCTCTCTATCCTGCAGAGCCTTCTCCCTCTTCCTCCTATCTTCCTGCGCCTTGCGCTCCTCTGCAGACGCAGCTTCAACGGTCGATGTAGATGACGGAGGAGGCGGGAGATCGACGATGTACGCTTCGATGAACGGATCGCGGATCGACGGAGGCAGGGAGATGTACCGGATGTCGGCGAGGACGTGGGACGGGAGATGTGTAGGGAGGGTCTGGTTGTTTATTTCGGAAAGGGGAGCGGATTCGAGGAGCTTCTTGAGCTCGGATTTTAGCGTTGATTGTGGGAGCTTGAGGCGGTTGATGTGCTCGCGGTACCACTTCTCGCGGTCCTTGTCGGAGAGCTTGGGGTCTTTGAGGGGGGCTTCTTTTTTGTATTTGCGTCGGAATTCGGGCCAGTAGAGCTTGGGGGTTGCGTGCTCGGCGAGGAAGGCGAGGTATGGGATACGCGGGTCTTTCTTCTCTTCAGTTGCGCGCTGGGCCTTGAGGTGGGTGATTTTGGCGCGGGACCATTCTTCCCAGACTTCTTTGCGCGCGCGGGTTGTCGGGAGGACGGTGTATCGCGGGTCGGGGATGACTTTGCCTTCTTCGATCAGTTTCTCCCAGGGAGAGTAGGGGTTGATCTTGAAGTCGTCAAGGAGGTCTTTGAAGAGGGCGCGCGCGTCGACTTCGGAGAGAGCGGGGGTGTCGTCGTAGTCTTCGTCCTCGTCTGGGTTGTCGTACTCGATGTCGGAGCCGTAATCAGCGTTCATGGCAGCGAGCTGGGCGGCGATGTCGGCTTCTGTGAACTCGGCGGGCCCGCCAGCGCCGGGTTCTTCGGTTCGTTGGCGCTTTGGCGCGCTGCCTTCCGCGCCTTCGTCGTCTTCGTCGTCGGTGACCTCCACTTCCTCGTATTCGGAGCTGTCGTAATCGTGGCTGGGTTTCTCAGGTTCTGGCTTTCGAGATGTGTTCGGCCTCTCAGGCACCGTTGTTTCCTTCGGTTTTCCATCTTGTTCCTTGGATGTCTCGCCCGTGGCTTTTTGTAGGATTCGCGCCTGGTCGAGCTCGAGGATAGCGGGCATCAGCTTCTCAGGGATGCGCCAGTAGCTCGTATTCTTGTCGGGGTTGTGGGCAAACCGTCGGCCGTACTTTGTGTAAACGAGGATCCACGGCTCGTGGCCGGGGATGGGGACTTTGGATCGGGGCTTGTCGTGGGGTTGCGGGCGCGGTCGCTGCTGGAAACCGCCTCTGCCGCCGCCGCCAGCGCCGAACGCTCCCCTCCCACTATGCGGCTGGGCTTGAGAGGCGGCATACTGCGACATGAAGGCATTGGCGACATTGGGATCGGACAGATTGATCTGCGGGGGCGGGGCTGGCAGCGGCGCAATGGGAGCAGCTCCGGGGCGTTTGTACGTCGACTCTTGCGTCTCGCTGTTGTAGAAGTATGTGTGGCCGGTCGGGGCCTTGTGCTCCGTCCAGCCAGGCGGCAGCGGCTGCAGCGCCGCCGCCGAGGGCTTGTATGTCGACTTCAGCATGGTGTTGGTGGCGGGAACAGAAGCGCGGTGCTGTTGTTCGAGAATCGAGTGCGACAGCTTTGGCGGAGGCCAGCGCCGAAAATTAGAGTGGGTCCCACGCCACGGCGGCAATTGCCGTGCAGCCCCACCACACCCAGCTCCTCATGAACACTTCCATTCATCACCATCGTCATCGACGTCCCCTTTAGTGCTGAGGAAAAGGCCGAGCTTGGCATGGATCCATCTTAATAAACAAACTTCCCTTCTTCCTGGCTGTGCACGCGCGCGGTCATGTGGTGTTCTGCAAAACCCAAAGATGCAGCGGCCGGGGCCAGGTCAACGGCCGAATTCCCCCGGATCGCTCATCGCCCGAGATCAACCTTCGACGAAAAAAAGGCGTGCCTCTGAAGGGACAGCAGTCGTTTGCTAAGCTGCAATGGTACCCATCCTCTGCCAATTTTCCGGCGTTTGGCGATCGGGGATACGCCATCTGCCCAGGCTGTTCCCCCCCTGTAACCAATCACGACCGATGGCCGGCTGACGACCATTAATAATCCGCCTCGTCACTTGGGACTCAATGTTTTGTCTAGACTCAAACATTGGGCATCAGACGCGCAGCCACGCGAACGTTTGACAGTTAGATAAGTTGGGTCGAGATGCCCGCAGCGGCCTAGAACATGGAACCCCCATCCTCAACAGCGTCGCCCTTGCCCGCACTAACAGACGACACGAAACCAGCCATGGCCAAAACACGGAAACGCACCACCAATGCTTCGCAGAGGAGGTGCTGGAACTGCCGATGTGAGTATCAAATAGGGGCTAACACCAAGAGAAATGACCTGACTGAACACCAGCACGAAAAACGGCGTGTGATAGGACAGAGCCGGCATGCACCAATTGCCAGCATCGAGGCACGCAGTGCCTGGGATATGGCTTGAAACTGTCCTGGCCACGTCCAAATGACACCAAGCGGTTTGCTGAGGGATATCAACACCGGATACTGCCCATCAGAACTCGGAAACTGGAGTTCATCAACGCCACCGACAGTGACATTGAGGTCAAGAATGGGGGTCGCAAAGTCTTGAAGCATTCTACAAAAACTAGGACACTAAACATCAGGCTGGATTCAATGGCAAGACAGCTTCTTTTGATGCCAATACCGCGCGACCCCTTCAGCAAGGGGATGGCAGAGTTCGACCCCTATCTGGAATCAAACCGTGAGTTCCTTGCCATCAAGCGGCCCAGTACAACCGAAAATCATTCTAACTCGAGCGTAGGATACAAAGCTGTTTCAGCCCTTATATCGTCAACTTGTGAGAACATGGGTAATGACTTGTATGGGTTGCTAGTTCGGATGTCTTTAGGTGACGAGAATCTGCCAGCGCTGGCAACCAGGCACGCCATAGCTGCCATTTCCTACCAGCACATCGGCCAAGAAGAGGCTGCTCTGACACACAAGACCAACTCTATCAACGCTCTCCAGAGAACCGTGGACCAGCTCACTTCCGGGAGTATGGATACCGGAGAGGCATTCCGGGCCATGGCAGCAAGCATGTTGCTCAGCATTTTCGAAGTATGTTTCTCATCGTTTTCCCTCCTCAACTACTAACAGCCGCTAGGCCCTCTATTTCAACGTCTCGACCACCGGCTGCTCTATCTTTCTCTGTGGAAGCAAACAGCTTGCCAACCTCATTCACACCCCGCACGCGAGCTACGAGGGAGACTCAGCTATGATACTCGACTGGATTTTCTATCACGACACCATGTATAAATTCAGCACCCGCCACTGGCACGCAAAGAGCCCAGATCCCACCGCCCCGACAGAAACGAACGTTGTGTCCAAAGCCGCATTCTCCCCTATGCGTCAGATCGTACGTTCCTTCACCCTCTGTTTGCCAAACAGCCACTCACCACCTGCACAGATCCTCCCCAGCACAGGCTGCTCCCTCGAACTCCTCGACCTCCTCCACCAAACAATCTCAGTCGTCTACGACCGCACCGACCCCCGCCATCTCTCCCCGTCCCATCTCTCCACGCTACGTACACTCGACTACCGTATCAAAAACATCACTCAAGTCCACCGCGTTGAATCACTCTCTTCCCCCTCGTCGTCTCCCTCCCCCTCCTCTTCCCCAGGATACCTCCCCGCCCTTCTCTACCGCCACGCAGTGCACATCTACCTCCTGCGCATCGCCCAGGGCCTCCCCCTCAGCAACCCCGCCGTCTGCTCCCTGATAGACTCAGCCTTTGAAGCCCTCTCTCTCATGCCCTACTGCGAGCGGCCCTGGCCACTGTTTGTCGTTGCGCTAGAAGCACGCACGGAGGACGAGCGACGGCTGGTACTGGATAAGATTCAGGCGGGGATCAAGGCGAAGCCGTTTGGGAATATGGTTGTGGCGAGGGAGATGGTTACGAAGGCTTGGGTGCAGAGGGACTTTGCGTTGGATGCTAGTGGGAGCGGGGAGAAGAAGGGTGGAGGAGAGGGGGATATGCTGGGGGTGTATAATGCTGCTGTTAAAGGGTGGGGGGGGTTGCCTTCTTTTTCGTAGGATGCTTTGGGGGGTGTTGAGGGGTGGGAGTCGAGTTGGTTTGAATTGTAAATGGAGAGACGGGATAGATTGGGGGAAAGACATGGAGGCGAGAGTGTTTGGAAAGTGGAGAAGCTCACAGCTCGGCGGAATTTCAGTGGGTTTGTGTCTTCAAAATCGACATTCAAGACCATCAGAAGCTGCGTGTCTCTCTAGAAAAGACGGCTGTAAGAAAGAAAGTAACAAACCGATAACAGACAGCAACGCCTCTCAATTCCACAGCCCCATTACAACCTCTGACCGCCAAACCTTAAACCTGCCCCTCCAGCCACCGAGTCAGTCAACCCCACAACCCACACCCATCCAGCCCTCCCTTTGGTTCTCGCCCTGCTCGTCGCACCCACAGCCACAGGCTCGGATTTCACAAGTATCCAATATAAACAGGCGAAATGGCCGAGCGGTCTAAGGCGCTACGTTAAGGATTTTCCTTAATATCATCATGATTTCATGGTTCCGTAGTCCGAAAGGGCGTGGGTTCGAATCCCACTTTCGTCATAACTTTTTGCATTTTTGTCATGATCTATACAAAACATGACATCCCACTAATGCCTCTTCACCCATCATCCTAACGCCGTCCCCGACTTCGAATATACAGCCTTGTGAGATTCCTTCCCCCTGCTCCACGCATTATCTATCCCAACGCCCTTCCCGACTTCGAATAGAAATGATAGCGAGATTCTCCCAATTTCCCGGTATCCCATTCAAACACGCCATGGTCCGTCCGGTAAATGATTCTGAACCCACCGTCGAAAAACACATCACTTTCCACAATCGTGGCGGAATACCCCTTCCTCTTTCCCGCAAAGTTGAATGTGTAGATGAGATCCTGGCGGCCGGAAAAGGTCGCATCGCAAGTCCAATCGGCAATGGTCAAGTAACCTCCGCCAATGCCATAGTCTGTGATCCGCAGCTCGGCACAGGAGTCTTGTGTGGGGAGGGTTTTGTTGGTGTCGAAGTTGAGGATCCAGTCGACGTGGGCTGCGACAGTGTTGCTGAGTGAGAGGGCTACGACGACGACGGTGGTGATGTTTGGGAGCCACATGTTTGCCGATGAGTGGGCTTGTAGAGTGAGTGGTTGATTTGGAGGGAAGCTTGTTGCGTGTTGAACCTGGATTAGATGGAGGAAGAGGAGGCAACAGCTGTGGATTTATACTCGATCATTCTGTCTGCCTTCCTTCTCTTCTCCACCAAAATATCAAGCCAAACGCCGGTGGGAGTCTGAGGGAATCCCAGCAATTTGGTTGCGGGTCGTTGTTTGCAATACGATGAGGCTTGGAACTACGAGGTAACAGAAAAGACAAAAAGACAGCTCCAGTGCGGAAACTTTCCGTCCAATTGACCAATTGGATCAATCAATCACGATATCTTGTGTGACAGCCCAAACCCGTTGTTGGTGCTGATCTTGATCCTTCTTCGCTACGCAAATTGTTCCCCACTTCAGATGAATGCATGCCATTTTACAGTTGCAGCTCCTCGTATCCTTTCAGCGTTCATATGCCTTATCATCCATTCGTGCGGGGGCGGTTGGGGTACGCTCAGCTGACTTGGCTATGTTGGTCGTGCAAATCGTGTCCCACATTAGATAGCCCCAAGAGCCCATTCATCAGTTTGAATCCCAAGTCATAACTCATTACCAACCCCAGCAGTCAATCCTCCAGCCAGCCACCTTCCACCGAATCACAGATTACACTTCCTTTTCTTTCCTCCTCGACTCCAAGGCCAGGCCAGACATTCGCTCATCATCACCGCCCCATCACGAACAAGTCTCATTCTTAACCCCATCATTCCCCCCACACCAGATATAAACCCTCGAAAATACCCCTGACGCATTCGCTCGATACCTCGCATCACACCACCACCCCGTCGACGTCGTCATGTTCGCACAAAACGTCAGACAGCACTTCGTGTCATCCGGCAACCACACATAGCTCCTCCTCGCACCAATGTCATGGAATCCTTCCTCTTGGATGATAACCGTGGCGTTCCCCATGTAAGAGGGCTCCGAAAACGCTTGGAATGCCAGGCCTTGTGGGGCCGTCCCGTTGTTCAGGAAGCGCTGCGGCACTGGGAGGGTGGTGGGCTGGGATGCGGAGCGGGTGCCGCCGATGCCGCCGCCTATGGCTGCGCCGAGGACGACTAGTGTGGCGACGGTGATAATGATGAAAAAGACGCGGCGGCGGAGACCGCAGATCCTGCGTTGGGCTTTGGGGGGTTGGGATGGGGGGTTGTTAGACCCTGCGGGGAGGGACTCCCAGGGCACGGCGGTGCTTTGCGTCGTGGCGGTGTTTACTTCTGTCCCTGGGGACCAGGTCTGTGGGTAGGTCGTGTCATAGATGGGCTTGGGAGTGGCGTCGTCCGGGAGCTTGGGCGCGGTGTCGAAGACGACGGGGTATTTGTCGCGCTCTGAGGTCTGCCAGTCGTACTCGGCTTTCTCGATGGCGACGACCTGCGGGGAGGAATCGCGGCCGACTTCAACCGGCCGGGGCGGGACAACCTCTGGGAGGTTTTCATCTGGAGGGGCGCCCATGCTGGCGATGCAATTGGGACTGGAAGGCGGCGTTCTTGCTCAGTCTCCTGGCATTGTTTGGTGATGATGCGCTAAGAAGGTGTGGCGTTCTGGCTACTGCAAGGGACTTCGCACGCCGCAAGAGCCGCGGAATCCATTGAGGGTGCCGTAGTCAGGATATAGGGAGGTGATGGGTTTGGTAATCTAGCAGTACGTCGGCAAGTTCTTGGCGTAAGACGGAGCAATGTTCTCGCGTTGGGGTAACACGCCAGAACATCTCCAGGTCGGTACTCAATATAGCAGTCTTCAGGGGCATCGGGGAATGGTAGGGCCAGCCGCTGTTGTCACTCGACGCTGTTTCAAGTCGAGGATAGCGACAGCTATTCCCATTTGTTGACAACGGCGCACCGGAGGGGGCGAAGCCATGTTCCACAGCCATCGTGTCCACGGTGTTTCGTGTCACATTTTGAGAGACCGCTGGTGAGGGGCCGTTTCAATCCAGAGTGATCTTAAAAAAGATTGAGGGGAAACACCGCGCGACTGGTTGATTGGGGGTCTTGTCCCGCCTCATTTGCCCGGGTCCAAGGTTCAATGAGACACTGGCAAGCAGCCATCTGTCAGTGGCTGGATAGAGAAAAAAGGCGACATTTACATGAAAGCATCACTAAATGGGGTTTTGGAGGGGCGAAGGAGGTCGACGCTAACGTAGGAGCTGAAGGAGTGTGTTGTGAGGCTCCGTAGTGAGATGTCCAAACGACGACCGATCAAAGCGACAGGCATTGCGTTCCAGGGGAAGGTCTCACAGCGGCCCGCAGTGGAGAGCACACGCGGCACTCAGCAGCCGTCCCACCTACCCAGCTAAATTTGCATCCGCATTTGGCATGTGATGGGAAGAGAGTAAGACGAATGCCACTTGGTAGGAAGAAGTAGAAACGAGCTACTCCTGAAGAGAGCGGATGTGGCATGGTGGCAGGCCTTGCACGCTGCTCTCGTTTTCGGGTCGTAGCAATCTGCCGGGCGATGCTCGCGTCTCCAAACACTAGCGACGGAGACCCACTTGGGATGCTGGTTGCTCCGCGTCTCAATGACCAAGAAGGCTTCGCCCAAAGCCGAGGGAAATGGAAGACTGCCGGCTCTCTTTGCAGTCTAGCGGTGCGTTTCTTATTGCATGTTGAGCACGTTGGCGGCAGATAATCCCCACCAAGAGGTGACGCTGGCTAGGTTCCAAGTTGGCCCTCCTCCTCGGGTGGCTTGTGGTTGCTAGCATCTTGGCATCTTGGAGTCGCCCCAGGTGATCGCATCGCACAGCGAGCGCTGAGAACGTGCGACATTCACACGCAAAGGTGTGAGACCGAGATCGGCTCCGCGAAGCAATGCTTGCGAGCTGTCGAGATTTTCCATCCCCGCAAGACGGATGCCGGAGGAGTGCGCGAGGGACTGCTGGGTGATGAGGAGCTGTGGGGCCGATGGTCCGAAACTTACTCTTGCCAAGACCCATAATCTTATCAGATCATCAGATTGGCAGGGATTGCACAATCCTGGCAACACCCCCACAAGCAACTACCCTGGCATGGATGCAACGCGACGAACCCATCGAAACCAATGCTCTCTCCACCGGCAAAATTCCCTCATCTGTGGCAGCATGTGGTGCCAGCTGTCCTCCGCTATTACCCACGACTCGAGACGAAATGGCGAGCTGAAAGGAGCCGTGTCGCTGGGGAGCTCGATGGCGACCGGTCTTCGGGACTCGAGCTGCGTCTGTCTGGGGGAGCGAGCTGGGCTTCGCAAGCTTCACAGGCCTCGCAGTCTAGGCTTCTCGCTCCGCGGTGGGATGCACGGTTCCGAATTGGCGAGCGACGGCCCTCTGATCTCCCCGCTTCCTCGTCGGATATCGCACCATCTTGCTCCGCTCAGGCTGAGGGTGACTCGAAAGCCCCTCGGTTCCGGAGGCAGGGTGTAGCGCGGTGAACGGTGTGTCGCGCCAGAAACAACCGCTGTCATACGATCTGATAAACACGTTCCATTCGTTCCCCCTCCCGGCTGGCGGGCCAAGGCGCAAAGCCGCTCGTCGGAGCCAGGCAAAGTGAGCCGTCTGTGGAAATGAGTGGATGATGGGATGGAGGCACGTTGTTTTTTTCTCCCTGGCAGCGCCAGAGCCCCACTAATTCCATCTTATCAGATCCGAAGATAACGCCGATGCCGCTGAACTTGCTGGGATCCCCGGCACGATCCTGGGAGAAATGGGCAGCGTGCAGCAGCGTGCATCGGTGCATCATCAACCAGCGTGCTCTTTACCCCTTCCTGGCGCCTCCCTCGCCGCTCACCACCTCAGCGCGCCCAAGCGACCGTCCAGCCCGTCGACCACAGCGCGGCCGTGACGAAAATTTTCACCATTTCCCCCCCCACAACCAACAATTAAATCGCGTCACTCTTTGCTCAAAACAGAAGGGGCTCCGCAGCGGCACGCACACTGCCCGTCATCGTTGGCCTGGGGCAGCTCGGGGGGGGG
>Ga0247760_1000882_pt1 | contig 30632 bp, 23 predicted proteins | sample UWRJL171409R4_FD_179936 | JGI IMG/M metagenome (GOLD analysis project Ga0247760, IMG submission 179936) | Plant litter microbial communities from Arlington Agricultural Research Station in Wisconsin, United States - UWRJ-L171-409R-4 | ecosystem: Environmental > Terrestrial > Plant litter >... | reverse complement strand
GTACAAGAATCACAATACAACCCATTTCTCAAAACCTACGTTAATAAAAGGTGCCGTGCTTCTTACAATCTACCGTATTTGCGTTCTGTGAGCTAATAGGTGGCGGACCGGTTAAAAGGGTAGAGAAAAAAAAACATACAACACCAGGGATTCGCTGGTCGTCACCGACCCAACTACTAGTCTGGCCCTCATTGGCTTATCTATGGGAGAGCAGACGGGATCCCGAGTTTTCCAATGGGTATGGTCGTATGTGACGGTTAGTTGTTGAGGACTTGCTTATAGAGCACGGGAACGTTGTTCTACCTGGTGTATTAAGTCTTTTAATCCGTGAAGCCTACGGTCGTGGCAGCAGTTGATATTGTAGTCAGTGAGGCTCAATCGGCTGCTGGGTTGCTTACCAAGTCTTTCTGCACTTGAATCGGAAGCGGACTACTCGGGACGCTTGACGACCCCGATACTTCGGACTGGGAGCGGCGGCTGTGTGAACCACATGAGATGAGCAGTCCCGACAACAACAATACCAAGCCTTTCAGCGGCCGCTTTTTAAGGTGGAACAGATATTCAACTTTTTGCGCGTGGACAGATTGTTAATCATGTGCTGACCAACCGTGTCTCATTTCAAGGTACCTTAGGTACACGCGGCCGGCCGTTGTTATTCCCAGTATACCCAGCCACCGGGCTTATGTTTTCAAAACTGTCCCGGATCGACTGGCTCCCGCTTCCCCTATATGATAAAATCAAAGGTCCCGTCGCACAGCGTTCTTTACGCGGAAAGGAAAAAGCAGGTGTATCTGGGTTCAATGCGATTTGATGCAATCTTGGACTGCCTCACAACACGACATGGAGACTTACGTGGAAAGGCGGAATGCTATTGCGAGTCGGGACTTTATTTTATTTTATACGCGTATTCCAGCAAAAGCTTGCGGGCTTGGGGGGCAGTGTATATAAGCCCAGGCGGAAGATCGTCATGCAAGCCGCCGGGGCTTGAACACTGTCTAAAACTGGGGGTTCTGCCCCGCTCCGCGCAACCCTCGCAACATGACCCCCCAACTGCAGTGGCATCATCACACTGGAGCATAGGTACCTGTCAAATAATGTCCTGGAACGGTCTCTCGAGATACAAGCGCATAGCATCAAATTTTAGAAGCGTAGCATTTCCCCTCTCATTCTCTCATGCCGCCGTGGTCAAGGGTAGTAGTCTTGACAAGAAAGTTGAACAGTTTCCAGGTTCGGTTTCCAGGTTATGTCGGGTCGGTCTCGGTTTCATGTTTCTCGGACAAATTATCCTTCTCCGTTCCCGGGGCACATTGCACCGCCGAGACTGCAATCGGCCTGGTTCAAGTCCCGTCGTGGGTCTCGACCAAGAATCCGTTGCCCAATCGGGCGCCGGCAATTAACAAGAGCGCATGTCGGATACGACTCCACCAGAGACGCAGTCTGTGAGGTGGCTATGGGTGCAACCGCAGCCCGGGTACTGACGCAAAGCTTGCGCGTCTGTGTTCAAGGCGTGATGTCGGTGTCTGGCCGAACCAGTGATGCGGAGCTCCGGTTCTTTCATAGATTTGATGATATAAGTCTGTGTATGCTGCTGGCTCGAGACCCGACTTCAACTTGATATCCATCTCAGGACTGGAGCAAGACAGAAATTCGCATCATCAACCATCAAAATGAGATACACGACCTTCTTTTCCTTGACGGTTGCTGCCACGGTCACCTGTGTGGCAGCCCAAAACACTAGTGCCGACGCCTTTGAACAATGGCACAAGCCTGAGGCGGGTCACGGTAAAAAGACTTTCTCTGCATCACTTCAGACTGGAGAAGTCGTAACTAACATGCAAAAGTGCGTGGACCATGCCCATTCCTCAACACGTTTGCGAACCACGGCTTTCTCCCTCGAACTGGGAAATACATTACGCAGAAAGATCTCGCCGATGGTCTCTTCCGCGCCGTCAACTTTGATGCCAACATCTCGGCCTTTCTCTTTGAGTTCGCCGTTAGCACGAACCCGGAACCTAATTCTACCTGGTTCTCACTCGACCATCTGACTCGGCACAATGTGCTCGAGCACGATGCCAGTCTGTCGTATGTCCATCATATCCATGTCATTCTGCTTTCCGCCTGTTCTCCTTCCCTGTAAACATATCCCTAACGCGAAGTCCTTGCCACCCACAGCCGAGTCGATGCCTACCACGGTCACGCCGATATCTTTAACGCCAAAGCGTTTGACGAAACTCTCTCTTACTACAGCGACACGGTCGACGTCAAAGGCGGTGCGGCAGCTATCATCGCGCGCATGAAGACATGCAAGTCTACGAACCCGACGTACTCCCTCTCGAACCTGGGCGAGGCTTTTATTATGGGAGAAACAGCGGCTTTCATCTCCATTTTGGGCGATGTCAAGACTATTACGGCAGATAAGAAGAAGGTGGAATATTTGTTCAGTAAGTGACCATACCTCCCCAGTCATGTCGCTCATTGACTGTAGTTATGAAAGTGAAAGAGCTGACGGATTTGTCTTTGTAGGAAATGAGAGATTGCCGACAGAACTGGGTTGGAAGAGACCCGAAAGCGCGTTTACCATTGATGTCCTATCGGAAAAACTGAACGCGGTTGAGGATGAATATCACCGACAGTTGAACGCGACCAAGTCGACGAAGAGAAGTGCAGCGCCAGCGAGCCGTTTGTTGTTTGGACGGCATGCTTTGCTTTCTTGAGTGTCCGGATGTGGGTTGTGGTAGTGCTCCATGTAATAATGAAGAGTGGCGGGTTAGGATAAGTACATGTAGTGCAGCCAAGAGCTGGGAGGTCCTCGGGCACCAAGTCACTTGTCTTGATCAACTGCAGTTTTTCTTCCCAAGAATTCTCCGCCGATGCTTTTCTAATCGCACAAAACTCAGACAGTTGTCAAGCGTTTGTTTGTTTACGTGTAACTATTGGCCCCTTGGGCGCAATTTGCTGTTCGAGCTCTACACGTATGCAACGGCTTTTCTCTTTTTTTTCTTCTTTTCTCCCCCCCAAAAAAACCAGCACGTTTTGCCCAGTAAGTGACATCAGGATGTAGCAGCCGTGCCTTGGCACACCCATTGCTGTCTGGTAATAATTGCCGTGCATGGAGAGGAAAGGGCAGCTCTAATGCTAGCGGGGAGTGAGGGCTACCACATAGAACCAATCACCCTCTTTTTTTTTTTCCCCGCCTAACGGGGCTAGTCGCGTTCGTGTCAACCCGATAAAAGCGAGGGAGTTAATAGGATACAAAATGAAACTCGAGTTCGTCAGCGAAACACGTGACTGGGAGCTCAACAGAGCCTTAACATCAGTGTTGAGAACTAACTTGTGTCTGCCCAACCGAGTGAGCTACTTTGGTGCCTCTTCGCTGTGCGGTCACTTTAAAGGCACTATTGAATATCACCGACATACTCTTAGACTTTTGGACCTCTTTCCAATCCTGGAACCACCCCGGCGCTGAGAATTCCGCAAATTATTTGGAAAAACGAGTGTATTAGTTGATGCCTGAGGCACTCCTGCAGAAAGGCAAGTGCAGCTGCGTGAAACCCCGCACTTTGAGGGAAAACTCCGTACCTTCTCACAGCCTGGTCGCGATGCCCTGACATTGAATTCGCAATTCGCAATGCTGGCACCGTAATTCTGGAAGAGGTCAGAGACCTGTTTACTTCAGTTCTTGTTATTCACCCTCGTCTTGTCCAGTCTTATCAACTGCACGATAAATTGTAGCCGTTCACGATGGACGGGTCCGGACTCGGACTTGATCCGTGGAAGGCCCTTGGCTTGGAGAGGACCGCGAACAGGTTGGAAATACGCGCAGCATACAAAAAGCTCGTCTTGAAATGTTATCCCGACAAGGTAGTAGACCCAGAGTTGAAGGCGGAGAAACAGGGCGAGTTTGAGCAGGTGCAGCGCGCATTCATGATACTCAATAACGACAGCGAGCGAGAAAAGTGGGAAGAAATGGAGCTTCGGATGCAGGTGAGAGCACATGCGAAGGCACAGGAAAACGCGAGGGCACAGGCGAGGACACAGGCTGGTTCGACTTCGAATACTGGTTCGAGTCCAAGACTACGCCATTACGGATCTGAGGACTTGGATAGAAGACGACTGCACTATTCCTCATCTCCATCTTCTTCTGATGGCGGTGGTGGCACCGTCTATTACCGGGTTAGTGATGGCAATACCTGGGAGACCCATCCCTATCAGGTCCCGAGGGAGAGGCGCTGGGAGAGGGAGAGGGAAAAGCCCCGACAGACGGAGAGGGATCGGGAACGACAGGACTTCCTCAAGTTCGCTCTGCAACTCTTCGACGAAGTGAGTCTTGATTCTTGTTATGATAGTGTATGTGGTCTAAACATCATGCAGGCCCGAGCTAGCGGGGCATCTATGCCTTTCGCAGCTGATACCTACCGGCCTGGTCAAAGCAATTCCGCCAGTGACAATATGGCAGGTGAAGGGAACACATCGAGAAATATGCCTAGTCCACCCGGACTTGCCCAAGAGTCGGTAGCGGCCATTCCCGTGGATGCCAAGCCACCCGAGACACGGCCAGATGACCAACCTGAGGTCGAGCCTGGGCCAGAGAATGTCCCTGCGAAACCAAACAGACTCTATGCCGTTCCGCCGGCGCAACTCAGCTTGGAACAAATGAACCCAGACCTGGAAGACCCACTTGTCGACTTTGTTGCTGTTCACGGACTCGGGGCAATTCCGGACATCACCTGGAAGGAGAAGAACTCAGGGAAAGTATGGCTGTCAGACAAATCGATGCTCCCGGCTGCCATCCCGCGAGCCCGTATTTTAAGATTTGGGTACGACTCGCTGTGGATGGGGGACACGCCGATCCGGACAACACTATCAACCATTGCGATCAAACTATTAGTTTGTCTCAGCGTCGCCCGGGCTGTAGGTTGACTCGGGTCCTCTTTTAAGTAAGATTTCTGACAATGGGCACAGGAAGATCTTGACCGGCCTCTGATTTTTCTGGGGCATTGTTTCGGCGGTCTGGTCATAGAGAGGGCGAGACAACCAAGTTCAAAAATCCAGCTTGCAGTGGCTAATTCTTGCTTTCTGTAGGCATTGATCCTAGCCAAGATGCATCCGGCCAAGTATCCCAGCCTTTTCGATTCTTGCATCGGCGTCATATTTCTGGGAACACCTCATCGTGGGTCAGGGTCCTTCACACAGGACAGCGCATTACTCACCGCAATCGCTGCGGCTTCCGATGTTTATCAACATCTCGAAACTGGTGTCCTTGATGCCATGACCTCCAAGACTGGTAGCCTCCTGGATGTCGCAGACGATTTCATCTCCCTTTGCGTCCATGGTGGACCCAAAGTCTCGTGTTTCTTTGAACAGCGGTCTTCCATGTTGGGAAAGGTCATTGGCAAGAACAACATCAAGGTTAGTGCTAGGTCCAGTCTCCCGTCCATACCCTTGTTACATCCATGCCGGGCACAATGTCTCAAAACCCTCCCTTTTTTTTCTTTGTCTTTCTCAACATAGGTAGCTAGACAAGTTTCCTGCAATGTTCCTTCCCAGCTAACTTGAATCTCGTCGAGGAATTCATCGTCGATGCAAAGAGCGCCACGTTCGACGGTCATCCAAAATATGGTCTCGAGGTCGACCATTTCAGCCTCAACAAGTTTGATGGTCCGACAAATTCAAACTATGTTCAGGTTTGTGCTGTGATCAAGGACTTTTATAACACAGCCATGGAAGCGCGAAAACTTTCACTGTCTGCGTCTAATCGTCAGGCCGGCCCGTCAAGTGAGCCAGCAGCATCACAAGCCCCGGAGAAGCGAGCCAGGCGTCGCGGACAAGAAGGAACAACCCGGAAACAACCCGATGCTTCCAAATCCAAGACCATAGAAAAACCGGACGATGTCGAGAGTATTCGAAAAGAAGCTATCAAGGAGCTCCACGAGGACGAAGCTCGTAAATCAGCAGCCAGGCGGGAAGAGGAGTACCGAAAACGGGCGGCCGAAGAGAAGCGGGTGGCCGAGAAGGCATACTGTGAGCGCTTGAAACGCAACATGCGCAAGTACGGGGTGTCGAATCCAGATGTCATTCTCCAAGCCCACCCTCTTCCTGGAGACGAAGACTTGGAATCAGAGCAGGAGATTCGGGACAAGGAGAAATGGCATCAAAGCATCCTCCGAGGCCTCTTGTCCAAGGAGGGACTAGACGGGGGCCAGATTGATGAGATTCTACACCATACCGGGGAGACTATGACGGTAGACGGCGTGGAAACCGCTTTCACGAAGATGGCCCGCAGGTGGGTGTCAACACGGACTCTGGATGGCTACAACATACCCTGGAAGAAAGATGAGGTTGGTAGCTACTTCTGAACCTTGATTCTCTTCATAATGTCACTGACCATCCTCATATCCTGCAGGAAGATGACTCCAGCATCATCATCACTCGCTGGGTGCCGGATTACGAAAAAGACTTCATCTGGGACCATGCGTACGCGCAACCTATCAGCCGAGAGAAACGAGACCGCGCGCGGGAGAGAGAGAAGGAAAAGACACGAGATGATCAAGGTAAAGCGTGGCTGCTTCGAACCTGGGAGAAGTTCAAGGCTGCGCAACAAGAGGCCGATAAGACAAAGAGACACCGGAGACGACGGTCTTACGAAAACCCTAGATCACGCCGATCACCACCCCCAGAAGAAGAAGGCCCCATCCAATCCCGCAGGAACGATGGGCCATCCCGACTCCATCACGCAGTCAGCACCGAGTCAATGCGCTCTGCCCCGGACATGGAAGAAGTCTCAAGACGGCGGCGGCATTCTCGTACACTCAGCCGCAACTCATCGCCGGCAAGGACGCCAGGCAATGCCAGGTTCTATCCAGCGACAAGGGCGAAAGAAACAGAGAGGTATTATGAAGAACCAGCAAACATGAAGTTGGGGACCTGGACTTCTCGACAAGACCTAAGGTCGGCCTTCAGTCCGTTCAAGGGCGATGGGGCGGCCTACAGCCCAGCGGATGTTGAGGATGATTTTTCCTATCTCCAGGATGATGACGATGGGGACAAATCAAAGTACACCGCGTATTATCCGTAGTACAACTGGATAGATTAGAAAGTAGATTTCAGAAGAATGAACGGGGCTTTCAAACTTGATAAATCCACCCGTCTCAGGTTATATCTCTGTATTTGTAATTGTGAAACCTTCGACAAAGGAACTCTCGAATCGATTAGCCTGGAAGAGACTCACAGCAAGGGCTGTTAATTGCTTGATGTTTCAGGTTCACTGTCAAAGAGAAAAATGTCAGTGAATGAAAAGCACCCAACTGTCCATTCTTCAGCTTAGCAAAGAGATTGTAAAGTTATTTTTTTACTTCCCAAATTACTACACTGACCTGGGCGTTAAAGTTTTAACCAGGTAACAGTGTGTGTAGGGTATCCAAAATAAAAAATAAAAAAAAATATAAAAATATTTGAATGCTATGCCCAACGTGAATGGTGATTAAGTTGGGAGATCCAGTCACTCAACGCCCTCCCCTCGGTCAAATCGGCAACAATCCAAACCTTCCCATGTGCCAAACGCCACACCTAGAGCTTAGCCTAAATCTTAACCATACATAAAAACCAAGTTGACAGCAAATAGCAAAACCGTCTCTTCTTTCCACCCACCTATATCTACCCCAAGCTACTACGGCGGCTATGGCCTCTAACTCACATACGGGCGGGCGTACACGCCACAAAGCGAATCAAAATACCTAGGTACTTAACAAAAGAGTAGCCATATAGTTACAAAAGCGGTTGTCGCCAACGCACAAGCGCCGCGACATTTTCGCAGGCGGCCTTGCGGCCGTGTTGTTCAGCAAGGTTGAGCCAATCAGTAGTAGAGACGGTGATGACCGGTCCTTCTCCCACACCTCCCCCCCCTCCATCTTCTACCGCATCCCCTTCGTACCTTTCTTCGCCCCCGCCGTCATTACCATCGTCATCATCACCCTCGAGTCCGAGATCGTTGTCTAGGAATTGAGTCTGTTGGACGTAATCATCCGGGATATGGAAATTCATAAAACACACATATTGCCGAGTAGCCGCAACAACAACGACATTCCTGGCGTCATGGCAAAGCGACTGTCAGTAACTATGCCTGGGCGATGTTGATAACGAGAACAAAAGTTGCCTTGTAATACAGTTAAGAGCGAAGAAAAAGAAAGAAAAGAGGAGAGAGAAAAGACGCGGAATGGATTGAACGGAACAAGGCGAACTAGCACACACACACACAATTAACGAGAAATTGCGGGAAAACTTTACTCTTCATAATGGTCTATGTCCTGTGCAGCAAGTGACTGCCGCAACGCAAGCGCTTCGCCCACCATTTGGCCAAGCACATCGTCTGTAATTACCGGCCTCCCGTTGCGAATTATTCTGAATTGCTTCTTTGCTTCTAACAAGGCAATTACCTCGCCGCCATTCCCGAAACGGCCCGCGGTAGTCGCCGGCAGAAGATGGAACTCGCCGTCGGGGGTAGCGTTGAGCCGGAAAGCTTTGTTTCCGAGGCGGGCGGATAAATACCGCCGTGTGCCCGAGAACTCGAGCAGGCGCGGAATGGTGTGGATGACAGCGGCTGACTGTAGCGGGCAATATACCAGCGCTGCCCGTAAGAACGCCGAGACGAGCTGCGCAGTCTCATCCTCCGGGTCGGCCGAGGCGGCGTACACTCCCCGCGAGACGTAGCTAGCAGCAGAGCTCCCGAATGAGCTACTTAGTGGCAGCGGGCTGCTGCTCTCGACCTTCATTGTACCGCTATCCACATACTCGGGATGATTTTGGGTCGGACGGCGAATACGTTGAGGTCGAGACGAGGGTAAGGACGGGAGGCCGGAAACATCAACCATATCGACGTCAATGTCGTCGGCATTAGGACCAACATCAACGGCACTAGAATCAGTTGGGATTGGTATCGTGGGAATGGCCGCAAGGGCGAGTTGGTTGCGAGTGAAGCGATGCAGCGCTCCCCAAAACATTCCTGGGAGACCGCCCAGCCGGTGGATCAACTGCGTCTCGGTCAAGTCTTGCAGGTCGGGGGGGAGCGGGTCGATAATCTTTGACAGCTCTGCGTCGGGCTCGAATGCAACCAAGGGCAGACCGAGGTTGAGGACACGGGGCCGGCCTTGTTTTACAACAACTCGGCTGGCGAGAAGCTCGTTCGTGCTCCATTCGCTCGCAGGGGGCAGCTTACCCCGCCGCTGCCGATAAAGCGGCGTGTGTGTCCCTGCACGCTTCCACAGCTGTCTCTTGGACGTTATGTCTTCGAAATAGGTTGAATCTGTCATTATGAATGCTCTAAAGTAAACGCTCTCTAGGATAGAGATAATGCGACGAGGTCTCGGGATGAGATTCCTCGGAAAGTCTTCAAGGTCAGACAGTACCTACCTCAGGTACCTACTAGGCCGGTATCAATGCGGGGTACTTGGTAGGCTTTGGTGGGGTTGGGTTTTTGGCTAGACTCACGCTATCATGTGACTGGGGCTTGGCAGCTCGTGTGCGCGTGCATGAAAAACAATCTTGGCCCCAGACAGCTCATCGCATCTCATTGCAAACATGACGCTTGCGACTGCGACAGAGGTTGAAAAAGCGGCATATCCCAGCGCTCTCTCAATCTCCGAATTGATTTCCGCATATCCCCGCGAGCGGCTGTTTGTTCATCCGCTGCTCTGGACACGGCAACACCTCGACCTCTTGGGTTGCGAGTTCTCGGATGACGATATTTTCTCCCCTCCCACGACTGCTCTTCCTCCCACCCCAACCCACAATCAACCAAGTGTCGGCAACGATAAGCCGGCGACTTGGGTAGAGCGCTATTTTACGGAGCTGTACAGCGATGTCAACAAGGCTCGCTGCCTTGCGACATCTGAACGTCTTCACGACAAGTGTTGGAGTCTTGTCCAACTCTTGAAAGACTTTGAGTGCTGCAAGTGAGTTTGTTCTCTCTTTTTTTTCCCCCGTTTTTCCCCCCTTCGCTGACCATCCCGATCGCCCGTCACCCACTCTAGAGACAAAGTTCGCTTCCAATATGCCTGCCGCGTCGTCGCCGATCTGCCGTGCAAGTACCTCGCCTTGTCCTCACAAGCTCCGTCTCCGCGTCGACGGCTCGCTCAGCTAGGCTACCTCCACCTTGCCGAGCTCGCGAGACATCGACGGATCAAGCTGTCCCGCCGCTCGGACAACCTCGGCTCTCCTAACCCGCAGGACCCCTACATCCAGAAGCAATTACGACGTCTCAACCTCAACAACTGCTACGAGGATCCATACCTTGTGGCGGTCCTTATCGCACTTGCGCAGAAGCAGGTGCGAGGTCAGCAGCGACTCGGCGATCGGGACAGGTGGAACCTCAACGACGACGACGGCGACGACGGCGATGTCAGGCACGAGTTGTTTGGCGTCGGCGCCGCCTCGCAAATGCTCCTAGTGACCAGTCCAGGCGATACAACATGGTTACACATCTACACCAGCAACATCACGCCCGAATTCCTCGACAAGCTCGACCGCCCCTCCGACCCTTCGCCCGCGGATGCGGATACGCAATGTCGGCTCGGAATGGTTATCTCCCACCAGCGACTCGCATTTGAGCCGTATGACACGTTGTCGCAGCGCCTCACAGCCGTCGTCGCCGTGCAGCAGACGATCGGCAAGACCGGTTGAAGGAACAGGCTCAGGGTTCTACAGCCGAGTGAGTGACGATTTTAGTGCGAATCGGCTTTATTGGTCGATCAGAAGCCCTAGACACAGAATCGCCACGTCTCTTGAGGAGAGGGGTCAAAGGTCGGTACCCGAAGCCGCCCGTTGCTGACAGTATTCGGTGCAGATGGAAGATTTATTGAAGACAAATCGCCGGACGCATCAGACAGCTGGTAATAGGACATGGTAGTCAGTATCCGCATCGAGGGCTATGATTCAGGGATCGGAAGGTAGAAGGGGTGTCAATTGCGGTCAAAAGGCTTGCAGTGGCACCGCGAGTAAAGACCTAGTTCTCCAACGAGGGGCGGTAGGTAGAAGAACTCTTGGAGACTATATAGCAAACCGAAAGCTGCATAATATCGTTGGGTGACAGGAACGAGTGGTATTGATGGGAGTTTAATCTTTGAGAATTCGCGAGGGAGTTCGGGCATGACCTACCCGTAGACCTATTACTCTTATAGAATTTCTACGGCACTTAAAAGCCGGGGGCCCCAACAGCTGAACAAAAAAATAAAAAAATAAACTGATCTATGCGCTTGTATTGCTCTCTTTCGCTTTATACTTTTTCCTGGTCAAAATTCCCCAGCAAAATCCCGCTACTGCAGAACTCAGCCACACCACTTGCACCTCCTGTTGTCTCAAATCTTCCCTTCTCACCACTCGCTCCTCCACGCCTGCATATTCAATCGCCCACCTTCTCGACACGCCAACCTTGCAACCGCTCTCGGCACGCGGGGTAACCCATCTTTCCTCTCTTGCCCTCCAGAAATACACAGTCGAGAAACACCCGCCCATGACCTCCCCCTCCTCGTTTGCCAAGAGAACTTCTCCTTGCGTGAAGGGTGTTGATTCATCGAGGCCAGCGCGTCGACGGGCGGCGTTGTAATCGTCACGGTAGGTGGTTTTGTGAGTAGTCAGTGGGCTTTTCGGGGTAAATCCTGGATCCATGTAAAGGGTCACTGTCGGGATATCCATGCTAGAGGTCGTATGGGATGACGGGGGAGGGAGTGTGGTTGGAAAGTACAGGGCGGAGGTAGTCGGTCTTAATCCAGAGTGGATCGTCATAGTCCCCGAGTGTCGCAAGGCAAGCCGCACGATAAAGCGCTGCGCAACATCTAGGTTTTTGTCGTTATGTGTAGTGCGAATATGCTCGTCAATTTCGTGGGCAACGGTGTAGAGACGGTCAGGACCAGAGAGGGTAGCGAGGGCGTCAGGCCACGAGAGGGCCGAGGCTGCAGCGCGGAGGCGATCGAGCCCGAAGGAGAGGAGGTAACAGGCGGCGATTTCAGGAGTTGACTGAGATGCACCATCTGTGTCGTCGGTGGCGGAGGAGAGGAAGGGGTTTGCCGGAAGGGCGCGGGAGTAGCACATTGTTGTAATGATTTCGAATTCGGGGGCCGAGGTGACTGACTGTAGATCTAGTTGGTCTTGGTTCTGTTGTTGTATGGTCGCCATGTTGGCGTCTTGGGGCAAAATCGCTGTCTGTTAGTAGCTCTGGCCAGAGTTGGAGGGGACTGTTTAGCCTTAAATAGGTGGTTTTGTGGTGGTGTCTCTTCAAGCGGCAAAAGGCCCACGCCGCACACGGGCAGATACGAGAATACCACCGAAAGTAATGAATGTGGCTATTATCAAATGACTATTCAAATACCTTACTCGACCTTGATATCTCTGCGAGGAAGAGGCCTCGGATTTGAGCGAGAGTTGGAAGAAGACCAATCCCAAACCGCCGGAGAAGGATTCACAGATCACACTCAAGCCGCATCTGAAGTCCAAGCACTCTCCCACCAAGATGCTCATGTTGTAATAATGCTTATACGTTAACCTGCATGGGTTTTTATTATACTAGTGTAATAAAGAGGTTGTAGGTTCGAATCCTGCTGGTGGCACTCGTCTTCATTGGGACTACCTTAATTGGGCTAGTTCTCATAAAGCAGTGCTGTTTATCTTTACAATTTCTATAACCCCCATTTACTAGAGGAACTATTGGTAGAATTGAAAATTCAGGGCCTTAGTTAAACCGTTAGCTATTATACTGTTAGATAGTATTCATTTGATCTTTACTTTTCTATATCTAACTTCCTGGCAGAGCTAATAATAGTAGAGAGGTGAAGAGAAAGAAAGATTTGCCCAAGGTCGCGGTGGCCTTCAGACAACTAGTGCCTGGCATTATAGCTTGCTTCTGCAACTTGAAGCTTGCACTTTTCTCGTGTTACGAGCAGGTCTCTGTCCCCTGGGCATACTGGTGCCCTGTTAACCACAACTTACCAGCCCAGCAGTCGCCCGCGCTCCTTTAGCTCATCTGGGCGCATCACTGGTACCTACCTCGGAGCCATCCCGGCCTAGCCAAGCCTGACGCGTTGCAAAACCCCAACAAATACTCAATTACAATGAAAGCCCAATTTCGTCCACTCTGACGCCATGACGATCAAAACTAACCCAAATCACTCTCGCCTTTACTGCTTCATTTGTCAACCAGTCCAGCTTCGCGTCGCGGCTAAAAGTGCAGATTCCAGTGGATTGGCGAGTGGCGCTCGGGGCTTTGTTCTCTTCTGCTTGCTGCTTCGAGGGGGTTGAGGCTTACTGTACGCTATCTTCTCCTCAAAGACATGGCAGATGCTGGCTGTTGATAGCTCGATTCTCAAAGATCGTGGTGAATGGCGTCGCGGAAACCAAAGCATGGGGCGCAGTCCGCCAAACAAAGAGCTACCAAGGCAACCAAGGTATGACCAGCCGCCATGGAATACACTCTTGGATTACCCTCCGAATCACCCCCCACTGACAACCACAGGCGTAACCGACATCAACGGCGTCGACCTCCGATGCCCCCAAATGTCTCCCGGAAAATCCACCGCCACCGTCGTCGCTGGAGAGAAGCTAGGCTTCATCGCGAACGCGCAGGTGACGTACTTTGGTCCTGTCAGTTTCTACATGGCGCGCGTTCCCGACTCGGCGAATATCAACACCTGGGACGGCAGCGGTAACGTGTGGGCCAAAGTTGCTGCTACTGATGCTGTGAAGACCGCGAGTGGTGGGGACTGGCCGGCGGATAGTATGTGTTTTATGTCCAGCTTCATGATGATGGTATGGGTGTGCTGACATAGTACGACAGACAAAGAGGTTGTTGACTTTATCATCCCGAAGGGCATCCCGAACCTCGTTCGAGTGGAGAGTATCGCCCTGCACCAGGACCAGTCCGTCGGGGGAGTGCAGATCTATGTCTCGTGCGCCCAGGTCAAGGTCACGGGCGGAGGCAACGGCACGCTGGGGCCTTTGGTATCGATTCCTGGGGCGTACAAGGCCAATGACTCGGGACTCATCTGATTGTATTACCCCGTCAAGACGCAATACACGGCCCCGGGCCCCAAGGTTTGGCAGGTCTGAGTGTGGATGAAGGTAGACTGAAGATTCCGATTTCCATGACCTTAAAGCAGTCCTCAAAACATAATGCGCCACAATGCTCCACCCCTCCCACACCAACCTACTCCCACCCCTCATCAATCTCCAACAGCGCCATATATCCCTTCTCCGTCTTCAAAACCTCCGTATCGACGATCAAATTCACAATTGCCCTCATCGTCCACTCCTGACTCCCATTATCCGAAACTGTATGATGACACCCCGGCTGTTCCACAAAGTGCTCGCCCACCTTGTACACCTTGGGCGGATTCCCATTCATGCCGCTGAGAAACTCGCCGTCCAGGACGTAGGCAACGCATGTGGCGCCTGCGTGCCGATGGGGGGGTGACCAGCCGCCGGGTTGGTAGAAGACTTCCATGCCGACGAGGGATTTTCCGGGGCAGTTAGCGAGGGGGACGTCGTAGAGGATTTTGAGCTCTTCTCGGGGGCCTTCTCGGGTGTATTTTGGTCTGGTGGGGGTTAGTTTCAGTTTTTGTTTTGGTAGTAGAGGTTGGGTTCGGTGTGTGACTGGACGTACTTGGATTCAGATGCCATCGCTGCGTTGGATCTTTGGCCGAAGTTGAGAACGCACTCGGGGTATTTGGAAAGGGAGTTATTGAACAACTGCTGTTAGGCTGGAGATGAATGTACTTTGAGACATAAGAGCAGAGGAACGGACTTGAAGGCCATATCGGCGTCTTATATCCTCCTTACAATCTGTTCTCAGAGCTCGGAAAACTTCCGAAAAATACGACGCGAGTAAAGGATCGGCATTCACCGGATGTTGACTTCGCAATATTTTGTGCACATCCGACCCCCTATTCCAATCCCATTTTGGCCGCGGAATTGCGAATCACAACTTGGCATGGCGCCCCAGCTTCGTTTCCGTATTGGGACAACCGAGCGTTGCTGAGAGCTACCCAATGATTACCAAAATTTTGGCTGAGTAATGAACAAGCCTGCCCGTAACACCTCCGGCGCTACAACCCATATGAGGAATCATCAATGAGGAATCAATGAGTAATGAGATCTCGGTCTCGCGCTTTCCTCGGTTAGGCGCAATTGATCGGTAGGCCGAAGAGGACTCAGAGCGATGCTGCACCGCAGGTTAGTTCAGTATAATACCTACCGATCTCTGCATGGGCTGCCCCAAACCTGCCCAATCCGTCTCGCATCCACACCCTGGCTATGCGAACCTCAATCCATCCATTCCACAACAACTTTCGTCTCATTTTCCGAAAGTTCATCTCCCACCCCTTCCCAAAATCTCACCCCGGAAAACGACCACCAGAATGAAAGTCATCCAACTCCAAAGCTCCAAGCCCGCAATAGCATCACCCTCACCTCCACCCTCCCCGTTCCCACCCCGCAACTCCACGAACTCTTCATCCGCGTCAACACCGCCGGCATAACCGCTGACGAACTCACCTGGCCCGAAGTCTACAAAAAAACCCCTCCCGCATCCCCGGGCACGACATCTCCGGCGTAATCCCTCCCTCGGCCCCTCCTACACCGGCCCCCTCCCCATCGGCTCCGAAGTCTTCGCCATGCTGCATGCCGATCGCGGGCGGGGACAAGTTGAATACGCCGTCGCGTGCCCTGAGGAAGTTGCGCTGAAGTCAAGCCCAAGACGCTTACGGACGCGGGGGCAGCTGCGCTACCGATTCTGATACTTACTGCGTATGAGGCCTTGTCTAAGCCCACGAAGTTGGCAACTGAATCCAGGATCCTAGTAACGGGTGCGTCCGGCGCTGTAGGCGTGATGCTCGCAGTCATCAATGTTGGCGAAGCGGATGTTCGACGCCGAAGTGGTGGCATTAGCTTCGTCGGAGAAGCACGAGTACCTACGGAAGATCCGCGCGGCGGAGACAGTTGATTATAATGCTTCTGGCTGGGAGAGGAGGGTCGCGAGCAGTGTGGACGCGGTTTTTGATACCGTTGACAAGAAGCTGGACGGCGATTAAGAGTGAGGGCAGTATGGTGATGGTGGTAGATCCGCCGCCGGCGTGGGCACTGGGGCAAGGGAGCCGAAGGAATTGGAGGGAAAGCCGGGGGAAGGTATAAGTACTTTGTGCTTTCTCCTAATTCGGAGGCTATAGCGAGGGTTGCGAGGATGGTCGATGAGGGGGAAGCAGTTCTTCTGCCGGTTGAGGTGTTTCCGGTTTCTGATGCGGTGGCGGCCTGGGAAGCTGCTGGGGGACGGGGTCGGAAGGGGAAGATTGTCATCGATTTTACTTCGTAATGTATTCATCAATATGTATTGCTCGAATTGATATTAATCTAGAAACTATCACATTATCTGTTAGATGCGACGAATCTGGGCACACACAGTTTCTCTTTTTTTTTCTACCTAGCCAACGTGACACTGCTCATCCAGGCTCAGGGCCGGCTCAGTATTTTCTCAGGCCTGCTGACCTTTGCTCAGGCGTAATGCACCTGTCTAAACAGCGTACACTTCCATTGCCTCGACCTTCGAGTGCAAGGCTGGATCACTAACCCCTCAACTGCGGCAGCCCGAGACGCTCATACATACCGACCCCTTGATTTCTATGCGAAAAGACCTCTTGGATAACTGGGACAAGTATCCGTTGCTCAGCCAACGGATTCTGACGTCGGGGTTATAGGACTGCCATCTGTAGTCAGCATTGGGCACGGGAAGCGATAACTCGGCGTGAGCTGCTGGGCTACGGATTCCGGGAATGCCATGAGATACCTCCCCAAACGGGTTGCGGCCGGAAGGCGAAGCGGATGCGTGGGTTACAGCTGTTGTTTTACCTCTAAAATTACCCTCCCCAGCCCCATTCGCTCGCACTACACTGCACCACCTCGCTAAAGCGCTACTTTGGATAAATCAGAGAAATAGCCAAATACGGTTTAGACGAGTAGGCAGTACTGTGCGGATCGACTGGCAACTTTTCGCGAGGTCTGAGTTTTGGGACACAGCAAACATTCGACAGTAGCAACACTGTTAAGAGAAAGTCTTGAAATAAGTAACAGGTAGTGTTGGGATACTACCTAGATTTTGTAAATTGAGCTTATAACGAATGTGAAGGAAAAGGAGCTATGTATATCAAACCTACAGTCTGCCACTTAGACGTAATATTTCCTCTGTCCCTAACGCCCCAGTGTTAGTTGTGGTTATGTCACTCGTACTCTTCATCCAGTACAATGTCCTCCTCCATCGACCAATCTTCCAGACAAAAGCCCTGATCAATAAAGCCGGGTATTTCCTCATGATGATCGGGTATGGTTAGCATCTCCGTAACCACATTGCCATCCCACAATCCCTGATCCATGTCAGCCCCGCTAGTGACCGTATGTTCTCCGGAGCCCATCCAATATTCGCCCTCCACATCTGCTCGGCCACCTTCATTATTCTCATTTTCCCCGACGTTGTTTTCTTCATCCCTATCACCACCCTCGTCATCCTCATTCTCACCGTCCTCCTCAACCTCATTCTCATCGTCCTCCCCGTCTTCATTCTCACTATCCTCCTCGTCATCATCCTCTTCATCAGTAGACAGCCCAACTACAGCAAAAATATTGTCCAAGTCCTCCTCGTCATCCTCATCCTCACCGTCCTCCTCAACCTCATTCTCATCGTCCTCCCCATCTTCATTCTCACTATCCTCCTCGTCATCATCCTCTTCATCAGTAGAAAGCCCAGCTACGGCAAAAATATTGTCCAAGTCCTCCTCGTCACTCCACCGGCCTTCCTCACCAAGATTGTCAGCGTCGCCTCCGATCTCCTTGTCTGCTTCGGTCCAGCCGCCATGGCGTTTCAAAAGCTCTGCCGCTGTAAAATGTCCCAATTTTTCAGCCAATCGGACAGAATGTGCGTATTGACGACGACCAGTGCCGTCTGTCCTGGCCCCGTGATCAAGTAGAAATTGGATCATGTCGATCCTGCCATGTTCTGCCGCACCTTCCAGTGCCGTTCGACCGTTCAATAAAGCGCGGGGGGCATCTATCTCCGCTTTAGATTCCAATAACAGCCTCGCAATTCCTAAATGGCCCTTGATCGCGGCTAGCTGAAGAGCCGTAGCCCCTGATTTCATCGCAGCCGGTGCGTTGACATCGGCGCCAGCATCGAGCAGAATTTTAATGCCATCCATGTCGGCATTCTCGACGGCAAGTTGTAGTGGCGTGCGCCCACCTTTGATGTCCCTTACGGTCTCGTTGATTGGTGATCCTGCCGCTAGGAGTAATCGTACCATATCCATGCTCCGGTTTAAGATAGCGTAATATAGCGGTCCACAAGCTGATGATGTACGTCGTCCTGCACTTCGGACCCTGTAGCCCTTCTGCAAGAGCGCCGATGCCATTCGGATGCGGCTGTATTTTGCCAAACACACCCAGGTTATCCAGTCAGGCGCATAGTCGTGTTCGAGGAGATAAGAAAATGCATCCATCTTCTTCTCTTCACTATTAGCATAGGAAGAATCAGTTATCTCGATAGCAGCGCAAGCCAGTAGGGATCCCTGAAGCGCGTTGCTGTCGCGCCAAAAAGGATATTTTGGCGCCATTCCCGAAAGCTTGCCATCGTATTGCCTAACCTCGAGCGGCAGAATGCCCGCCGTAGACCGTGGTAGCGAAGCCACCAACAATTGGAGGAGGCTAAGGTCGTTTTGCATCGCCGCCAGACCAATCGCGGCAGCCTCCAAGGGACCGGAAAACCTCTGTGCTGGCCGGTTGGAAAGCAATCGTCGAACCATCGCCTCGTTCTCCATCGCCACGGCCGCGCACAAATATCCTGGGTCGTATTTTTCCCGTCGAAAAACGGATTCAATCATGCGGTGCCTGTTTGATAAAATGACAGCCTCATATCCTGTCAACCCTGAATTGTCAGAAGTGGCCAACTTCGCGCCATATTTTATGAGGAGCCTGCCCAACGGCCATTGTCCTCTCATCACCGCCCGAGCAAGTTCTCCACCCTCCAGCGCGGCCCCGCCTTCAAGCAAGATTTCCACAAGGTTGAGGGTATCAGCGTTAGCATCCTCATCATCCATTATATTACAGGCGATTTGAAGAGGGGTCTCTCCAACGGGAGAGCGGTCATTAGGGTCGCCGCCTGCGTTGATCAATGCGGAGACGATGCTAGCCTCGAGGTATCTGGTCGCCCGCGGGATTTCCCCCCCGTATAGCTTCGCACCAGCATCGACAAGCGCGACTACGCAAATTCCATCATCGTGAGTGGAACTTGAAAAAAGAGACAGCTGAAGTGGAGTTATTTTCCTGAACCACATCTCCAGTCCAGTGAATGAGTCCAAGTCGTAGTCACGTCCTAATTGATGCCGTTCGAATACCGTTTCACTTAATGTCACGCATGCATTGATATCAGCGCCGTAGCTGAGGAGAAGGTTAACCATGGCCATGTTGTTTTTGGAGCAAGCAATGTGGAGTGGTGATAGATAATCCGTCGAAGTTTCCGACGGAGTGACAGGACACCCAAGTTCGAGGAGCAGCCGACAGACTCGAAATTTATCTGATTGGACGGCAGCGTGTAATGCGGTGACTCCAAACTTATTCGGAGCCATGAAGTTTCTGGAGAGTTTGGACAAGTGCTCCACCACCCGGTAGTTACCAGCGGCAGCAGCCGAGATAAAAACGTCGGCTGTAATGAGGCCCGTGGAAGATGAAGATGAAATCCCGCGCGGGGTGAGCGACTTTAAGACATTTTTAACAAGCTCGAGCGCTGTCTCATTGGCGGGCGTCCTTTGATCCTCGAACCCGGCGGCTCTGCACAGAGCATTCTGTTCAGAAATCAGGCCTCTGGTAGGCTCGAAGCTGAGTCGAGGATCAGGGCCGTGACTCTGAATCGTCTTAACAAGATCAATATCTCCAAGGCGAAACGCTAGGTGAAGAGCGGGCTCACAGCCATCCCGGATTGGGAGGTTAACTGCAGCGCCCCGAGAGAGTAGGAGGTAGGCAACCTCCAGTCTTGTTTCCGTTGATAAATAGGGTTTAGAGCTCACAAACGGAGTACCGCACAGAGAAGAGTATTGAAGGCTGTCAAGGATTAGTTCAAGGGGTGTCCTCTGTGAGAGTGTCATATTGATATCTGAGCCGTGGTCGAGGAAAAATTGGACGAGATTCTTCCGCCCCCACAATATGGATGCATGGAATGCTGTGAGTGCTCTGTCGTATTCCTTGAACGGTACCGGCGAGTTGACATCGTGGCCGCAGGATAAAATCCATTTGATGATCCGGAGTTCCATGTTACTAACGTCTTTTGTTACTGCATAATAAACTGCGGCCTGGAAAACTTTTTCGAAAAATGCAGTCGCAGTTGTGTCGTGAAAGGTGGTGATGTCGAATCGGTGGCTCATTACTCCAGATTGACTGAGAAGAGTCGAAGTCTCTTTCCACTTACCCTGCCAGCCGAACAAGCAGAGGATATTGTTGGAAACGGTGTAAATAGTCAGCCTCAGCACCTCCTGGAGGAGTTCCGGGCCAGATTTGCCGACAAGACTTTTGGCGTGGTAGAGATGTTCCCCCGGGAAAGATTCTGGCATCATACTTCCCATCCGCGATGCTATTTGCGACATGCTTGAGGGACCAATGTGTACCGCAGGTAAAATTGACTGGACCGTCTCTTGCAGCTGAAGGAGTGCCTTGGCTTCATTGGGCTGGTCATGCCTCTCTGTGATTACTGAGAATGCTGAAACTAGTTAGCTTGTACTCGAGCTACAATTGAGGCAAAATGGCTCACTGTGCAGATGCTCAGACGTGAATTTCAACCATGGCATGGTGGCGGGCCAGACAAATTCAAGAGTAAGCGCTGGGGGAGTACAAACAATTACTTGCGGATCGAGAGGGGATAAAGGTGCTGCGGGGGTTGATGCTTTATCACGAAATCTAATTGTCAGTAGGCCGCAAAGTGGAGGTAATTAAAAGGGATACAACGAACTTACTTGGGACAGCTCGCCACGTTGCCGGTGGATTGCTATAGCGATTTATCTCTTTTTGAACCTTCTCGCTCTTCAATCGCTTGCAGCTGTTTATCACTTCGGTCTCCTTTCCACTTCCGGAGCGAGCCTCAATCTCTCCCCGGATTTTGATCCAGGATCGCTTCCTTACATTGCGCCGAAATGCCCACTGAGTCAATTTGTATTCCAGCTGAGCTTTGCTTAATGGGCAGCGGTCTCGTCAGCTTGCCCGTGAGCAGGAGAAATTAGGTTGAAACTCACGTCACAGAGAAACCCAACTTTCCAACCTCTTCCACCAACTCCTTTAGAGGCTTCTCTTCGAGGATATACAGACGCCAAATATCCTGCTTATGCTTGAGCCATGCTGCTTCGGTAGGACCAACGGCGAGAATCTCCATGGTGACGGCCTGCTAAATCTCAGCAGCAATGAGATTGGAATAGCGAGGTTCAGGGTTGATCGGTAAAGTTAGGATGGTGGAAAGCGAAGTGAAGAGAGGAGAGCGACAGGACAGCCTTTGGTTGCGGGGAAAAGGGCGACGGTGGGACAATGCGGCTGAGCTGGGAGCTCTGACCTCAAGCTTTGATTGGATGCTCCAGAATCTGAATGTGGGGCTAGGTTGAGAGCTCTGACCTCAAGCTTTGATTTGATGCTCCAGAATCTGAACGTGGGCGAAGCGATCTGAATTCCAAGGCTTCACTTCCTCTCTTATTTTTTCTTAGTTTATAAATAGAGACCCTCCTCTTTTGATCCAACGCTCACCTCAGATCATTGTTACATGATTGCGATTTTGCTCAACCCTCAGCTGCTCACCTCTGTAGTATTGCAATTACCCTACATGCCCAGGCAACTACTGGCTCAAGATGTTCATTAACGCAACACTCCATTTTCGTCCGACCCCTACTGCACTCTGTACTATCCGCCCTGCCTCATCGGTTTCGTCGACAGGAACTCCTTTACCGCTAAACGAAGTATTGGCGACCATTTTTGGCATCATCAGCGCCGTCTTGGCTTCTGCAAGTCTTTTTGCAGCCTTCTGTCAGATCAAGTACACACGTAGAGCAGCCCTGCAGGTTCCTTCCTCAGGGTAAGCAAGTTAGTCCGTCCTCTGCCGGCCAATATTTTGCGCCAAGCTGACTCGTACCTTGTGGTGTTGATGCTTGTAGGGTGGTCCGGGGACTTCAGTTACTTGAGAAGTTGCGGTGGTTCAACCGAACCAATACTGAGCATCACCACCATTGAGGGTTTTCCATTGAGCGCTTCAGTCCCGATACCACCGGGCCTCGAGTGTGGGGGCGGAGAGATAAATTCGCATCGAGATATGCAAGCAATTGTCACCTAGGTTGATCCGCCAAGTACCAGTCAGACCCATCGACAATATAATTAATTCACCTCTAAAAATGACGGACCTATTAACTACGCGCGAATGCTTCGTGTAACACGCAGTGGTGGGAAGACTATGGAAGGGCCTGGAAGCCGCTGGAACCAACCACTAGTATATTTGTTAGTTGCCACCTAGTTGCCACTTACTCCAAGCCCTGAGAAGAGCTCTTTAGGCTCCGCCAGAGATTAAGGAGCAGGCTTCGATTGATCTCCTACACAACTGCCTACTGTACGAGCCACCGTCTTGCAGTACAACACCCTATCCTCGTTACTCCGACGCATCTTGCGTTACACTTCCAGACATTCTCCGCGTCGGTTTAATATATGTGACGAGGAGTTACCTCTCATCGTTCCTAACCCAACTTGAACCCCTTCGTGGGAAACACATACTTTGTCCCAAACCAGCCCCCTTCTTTTTATATGAGATGGTATAATTCTACTGTAATTCAATTCAATTCAATTCATTTTAGGGTGGCTCGCCCTGGCCGTAGGCCAGGGTTAGCAGTGCTACCACCTGAGTGATTACGTAACACCCCCCCGCTAGTCCGGGTCATATATAATTCTACTGTAGCCTCCCGCTGTTTCCACTGTGATGCCCACACATAACCCTAACCCTTTCGGAATTGGTATATGCCCCAACCCAGTACACTGTACCACCTTCTCCTCCTACAACTCACGACTTCTTGTTCTGACCAATCAGAAGCCGCGGGCAGTAGGCTCTCAACACCTCTCTACATAACGAAAAACTTCATCCCCCCTCTTCTCAATCGCGCGCCGACCTGGTGGTTTCGGCAACCTACCTTACTTACTCCCCTCTCTTCCCGCTAAACGATAATCTTTACCGACTGCCTCCACGCCTACTATAGCTCCCGTTACGTAACAAATTCCATAGGAAACCCCTCCCTTGGCTTAGCAGTAACCCAAACCTGGCCTGATCTATATTTTTATTAACGCCCTTTTAACTAAAATAAAAGAAAATAAATAAGCTATAGGAGAGGTTATCCTAACCCTCTCCCTTTATTTTAACTCAGCTCTTTTACAATTTAAATAAGGCTAAAAAAAGTACTAGGCCCTCCGTTTTAATAAAAAAATCCTTATCGCTATAGAAAGGGCGATTAACCCTTAGAAATAGCACTAAACCCCCCCTTTACTATAGGAAACGTATTAAACCCTGAATAAATTGGGCGTTAGGAAACCGGCCCAAATAGCCACCGCTATTACGTCCCCAAACCCAAAGCCGTTACTAATACCCTCTTCGCTACCTCCTACTTATACTAACGTAACTAAATTTAGTTAAAACCAGTTTCTTAAGTTAACCCCAACCCTGTTAAAAGGATAGTTCCAACGTAACTTATTGTATTAGCAAAACCAACCTGTAAGCGCTAAATCCCTAATTCCCCCACTTACTAAAACCAATAACCTACTAATTAAAACCGCCGCCCCCCTACCTAACCGCCGGCTCTTTTTAAAACTGGATTAAAACGATTAAATCCGCAACCTTTAGGCCTTTAAAGTTAAACTCTTCCTATATAATAAGGTTAAAATTAATAATACCGATTTTACCTCTATTTTTAAGGTGGTAAGCGGGTGGGGAATAGTTGTATTGAATAAAATGCAACTTACCCTCCTAAACGTAACTGGATTTATTATCGTATTAAATACGGTATAATATACTTATGTAGTATTAAAGGTTCCCAATAAACTCTAGATTATAAATAATACCTACCCGACGAAAGATTTATTGGTAAATAAAGTATTAATAGTAACGAAATAAAAAGCGCTTCGATTAATACCCTTTAAATATATAGAAATAAACCCTTACTACTTAACGTAATTAGTTTCCCTAGGGGAAAAAATCTAACCTAGTTTTAAGTTATTTAACTCTAAATTAGCGAGATTTATAAAACAAAAAACCGCGGTTCGATAATATTCCAATTGCTAAAAATACTATAACCCGAAACCTTACGAGAAACCTGTTAGGTATAAGAATTATAACTTACTAATACTTAATTACAAATACGCTAAAAACCCCTTCCCTACGTATACTAATTACTAAAAACTGTATTAAGCCGATTATACTGCGTACGTAGCCCGTTTAGTAACCGTAAATAGCTGGGTTATTAAACCTAGTAAAGAATAGTTAAAAACGGTCCGCGTTTTTAGTACCCGGGTTATAATAACGGCTAAAGTAACGAAAAGCCTAACTCCCAGCCCAAAAACCAGCCTAGCCCCCCCCTTTCCTACGATAAGTACGATACGGGGTAGGATCCTAATTCGCGTAATAAATTACTTAAATTTAGTAATAACGGGAGCCCTCCCCATACCGGAAAAACAACCCCTAGCCTAGGAAGAAGGACCCTACGGTACCTACGCGAATAAGGGGTTTACCTATTACTAATACCTCCTTATTAACGTAAAGGATAGCGAGAAGTTATTTATATTAATAATTAATAAGCTATTAAGCGAAGTTGAAAAAAGAAAAGACGCTAAGGATTAGTAAAAACTAGCCTTAACCCTACCTAACCCCTCCCTAATTACCCTATCAGCTTTATAAGTAGTAATATACGTAATAAAAGAACGCAACGCTTTAGTATTAATTAAACCCGCCCTAAAAACTAATACGTAAAACTCTTACCCTTTAATAACCAGCAAACTAACAACCCTTTTAACCTTAACCAGGCATAACTCACTTAACCCAGGCCTTACCATCCTACTCTACTATATTAGGAATAAAGGCGTCTAAAAGCCCTAAAAGGGCTAGCTTTAATATAACGAAAATACTTACAATACTATAATTTAACTACTAAAACTCGGACCTAGTTACAAATAAAGCCCTATAAACCGCTTTCAAACAAAACGTATAAGTAGTAGTACTATAAAAATTGTAAACTTATATAAAAAATAGCTGCTAGCTACTTAAATTATACCTATCGTACAAATTATATACAACGATTAACGCTAAGCTATAATACGTTATTTATATTAATTAGGCGCTTACTAATACAAATATCTCCCCCCCAAGACCTTATTAAATAAATATCAAAGTATACTTAAAGGTAGTTATAAATATATACCTCCCCCCCGCGGCGAAAAGTATTACCGAGAAATTCCTAACCAAGCCGTCACGCCCCAAGTAGCTAGTAGTAGGAGACTTTAACGCTAAGTACCCCAGCTGGGGTATAAATACGTACGCGGATCCCAAAGGCTGTAAAATAACGAAGTAGGCGGCGAAACGAAGCCTACGGCTAATCCTACAAGGCGTAGCTACGTATAATTAAAAAGGAACGTTTAACCTTATCTTCCGAAGGCAATAAATTACTATAGTAAAAATAGCCAATAAACTCAAATACAGGTTAAATTATAGGATAATTTAAACCGAAACGGCAACTAGCAAAAGTAACCTGCTAATTAAATAGGTAATATTAAAACGCTACTATAAGGGCTTTATATAAGTAATATATACCCTAAGCTCGGATAACCCCCCTTTATATATTATAGTAGAGTTTAACAAAGCGGTTAAAAACTTATAAAAAAACCTAACGTTAGTTACTAAAGCTGCAGGCGTTAAGATAAAAGGCAGGCGGCTATTTAAATAGTACACCCTGGATTATGTAAAGGTAAAAGCTGTATTTAGAAGCGGCGCTATATTTTGGTAATAATATTATATAGTTTTGCAAAAAGCCAAAAAAAAGTATTAAACCTTCCTGATTAATGGGGCGGTTAACAGTTAGGAAGCTTTTTAATTAATAGCGTAAAAATTAGCAAAGCTACAAACCGAAGCCCCCCTAGTAACCGTTAGGGGAGTAACGCTAATTAGGGAGGAGTCCAAAACCTACCTATTACAATACTACTTAAGGAAGCAAGTAGAAAAACTACGCCCAAAGGCCCCGCTGGTAAAACCTGCAAGGTATATACTAGTTTCGTACAAAATCACTAAAAAAGAGATAGATTATTATACGTTATAAGTATTAAATAAAACTCCGGAAAAAGACGGGGTTATAAGTAAAATACTAGCCGCGACGTAGGATTCTGTAGGCCCAAAAGTCCACTATATCTACAAGAACTCCCTAAAGTTTAGATACTATTCCAAAAAGCTACAGGTAGCCAAGGTAGTTTTCGTTCCGAAATCCAGACGTAAAGACCTAACGGATTTAGCCAATCGCCGGCCCATCTCCCTACTATTAGTAATTAGTAAAAATCTAAAACGGTTAATAGCTAAAAAACTAGTGTACGCTATAATTAGCTAAAAACTCCTCTCGCCCTAGTACGTAGGAGTAACCCCAACAGTTAGGGTCCTAGACCTAGCCTACGCGTTAATATACGATTTAAAGAAGTCCCGGGCTAAGGGGCTTTATACGGGTATTTGCCTCCTGGATATAAAAGGTGGCTTTAATAACGTATAGTATTATTTACTTACTAGGTAGCTAGAAAACCTAAGCTTCGCAACCGGCCTAACCCGGTAAATCCAATCCTTCCTTAACTAACGGACGTAAAATAAAGGGCTCCCTTAAGGCTTATCCCTCTCCCCGGTCCTTTTTATACTCTACCTAATAAACGTAATACGCGGACGAAATTCCTTTAAATACGTAGATAATATATTTATTAAATATAACGCGAAAATACCGTTAGTAATAAGGGTAGGCCTGGCCGCTAAGGTCTCCAGGGTACTAGTAACGTTAGCGTCGTTACACTACCCAGTAGCCCCGGCTAAAATAAAGTACTTAATAGTAACCCTAGGCGCAATAACGCCTCCGGAGCCACTATTAGTAACGGACCTACCAATACTATACCCGAAGACTAAAGCACAGTAGCTAGGCTTTTGGCTTAATAGCCGCTTAAAGTTCGATACGTACGTTAAATACTGGGCCGGCAAGGTAGGAGCTATGGTAGTATACCTACGCGGGCTCGGTAAAATAGTAAGAGGGATCCCTCTAACATAAGCGGTAATAATTGCAAAAGTTTGCGTAAGTAAGGTAGCCTTATACGGAGCGGAGGTTTGGAAAAGGCCGCATAAGCCCCAGGCCCAGTATTTAACCGTAATAAACAAATCACTAAAACACGCAGCCAGAGTAATGGTATTAGCGTACCGTATTACGTAAGTAACGGCCCTGTATTGGAAGAGCGGAATACTTCCGGTAACACTAAAGTTAGCTAAGAAACAGGAACGGTAACAACTCTAGCTAGCAGCCGCCCCAGGGCACTCACCGTACTACAGCTGCGAACGGCTATAATAATTAGCTAAAATTAGGAAAAATACCGCCCCAAGAGGTATAAACCTTTAGGGATTATAAAAAAGCGTACTCAAAACCCAGCAACGAAGTCTCCCCGCCCCGGACCAATTACTACCGGCCGGGCTCTCGTAACCAGGTAAGGAAAAACAGCTCCAAGCGGTAAAAAGGCTCTAAGCCGAGGCCCCGCCGGGTACGGTAGCTGTATATACAAACGGGTTTAAGGCTAAAAGACGTAACGAAACCAGGTAGGTAATATTAGTATAAAAAAACAACGCGGAGGTAAAAGCCTTCAGCGGGAAACTAAGCCGCGTAAAGGTTTTTAACGCTAAGGTAATAGCCCTAGCCATAACCCTAAACGTAGCCGCGGCGGAAAAGGAAGTACTAATATTCTCAGATTCCCAAACCGCGGTAAATACAATAAGTAAAAGGTTCTCCCCCTCGAACCAACCCGCGGTAAAAAAAGCGCACAAAAGCTTACAAAGCCCCAGCGTCAAACTCAAGTAATACCCAGCCCACATTAACGTTAAAAGCAACAAAAAAGCGGACCAACTAGCCAAGCTCGCTACAAACCCAGGGGTAGAGTCAAAGGACCTGCCTACACACACCTACGCCAAAATTACCGCCCGGAAACAACACGAGCAAAGAGTTAGGAAATAGTAAAGCAAAGCCAAACCCGCCAGGTACGAAGCGCTAAAACTAGGGCCATACCCAAATACCCTTAATACCATAAGGCTTAGGATGGGCAAGATTATATAATACCGTACGGGATATAGCCCATACGTAAGCTACTTAAAAAGGTTCGGTAAGGAAGGAACACCGGTATACAGCTGCGGCGTACCACAGGAGCCACAACACCTGTCGTACTGCCGGGAGCTGGCAGCATACCAAGCCGCGGTACGGGAAGCGTACCGGGCGGGGAAACGGAGAAAAGAAACAGTTCTGGGCACCAAAGAACTATACAAGGTAATGGTCGGAAGGCAGGCATTACGGTTCTTCCCTAAGTAGAGGCCAAGATTGGTCTACGAGCCCTACTGGCGTGAGAAAGGTTGGCTTAGTGCGTTTAACCGCCCAGGGCGGTAGGTAGGCAGCGGAGGAAGCGAGACCCGGATTAGCGGGGGGGTATTACGTAATCACTTAGGTGGTAGCGCTGCTAACCCTGGCCTACGGCCAGGGCGGGCCACCCTAAAATGAATTGAATTGAATTGAATTGAATTGAATTGAACCCAGTACACTGTAATTTTCCAGCATCACTACCACCATTTCAGCCATCGATCTGCCAATTGACCATAGCGAATCCAACACCATCACCATTATCGCGACCGCAATTACGACAATCTATTCATCAAACCGCCATACGTACGTATTAGTTGCGCTAGATGTATCGAGCCCTGATTGATCGCGCCCTGGACCGATCGCGCGTTGGATTGACTGCTGGATTGATCGCACCCTAATTGATCGCGCCTTGATTGGTCGTGCCCTGATTTGATCGTGCCTTAGACTGACTGCTGGATTGACTGCTGAATTGATCGCGCGATGGATTTTTTCGGGCCAAAGATTGATTGATCGCTTTGCTGTTCAATTGAATTTTGCGACCGTGGCGCCGACTGGGCGATGAAAGAATGGGTGAAATGCAAAGAAATTACTGGGCGTGGTGGAAATGTGGGGCGGGTGAGATGTACCACAGTTGAAAGAGTAGGAGGCCACAGTAGAATTATACCCTCTCTTTTATATATACATATATATATATTTATTTACCTGGATTTGGTAATATTTGACTAATTGGGTTAGATTTCGTTAATTAGGGGCTAATATTAAATATCATTATAGGTTAAGAAGAAAAGCCGCGGCGGTGAGTAGCTGGTACTTCCTACGTTATCTCTGAAAGCTGGCATTGCCTACAACTTGAACCTCGCAGTTTGGAGATAGGAATGCCCGGTGATGACTGTTTGGCGACGCTCGTGCCCGCAAAATCATCAGGCGACCCAGCTTCTTCCCTTGGTGTATACGAGAGGTATAACAAAGTTGACACGGTTTTAATATCAATTCCTTACAATTTGACACTATCGTTGGAGTATCGGAAAGCGTGGCTAGGTGGTTGTGGTGGTAATGGTGGTAGTGTAGGGTCCCAAAACTAGGTTCTCGTAAGTCTATGGTCATTTTGGACCGTGGCAACTATAGCCGAGGCAGCCCAGAACAGTGGATTTCTCGCTCTGTCTGGCTCAGTCTAGCTCAGCCTAAGGCGGCAACTGATCAATTCTCAAGAAGGAAAAGGAAATTCGTGGTGTCGATTTTAGGGTGGTGAAACTACTGTTTCTCGTCTCAACACTGATATGTACATTTTCGCCTTAGCACTGATATTTACATGCTGGTATTTACGTATAGAAAGTGTTAAAATGTGGTTACCAGATACGGAATCAATAAAACAATATAAGTCCAGACAACGTATTGCATACCAAAACACCGACCAGAAACCCCAACTCCTGTATACACCAGTAAGAGAAAGAACTTACAACACGCGACATTTCACATGTATTCCCCACGTGCATTCATCAACAAGGCAGCTTATCCAAGATCTCAAACGTGCCTTCGCAGATATCACAGCTCCCATGCCGCCGCATGCTCACACAATTATCCGGGTTGTGGCCTCTTCTGGCACGCTTGGCCGGCGGGGGTGGTTTATATTCCTCCTTCTCCTCCTCTTCATCCTGCGACGGCTCTGAATCTTCAGGTTCTGGATCTTCAGGTCGCTGATCCTCTGCACTGTCCGATGAGTCCGCTTCCAACGACGACGACTCTTGTCGGGAAGATGCTCGGCCTCTCCCCCTGCCTCGGCCCGTGGCCTTGGAGGCTCTTTTGGGTGGAGCTCTTTTGGCAGCTCCCTTGGCAGCTCCCTTAGCACCTTTCTTGGGGGTAGCTTTAGCAGCTCCTTTAGCACCTCTCTTGGGGGTAGCTTTCGCAGCTCCCTTAGCAGCTCTTTTGGGGGGG
>Ga0247760_1000881_pt1 | contig 30632 bp, 20 predicted proteins | sample UWRJL171409R4_FD_179936 | JGI IMG/M metagenome (GOLD analysis project Ga0247760, IMG submission 179936) | Plant litter microbial communities from Arlington Agricultural Research Station in Wisconsin, United States - UWRJ-L171-409R-4 | ecosystem: Environmental > Terrestrial > Plant litter >... | reverse complement strand
CACGCGCCCCCCACCCCCGCCCCCCCCCCCCGGCCCCCCCCTTTGGCCCCCCCCCCCCCCCCTCCCCGCGAATCTAATGATGAAGAGTGAGTTTTTTCTTGGTGTTGTGGCCCTTGCGCGCGCCCACACGCTGCGCCCACACACCAAAAAAAGTGGTGATAATTGGCCTTGGTGTTTTGCCCTCCCAGCCCGTAGCCAAACTGCCGTCACATAGATGTAAAGCGGTAGTTGTTTTTTATTGCAGGTTTGGCCATATTGCGTAATCAATTGAATTGAACGCTGAATCGAAAAGATTGCGGATTTGGAAGATTCAGCCCTTTGACTGTCGTGTCCAGTTTTTTCAAAACACTCCAGATCTTGCGAGTGGCAGGGTTTTCGGGTTTTTTAGCCATGTGATGGCAGTTTGGCTGGCGCCGCGCAAGGGCCGCAACACCACCAAAAATACTAATGCCTCCTCATCACCAGATCCACGGCGGGGGAGCCCGGGTAGTGGAGATACGGAGATTCTAGGGTTCAAAATCGCGAACATCTCAAAGGTACCGTTTCTCACACAAATGTGGCGCTTTTGGATGACGGTTGTTTGGCAGTGCCAGCTATCCGTATTTGGCTGGGATGGGTGCAACTAAGACCTCCGTGGGTGCGGATAGGTCCCTCAGAATGAAACCCATGACACGAAATCGTGATCTCTCGGATTACGAAGATGCCTACGACACACAAAGGCTGACTTCGGAAAGATTAAACCTCACGTTTAGATTCCCCCATCATAATTGCACCGCTCGTCGGACCGCCGGATTTGCCGCCCATGAGCAACCAACAAGGGAACCCGATTGGGCGGGCACCCTCTTCTGCTTGCCGATTTGCCGACAGTCAAAGTCGACTCACATCAATATTCGTCTGTGCGCAGACCGTCCTCGACACCCTCGAGGGCGTCTCCATCGCCTCCGTCACCGTCGCAACCACCTTCCGCTCCGTCATGGTATAAGTCGCTGTCGTTTTGGGTACATCCGTACGGCGCGATTCATACCCAGGCGGTATCAACTCGAAGGGGTTGCCTGGCGGAATCGGCCACCCTCCAGGGACAGGAGGACCTGCCGAGCGAAATATTGGGCCAACAATTCCTCGTTGCCGAGATGGAACAAGCAGTCCTCGTAGACCGCATCGGAACTCGCTGGTAATAGTTATTGTTCCCGCCGGCCAGGTCGTCACCGTGACTGTTGTCGGGAACAGGACGGTGACGGTGGGATTGATACATCGCGTAAGCGTGATGGTGGTTGTTGGTATGGTGAATTGCGAGACGTACGACGTCCAGGTCACTGTGTAGGGCTGGGTCGTCGTGTAGACGGTCCCGTCGCCTGGAGGCAATGCCGGTGTGGTCGGAAGAGGAGGAGGTATTCCCACCGTCACCCACTCCGTCATGTACCTGCACACCCCGTCAACCGTCGTGTAGGCTACGAAGTTGATATGGGTTCCTGTCGTCAGCAAGGTGGTAGTGGCAGCAAGGACACTTGACACAACAAGAGTGGCGGAGCAAGTAGAGAGTGTGGTGGTTTTCGTTTCCGGGAGTGTAGTCCAGGATGTCGCCCACTCTGTGTGGGTGTAATGAGATGGGTAAGGTGAGCTAGCGCGCTCGTACGATGTGATGAGAACCCAACCGGTAACGCCGGGCACAACCTCGATTATGCTGACGCATGGCTCTGTTGACCAATACGTTGCGGTGCCGAGCCAGGCGGTTGAGGTGATGATTCGGGTCAGAACGATATCAGACGGGTGGATTAAGGAGATGGTAGTGTAGTATGCCGTCGGTCTCGGGTCAACGAAAGCTGTTGCATTGGCAGCCTTTGCAAAGACGGCTCCCTGAGTAGCAAAAAATAAGAGACGTAGGATCAATTGAGAGATCATGTCGGCGGTGTGTCAATTGAAGCCAGAAACTAGCCTTAGCTACATTGAAGTGTCGATGGCCAGCAATTTGTACTGCGCTGCATTAACATTTGCCGAAGTCAAGGCCACACGGCTATTTATAGATGCCTTTATACAAATGCCAATATAATTGGCCTTCATCGCTTAATCTTTTTTTTTTTTTTTGCATCTTGTGTTCGCGATGCCGGCTGATTGATAAGACTACTTTAACTACGGCCACTTCCTCAGCTTCCTTCAACCCCATCAACGCTGTAGTGATGGATCGATCAAGGTTGGGAAGCGGCTCTATCAGCGCTGAAATGCAACACAGTCGGCAAACAGTACTGAGGTACCTACGTATATTATTTTACAGCGTTGTGGATGAAAGCCGTCAGTGAGGTTTCAGAGTGAGCCTGAGCCCACGTGAATGATTTGCTCGCCTCTTTTTTTCAAATCATTAAAAATCACTCGTAACCGCGATTTCCAACTTCATATCGCTGCACCCACCTTAAACGAACGAAAAACCCACATACAATCGCATCTCACGCTACTGATGCTGAGTTCCCGTCCTGAACTATACACGATACCTACCAAACGCCAGGAGATAGTTCACATCTATATCGATAACTCAAACCTCTGGGTCCAGGGATAAAAGACTTACACCCAGAAGCATGACTTTAAGTCGTTATTAGACCCGACCTAGCGATTCGACCTCGGCGGAATGAAAGACATCGAGTGCGGCACCGTGCCTGAGGGTCCCGTGCCGTGCGGCCCGTGGTCGCCCGGCTCGGCTCGGCCTAGGTAAGAATATGGAAAACCGTGGGCGGAGGGGTGACTGGAGTTAGGATCCCAGAGGGTGCGGAGGGCCGTGCCGGAGGGCCGTGGATGGGGAAGGGGGGAGCATGTTTACGTGAGCGCCGGTGGCGCAGAATGAAGGCCTGATGTTGCGATGCTGTTGTTGATATCAACTGTGACCTGGAAAGCGTCATTCTGCGCTTTGCTCATGTCTTGTGGCGCCATGGACTGCGGGGCCGAGTTCGCGGCTGCCTCGCCATCGGTGAAGGCCATAGTGAGACTCTCCAGGGTCGAACAGAGCAAGCGGCGGTGCTGAACTGGCGACGGCTCCAGCCCCGAAGATGCTTTTTGACGCTTTGCAAACCTCTCCAGCAAAACTGCCCGGGTGACCGCTTGAAAAACGCCGCACACAAGCGCAGAGGTGGATGCCGCCTCAAAGGCCAGACATCGCGAGGGCAGGTGGGTTCCAAGGTTGTCATGAAGGTAGATGTCAAAGGGCGCGCGAAGGTTGAAGAACGTCGACAGGTACGGGGCAGTTGGGCGGCTGCGCATTATTGCCTGAGGCTGCTACCTTGAGATCGTTCGACTGCCGACCGAGAAGTCTCCTCGACGAATCATGATGGCCAAAGCTGTGAAATGCCTGCCGTTCCTTCCTGGCGAATTGTTGCTGGTAGGGGGTTAGGGTTGGTCACGACTGCCAAGCCCTACACTGCCTGCTTGGAACGCGCTAGCGAGCGGCATTTCGTGTCTGCTGTTCCAACTTCCTGCAGCACTTGCTCCAACAACAATTTACGCAATGCAATGAGTCAATCCAGCTTCGCCCGAGACCTTGTCGGCCAGCTGGAAGAAGAGAGTCCAGCGACTACACGATGGCAGAATGACGACTTCCCACGGTACAACTTTCGTGATAGGGCCGACATGGAGCTCGTCGCGTCACAGAGCACGCCGCGGAGCTTCCATTTCGGCACGGGCGCCTCCATCTTCACCAAAGCCCTGATTCCCGCCATCACATCGGCGACGCGTGAGGTCTTATTCGTCACGTGCTTCTGGGCTCCATCCAAGACATTATCGGCACTCCACGATGCTCTCGCTAGTTTGGCCGCCCACCGCCGCCAGCTCATTAGCGATGCCCGAGCGAGCGGCGGCCCCGACCTTCCGCCCCTGAGGGTGCGCATCTGCTTCTCGTCGCGATCGATATTCCAGAAGCTGTTCCACCCGCAATCCCGCGATGGCTACTTGTATCCGCCCTCGTCTTGGGCAAAGGACCTCGGACTACCCGAGCCCGAACTGCTGGAGGCAGGCGCGATCGAACTCCGCGTCAAGAGCCTGTTCTTCCTTCCCTTCAGCGTCATGCACCCCAAGTTTGTCATCATCGACAGGGAGCGCGCTTTTGTGCCAAGCTGCAACGTCAGCTGGGAATCGTGGCTGGAAGGCTGTCTGGAATTCACTGGCGAAGCTGTCACCGGCCTCACCGCATTTTACGCCATGACCTGGGAGAGCGGCCTTGACTTTCGGAGGCCTATCACGGCCCGGGGCCTCGAACACCAAGCCTTTAACGCCGGAGACGCAGACCTCACGCTAATTCACAGCCCGGCGTACCATCACGTGTCTCTGCCAGTACCAGCAGTTCCAGCACCCCTGCCCACCCTTGTTCTTCCCTCGTCGCATCATTGGAACCCCAAGTTCCACCCGTTCCCTTGGCAGAAGCCATCTCCGGTCCCTCGGACGCCGCTCAACATTGCCGTCTTGGAGCTCCTTGACGAAGCGCGGCGGAGCATCTACGTCCAAACACCAAACCTCACCTGCGGATTGGTCATTGCTGCTTTGCTGGACGCGATGCAGAGGGGCGTCGACGTCACGATTGTCACGAACCAGAATATGATGGTACTGGAGCAGCTTGTCACTGCCGGCACGACTACGAAGTGGTGTCTTCGGTCGCTTGTGCGTCAATTTCACCGTATGAGCGCCATTTTGACAGACCGCCCGTCACGGCGAGGACTCCGCATGCTGCACAACAACCAGCGTGCAGGAAACGCTCGCGATCTCGAGGCTGGGGGTACTGGATTTGGGCGGCTCTGTATCATGGGCTTCCGCTCTTTGTCAGGGACGACGGAAACTTCGACGGAAGAACCGGTTCATTCCCACTTGAAACTGACGATTGTTGACGAGGAACTCACCGTGCTTGGGTCGGGAAACATGGACCGTGCGAGTTGGTACACTTCTCAGGAGCTGGGAATTTTGATCGACGATGCAGCATTTGCACAAAGTGTAAAGCGTGGAGTAGAGAGAGTCCTGGATGGCCGGCTCGACGTTATCTTTGACTCAAGAGCGGCGTAATGAGAGACCGATTTCTGAATAATGCACCAAGAGGGGCTGGCAAGACGGCAACTGTTCCGCCAGATGTGTGCGGTGCAATGCGGATCACGAGATTCTGCTTGGCAGGCGACCACGTCTAATTTTGTCTCGGCAGTCACGCCCGCAGAATTTGATCTTGTGGGTTGCATTCGCCGTTGACAATGCAACCAAACCGGACGCATCGCCTGTTTCGGTCGTCCAATCTTTGCGGGGTCCCCGCGAACGAGCCCGGGCTGCCGAATGCCCCACACCAACAGCCGAGCTCTTCCCTTCGAGGACATCCAGGAACGTGGGCTCCGAGATTGGCCGCGATGCAATCTTAAGCAAGGATGCCGCATCCCACCTGATTAGCAATATGTTTGTTTCCTGGTTGGCGCATCTTCCCACGTTTCCCTATACACCGCGCCGCGGCTAGATCTTGGGTTGCCTCCTGAGCTAATTTTCTGGTTGCATCATCCCGCGACTCCGTGTGTCTGTGCCGCACGCGCCCTGAAAGAGCTTGGTGGCGTCGTGGTCCTTGGTCTCCAAGACTTGGACTGCCCTGCAACGGACAATCCCAATAAACCTGACATACCCGATGACGACCATGCGTAGTGGCATCGGGTCTCGGAGCCCATCCCTGGAAACACCGAGGGGAATCGTTCCCGTTGATCCGTCTAGCACAGACCGCGAGGGCCGTCGCAGGCGCACGCGAAAAGGGGGACCGCGATATCGATGATATAATGGTCGTCCACCACCGTGTTTTGAAGATTGATTCTACACTCACCAGACCATTCTCACCTCAGTCAGTCACTCACCTCACAATGGCCAGCAAAGTTCTCCTCGCCGCCGCTTTGGCAGCCAGCGCACTCGCCGCTCCTCTCCTCGAGGACCGTCAAAGCTGCAGCGCAACTTGGTACGCACACTCCCCAGCACCTGACGTGGTCTAGCTCAGCCAGCTAACATACATCGCAGGGCCCAGTGCGGCGGAAATGGCTTCACCGGCTCCACCAGCTGCTGCGCGGGCAGCACTTGCGTTGTTACCAACGAGTGGTACTCCCAGTGCTTGCCCGGCGCCCAGGTGACGACCACGACCAAGGCTCCCGTACCGACCACCACCAGCATCCGGTCGTCGAGCAGCTCCAGCAGCGTCCGGGTTTCTAGCCTCACCTCCAAAACCACCAGCGCCGGACCCGTTGTGACGCCCAGCACCACAACCAAGCCAACTGCACCCGTCCAGAGCGGCGGCGCCACGGCCACCTACGCGGGCAACCCCTTCGTCGGTGTCGACATGTGGGCCAACAGCTACTACTCCTCCGAGGTTCACTCGCTAGCCATCCCCAGCATGACCGGCGCCATGGCCACCAAGGCAGCTGCGGTCGCCAAGGTTCCCAGCTTCCAGTGGCTGGATCGCAACATTACCCTGTCGACCCTCTTGCCCGGAACCCTGGCTGAGATCCGCGCCGCCAACAAGGCCGGTGGCAACTACGCCGCTATCATTGTCGTCTACGATCTCCCGGATCGCGACTGCGCCGCCGCGGCCTCGAACGGCGAGTTCGCCATTGCCAATGGTGGTGCCGCCAATTACAAGACCTACATCGACGAGATCCGCCGCCAGGTCCAGGCCTACTCCGATGTCCGCACCATCATGGTCATCGAGCCCGACTCCCTCGCTAACATGATCACCAACATGGGGGTTGCCAAGTGCAAGGGCGCCGCAACAACCTACAAGGAGCTCACCGTCTATGCCCTCAAGCAGCTCAACCTACCCAACGTTGCCATGTACCTCGACGGCGGCCACGGCGGCTGGCTCGGCTGGCCTGCCAACATCGGGCCTGCCGCCGACATGTACGCTCAGATCTACAAGGATGCCGGTCGCCCTGCTGCTGTTCGCGGCCTTGCCACCAACGTTGCCAACTACAACGCCTGGAGCCTGTCGACCGCGCCGTCGTACACAACGCCCAATCCTAACTTCGACGAGAAGCGCTACATTGAGGCTTTCAGCCCGCTTCTTAACGCTGCTGGCTTCCCGGCTCACTTCATCGTCGATCAGGGCCGTTCGGGCAAGCAACCCACTGGACAGATCGAGCAGGGTCACTGGTGCAACGTAAACGGCGCTGGCTTTGGTATGCGCCCTAGCGCCAACACCGGCCACGACCTCACTGATGCCTTCGTCTGGATCAAGCCAGGGTGAGTTCTCTTGCGGTCCCCGAAATGATATTGTGACTAACTGTCAGTAGTGGCGAGTCCGACGGCACTAGCGACACCACTGCCAACCGCTACGACTTCCACTGCGGCGAGGCGGATGCTCTCAAGCCCGCCCCTGAGGCCGGCCAGTGGTTCCAGAAGTACTTTGAGCACCTTCTGACCAACGCCAACCCGGCGTTTTAAGCATACCTAGCGTTGAGCTCCACCATGACAACACAGGGATATGAAAATGCCGTCACGCTAGTAACCAATTAGCTCTGGTACTCCTGGATGTCTTCTCTCCTATGCTCTTCACTTCTTGCAAATATTTACCTTATCATCCGACCGCGCGTACGGTAGAGTACCGCGGCGGCGCTCGCATCTCGAGGTTGTACATACACACAAATTACGCTCGCCTGCATTTGAGTTCCCACCTAGATTGACCCAGTGCATTTTCACGTGCCCTACCCCAAACAATTCTGGTGTTTACCTCAACCCTTCCCCGCATCCAATGCACCCCCACGCTTCCTCCCCAACTCACCGCAGCACGTTCTTAACGCTCAGACAATCACCAACCCCGATCTGAGAGACCATCCCCAATTCCTGTGATCTTCAATCCGCTACCTCGCCCGACATATCGGTAGGTTTTCTATCTAGAGACCTTGCCGCATGGCTTCGGCACTGGCTGCATGACATCATTGGCTCGCTCGTGGGGGAGCCGGGAGCGTTCTTACCGCATCTGGGGAGGCGACGATGTCGTGATTGAGCCATCCCTGCAGGACGTTGGTCGGCCCGTGGGGACGCGCCCAATGGCGGCCGCAGAGCCGCCATGTCGCCATTTTGGGGGAGATTCGGCCATTGCTGTTAGTACGGGAGGTTGGAGTTTTGGGAACGGTCTTGGAGTTTGGTTGCGGGAGGCGTTGCGAGCCGTGTCGCCTGCCCAGGCACCCCGAGGACTTGGGTGGTAGCTGCGCCTGGCAGGCTGGAGGGTTGAGTCCGGGACTCGGAGTGTCGGCGTTAGCACCTAGGAAGGGGTTTATATATGGGAGGCCCAGGGCCAGATCGACGGTGCAGTCATTGGAACCCGACAGTATTCCGGTCTCTCAGCGTCCTGTTTTGTCTCGCCTGTCTTCCGCTTGTGTTAGCTTCTCACTGAGAGCGCAAGCGAAACAGACATAACTGAAATACTCACTCTCAGGGATATTCTCACGCGAGTTACAGCCTACTAGCCCGTCCTTCCCCAAAGCCAAGCTTTCCCTCCCATCCTCACCGGCAGTCACTCACCCCCCATCGCCCACCCCGCGTGGCCGCCCAGCAAAACGCCAAACGCCATCCACGCCGACATGGCCGCCGAGCCCAAAGCCAAGCCAGAGGCGCCGCCACCAGCCCTACCCGACAGCGACGCCAAGGTCGGCACCCTCGACCCAGCATCCGCCTCCACCTCCGAGCTCGAAGACGACACCGCAGGCACCATCAACGAGCGCAAGCTGCTGCGCAAGCTCGACTGGCGGCTGTTGCCGGCCGTGGGGATCTTGTACCTGCTGTCGTTCCTGGACAGGAGCAATGTGGGGAATGCGAGGATTGAGGGGCTGGCGACGGATTTGCACATGACGGGGAACCAGTATCTTACGGGACTGACGTTGTATTTTGTGGGATATGTCATTTTTGAGGTCAGTTGGGTTCCTGTTTGTGTGCGGTGCGGGAGGGGGATGGCGTGAGGGAAGGATGGATGGGGGAGAAAAGGAAGGGGGCTAACAAGTCACAGATCCCGTGCAACATCATCCTCAAGCGCACGACGCCGAGGTTCTGGCTGCCGACGCTGACGATCCTGTGGGGTATTGTTGCCACGCTGATGGGCATCGTGCAGAACCTGGCGGGGTTCTTTGTCGCGAGATTCTTTCTGGGTGTCACCGAGTCGGGGCTGTTCCCGGGCGTTGTGTACTACTTTTCGATGTGGTACAAGCGCAGGGAGAGGCAGTTCCGCATCTCGTTGTTCTTTAGCGCTGCGGCGTTGGCAGGATCGTTTGGTGGCATTTTGGCTTATGTGAGTGGTTCCTAACAAGGGTCTAGGAGGAAAGGTGCTAATATTTGTGGCGATAGGGAATCGGCTTCATGAGAGGCACTGTATGGGAGAAGGGATGGTATGTTCCCCCCCTCCTCAAAATCACGGAAGGGACACTAACACCCCACAGGAGATGGATCTTCATCCTCGAGGGCATCGCCACCGTCGTCGTCGCCCTCTTCGCCTACAAATTCATCTACAACTACCCCGACACGGCCGAATTCCTCTCCGACAAGGAGCGCAAATTCATCCACGCCCGTCTCTCCTCCGACAGCGACGCCACGCACGACGAGCGCTTCACCTGGGCCAACGTCCTCAAAGCCGTGCGCGACCCCAAATGCTGGCTCTACGGCTTCGGCTTCCACACCACCTCCCTGCCACTCTACACCTTCTCCCTCTTCCTGCCCACCATCATCAACGCCCTCGGCTACTCCCCTGCCATCTCGCAACTGCTCACCATCCCCCCCTACGCCTTCGCCTTCACCACCACCCTCACCGTCGCCACCGTCTCCGAGCGCCTCCACCAGCGCGCCATCTTCATCGTCGGCTCCGCCCTCTTCGCCGCCATCGGCTACGCAATCCTCCTCTCCAACACCGACCCCATCGCGCGCCCCGGCGTCTCCTACGTCGGTACCTTCTTCGCCGCCGGCGGCATCTTCCCCGCCACGGCCCTCTCCCTCTCGTGGCCGGCCATCAACGTCTCGGGCCAGACGAAGCGCGCCGTCGCCAACGCAATGCAGATCTCGATTGGGAATCTGGGCGCCGTGCTGGGCACGCAGCTGTATCGGTCGGGGGACACGCCACGGTTCATTGTGGGGCATAGTTTTGCGATGGCGTATCTGCTGGGGAATGCGGCGGTGAGTGGGCTGTTGTGGGTCATTCTGAAGAGGGAGAATAAGAGGCGGGCGGGGGTCTGTGAGGAGGTCCAGGAGGTGGGGGGGCTGGTGGATTGGGAGGGGGATGAGGATCCGAGGTGGAGGTTTCAGTACTGAGGGGGGGATGGGGACTAGTATTGTTATGGGGAAAGGCGGAAAGGGGGTTAATTAATGTCGTGACGGCTCTTGAGGTTGAGGCGTGAGTTAGGATGTTGAATCACGTCAATCGAACACGATGCGACTTGGCACGTAGATGATGTTATCAAAGAAGAGCCTGCAGTTTCTTAAAACAATACGGAGTTGTTAGTCCAAACTACGACATGGATGTAATCGGCTTGCTATCTGATATCAGGACCACACTACTACTACCAAGGCTGAGAAAAGTCAAAAGAAATCGGACATCGTAATGAGAGACAACAGCAGACGCGAACAACAGGGGGCGGCTATGGCGCGTCCGTCGCAGCCACGGTCACCGTCACGATGGTGGTCACAGTCGCAATCGCGGTGTCGACCGCGGTGGCAGCCGTGGTGTCAACCGTAGTGGCAGTCTTGGTGTCAACCGTGGTGGCAACCGAGGTGTCAGTCTTGATAGCCCGGTTTGTGCCTGTTTTGCCTTTTTTGGTGATGACCGTGGTAAACGTAGATCTGCGGCTGGTGATAATGGTGGTCACAAGGATGGGATCCCCTGTGGGAGCAGCGGTCGTGCTAGTGGTGTCGACCGTTCTGGTAGGGGCGGTCGGGTCGGGAGTGGTGGCCGTGGCGGAGGTGGTAGCGGTCGAGATGGACTCAATAAGAGACCGGATCTGGGTGGGGTCGAGATTGTTCTTGTCCATCTCGACCAAGAGCGTGCCGTTGCCGCCGCACGAGTAAGAGACGTATCCGAGGAAGCCATTGCCGGTGGTAACGTAGCCACTCAGCGGCGTCTTGCAGACGTACTGGCTCCCGTCGGATCCGGGAATCAGGTCGTCAGGCTTGAGGGTGAAGACGCGGTCGGGCTTCCGCGGGGTCGGGAAGCCGTTCGGGTTGTAAGGCATCTTGGAATCGCACGGAGGAGAGCCCGATGTGTCGGACCACAGCGCGATGGCGCAATCAGGCGTCCAGCCCGTGACTTTCATGGCCATGATGCCGTTGCCATACGGGTCGTACGTCATCATCATGCAGTTGTTAGACTCGCGGTCCAGGCCGCCACGCGAGGTGTCGGCTGCCGCCTTGACTCCGTTGTCACCGATCTTGTAGTTGCAATCCGCCTGTCCGGACCAGAACTCCAGCTGCCAGCCATTGGCCCCGAGTGCGAGGAAAGAGGCTGAGAGGAAAGCCTTGACGAACATGATGTAAGGTACCTAGGTAAGGTGTAGATGAAAGCAGATAAAGATGCCAATGGTAGTTGGATGATGAGGACAGAAAATGTCAAGAGCAACGAACAGAACAAAGCGCTATTGTAGTTATTCGATGAGGATGTATTCTGACACTTTCGCGGTCTTTAGCCAGACAAAGTAGCATTTATATAGTAGTATGTAGATAAGTAGCGAGGCAGTCATGTTGCGGTCAGGTATGTCGCTAGCCTGGCAGCCTTGGTATGAAAGCTGTGCCGTCGGATTGGACCCCCAATGCCGCGCGTCTAGTCTATGTGGCGAAGGCCTCTTGGCGGGAACCCCTTGGTTTCCTGTCAATCACCTCACTTGGCATTTACCAGTAGTGACCATTATTCTGCCTAGCCCCCATACTGGCTACACAATTCATGCGCATCATATCCCTCCCATCTTCAAGTAACACAAGCAACACAACACCCGTTTTGCCGCGAGACACGCTGATCCGAATCCTGAATTGGTCTCACCTGATTCGCATTGCCTCGCTCTTAACCCAACTACATCCCCTCGAGGGCGCCAACATGACCAATCAACTCGCTGCCACGCCGCTCCGGCAGTGAGGTTTATAATGCAAGTTGCTGTGTAACCTTGAGGTATTGTGTAACTAGAAACCTTCCGCTCAGATCAACCTAACTTGGAAATCAATTAGAGTAACTCAAATAGATCATGGCTGTGTTAATGCATGACCAACAAGTCTAAGAAACAGAGAAGGTCTAGGCTTCCACGCAAAGCAATAGCTACTCGGGCACTCAGGTATAACTTAACCTCGCAATGGAGTTGGTGCCTGGCCATGAAAGGTAGGTCAGGGACATAAGTAGGTAGCAAAAGCAAACCATCCCTACCAAGTGTGCTTTCCCAACCAATAGCCCACAACCCCATCCTATCCTACCCTTTCTTTTCCCTCTCTTCTTCCTCATTCTTCCAACACCTGTCATTTGCCACCATGGCCCACTTCCATACAAGCTGGCTCGGACTAGCTGTCGGCCTCTTCGTTGTTCAAGCTAGCGCAAAGGACCTCTCACTCATCATGTGGGACAGCCCGCAGTGTAAGCCCCTAACGGGCGCCGAGCGGTCCAATATTCTCCAGATTCCCCGAAACAACGACGCACTCGATGCAAGCATCGGCTGCAGGACAATTACGACCAATATGTTCAATGGCTGGGACAAGGAGCCCCAAGATCAGGGAGTGATAGCTTACATCAACACGGAGCCACTCGCCAACGGCTGCTCGCTGATCTTCCACAAACCAGGCCCGCGCCATGAACTCCCGCCCGAGCAGATCAACAAGTCACCATGCTGGAAGCCCTACCGCAAGATCAGCAACCTCTCCAGCTGTGCGCGCGTCACCGTAGATGCAAAAGAGATGCTCATCTCAGTCTGCTGCGGCAAATCCTGTTACGTCCCGCGAAACGCCACCGAGGCAGACAACCCCATCTTCCCCAAGCCCCCAACCCCAGACAAGATCCTCTCCCGCCAGATGCAGATCAAGCCGGCTCAAACTGTGAAGCCGGGGCCGAGATCCCTGCCGCCCCATGGACCTCGCAATGTAGAGACTAACTTGAATTTGAACAACAACATGTCTAAAAAACGTGCCGAAGACAATATCGACCTCTCCAAATGCCAATTCAAGCGCTCCACCGAGCTCGTAACCACCTACCTCTCCGAAGTCATGGTGAACACCCCCATGACCTGCGCCACCGGAGTGGGCGCCGAGTCATGCAAGTGGGGTGTTGAGTTCTCGGCCGATGTGCAGCTCACCAGCTCCACGTCGCTGTCCTTCTCGTATGCCATACAGGCGGGGATGGAGGGTGTGTTCTCCCAGACGGCGACGTTTGGGTGGGAGGGCTCTGCGTCTATTGCCCATGGTCAGGCGATTACGCATACGTTTGATCTGAATTTGCCGCCGGGGAGGAGTGGGTATCCTGCATTTAAGCAGGCGTTTCGATGTGAGTATGGTACTGGGGATGCTCATCTTCTGGGGTTGAAAGAGACTGACATTGTGTCACTACCTAGGTTTCAACGGCACGTGGACCGGATGCGATGTCACCGAGGTTACGTCACTGCCCGATCAAGCGTATTGCCTACCGGTCATGGTTCCAGGTATTCGAAATGGCGGAAACGTGGTAGGTAGAGCGGAGGGGGACTGGTCAGTGGTTGATACGACCTAAAGCGCAACTGAAGGTCGCCGCGACGTTGGTTTCCGTTACGTTTTTCAAAGTAGTAGTTCCAAGTGGGAGTTTGTGTTTGTTTCTGTGGCTTCTCTAGTTTCTCTAGCTTCTCTGCCTTGCTTGACAGTATTTTATCTCTCCTTAGATAGTGGTATTGCTGTAACACTTCTCATGAATCAGAGAGAATAAGTCTCTTCAACTTTGACCATTTCTATAACTATTATACAACGCTCGAAGGGCTGACTTCTTGATTTTTTCGTGCTCTAGCAGGGTGCTGACCTATACGATAGAGTGTAAAACTCTCAGCTCTTTGTTTTGGAATACATTTACCGCCGTGATTTACAAGATTACCTGGATTGTCTATTCAGGAGCCAGGCCGTTGGAAAATACCGCTCGAGAGAAAGCAACGCAGGGGCTTAGCTATGGAGTTCTAACATGGTCTGATCCTTCAAAGAAGAGGGTCTGCGCCGCGAGGTTGTGTATCAAGATTTGTCAATTTGAATCCTGCGTTGCCATACACAACCCGCCAAGAACGGCGGCAGCGGCGTTGACTTTCGGCACTTGGGCTTTATTATAGCCCCCTCTGTTACACAGCATGATTTTCATTGGAGATGAGCTCGACAAACGAGTTGGTTATGGTATGCATGCCGACCTGGTGACCCGGTAGTCACAGGTTATCGCGTGAGGGACTCTTGAGCCGCCAGCTGCCTTCAATGAGTTACACAAATAAAGCCCAGAATAACTCAGGTGTCTAACCCAAAGCTTATCACAAAAGATGAATAGGGTGTTGTCGTCAACATACAAGCCACATTATGGTGCAACGCTCCTTTTCCCACCAGGCAGCAACGGGCTCTTCAGTTTTGAATAGATCAGTAAATCTCCCCTTGAGACCTCACGCCTCTTCCACGAGGCTATGTCCAGGCAGATCCACGACCCATAAAGGCTGTATCTTCAGGCCCACAGCTGGGTTGCAATCACCTGATCATCTTGGGTTGCAACCATCTTCAATCCTGGCTGTGAACAAACAACAACCGCCCCTGTCGGGCATCCACTGGACTGTATATCTTTCTATATGAGGGGGCACACTTCCAATTTTTATCATTATCGTTTCGAAACAGAGTCAGCAGTCTCATAGAGTCCAGAGTTCAATCAACATCTCGCTTCCACCATCTGTCTCGACAATTTACTCTACATTTCAGTTTCTTGCACATTAGTGTGTCAAAACCGCAGCCATGAAAGTCAACAGCCTCACGCTTTTGGCGGTAGCCATTACTCTTCTTGCCAGCTCGCCCACAATATTTGGTCGTACGGTTGATACCAGTCCGAAATCTGAGGTTGGCCTCGTCGGAGATGTCGTCCCCCTTACCGCTGCCGGGGGTCTGTTCAAGAGAGCCGGCGGCAGAGGCGGTAGTGGTGGCAGTGGTGGCAGCGGCGGAGGCAGCGGCGGTTCGGGTTCGGGTTCGGGTTCCGGCGGCACCGGCGGCCGCCCCCCGAAGGGAGTACAGCTTCCTTCGACAGCGACGACGGCCGATGCCGCCGAAGCTGAGCTTGCGGAGTGGGGCATGACTGGGGAATGGCAGGATCAGGAGACGTACCTCCAGGCCGCATACCAGCTGAGCGACCTGGACGGGTTCGCAGAGCGTTTCCAGTGGATCTTGAACCTTCTCCCTAAAGACGGCCAGAGCAGTTGGGACTTTGGCGAGGTGGTGCCTGACGACGCCCACGTGCAACAATACACGGACGGGAGCGAGATCCTTGTAAGCAGCATCAATCTCGAGTACGGGATCCACCACACCGAACAGGTTTTCACGACCGAAACCTCGTCGTCGACTCCAGCCAACCCACAGCCCAGAGAGCTGCCCGTCAGCAAGCGAACCCTCATCGTCAACCGATGGGTCTCCAAGGGCGGCAAGCTCGAGGACCTGCGATTCCTCAGCGACGGCTACATTGAAAATAAAGAAGGCCAGGACGCATTCAAGAATCTCTTTACCGCAAGGGGGACGGCCGTCGAAAAGGGCAATTGGCAGGTCGTCCTCTCCACTGATCCGGACTGGAACGTGTGGGACGACGGGACGAATCCTTTCCCACTTGGCTACAAAAAGATGCCCGTCGACTACCTGAAGATGCAGTCTAAGGTGGCCTGGGTGGTGCTAGTCATTGACAAAGATGACAAAGCATTCCATGCGGTGCACTACATGGAGCCTATCACCCCGTTGGCTGTCTAGGGACGCTATGTCCTAAGGAAAGTCTACCTGCAGTTGTTTTCTTTTTCTTTTCTTTTTCTTTGTCTTCTACTTTCGTATCTTTTTTGTGTCCCTGTTTTATGTGGGAAATTGCACCCCGCTGCGCACCTTGCTCGATTTGCTAAGCTGTCTGCAGCTAGATATGTATCGTTGTTAGCTTCTGTATTGCATAATTTGGGACTTTACTGGTTTATATCGTGGAACTAGATACAACGTGCACCTTGTGTGGCAGTGAGGCCAGGCAACCAAGCTGCTGGGAAGGCATGACGGGAGAACTTGGAGTCGTACCTAAATTTGTTGGGGGCCGCGGGGCACAGTAGGACCTCGGGCGTATTTAAGTAGGCCCCCAGACAGCTCAGCTCCTTCCCTCCGAACAATCAATGTCCCACACCATTTCGGTTCCTTCGCCTCTCGGCCCACAACGCCAAAAATGAACCCATTCGACCGATTGCCAGCAGAGACCATGCACCAGATGTTTGAATCATTTGCCTTGTCGCGCGACTTTGCGCGCACCATGCGGCTCCGGCTTGTCAGCCGTACGTATTCTCATTCCCCACTGGCCAACTTCCAATTGCACAGGGCATCCCTGACATGAATCCTCTCGGCAGGCCAGTTTCGAGACTACACCGACGACGCCATCTTTCGGCTGCGCCTGCTGAGCCAGTTTGTCGATGTGCTCGGCGGTGTGCATCAACTCCCCTCCCCCAACGGACGTTGCATGGCCAGCTGGCTTAGCTATTTTTGCTCGTACCTCGCCTACCAGGCCAAGAGAGAACGTCTCACGACGTCCCACGTCGGACGCGTCTACCGTGCTGCCCGGGCGCTCTGCGAAGAGGATGGTAGCGGCACAGGTGAAGAAGCGGTCTCCGCTTGCCTCATGTCCCTCCTCCGCCTGGCCGTCTGCTGCCAACCCGCGATCCTGCTCGAGGCGCCCAACCCACGGTCGCCAAGGGAGTGCACCAACGCCGACCTCCAGCACGACATTGACGTAGCAGCTCTCTACCTCGGCCGCGCAGCCCACATCGAGCGCCTAGCAGCCTCTGGCGTCGAGTTCGTCGATAGACCCGGGGGGGAATCCGGTCTGCGAAGCGCCGTCTTCGGCGATGCCATTGACGCCGCAGCGGATGGCGGCAACCTCGAGCTCATCCAGCTTCTCCTCTCGCGCATGCCCGAGCACCACGCCTCCACAGCTACCGGCGGCATCAAGATTGCCCACAAACGCATTCTCCACCGCGCCGCGCAGTGCGGCCACCGAGCTCTCTTCCACTTTGCCCTCGACAGCATGGCCATCCCCACGCTGCTGGCCGAGACAGCAGGCAGGCCCAGCCCCATCGTCGTCTCGACCCTCGGCCGCGCCCTGTGCACACCATGGCCCGACAACTTTGAGCGGGTGGCAGCCATAGTCGGGGCGCAGAGCAACAGACTCAATCCCCGACGTGGCGGAGATCTGAGCTCCTGGCTCGCTCGCAGCGCCGCCGCGGGCAAGATCGAACTAGTCCACCATTTCCTCAACGAAGGCGCAGTAACAGCGAATAACCCCGGCCGAGAGCGAGAGTACACCCGACGACCCTTATTAAGTCTCAGCCGAGCCCTCTTCCGTGCCACTGATAAGCGCGACGAAGTCATCGTGGAGATCCTCCTCAACGCAGGCGCAGGTGTCATCGCCCCGCAGCGGCCGGGCGGCTTGCTACGGGTTGCCGCGTGGAAGTGCAGCATCGCCATCGCTAAGATGTTGCTGGAGCGTGGCGCCGATCCGAATGAGGGCCGGCCGCCGGCGATTGTTGTGGCCGTGTGCAAGGAGCATCTGGATATGTTTTTTCTGTTGCGGCAGTATGGCGCGAGGCTAGATACGCTAGAGACAGGGGGGTGGGCGATGGCGGTGGCGAGGCAGTATGGGTTGGATTCTATGGTTGAGCTGTTGATACGCGAGGGTGTGGATAAGGATGTGGTGGTGGAGCGGGTCTGGGAACGGAAGGAGCTGTATTATGGCTTGGGCTGAGGGACAGAAGCTGACGAGGTGGGTATTGGGGTGTTTGTAGGTGACAGAGTTAAACCCTAGTCCACTGATGGTTGTGAAACCTCAGAAACCAGACCAGTACGAGCCTCCAAAAGAACGATCTGTCCTTGTTGACAACAATCATTTCTCCATCCTCCGTTCTCAACTACCGTTTTCTCTCACAGAATCCATCCTCAAGTACTTACAGCACGTGCGCGCATCCGTAACCCCAACCTTGACTGGGTTTCTCAGTGTTATGTGTAGTGCACGTGCCGTAAGTAAAGCTGGATTCTGTGAAAACGTTACCTATCTCGATCGTCCCGAATTAGAATCTTTAGATATTTTGGGTGTGACTTCGGCCTGTGAAAAGAGTGGGTCACATTCTCAATTTGGCTGGTTGTATGCAAAGCGCGACAATCTCCACCAGAATTTCAGTAGCGGCGCGTATTTTGCGCACGGAAATTTTTACTACCGGAACTACGTATTTAAACTGCGCTGTTCCTCAACCTGTGGAGGGGGTCTGAAACCGAGATAAGGGTTGTGGCGACTTCAGCACTTGAACACAACCACCAACTGCATCAGCGTATTGAAATGTTTGCCGAAATAACAAGTCTGGCGCAGCTACCGGGTGCTGACGCTAGCAATGCAAGTTCAAAGTTGACAACCCGGAATAAGCTGTTCCTATTCGCGCATCCCGGTGGATCACGGCGTGTGTTGGAGATGCGTCTGGGAATGCGTGGTGATTGGCTTTGGGGCAGGCAATATGCACTTCCCCGCAGGCAAATGATAAAACGACACGCATCCGCAAGTTTTGGTGTTCACAAGCGCACCCGCTCACTCCTTTTTTCTTGAATTCAAGCACCACCAATTTCCTCACTCGTTCTCATCCCATTCAGTGAATCCCAGCAACTTCTCTCTATCTTACCCCCAGTGGCTCGATACGATGACCTCCATTCGCCCGTGGCTGGCGCGGAAATTCCACATTCGTCAAAACGCATCCCCTGATGATCAACCCAATCAGTTACCGGAGATTCAACTGTGTCGGAAGTGTCATGAAGCCCTCGCTTCAAGCTGGGCTGCCTGGCAGATCCCAGAGGGAGACAGAACGCTACCCAGCAAACACCGGGACTCGGCAGCGGGACTGGTCAAGGCGGCTTGGAAGGGATGTCATGTGTGCCAAGCAATATTACCTGATATTTCTTGGCTATCCCAATCTTTCGTCGCCGGGTTCAACAAGCTCTACCATTTTGAGACGACCTATGACATATCTAAGGGTGATTTGGTTGGCGTGGCAGTTGAATTCAAGGTTCACCACGGTGACGATATTGACCTTGTTTTGGAGCCCTAACCTTTGAAGGTACGTACACATAACTGGTCGAGTCACTCGAGTAATATGCATGACTTTTATGCAATGTACTAGTAGTTATACTGAACACTAATTTCATATCCACGCAGCCAATTCAGGAACGCCAGCGCCTTCCGTTTATCACAACAACACCGGATCCGAGGCTTGCGTATCGCAAATATCGCAGTGGCTTCGAGAGTGTCAGCAAAGCCATCCAAGATGCCAGTCCTATCAATCCTCCACATCTGATCCTCTATATCCCACACGACTCATTGATGTCGGAGATGAAGGCAGTGGTATTGTTCACCTCTTGACAACGAAAGATTCACAACTAAGTGGCCCCTATGCTACGTTAAGCCACAAATGGGGTACCATCCGACAGCTTCGTCTTAAAAATCATACTTTATCCGCTTTCCAGGCTGGAATCCGGCTTGAGAAACTTCCAAAAATATTCCGAGAGGCGGTACAGCTTACACAGCGCCTTAAGATCCGCTACTTATGGATCGACTCGCTGTGTATTATTCAGGACTCAAAAGCCGACTGGGAAACCGAAAGCCTGCGTATGGAAGCTGTTTACAGTAACTGCTGTATTAACATTGCAGCAACGATCTCAGAGAATAGCCGAGGTGGCCGGTTTCAAGACCGAGACGTTATGAATTGCCGCCCTCTCTTCGGACGAATCACTCTGGGAACAGAATCATTCCTCCTGTACGACCAGAACCTTCTCGAGTTTGCCATAGAAGTGACGCCTCTCAATAGCCGCGCCTGGGTTCTCCAAGAGAGAATCCTCTCCCCTCGGGTTCTTCACTTCGCAGAATCACAGGTTCTCTGGGAGTGCCATACCCTCGATGCGTCTGAGTTCTTCCCCAGGGGGTTACCCACCTCATATAACTTGGGCGTCAATCTTGTGGGGAAAAGCCTCGACCAAGAGAGATTCACAGAAAGGGGGCGTGAGCTGGGCAGGGAACAGATGGAAGCCCCATATCCCTATAATCTCTGGTATGCCGTTGTCACGAGGTACTCAAAGTGCGAAATCACAAACGCCGCCGACTATCTGGTCGCCATCGGTGGACTCGCCAGACGAATCTACTTGGTTTCCAAAGACAAATACCTCGCAGGCCTTTGGAAATCAAGACTGTCAGAGGGCTTGTTGTGGAGCACACACTTCCCAGCAGAATGTCACCGCTCACAGCCGAACCGAGCACCGTCATGGTCCTGGGCGTCTATTGAAGGGAGTGTGTACTGGCTAAGAAGAACGGATGGTCAGGATTTGCTGGAAGGCAACGTGAAAAGTGCTGAGGTTGTGCCATTGACCGCCGCAGATCCCTTTAGTCAGATCAAGAGGGGTGCTATTCAGCTAGCTAACGTAGAGGTCTTGACGCCCCACAAATTAAAATTTGACAGGGGTGAAGAAAAAGACCAAAGGTACACGGTTGAACCTCCCGACGGATATATTCGTGGTCGGCGGATCGTCCAGGGCTCGATAAGAATATTGATGGACTTCCTGCTGCCAGAGGTGTTTCTGGTGTCTAAAGATATAATAATCTTGCCCGTTCTGGCCGACGGGGGCGTTGAAGATGTCGAAACAGCGGTGATATTTGGTTTAATACTTCACCAGGTTACATCCACAAGCGACACGCACACGTTTGAGCGGGTTGGAATGGTGTGGTACGTTACCGGGAGCGGCGGTACGGATGATGAGGAGATACCCAGGACCGAACTTGAATATCCACGAAAGACACTTTCCATTACCATAATTTAGTTTATAGGTAGACAAAGAGGCTTGGTTATGTGACAGTTCATTCAACTGGATATTACTACATTTACTTCAGACGCAAAAATAGAAACAAAAGATTCCTCAAGAATTCCTTTCTACCTAGACACTACAATGTGACTAGAAAAAACAATTCTCCGACAAAACAGCTCCATGCCATAAAAACTCAATTAGTTAGTTTACTATGTCCTGGGTTATTAGCCAACTGCTAGTATTTATCTACTTCATTGTGTTAAACTTTCCAGGTTGATTTCTCCGCTTTGCGATTTAAGTTGACGCGTATCTTTGGTTTTCGTTGGACTGGTTTCTCATCTAGTAATCTATCTCAGAGTTTACCCATCTCCGAAACCAGACTTCAACAACAGTGATTTCACTCCCCATCTTCAAGTGCCTAGGTGGCCGAACTCTAACAGCACCCGTAGCCGCTGCACTGCTGTGTAACACGGCGGCAGAATGCTGGAAACTGACATGGGCGTAAATTACTCGCATGCCGTGTGGCGAAGGGAGATAAAGTTGACATTGCAATTCAAGAAAACGGATAAATGCCCAGAGTAGTGCCTCTCCATCGGTGTAGCCCAAGTATAGTGTCAAAGTAGGTAGGTATTGTCACGCCATGACGACCAGTCTTCACACCTCCGCTAGTACTTGGCACACCCCCGCGCCGCTGCCAAACACAAATAACATTGAATGTGAATAACAGGTATGAGCTTATCGGCTCATTTCCATCGTCGAAAACCATCACCGTCTCAACCTCATCCACCCGCATCAGCCCGGATACTACCACTAACTACTCGCAATTCAAGACTCCAAGTCCGCACTGCCGGCTACGCCGCTCGTGTAACTGTATTGCCGCGCGAAGCAAATATTACGCCATATCGACTCAGGGATATAACTGGTGTGAGCTTATTACCGATCAAGACTTGGTCTAGATGCGTATTACCACACGAATGCAAGGTTCTCGCTCATAATTGACGCCTTGGCAAGCCAATTGTCAGGAATGGGCGAGATAGTAAACAGTCAATAGGAGTTTTTGGGCTGCGTCGTATCGAGACCGGAGTAAATAAACTCCTTGCGAGGTGTGGAAGGACAGAGAATCATATATATCCAGTGGTCTCTGCCCAACTCAGTGCTCCAGGATCTCCAGTACCCCTCGAGTTATCTCCTTCTCCAAAGCCACTCAACTCATCAGCCCTACACAATGCAGACCACCATCGCTCTCCTAGCCTTCGCGGCCCCTGCCATCCTCGCCCTCCCCTCCGCCTACACCCTGACCCACGCCTCCGACTTCCCCTCCGTCGAAGACATCCCGCTCGTCCCCATGAAGTGGATCGGCTATCTCTCTCTCGACGAAACCACTAATACCACGCTCTACGGCCCCTCAGCCGACGCCATATACGCGCAGATCCTAGCCCTCAACCCCAGCTACACCCCCTGGGCCTTTCCCGACTTCCGCGCCGACATGCATGCCAAGGGCATCACCCGCGAGATGTTTGACTCGGGATCCGCGGCGAACAAGAGGAGAGGTATGTCGCCGAACCCAGCGGCGGTGCTGAAGCGTGACGACGGCTCGTTCGACTGCAACAACGGCGCTTGGGTGTGGTGGCAGGACTGCCAGGAGGGACTGAATACCCTGTACGCGATGGGCGGGGGATACTCGCATTGTGCGGTGGATGGCGGTGGCCAGAACAAGTGCACGAGGTTCAGCTGCTCGTGAAACTGTGACATGTTTATTTGTAGTCGGGTAGGTTTTCTCCCTTTTTTTCTCCCTTCCGCCTTGTCGAACGAATTGTGGTTGATTGTGGGGAAATATGCTGACTGGGAGGTGCACAGTTTGGCGCGTATATCCTTGTCAACTGCAGGGATATTGCAAACGATATGAAGAAGATTGCTGGGCAGTGCAACGAGTACCGTGAAAATGGGCTTCATGCCAATGGACGTCTTGTGTTCAATGGGCATTATACTGAGTTGAGTAGGCAGAGTTGCTGAGTATTTCGTCTGGGATCAGCAGACGGCAGTGCCGGACAAATCTCGGACCATAACGTACAAAGAAGAAGCATGAATGTATGTAGGTAAGTTTGAGAACGATATATAAGTGGATGTCACGAAATTCATGTGTATGTATCCCCATTGGTTGTGTGGTGAAGTTTGGAGAAGTGGCTTGCAGTAATTAGAGGTGTCTTTTTTTATCGCCGTGCCTGAATTTGGCCACGGTGTCGGCATGCCCTTTCTTGCAGGATGGCTGCGCAAAACTGCCAGATAAAAATAGCATTGTTGACGATTCCGCTCAGTTTCGGGCAAGAACGATGAAACTACCTACTAAGCTAAGTTTGGAAGGAAAGACTCTTCACATCTCAACGCTGCTGCCATGGAACCTATTGAATCGTGATCTCTGCCATCCACGGTTCCAAGCCACTGGCCTCTAGTGCAACTTTTGGGCCTTTGCGCTGACTAGTATACTTGAATAGCCTAATCCTTTGATAGACATGACTGTTAGGATCAGGCCGGCTCAGGACAAGGCTATTGGTAACTCTCCACCCGAAGCCGGGGTCCTTCGTCAGAACTAGCAGCACATCAACCTCGGCCAGTTCTTTTGCCTCAACCCCAATTGGCTCTTTCAAGTCTAAAAATCTGTGATATTTTGACTTGTCTGAGAGCAATGGACAGTCGAGACCTGGACAGCGATGAAGGGAACTCGCCCCTTGCGGGGAGGCGCATTCTGAAACGCGGCAATCAAGGTAACATGTCCCGGGGGGGCCAACCGGATGTTCGATCGGATATGAGTCGAATTTCTCATTGATTCTGACTTTAAACCTCGAAAATAATTTGCCCTCTAACTTTATCGGGAGGATGCATCGACGAATGAGCGGACCGCGGACAACCAGCTCACCCCCGGGTAGTGCGTGGCCGAATGGCCTCCCCGTAGACGCGAGCTGTACATCAACTCTCATTACTTCGTAGAGTGGCTGTAGGTCCCTATTGTTGAATTTATTGTCGAAGGAAACGCGTTTGTTGACTGAGGGCCAGGTAAAGCTTGGGGCGATGTAGCTTTTTGGGGGTCCAGCCACTTTGTCTGGCTCGAGACCCCGTTTGACGGACCAGAGGAGGTCTGTGAGACTCATGATGCTGTCCTCCCAGCACCCAGCAGTGTACCTCGACTGTAGTCCCTTTTCTTGCTGCACCGCAGCAAATCTTTTCGCTAGTCCCGAGATAGCAGGTAGCTTATCCGTCTCGTTTGTGAATACACGGCCCGAGAAACCATGGACAACGACCTTCCAAGGATCCGAGTCGTCCTGCTTGTAACTGTTATTGTATTGAGGTGCCTCATTCTCTATCCCCTCGCCGCACAAACAGACAGCCCCAGCGCTGCATTTCCACTGGATATCGTCACTGGTGAACTTGAGATACTTGCTAGAAAGATACTCCTCCTGGTAAGTCCAGCCTCGAGCGTCGATTGGATCCCTGGCTGGAAAGGTATGAAAACCGCTCCTGCGAGGGCAAGATACTGCGTAAAGACTGATGTGGGGTAGGAGTTTGACATAAAACTCCCCGAAAGTGGTGCCGGAAGACCGTGTAGGCAAAAAGCCGCTGTGGCATGAAGTTGACGAAGCTGCAATGATGGTCACAACAGCCATAGAATAAACGGTTGCCATCTTGAGCGATTCAACCTCCCAGTCTGAATTGTCATCCTGGACAATACAGAGGGAGTCGACCCAGATGTACTTCTGACCAAGAAGATGAGTAACCCACACGGCTTGTCTGATTGTCATGGGCAAGTCGCTAATGCGTATACCCTCGGCCATAAAAGTATCGTGTGTCTTGGTGGTCGTCACAAGATTCGTATTCTTCTCAAGCTCCTCTTTGCTGCCCCAACAGTAGCTCAAGGCAGTGTAGCATCCCCCCATTGTGGAGGAATTAAAGTTGACAAGCCTCGCTGATTCTTCGGAAATGCTCAAAATCCTCTTTGGCCATGATTTACCACCGTCAGCTTCATGTCGAGGCTGACAATCATGGTTGGTGTTACTCAGGCAGTTTTCCAGCTGCCTCTGAGCAAATGTTATATCGAGATCAATGTCGTATTCAGCGGAGTGGAGAGTGGCAGTGTCGATAGTGGGTTCTGTAGCTAGTAGATCTCAGTATAAAATTATTATACAAGGGCATCATCGAAATAGTTCCGCACCTTTTCGGAGTGAGATGGAGGAGTATGGCGCTCCGATGTAGCTGATATGCATATTGGACGGGCTTAAGATTTGGACCTTTACTAGGTGCTCATCGTGGTCGATCGCGTCTTCCGGACCGATTATCAAGCAACGATCCGTAACTTGATAAAGTACCCTGCAAAGCGGACATGTCTCAAGTTCCGATATCTGAGCATCCCGAAGACTGTTGAAAGTGCGTTTCACATAGGGTAAGAACCCACGATCGGTGTCCCATCCGGGCCCAGGTTCAGCGGTGAGCGGGAAACAGGTCTCGCAGAGGCGGCCGTCAAGGAGGCGGAATACCGCCCAGGTGACTCCCTGCTCGGGCGGAAAAGCCGGAAGACGACGCCGCAGCTCCTTGGCATACCGAGCTTCCCAAGAATCGGAATCAGTATCCATCCTGGAAGTTTGAAAATTTTGAGCTGCAGGCGGTTTAGAGGAAGCGCTACTAGTGACTTCAGGGGTAGTATTGGAAGATGAAACCCTGAGGACAAGTTAGTGTCGACGTTGAGGCCCAATGACTGGAGAAATTTTCCCCGCACAGGTTGCTCAGTCATGCACGGGTACAAGGGTAGAAATGAAATATTCGCGTACAGGAATTGTGAGGCGGGTTACTGGCCAACCAGGAGAGGTTGAGTAGATATGGCGGGGATGCACGTCCAGATTATATAAATATCACTTATCAGGGGAGCAATTATGTAGCTTTCCGTGCCTCAGGTTACACTGGAAAGCCACAAATTCGAGCTGTAAAGTGCCAATGTGCCGCAGTGCAATAACCGCCTCTGAAAAGTACCTTATCTACCATCGCTGAGTTTCATACCCAAAGTACCTAGGTAATAGTAACCCCTCCGCTGTACGTGCAATGTTTACCCCTCAATCGCCTAATACTCCTCCTTATGCCCCCCTTCATGTTCATGGTCATGATGTCCCCCCTCTGAGTGCATACTAGTAGGCACCTGATAATCCCCAGGCGGGGTCGGCGTAATGCCGGTCAGCTTCTTCAGCATAAATCCATCCGGCGAGTATCCCGTGACCTCCAACTCATCCAGATGCGGCGGCATGGGAAGATCAACCGCAGTAGCCTCCTTCTTGATCCTCGCCCACTTAGCCGGCTCATCCTTGAGCTCCACTTCCTCCTGCCACTTGACCAAAGCCTCGAAATCACGGCACACCTTGACAGCACCAATGTCAGGAAAGGGGTTATGCTGCGTCTTCCGCCAGTTGTACGTAAGCATCTCCACATCAGCATTGCACATGAGGTTCTGCCGCAGGATGTCGATGCAGTGGTCGATGTGCGACTCGAACATGACGGGCGGCTCATACCCCCACGTCTTGCCCCAGTAGTAGTCGTAGTGCAGGATATTGGTCTTGCGCAACGAGTTGAGGCAGTGCAGCTGGTGGAACACGTCGATCTCAGACATGTATGCGTCCGGGCCGTAGCCCCAGTCTGGCTGGGTTTTGGCGCATTCGGAGGCGTTTTTGCCAATGCCTTCGACTTCGGTGCGGGTCATGGCGTGCATTCCGATGTCTGTGTGGAGAGAGGGGGAGTTAGTGCTGACCTTTCCTAAATAGACTGAGTAGGTGAAGAGGGGGAAGAAGACTTACGAGAGATGCGCTCCCACGCCGCGTCAACCTCGGGGCTCGGTGGCAAGCGGTAAATGTGATTCGGGTTGGCTGGGTCCGGGAAGAGGGTCGCATCGATCTTGGTCTTGATCAGAGGAATGTGGACTTTGTCGAACACAGGCGCTATCCCAAATGAGTCATCACACCCCTTGCAAAGGCAAGAGTGACACTTACAATAAGCTGAGGTCTTCTTCAGCAAGTTATTCCCGCGGTTTTGCACAGCACAAGTCCCTAGAACGGCAGCAAAGATACTCAGTCCGTAGACGAGGACCAAAGCCACAATACCCGTCGTGTTGCCCGTGACGTACGGCCAGCGCGAGCGATGGCGTGTCTCGCTCAAGTTTGGCAGCGTGAGGTCGCTGTCATCGCTGCTGCGCCGAGGGACGAGACTCTCCTTGTCGTCGCCGTCGACATACGTGTACTTGATGTCCCGGGTGATCTTTTTGGTGGCCCACATCGTCGCGGAGTGTGGAGTGTCCTATGGAGGGAAAATGAAAAAAGGAGCAGGAAAGTTGTGGTTTTGGAACAAGTCCGGGCTTGGTGGGTGCAAATAAACTTGAGAAATATTAATTATGAAGTGGGAGAGTTGGTATGGACGGCAGGCTACTGGGGCTGGGTATTTCTTGCAAGAGATTGAGGTGGCCTGTTCCATGGGCGTTTTTCTCCCTCTATCTTGACTTTCATGCGCATCCCGGTCAGTTCTATGCTGAAACTTGGATGCGTTGAGAATTCCCTGCTGTTGGCACGAGAGTGTGGCGCGGGAGTTGCAGGCTGTGTTGGATGACAGCTTCTTGATAACCACGCCGCGAACTTAAGATGCGTATGCGCGCTATGATGCATCTGACTAAGCTTGTACAAAAATGAGGTTTAGCCTCACTGCGGCGCAAGGGGCGTATACGCCTCTGCCGCCCGGCTCGCCGTTTGGCTGTTGGTGCCCCATGTTTTGGCGCTAAATAATTCTTATCTCAGCGCCGCGTGTTGGCGCCAGCCTCCCAATTACACAAAACTCTGCGGCACAGGAAGTAATTCGCCTTCCTAGAAGGGAAGCGGAGCCAACGTCTAGATAAACTTGGGTCGGTAAGGTATCTGTTATGATAGTCTTTGCACAAGTACCTATCAATAGAAACTAGGGACACTTCGTTGACAGGTGCCCAGGCCTGAGATATCAAGTTTCAGTCGACGCGGCGCAAGGTGCAACTTTGGGTTCTGCCTTGTGAAATCATGCTCAGGATCATACATGAAAGCTACGCCGCCCAAGACACGGAACTTTCCCATAGAATGCAAATTCAAGGGGCTTTTGACAAGGTAGAGCGACATTACCTTGCCAAAGCAAAGTCCCGCAGGTCATGGCGATGGCCGTTGGGGACAGCAACCCTCAAGGAGAAGTGGAGGATGGATGTGCCGCGCCAGACTTTGCCCCAAGTCCCTCGAATCATGGAGTATGTGCTTCACGTTGTGCCCTCTGCCCCATTCTCTTTGTATATAGTCGAGGGTACTTTGTACAAGATTGCACGATTTGTCTTCCACACTCCCCAAGTTCTCATCCCACCACAACCGCAGCAATCAACAACTCATTCCATCCCCAATTCCATACTCAACTTAGCCTTGATCATCCTTCACATCACACATTTGCTTCCCATATTCAAAATGAAGGCCCAACAGATCCTCGCCGTGCTCGCTGCCTGCGCCATCAGCGGTGTCGTGACAGCCCCAACCGCTTCCCCAGACACAAACCTTGAGAAGAAGGCCGTCGCCGAAGTCTGGGCCAACTGGAACTGGGTTGGCGCGGACAAGAAGAAGCGCGAGGCCGAGGCCGATGCTCTCGTCAAAAAAGCTGTCGCTGAGGTCTGGGCGAACTGGTAAGCTACCTCTTGGCGTTCCATCCCGTATAACACTGACCTATTGGCTAACTCATGGGAAGGAACTGGGTTGGCGCCGACAAGAAGAAGCGCGGCGAGGCCCATGTTGAGGACGTTGCCAAGAGAGCTGTTGCCGAAGTCTGGGCTAACTGGAACTGGGTTGGCGCTGACAAGAAGAGGCGCGAGGTTGAGGCTCAGGAGCTTGAGAAGAAGGCTGTCGCTGAGGTCTGGGCCAATTGGTAAGAAACATTGCCAACCTACTCTTCATCCTCTATTACTTGGGCTAACAGGCATTAGGAACTGGGTTGGTGCCGACAAGAAGCGTCATGTCCACCAGGAGTTGCAGGAGGACAAGCGCGAGGTCCCCGCGGAGCCGCTTGAGAAGAAGGCCGTTGCCGAGGTCTGGGCCAACTGGTAGGTTCATCGCCCTCCATGCTCAAAGAAAATAGCTGACCTGGGATAACCATTTAGGAACTGGGTTGGTGCCGATAAGAAGTAGATCCTGGAGCTGTTAGCAATCTGCCAGGAAAGGAGGTTTCAGGGGCGGATTTGGTCCTGTCTTTCACAATGCGTGGTTTGGGTTGAATTGAGCTGAGATGATTGAAACTGTCGGGAATGCAAGTGGCTTAGTTTACAAAGGCAGTTGACAATGGAATCTACTTGATACGTATTTCGCTCTCAATAGACCTGAATGCCATTGCATGCTTTCAAGTTGCTGTCATTTCTGCGGCATGTGCCTTGAGCTCTTGTACGCTCTTTGTCTTTGAAACTTGGAAAACCCCCTACAAGGCATTATGTTCCGGTAAAACTCTATGAAGTTGCTGCAAGTAGTACAAGTGAAACAACGGCGGTCAAAGATTCCAGGCGTTGACAACTATGAGATGAAACTACAAATTACTCCACTAAACTGGAAAATACAGTACGGGAGATGCCAGACACGGAGAGCAACTGAATCGGGAGGCTGGCCTGAGAAGCTGCCGTCTGAAAGTGCTTCGCTTTCCTGTCCATACAACAGTTCATTTCTGGTCGAAACAAGGCGGCTCGAAGCCCGGTCAACTACCTAGCAAGGCACCTTGCTTCGCACCTACCTAATGGGGTGGTAGCTTTCTGGTACCAAATCCGGAGCAGGGATTTCAAAAGGGTGTGGTGTAGTCTGTCCAGTACCACGAGTATGCCACTGCATGTAACTACCTAATATACCCCCCGGACGCTAGTCTCTGCCGCCTATTTGCAGCACAAGGTTCAAAATATTAGAAATATCTAAACGCCTTGTGCAATGAAAATGCTTGAAGTAGTCTAATATAGGGTACGGGAACCGCTGTGCCGGTGCCTTGCCGGCCATATAACCTGAGGGGGAGGCGAAGCATCCTGGGAGCGGCACAGAACACCACTGCGCTTATTACTAGTAGTCGTTACACACAGCCCGGGGCGCGGTACCCGGAAGCACCGTCTTATCGGTTGTCTTACAGCGCAAAAGTCCAAGCGCTGTTAATTCTCAGAGTCGAAGTGCTGGGCCGCATTCGTGCCTGGGCGCATTAGCGCGCCCAATGCCTAATGTTCCTACAAGACAAGTCAGTTGCTGCTGCGGCGTAAATCAATCCTCCACGGCATCACCGTGTAACCTCTGCGGCGCACAGAGCAGACCAGAGCGGACCGACAGCACTTCATGCATAGGCTCCATATCAGCGCCACTTGCATGAAGCCTGCGATAACAGTAGGCTGAATCACACAGGAAACAAAACACAAACACCAGAATTGAGGCCGACTTTCACCCCGGACGTGTCTTCTTCATGCGAACGTGAAGGCTGCCGCCGCAAATCCCATATCTTTTCATTTTTCATATCCTGCAAAAAATTCATGTTGGACGACCGATCAAACCCCGTACCCTAGATATACCATCCACACGCAGCCC
>Ga0247760_1000880_pt1 | contig 30672 bp, 40 predicted proteins | sample UWRJL171409R4_FD_179936 | JGI IMG/M metagenome (GOLD analysis project Ga0247760, IMG submission 179936) | Plant litter microbial communities from Arlington Agricultural Research Station in Wisconsin, United States - UWRJ-L171-409R-4 | ecosystem: Environmental > Terrestrial > Plant litter >... | reverse complement strand
GACTCGACGACGGTCGAGGTAGAGTCTGCGGGGACGCTCAGATCATAGTAGGCCTTGTTGTTGAGCGAGGTCTTCAGCCCTTTGATGCGGAACAGATCCTTTACCACAACAAGCAACCGCGGGGGTGAATGTTGCAGGTTCTCTAGCGCTTTCGAAGGCACCGCAATGCTGAGACAGTCATACGAAATCCCGGCGGCTCGGAGCTGTGGAAACGGGACCGAGTCATACCCGGTTGGTTTTGGCTTCAATGCTGTAAGAAAGCGCCCTGTTTGTGGTCATAGAGCCGATAAACGGGCTTGAGCGCACTGGCGACGTAAAATTAAGGCCCAGGTGGAAGGCGGTCAGCGAGACCCTTTTCTGTCCGGACCTCCAGCCACTTCGCGCCCAATGCCTCGAGATACATGCGGCATTCTGCGGCAGCAACGGACTTGTCAGTGTTAACATTTATTAAGATCACACCGTCCAAGAAGACGGTCCGCCGGTATACATCGCAGCCCTCCATTCTAGCAAAACATTCGTCCAGCCAGGATGGGCTGACGGGGACTCCGTCTTCAGCTGCGACGACGGCGATGAGGGAACCGGCGGCAGGGTTGATCTCAGTTGGCTCAAACTTGAACTAGGGCCCAGGGCAGTCAGAGTCAGACGTGCGTAGAGAGGGTGAGATAAGAGTGAATGAATGAATGTGCACACTGGGACTGCGCCAAGGGCGGCGTATGAGACCAGTTCGTGAACGTACATGATGTCTCCATCAGCTAAAGACAGGCGTGCAGACACCTTCAGCGACCTTCGAGGACGCTCATGCATCAATGCGTTCATGGCAGCGGCGTAACAGGAGCGGATCTAGCCTGTATGAGGAAAACGTGAAGAGAAGTACTTCAATGGAGCCCGCCAGGCGATTTGATGCCCTCGATAGTTCAATGGAGGTTCTCCACTCTCCTCCATTGCAACGGAAGCTGGTAGGATTTCGGGGAGCGTGCAGCACGGGCCGAACGCGACGTGTGTTGAGCTGGATTCACACACTCGGAAGGAACTACCACTTTAGCCCCACTTTACTGACCAGTATTTCAGACGACAGTCGCGCAGCCATCTCTGCATCTATCAATCCTTCACACTCTTTTCACACGTGGCATGTTTTTGTGGAGCAGAACAAACACGCCGGTTGTGAGTCAACCTGAAAGGCACCATGGTAGGCAGTTTGGCAAATTCCAACGCCGCGTCACTGTCCCATTTCCCTCGCTCCGAACTTTTGCTCGTTGAGGCATGGACAATTTCCAACGCCTCCAGGCACACCATGAAGTGCGGCCGCCGCTCGATGAGCAGACCCCCTCCTGCAAGACACCCACGACATTCAGCAGCACCAACCCCGCGCCCTTGGATCTGCCGAACCCAATGGACTGACGACGAGGAGTTGAGTATTTCCCGCCTCAGGTAGTGGTGGTGTTTGGGAGCATATGAGCACAAAACTTCCCGGCCGTCACCATTTTTAAGTGCTTGGCTGACTCGTCGCTACTCTCACCGGCGCCATTTCAACCTCCCTCTCGTCGTTTAACACTTTCTCCTGGTTTGGCACGGCGTGCCTTGCCGGGACCGCCGCTACACAGCTGCTGGCCGGAAAATGGACTGATATTTACGGTCGACGCCAGGGCTTAGTTGCCGCAGCTGTCATCTGGGAGCTCGATCCACAGACGCGTGTTGTCCAGGAAGGTTACATGCAGTCTCTCAGATTCGTCTTTGGCTCTATTGTGATCATGCGTGGTGGCGCATAGCGCTACAATCCGTGAATCGCAAAAAGCGGCTGCCGAGACGGCGCACTTCTTTACTTATTGAACTGAACAGCAGGTATTTATACAATCGGCTTATCTCTGCCCGGGCTTTCACTTCCTCGCTCCTGAGGCAAATCCCAGACACTCAGCCATCATCTCCCCATCAGAACCTGCCATTCACTTGTTTCACCTCACCCTTCTCCCCGGAGTTTTCTTCCCCGTCCCGGTCAAACAAAGGACTTACCAGCGGACTCACCGGCGGGCTCACCAATGCCTCCCCCTCGAGCAGAGGCCCCCCCGGCGGCGACCCCTGCAACTCGGAAATACCATGTTTCTCATACCCCCCAATCAGCTCGTGATGCAGCTCAACCCCCACCATCTCTACCACATCACCCTTGGCATCCAGCTCAGCATGATGACGACCACCACCCATTTCGACACAACCCCCCGTACCACCCATCTCCTTCCTGTCGTGATTTGTCCCCGCTGCGTCACCATCACTTCGTTGCTGCCGTGATTTCCTCCTTTTCCTGTATCCGAGTATGATCAACGCAGCGGCCGCCGACAACCCAACCACGAAGCCGGCCACAACAATTCCCGCTATCTGTGCCCCAGAAAGAGAGCTACTCGTCTGGCTTTCTGCGGTGCCATTTGCCAGTGACTCAGTACCACCGCTACCAGAGGGTCTGTTGGTTGTCGACGACACAACTCCAGGAGACGGGGTAGTCCTGCTCCCTGAGCTCGAACTCGACGGCGGCTCAGTGGTAAGCCCAATCCTCGCCGCGGCCGTTATTGAGGGGCCGATAATGAACGTGGTCTTGATAGTCTGCACCTGCGACCCGATAGTACTCGTAAACTCCCTCACCTCCTGGTTGAGCTTCAGCGTCAACCTACACCTTGTTGTCGCCTCGAAGTCGCACATGTACCCGAAGGGACAGCACCCACCTGTTCACCTGTCAATACCGATACACATGACCCCTTGCTCCCATTTTGCACCACAAAACTGCCCGGGAGGGAACAGGGGAACACATACCTCCCACACTCCCTGCACACTCCAAAAACCCATCATATCCCTTACACGCTGTCGCCACTGGCGTCCCGATGAGGTCCGAAAGAGTCACGGTAGCTGTCGGCCCCGTAGCTGTCACCGGTCCCCTCGCAGTCGTCGTATTCTGCACTGGAGCAATGCAATCGTCCCCGCCACATCCCCAGCCAACAGGACAACACCCTCCATTCGAACAGGCGAAATACCCCTCTTTGCCGCAAGGCAGCAGTTCCGTAGCCTGCGACAAGACAGTCGGAACGAGTGATAATAAAGACGCTAAGATGAGCAAACCGTACACTGGCAGCGCTTGGGGGCCAGGACACGATGCCATTTGGTGCTGTGGGGTAGAGTCGAGGTCGTGGCGAGGGGAGAAGAAGGTCCGGGATCATCAGACGACGAGGTTGAGGTGACGACTTGGCGCCGTCGCCATCAACCTTGCTGACTGCCTTAATTTCGATCCTGCAGGCTGCGGTCGCGGCACAGCGTCCCCCGGTCCATTGGACAATTCGGGATCCCGCCGCCTTGGCGACGGTAACCCTACTCGACGCTTGGTACTTCTGTGCCGCTTGAGTTCCTGGTTCGCATTCACCGACAACCGGATAATATGTGCCCGTAGCAAATAGCCGGAATGATAGGGAAGAACCTCAGGACAGGGTGAAGAACCCTTGAGCAGCGGCCTTTGGGAAGGGCACAATTACGCCCTGCTGTGCCGGCGAGGCGACAATAGACAAAGGCTGAATGACCTGATGCTTTGACAAGGCGGGAGTCACCCACAATGTCAAAGGTTAGGTCCCAGGTTTCTTAGAGCAAGTCTTTTTACTTTCGATGTGAGAAGTTCTGCAATGTAACCGAATTGGCCGGATGAGCAGTTTGGCGGCTGACTTTTGCGATCACAGAAAAATTCCCATAATACTAGCACGTTTGAATGTGAGGTGCTCTTTTTGCGAGTGGCAAAGGACTGAAAAAATACACGGAGGGCAGACTGACCGTCGGGATCAAGAGCTGAAAGAACCAGAATGGGGAGGAACTGCTGTTAAAGATCAAAACTTGCCCAATGTGACACCGCGACCACTCAGCTTCCAGAAGCAAGCTTCAGTCTTTGCTCTGAAATGCATCGCAGACCTGGCTTTTGACAGGCAAAAAGGTGATATCATGGACGGCGGTATCGAATACTGAAATAAAATGAAAGCAAAAATGAAGGTCGTACCCGGAATCGAACCGGGGTTACCGGAATCAGAATCCGATGTGATAACCGCTACACTATACAACCTAAAGCTGGTATTGGAACTATGCAGATCATCTCCGCAAAAGCCGCTAATAAGCCGCGCAGGTTGCTGCAAGATGAACTTGGCCATCCATGCAAACCGCTGACACTTACACAGCTGCCCATCAGCCATTCGCCGCGATGTCATTGACTGGTAAACTGACAGGAAACTCTCGGCTTGTTTGCATATGAGCTTGCTTTGTAACTTGACACTGGAAGCAACCACGGCCAGCTGCTTGCGGAAAGAGTCAATGCCCAGTCCTCAGGCCTCCGAATGCTGTAAAAGTCCTCGAAGTCAGGACTCAGTTTGAGCCTTTCGGCCATCAACCTTCTGTCACATCATCCACGGTTTGGAGTCCCAGCCTCACCACCACATCGCCTTACAAACCCAACTCCACTATATAGTTTCGCGAATGAAACTTGAAGCCTCAAAACCCGAGTTCAACGGCAATGGTCATCTCAACAGGGTCGAAATGGGGATGTATCTCATTCTTTGTCGCGCCTATTCATGGCTATTGTGAGGCCTCGTACAATAGGTATTTGGCATCTTTCTCCTTTCATCCCATCTTCCGAATGGCATTGTAGCCTCGTATATGTTCTGCACGAATGGGTGGACACTTATATATATAACAAAATGGCACCAAGTTACGCAGAACTTTTAAAAGTGTCCCCATCAGCTGGTCGGCGCCAACGGAAAAGCGCCGAGCTGACACCAAATCCCCAAATGGCCAACGAATCGAATATTGCCGACATGGCACCCGGAGTATCACCGCAAGCGCAGTCGAATGGGTCGAGGAGTGGCGCCTTTCTCCCCGAAACCGTCCCGTCTTCATGGCCAATCGAGCCAGTCCGGCGACACGCCGATGCCTCCGTCGCTCGCAGCTCAAGCAAGCCACGGGTGCTGCTGGGCGGCTGCGCGTTTTGGCGCGGGCGTGAGGGGGTACGCTGTTGGTGGTGTTGACGTCGTGGCTGTAGCAGCCACAAACAGATCCTAGCACACACCCTGCCGTCTCCGCCACCCTAACAGACGTCGACCTGCAGCGGGTGAGGAAGGCACTTTTATCAACAAAGCCAACCCCTCTCAAGCCCTTGGCCACGTCCTCTGGAATCTACTCGTTCTCTCCCCTCGTCACTTTGCCCAGATAGCCTGGAAAAGACTTCAACGATGGCCGCAACCCCGGGCCTTCTCTCCTGCACAACCTGCCAATCCCTCTACCAAGGCCCGATCTACACCCAACCCCGTAACTGCCCCTCGGCCGAGCAACTGCGATACTGGCGCCCACACCACCGTGAAATCACGTCTCTCTGCCGGTCAGCGCTCATTGGCTGCCGCCTTTGCGCGGACGTGTGGGCATATTTCTTTCTAGAAAAATCACCCGAGGAGTACGCCGAACGCCCGTATTTCATGGTCGGCAGCACGAGACATTTCTACGACGGGTCTGGCACGAGCTATCGGTGGAAACGGTACGAGAGCCATGACGGGGACGAAGCGGGCGGGGATGAGGACCTGATGGTGTTGTGCATCGGGATCAACAGTCGCTTGATCGAGGAAGTGGATCTATGACTGTTTGGATAACCATAAACCGTGCTCCCTTCTGAAAGCACCCCTGACCCCCTTTCTCCCTACCCGTCTTATCCAAGTCGACCCCGTCTCGTATGGTACTAATGAGACACACCACCTCCTCGTCGACACCGCCTCCTTTCCGTCTCTCCCCAGCAAACACACGAGTTATCTCACCCTCTCCCACCGCTGGACCTCCACGACCCCCGTCTCAGCAACCTTCAAACAAAACTATGGCCTCCGTACATCAACCGGCATTCCTTCCTCTTCCCTCCCGCCTGTTTTTCAGACCGCCCTAGCCATCGCCCGCCGTCTTTCCATTCCCTACCTGTGGATTGACTCGCTGTGCATCATCCAAGACAGCGACAGCGATAAAGCCAGTGAGATCGAAACCATGGGGGACGTGTATCGGCATGAGATATGTAATATCGCGGCCAGTGGTGGCGCGGGCGGTATTTTCTCCACCGAGTCCGAAGGAGAAGGACAACTCCCTAGCACACGACACGCAAGGGTCGTGGCCACTCCTTGGGAACAGGACGATGGGGGCTTCACAGGCGGAAACTTCAGACTCTTCGACCCGCGCTTCTGGCAAGATAGAATTCTCGACACAGAGTTAAACTCCAGAGGGCGGGTGTTTCAGGAACGGACGCTAGCGCCACGGGTGCTACATTTGGGTGTGGATCAGCTGCTGTTCGAGTGTAGCTGCTTGGAGGCGAGCGAAGAGTATCCAGTTGGCGTGGAGAGCAGATTTGTGGAGGGGTTGGCGTTCAAAAGGGGGTTGAATCTAAATCTAGATCTTCACACTCTAGAAGTCGGCGAGGGTGGGGCTGCGTTTGAAGAAGGGGAAAGAAAGAGGAGGGCAGTGTACTTGCTCTGGAGGCAAACAGTGGAGAAGTATACCCGGCGCGAGCTAAAGGAGGAAGGGGATAAGCTTGTTGCGGTTTCAGGTATCGCAAAGATACTTCAGGAGAGGTTTGGGGATGAATACGTGGTAGGGCTGTGGAGGGGATGGCTGTTGGGTGGGCTGTGTTGGAAAGTTGACCGCGGCAGGCGGACGACGAGAGTGTTACAGACGAGCAGGGCGTATGGGCGGAGATGGGCGGACTCATCAAGGCCGGAGACGTACAGAGCACCTTCGTGGTCGTGGGCTTCAGTCGAGGGGAATGTTACGATGGGGCAGATGGACAGTGAGGAACCTACGACGATGGAACTTCTTGGGGGGCATGGAGTGCAGGTTACGAAACCGCTGGCTAGGATTATGGATGTGAAAGTGGCGCCGGTGCGTGAAGGGGATCTCCTAGGCAAGATCAAAGGGGCGCACATCGAAACTGACGGGATAATGCATAGGCTGAAGGTGTTGTATTCAGCCCCGAGCTGGGACACCCCGAGGATGGTGTTCCGTGGGGACCCGGCCGAGGAATTCATGATAGTGCACACAGACAGGTATGAAGCATGGGAGGTCATGAATGAGGCTCTCTTTATGCCGTTGATGGTCGTGGAGAGGAAATGGGAGGTGTTGCCCTGCGATCTGGCAGAAGCAGAGCAGCTCACAAGGAAAGAAGCGGAGCGGGATATCCCTTCTCGGGCGCTGGCTGATCTTGCTCGGCCAGACTACTACCATGATGTCGAGGGGATTGTGGTTGTTCCGACGGGTGAGAAAGACGGAGAGTACAAGCGCATTGGGTTCATGACTTCAAAACCGTGGAGACTGAGAGCGTTGGAAGAGAAAGGAGACTGGGTTGTTCGTGGGCGGTTCCGGCTTGTCTGAATCTTGGGGATTACTCACCTATTTGTCGTTAATGGCGGCATTGGCTGAGGTCGTACGTTCCAGGCTTCTTTCTTCACCCTTTATCCCTAGTTTACGAGAAAGTCCGTCAAGGGTTGCGACCATTCGAAGAGACCATATATTCTCCAGATCGTCTGATAAATTTGCCAAGAGGAATCTATTTAGTACACGACATGACCGCACCATGCTTAGCTTTGCGTCGCAACAGGGCAAACAAGACATCGTGCGACGACTCCTTGCCCATATAAGCGACTTTGTCACCCAACCCGATAATCTAGGACGACCTTTCTGATTTATGAAGCCATCGAGAACCACGTCGAGATTGTTAAAGATCTCCTCAATTCTGGGGCTGAAGTTATGCTTCAGGACAAATCGGGACGGACAACTACCTCCTAGACGCGCACAACGGACATTTATCTGTCCTGGAACTCCTCCGACATAATCTGACTAAGTATTTGCTTACCGACTCCAATGATAACGCAGGCCAAACTGCGTTTAGTCTTGCCGCCAGAGCTGGACATGTTTCTGTAGTTCGACTCCTGCTTACTTCAAAGGCAGACCTCCAATCATGATGCTGCAAAGGCAGAACCCCCTTATTCTGGGCTGTGATCAACGAACACGAGAGCATGGTCTCATTTCTTTCCTCTAAGGTGAAGAAGACATCAGCCTCGACCCACCAACCACGGGGGAAGCATTTTGATGCGAGCGACCATTACTCAAGCCGTGGAGGCCGGGTGAGAGTCGAGATGTGCCTAGAATTCGAGTGAGCCTAAATGCGGACGAAGGCACCGCTGTGCCGCCTGATTTTGAGCCTTCGATGCACCAGCGCCTCACTCGTTTGAGTCTGTTGCTAGTAGAACCGAGACCAAAAATGGAAACTGATGACGTGGAAGCCGAGGATGTCGATAGCGAGATTGCTCAAGAGACCACCGACGGCCCTGGAAGTGCGACTGCCCGGCCTATCGCAACCATCCATGTTCTTCGACCATCTAACCTGCTGACCTCGCGTCTAGAGTTGCCCTGCGGTCAATGTGCGAACTAAGCAAAGACTGGAGCGTTCTTGGCTTTTGCTTACCCCTGTCACTCTCACCCGAAGAGGATGCTCTGCCACCCTTGGGTTCCGTTGCCTGCCCCTGCTCTGCTCTTCCCGGTTCTAGACTAACGAGGGAAGGTGTAAAGACTCCGTCCAGCGACGAGACGCTCCGCCCCGTGCCGCCCATAAGACATCAGGGAATCCAATGGTCCCCCAAAGCGTACCCGAGCGTGCTCTCAAGACTTTAATCAAGGTAAAACGTAGAATAAAAAAGCGCTGTAATGGGAGCAAGTCTCTGTCGTGACCCACTGCCACTGGGCGTTGTTTGGATGAAAACCCCGCCAAGAATTAGGCAGCGCGTTGCACGCACAGAGCGACGTCCATTAATTTCCTTCAGGTTTCGCTGTCTGGAACCTGTCGCTCTTTCCCGTCCTCTTCCTCGACACCACAACGGCCCGGGCCTGCGCAAACAATCCACACCGCCAAAATGGGTGACGATCCGGACGACACCCCGAACCGGGCCAAGTAAGTACTTGGCAGTGTTGCCACAAGTTCTGTGAGTAGTTCGGATTTCTTACTTTCCGTTTCTCCATCCGGGGCCGTGGTGATCATGAGGGAGGAACCTAGAGACTGCTTCGTGAAGTTCGGCAAGAACACCTGGCACCTTCACTCAGTAACTCTCTGTGCCCATTCACGCTATTTCAACGCCGCGTTGAATGGCAACTTCAAGGTGAGTCGAATTTCATTGCTGGGACCTGACCTTTTCTTGTGTGGGTTAATTCTGTCCGACGAGGTTGGCCCCAACGCAGGAGGCAACGACTAGGGCAATCGAGATCAGCTTGGACGACAACCTGAATGAGACTGCCATGAAGGCGGCGATTAATTTTCTTTACGGAAACAGTAGGTGATCCCACTCTTGCAGTTATTACACATGCTATACCAGCGCTTTGTGGAGAAAAGCTGACTGCTGCTGGCGTGACCAACAGAGCACATGTTCGAGGGCGTGTCCCTGAACCCCGTTCATCTCTACTGGTGGGCTATAGAGCTGTACAGGGTCGCTGATTACCTCGGTATTGAAAGTCTCTGCGCCTTTTGCATTCAGGAGCTTAAGGGCCTCAATGCCGAGATTGTGCGCGAGCTGGAAGTCGACTGCATCGTCTATCTTCACCGGCTCAGTTTATCTGGCGAGTCTTGCCCCCGAAATGCCATCGAGGAGATTTTGCAGCTTATTGAGGAGAAGCTCAATTCGATTTCTTGTCCTAAAGCCTATGAAGTAGCGTGGACATTGCCAATGCCGATCAGGCAGATTGCCGGACTGTCACCTCTCCAGTCGCGCTTTGGCATACTGTGGCCGTTCATCCACTTTGTCAAGCACGCCCAGGCTGTTCTCACGCGTCCTGGCAAAATGGAGGTGGGATACTACTTCCGCCGCAAATACAAGAAAGTGATGGAGCATCACCTTGTCTTGGCGCGTGAGGAGAAGGCCGCCTTGCAAGGCGGTCAAGGCTGAGAGGGAGCGGAGCGCTGACGCTGACTCGGATGTCCAAGTCCTTGTCCCTGCAAACACCAAACGGCTCGCAAGGACACAACTAGGACTCGGGAGGGCGGAGTCTTACAGGCTCAGGGTGGAAGGGAGCTGGCTCGAGCGAGGCTCTGAAGGTGCGCGGATCTATCGTGGGTTCGTCTGACGCCATGGGGGCGATTGCAGCAGCCAAGGCACACTAGCATCCCGCTGTGGATTGTCTTTGATGCCCATCAGCTTCCTAGCACGTATGCTGCCATCCACGCATCACCACAGATAGCGAAAATAAAGAAAAATGGGGCGCATTTGAGCCCTCACGTGGCTCTTTATGTCTACCTGTCGATCTCACACGGAGAGGTAGCTAGGTACGGAGCAGATGCTCCGTCGTCATTCTGTGCCGCCGTGCCGTCTTCAAACTGCAGGTACACAATGCTGTCGCCGTGCAAGTAACTCCCCGCCGTTTTCAGGGAACGGGAGTTGTCGATCATTTGCAACCTGCCCGATCATTCGCCGATGTAAAGTTTCAGCTGTAACGCAACTGACGCGAGTTGCGGCTGCCACGCGTGCCAAACGAAATGTTCCAATCCCCCGGGATTTTGCAGTCTCGTGATGGGAACCGATTGGCGCAGCCTTCGCCCATGATGCCTTGAACCCCTCAGCGAGAAATCCATGACGGAATATAATGTAAAGGAGTTTTCTGGGCCCGTTTCGTCTCCTGGTCAAGCTGCGTCGTCAAAAGAGCGAGAATTACGTCATTGGCCTTTGAGCGCGCTGTGGACCCAGCGGGACACTTCAGCATTGGAGGAGGGAGAGGGTGCGGGGAAAGCTGCAATCTGAGGGGCAGTTTCGGCCGCTCATTGGCTGGCGTGAGATGCGCGAATCTCGAACGGCTTGCCAGAGCTTCTGGATGGCCAAGAGGAAGCAATCCACGTCATTCCCAAGCTCCTCTTTCAGCCGTTCCCGCCGTGTTTGCGCCGGTGAGCCCGGAAGGTGATGATGCTGTTGCGGCAGCGACTCAATCCGTTACGTTTGCTGTAACTTCGAAATTGCTCACACGGATCAACCACTCCTTCCGGGGTTTATCGCGTGGTTGATGGCTTCCGATCGCCTGCAATCGTGATTGGGCCCAGCCGCCAGGGCTTCACACCAATTCGTGAGAAGTCGCATTGGGCTTCGTGGCATCCTTTCCACCAGGACAATTGGGCTCTATCGCATTATCAATGAGACATCCCCCCAACGAGAACTCCGAAGCCACACCGGACATGCGAAGCCCACAAACTCGCATGCCTTATCGTGATAAATGATCTCGGCCACACGGAGCTAGGGTATTGTTTCCCCTGCAAACGCAATTTGTGGGCGAGTATCCGATGTTTGCGTGCTATCTGCCGATGCTCTCCCTTATTTTAATTCTACTTTAATTTGCGTAAGTTTCGATCCACGCACCCGAAGCGCGCTTGCCGGGAAATCGGAGCCCTTTGTTCGGTGCGATTTGTGAATCCATTCCCTCCCGGTACGGCAATGACGTCCAGGCAATACACACGCAGCGTGAAGCTCAAGTCTGTCATTTTGCGGGACGTTTTCCCCGTATCGCCCCCTGGCAATTGACCTTACGTTTGTCAATGGAACCTCGATGGAGGAGCATTTCGGGCGGTCCACTCACAGTGCCTAGCGGCCAAGCGGTGAGCGGGTTGCGCAATAGCCAGGATTCCAGACCACCTGGGCGTGCTGGCGTGCTGGGGTGGCAGTCCGGCACCCGCCGCATTTAAAAGACATTGCGGGCCCCTTCCAAACCTCCGCAACGACCTCACAGTTTGACCGCAGCGCCTGTACAACTGCTCTGAACCCAACCTAGCATCACGCTTCCGCAAGATCTCGGTCTGATTTACCTCATTCACGCGCCTGTCGTCCAGCAACCTACGAGCCAACAGCAAGCACCTCTCTGGCACGCACGGCAAAGGTTGCCGCCCACTTCCCCACACCAAACGCGGCCCACGGACCCGCCCAAAGTCGACTCGCAGTGACGACAATTGGCGATTACCCAAAAGTCAAAGAATCGGGGCTGGCCGTGCATCGCGGAGTGGCAGGCAAGGCAGGTCGCGCAATTGGAGATTGCAAGGACGTGTCCAACACAGTCCGATACGCGGGGCCCACCGTCGTCCGACTCGAGAAGCTCCGTCCGATCCCAGAATCCGTCAACCCAGCAGCGCAGACGTACGATTCTCGACACTCCCCTCAACCCACCCACCCTTCGAAACCTCTTGGCCCCGCCGCTTCCTTGGAAACACCCGGGACGGCAGTCCGCGGCATCTGATCCCGCCCCCATTGCAGAATTATTGGATCAACACGCGCAATCCCTCGATAACCTCAACCTCGACCTCAAACCTCTAACCGCATCCAAATCCTCTTCCCTTCCGATGAGCCTACCGACCGCCTCCCAGCAACCACAACGGTATACCATACGCGTACGGCTACCACCATCACCCGTAGAACGCACCATCGCGACCACAATGGCAACACCAACGTCCGTCAGAGCCTTCCCCGAGTCTCGGCAGCTGGCACCGAGCCCGCAGATATACCACAACCGCGACCTCGCTCTGCAGAAATATCTGCTTCTCCACGAACAGCACGAATCTCTGCGGCAGCATCTCGACGAGCTGCGACCCCCGCTCCATGGTTCCGTCGCCTCGACTGCAACCAGCCCCACCCTCTCACCAACAAGAACGAATTCGACATCAAGCTTTTCCTCCCTCAGCCCCCCGCCAGTGCAGCAGCACCGCTTCTCGACAACCTCCCGCGCCCACCGCCGCACCTCCCTCCCACCGTGTTCACTCACCGAGCTCGGGCCCATCCTGGACGAGACGATACTGGCAGAAATGGCCGTCGAGGAGGCCAAGCTCTGCGACGTCAACGAGGGCATCAAGCGCACGCTCACCGAGCTCCTCAACTGCGATGCCGTGCGCGGCGATCGCGCCTTTCGCACGTGGGTCCAGTGCCGCCTGATGGATACGGAGCGTGAACTGCGGAGCGGCAGGCGCCGCCGCAGCGCCCCCGAGTTTTGATCTCCGCTCCCCGCTCGCACGCAGGCGGACTGCATGGGATCTGCAAACAACAGCCCACACTTACCATGGGTACCTGTCTATCTTTTCTTCGCTTGACAGCCAGCCTGAGCCTGCTTTGGTCTTTTTTGCATTCGGAGCGAGCGTTGTTGCCCGGGACGCAACATGAACAAAACCATCGGAACTTTCTTCGCACGACACGGCCTACCTATCTCTATTTTAATGCTACCGTCAACATCACCACACATCATCATTTCCTGCAGTCGCAAGCAAGGGCACAGCTTCGGAGTTGGCGGCGCGGCGTTGTTTCTTTCTTCCTTTCGCCCCGCCTTATCGCCCTCGCTTCGTCTCGCTTCGCCTCGGCCAAACGTCGAAAACAATAACGTAACATGGAGGGGGGGAAAACGGAATATTCTCTTGGACACATACTTGGTACGCACACACAGCGCACATTTTTTGCAAAGCAAGCAAGCACGTGGGATTGGACAGGATTGGATCGGTCCGACATTTCGCCATCGATCATACCATCGCATCGTATCATGGCTCGGAAAAGCGGAAAGCACTCGCTTCGTCATCAGATCATGCGTGCGGCGCAAGCAAGCGGGGTTTTGCGGGAGCATCCGGTAACCATTTACCTTTTGCCTTTTGAGTAAGGTAATAAGGTGTAGTGCGGATGCAGATGCGGGATTCCCCGGAGGAGCAGAGAGTTCGCGAGGGAGCATGGCACCTGGAGTTCTTTTTTTTTTGTCGTTGTTTTCTTGCTCTTTTGTCCCTTCATTTTTCTTGTCGCGTTCAACCTAGGGTTTTTGTTTTGGCTTTTGCGCGCGCAACAGATGATGGATGTCGTCTGGAAATGTCGTCGCCTGGAAAAAAGTACCACATCTCGCAGGGGAGAGAAGCCCTGGGGGTGAATATCATCTTGTAATGGAGTTGTTCGATCCTGTCCTGCCGGATGGCGGACGGACGCATGGGGGTGTCTCGAAGATGCCGGCCTTTTCTTCTCTTCTTCTTTCTTCTTTCTTGACTCTTAGCATCATCGCATCACGCACGGATACATAGCAGCATTTGTCTTGACATGGATATGACATAGCCTTGGGGAAATGCAAAATACTTCATGATCTACCTCTAGCTTCTTGGTTCGTGCTATCCTAGGTGCCAACGTGGCCCCGCACATATTCTCCGCCTCTTGAGCGTTCCAGCTCCTGCAGCGGACGGCCCACTGGCGCGCTTTGAGTTTCGGCCGAGGCGTCCGACTCGCTCGGCGGAGGTTCTTAAACCGTCCCCTACTTATCTCGGCCGGGAGGCTCGAAGCCCGCTGGTCCGGCCTGAGACGCGGGGTTCATCCGGCGCCAAGAAGCGGCCATCGCCGCCGCCACATTTCGGAGCCATCCAACACGCCACCAAGTATGGATAATGCAACGTCAACCACTATATTGGTTGGAGGGGCTGACGCCTCATTGGATTTTTGCATTAATCACCGGACCTTTTTGGAGGGAAGGCTATCGCTATCAGCTCCGCGGGAGATTTTGGTGGTTGTTTATTTGGAGAGCTAATATCGGGAAAACGCCTCACCCTAACAGTTACGATGGCATTTTATGTGGAAATGCGTTAAGCGTGGCTCAACATCTGATAGCCCTCGTGGCTGAACGGCTCACGGGGTCCGAGATGGAGGGTAGCTGAGGGATGCTCAGCTTGACGCCCGGCCCATGAGCGATTCTCTCAAAGCCAGCCTTGCTCATTCCATCTCGATTGTTAAACACGACGCAAAGTATCTCCGAACACCACCATGGGCGCATCCCGACACCACTCTATCCCGCGACTTCACCATGTCTGACTCCTCTCTCTCATGTGCAGTCCCCGGCAATGCCGACATGTACGGCCTTGGAATCCGGCTGGGTTTCTACCTTACCTACAGTGGTTTGCCTCCATTGCGGCAAACTTCCTGATGCTCAAGGCCGAAATTGCCTCAACTCGGTTCGCGATCTACAGCTACTTGACGGCTGTCCTCATCGCGCTCACCATCCAGACAGCCCGCGGCGCGGTGACGGATCTTGATCGGTATATCGTACTGCTGCTGTGTTTCGGGTCGTATTACTCGCAGGTAGTGATATTTCTGTGGAGGGCTGTCACTTGTTTCAAGAAGGAGTTGGATCCTACCAGGTGGACGGCGCTGGCGGCGAAGCTTCCGTTGAGGGTGTACTCGCAGGTTGTGTTGGTTGCGATTGTGGTCTCGCAGTTTGTCTTTTGGTTGACGCTGCCGTCTGGCCAGGTGGGGAGCAGCTCGGTTTGCAGGCGGTATGGGTTTTTGTTTGGTCCTGTGTCGTTGTATGGTGTTGCTTTGAAAGTTGTTAATTGTCGAACTGCAGCGCCAGTTCTTGGCGCTCAGGCGCGCAGGCGCCTTACCGCTCCAGGCTTGCCTGGAGCGCAGGGGCCTTGGATCATGTGCTCTCCCCACACACAGGGAGCTTCCATTTGTATATAACTGGGGAGTGCTTCACACTCCCCTTTTCTACCAAATCAAGTCACTTTGCAACTGCACTTCCGCTGCTCCTGAGCCCCTCGTTCCTCAGCCAAAACGTTCCACATTAATTTGTCGCTGTCGAGTTTTCTTGTGTGTATTTCTGTGGTTGGATGGGTTGAATGGTGGTGTTCTAGGAAATCGAAAAAGGGGTTTCTTGAGCCAACGAAGGTCCAGTAGGTCAGCCCGAGTCCTAGGTTTTCCGGAGCAGCTACTGATTTGCGCAGGTCTGGGAAGAGAGAAAGAACTCTTGTTCGACTGCGGTCACTGGTCAACCTCCTCGTTTCCATCACAGTCATCGCGGGCACAGAACTTACGCTCTCTTGGAACCAGGTCAGGGATGTCTACGGGCTTGACTCTCTGGGACAGCTTGTTTCGTCCATTCTTGGACTCGTCGTCCTCTTTCGGGTCATCTGGGTCAAAGCCGGGAGCGACGCGTCCAAACCTGGCTGTTCGTCTGGTGGTTCAAGCCTCTACTATACCGACCGTATGGCGCATGGAGATGCTCCTATGTGTTATTTAAGCCACTGGGATGGAGTCCGGTCCGGGCGTGGTTGGATCGAGGTATTTTACTTGTCGGCGATTTTCCTACTATCAGGGTTTCAGCTTTTTATGTCGAAATAAAAACCAATCTCGCTACCTATAGGTACGCAGTATCAATTAGGGTACTCAATCTTGTTTCGAATGAAGCCGATTTCAGCTGCCTGAGTTGAGTGTGTCAAACCTTCTCGAACTCGCAGCACTGTCATGCTCAAAATCACAAGACGCGAAATATGCGCAAAGTAGGTTAACTTTGAATCTGTGAACTTGGGCTATCTATCGATCAGCACAAGTTAGGCCAACTTCAATTCACGAGGGCAAGGAGAAGAGGAAATTGAGCATCGGTAGATGACTAACTGCATACATACATATTGGTGGTAAATATACTCTGTACTTGCATAATATTCAGTGGGGCTTGATCCAAGCTTCTTTGGAGGTCGCGATTTGACGTCGGGATCGGCCACCAAGGTTTTGGCGGGTCAAGCCTGGGGCAACTTCGAACCTCGCATTTGCAACCTCTCATTTGCAAGCCCACATGCGAAACAACGGCTGCCAATCCATCAAGACATTCTTCACATATCACAATCATCTATGGTACTTTTCTTTGCCTGAAACTCCCTCGCTGCCGCCGGGATGTCGGTCCTCCTTGAAACTAGCGCAGGCGACATCGTGATCGACCTGCTGGTCGACTACGCACCAAAGATGTGCGAGAAGTGCGTCGCCTGCTCTATCCTCCTGCTCCAATCTAGAATCCGTGCTAACTTCCCTGCGCTTCCCCAGCTTCCTCAAACTCTGCAAGGCCAAATACTACAACTTCTCGCCGATCCACTCGATCCAAAAGTCCTTCTCCTTCCAGACCGGCGACCCTCTCGGGCCACTGTCTGCCCAGTCCGACGGCGGCACGTCAATATGGGGCCTACTCTCCGGTGACGCCGCCGACAAGACCTTCCCCGCCCTCTTCCACCCGAAGCTCAAACACCTCGAGCGAGGCACCGTCAGCATGGCGACCGCGCCCCATCCCTCCGACCCCGACATCCGGCTTGCCGGCTCGCAATTCATCATCACGCTCGGGGACAACACAGACTACCTTGATGGAAGGGGTGCCATCTTCGGCAAGGTGGTCGAGGGGCTGGATGTGCTGGACAAGATCAACGATGCCATCATCGATGAGCGCGGCCACCCGCTCGTCGACATCAGGATAAAACACACCGTCGTGCTCGACGACCCCTACCCAGATCCGGCTGGCCTGCGAGAGCCGAGCAGCTCGCCCCCGCCGAGTAAGGCACAGCTCGCGACCATCCGCATCGGCGAAGACGAAGAGCTACTCGACGAAGACGCCAACGAGGAGGCAGCCGCCGAGGCAGAACGACGGAGAAAAGAGCGCGAGGCCGCGGCGCAGGCGCTGACTCTCGAGATGATGGGCGATCTTCCCTTCGCCGAGGTCAAGCCGCCGGAGAACATTCTCTTCGTCTGCAAGCTCAATCCCGTCACGACGGATGAGGACCTGGAGTTGATCTTCAGTCGCTTCGGCAAGATCCTGAGCTGTGAGGTGGTCCGAGACCGCAAGACAGGGGACAGTCTGCAATACGCATTCATCGAATTTGAGGACAAGAAGAGTTGCGAGGAGGCATACTACAAGATGGATTCAGTTTTGATCGACGATCGCCGCATCCACGTTGACTTCAGCCAGAGCGTCAGCAAGCTGAGCGACGTTTGGCGCAGCGAGACCAACACCAAGCGGAAGCGCGCGGCTGTCAGCGACGGCGGTGGCTGGGGAGGTGTTGACGAGCTGGAGAAGTGGCGCAAATATCGCAAAGAAGATGTTCGCCAGCGTGGCGATGACGATAACTACAGGATGGTTCATGGCATGGAAGAGATGCGTGGGCGGCACGGGAAGGACAGCAGCGGTCAAGGGAGCGGCCCAAGAGACCGAGAACCCGGTCACGACGATCGCAACCGCCAGCAGGGCGATGGTCCTCGTGGCTCTGACAGGAAACCCGAGTTTCGCCGCCACAGCCGAAGTCGAAGCCCGAGGAGGGATCGCTACCGTGACGAGCACGATGCGCGTGGCAGACCAGATGCTGGCAGGGGCCGCGGGCACGGCAGCCGGGACCACAAGGACCGACGGGATCGCGAATACGGCAGAGATAGGGAAAGGGACAGGGATAGGAATCGGGGAGGCGCTGACTACAGGCGCAGATAAATAACCTGCCCAGCGGCCATCCATCGGCTCACCGCGTCGCGCGCATGGGACACTCTCGGGTCCGTCCCTAGAATGCGCCTGCATGATTCAGAACGTCTGCTTTTCGGCGTGCCTCCACCACAGCGTGTTGGCGCAAAGAAGCACAGTGTCGTCTCAATTCTCGAACCGGTATTTTGCTCTTGTTTCCCATAGAGTTAGCTATGGCCTCGTGCTGACCTCATGTAGCTGACCGGTATTCCGATCGATGATCCTCCTCATGCAAGGACTCTGCTGCTTTGTCCGCGTGATGACAGTGCCTGTGATGAATGCCTTGTCCTCGATCCAAACGGCGCCGGTCCTCCGGCGCAGGGGTTTCGGGCCTGGGCGAGCCTGGGAGTCTTACATGGCACTGAGACGCTGTGCTGAACACCTTTCAGGCTGTTTCGTTTGACACTGGTTGGTCTGGAATGGCGCTTTCATCCTACCGGTTTGATGCAGATCGCTCCCTCCACGGTTAGGCTTGACCTGCAGAACAATCTCGCCCCTGAGCGAGCCATTGTCTCAAGAGTACGAGAGTCCCAGGATTTCTTCAGGGCAAGGTGACAGATGCCCCAGGAACAGGAAGCTCCGGCCTGCGCCCGACTGCAATACACACTATATATCCAATTCCGAGTCACATGGCCCTCTTCACCGAGCCGCCAGATCTTGCAGGCTGAACTATGATCTTCAAGGTTTGTCCTACACCGACGGTATGTTTCAAACTACATCAGCCCCCAGGTTCTCGGTTCCGAGTCTCTATCTGCCTGCGACGCTACATGCAGCAGCTGCTCATACGTCAAGTCATGATCACTCGGACTTACTACAGCCTCGCTCGCTGATCGAGATGGGTCTCGCTGGCCTGCTCGCTCGTGGACCACACCGGCGGCGACACGTCAACACACCGCTTGACAAGAAAGTAGTCGGACTCTTTTTTTCCCGCCAACTTTGTGGATCTTGAGATTTCGCAGTCCATTCGACAACCCAGATCAGCCCCGAGCCTCAGAAATGCCCTCCTTTGGCTAATTCTTTCGCCGTTGGTCAGACATGCCAGGTTACGTCTGCGTCGTGGATCGAAGAATCGTGCACAGGACTTTTGCCATTTTTACACACTGTTTTCTGTTACACGGCGTGACACCGGAGGGGGACCAGCTTGGTCCGCACACCCTGCAACAGGGAGGCAGGACCTCGGACTGATTCGCATGAAATTTCGAACTTCGTGCCCGTTTTCATCGATGAAGAGCTCGATGGAACAGCGGCCAGCCGGCCAGCCAGCCTCGCTTCGTCGCTCTGTTGAACACACGCACATGGACGTCAGAGAGCCCGACGCTGCTGCGAGACAACAACGTCCCCCGTCGCGTGTCGACGGACTCACTGACATGAAATCCACTCAACTGCAGCGATTGAGCCAAACCTTCTTCTTCTCCCGATGACGGGACAGTTTCACCATGCACCCATCACTTGCCACTCGCCCAGCACATCTCATCAGACGAGCATCTCCCAGTGCTAGGTCGTCTGATGGAAACCGAAATAAAAGAGTCAGCCTTGTTTGCGTTACGCCCCCAGCGGAAGGGAACACGACGATGTTGCCAGTGATTGATTGATCGATGTGAGCTGGCGAATGCCAGCCCGGAATCAGAGGAGTGCGCCCTCTGCCTGGCGCTGTTGACTTTCTGCTCTGCTCTGCACGTGCATCATTCGCCGCAACCTGTGTCACCACCGCGCAACGCACCCCAAACTGGTTTCCCGGCTGGTGAGGGGGCGCCACGCCCACACGCTCGCCTGCCTGCTTGCTTGCCTGCCCCGGTCCGTCCGTTTCCCCTCGATGCCTCAACGGCCAGACGGGGTAGATAGACAGACAGACATATCCTGGGCTATGCCTATCTAGATGGAGAGGAGGGCGCCGTTTGAAGTAGAGTGCCGTGGATATCTCTCCGCGGCCGCGCGCCAATCATGATCTCAGATCGAATCAGATCAGATCAGACGGACAAGATCCCATCCAGCAGGAGGCATGACAGGGGATCACCCGCATCCACACCCACTCACACCCTACCCATGTCCATGCCCATGTCCATACCATGCCAGGGACCTAGGATGGGGATGGGATGTCGCGATCGACGTTCAAACGCACGCATGCACGCCCACGAGACGAGACCACCATCGATTCGATCGCCTCGCCTCGCCTCGCCTAGCCTCGACCGACCGAGACCACACCTAGACCTGGACCTATCCTTCCAGGTTGTTGGACCCCAGCCCAAGCAAGCCACGGCGTGTCGATGGATGGCGATGGCTTGGCTGCCACGATACTGGTCGTGCGTGTGTGCGTGGGGCAGCTGGACTGGCTGGTTGGCTGGTGCAGGCAATACTGTACCGCACTGTACGTAGCATTGTATCTATCATCGTTTGTGTATCTTCTGAACACAACCTCCCATCGCCCGTTCCAGTTATGTATCTGCCATCTCGTGCTCTCGTCTCCGGTCCAGCCCAGTCCTGATCTCAATGTCCTAATCTTGATCTTAATCGTGATTGATCTCTGTCACTGCAGTGCTCATCTTGACCCTGATCTCTGATCGTATCCCCTTTGTCTTGTTGCTCTCGCATTGCCCTTGGGCCTCCATTCGACTCCCTCGTTCGAGGGTGACACGAGACGGGCACCTGCAGCAGCGGTTTAAATACCCATACATACTTGTACCTACACAGCTGTCCGGGTACCACAAAGCCAAAGAGACCAAAAAAAATGTTCAATTGACAGCCCCAGACATTGTCACATTCAGCGGGCAGATGCAGGTAGCCGTTTCCTCCCCCCGGTCCGCGCAGCCGCAGCTCTTCTCTTTCGCCCACTCGCCCACTGGCTCCCGCTGCCGAACCAAACCGAAAAGAAGGGGAGAATTTTCCGCGACCTTCTTCCCCCATTTAATTACCTTAGTTGCGGTGCAAGTACATAACGTATACGTTGTGTCTGCGTCCTACTACGTCCGTTTACGGTGTGCACTGCATGGCACCGCTTCCCGCCGCGGTGGCGTCTCTGCTGTTCCCGTCACTCGATCAGGTCAGGTTAGGTCAGCCACGAGGGAGGCTGACATAGACATACATCTAAATATCCACCATAGAGTAGCAGCAACACGACCGGGGGAGGTGTCATTGTTGCCCCTTAAACAGTCTGGGGGTAACGGGAAAGTTCAGGGGAGGCGGGATGCCCGGCTAGACTGGTGTGCTTTGGGGTGCCTCCCCTTGCACGGGAAACAGATCTAGCCCCCCTCCCTTTATGCGTTAGGCAGCCAGCCACCGGGCGGCCAATTATTTTCTTGTGAGGGCGGTCTTTCGGGTTGCCGTTGGGATACGAAAGCCTATCCCTGCTGGCCACGCCCGGTCAGTTCAGGGGGGGCCACGGCGACTCAGGGGATTGTTTGGACTTCGGCCGAGCCGCCGGAGCTATGGTGTGTATTGTCTAGTATGTCGCCTCAATGCATGCTTTCGGATGTATGAGCGTTGCTGCAGAACATGAATGATGAGGTGAGTCGCATGTTCCCGCGCGCGACAGCCACACTGAGGAAGACCACGAGTTGTCTGAGAGAGCAGGCAATGGATGTCTTGGACTCGACGGCAAGCGATACCCCTTTCATCACGTTCGACTCTCTCTTTGTAAGGGCTGGTACGCTTGTCGCAGAGTGGTCTGACCGGTGGGTGAGACTCGTGGCGGGGGAGGGACTCGCTCGATCCTGTGGTGGTGGTTGTGGTTACTTCGAGATAAAGGGCCCTGGATGTCGGGACTCGACATCGGGAAAAGCGTATGGTGCGCCCATCGGCACAGATTGCTGTTGTTCGGATGAGCAGGCCCGGACCGAGAATAATCAAAACCCAAATCCCGCCGTCACAGTGTCGGGCGTCGAACTCGAACCGTTTTTGGCCTCTTTTGTCTCGAGTCTGTATACCCCAGCAACCACTCACCCCCCTTTCATCTTTCCGGGCAGATGTCCGGGCGGCAGGCTGCACACCACCTTGCCCGCCATTGATTCGAGGAAACGCACAGCAGGCACAGCACGCACATCACACACCCTACACTGCAAGAGAAGCAAGCAACATGGGTTCCCCCACCCCTTGGCGCCCTGTAGCCGAACCTACAGCAGATAGGGATCGCTCATATTTCCTAAGTTTCGGGTCCCCGATGAGATTTCTCGGCTCGAAATATGACAGAATTTGTGTCTTGTGTGTGTGAAGCAGGGAACACTGGCCTTGTCAAAACCCAAGCTGCAGCACAGGGCTGGCTGGTTGCGCCCTTTTCTTCTTCTTTTGGACCGCCGTATCCAAGCAGAAGCAAACATCAAGGAAAAATGACGACAGGTCGAGCTCCTACTGCAGAGGGCTTGACATGGCACAGTCGATTGCGGTTGTTATGATGTGTCGTGTCTGCCCTCCGGTTGTGCCAGCACCATATCAATCAAAGCTAGGCTAGGTCGGTCCGGGGCTTGTGACCCCCCTTACTCCTGGGCGATGGTGCATCCCGAGAGGAGAGGCCAGGCCGCCTCGGCTTGGATAGCTTCATCGGGCGACAGGGCGTGACGTGACAGGTATGTTGGCCGGCACGGCGACGCGGTTGCAGGATTCATGTGACCTCCGGTCGCAATTGCAATTAAGACTTGAGGCATGTACTGGGGGCGGGGAACGGGGAGATATAACCGGGCGGGAGGTGTTCTGTACTGTACTTTGTGCCCTGTGCTCTGCTTTGTGCGATGGGTGGGTATTGGACGGCGCTGTTGGGACACAAAAGAAAGGAGGAGGGGGAATCCGCTTGAGAGGCGTCGAGAGGAGAGGGCGAGAACCTGGAAAGCCTGGGAAAGAAAGATGTCTGCATCTCCACTGTACGCCACCGTGTGCGAAGAACAGAAGACGACAGTGAATACCTGCTACGCTTTAAAGAACAGTCTCATTCCGGCTACCTGGTTGATACCTACCCTGTCTCCTCCCCACCCCGCCCACCGGGGTAGACTCCCAGCCGCCGTTACCAGGGCCGAATTCTGCAATGGAAGGGGTGTCAAACGGTGCTCGCCAAACCCTGCTCCATGGCTGCAGATCATCGAATGCAGAGCTCGACGAGTCGTTCCGGCCCACTCCGCCCGCGGTGGGCGGCGATTGGGCGAGGCCCCCTTTTTCTGTTTGATAGGTTGCAGGGTGCATGTGAAGCGAGGCATACGCAGTACGTACATACATGATACATTCGCGGTGTGGCTCTGCCAAACGGAATGCGAGTCTTTTCCTCGACTGAGGGTTGGTCTCGCGTGCCAATTCTCCCACAGCGGTGTGCGGGACATATGCTTCGTGGTCTCGTGTGTCCTGTCCTGTCCGCCCGTGCGGTGTTGCCAGCGTTCTACTGAGGGTGTTGTGGCCAGGCGGCGGACAAATGCGGTGCGACAGGAGCGCAAATAAGGAATAGCGCGAGCATGCAGCAGCCAACTGCTGATGGCTGCAAGTGGGGGGGTATGCCGCTGTGGCTCTTTCGGGTGGTGCTGAGAGCTGAGGGTGACGTCTCATACCAAGTCCCCGTTCGACATTTCGTGAATTACCTGCCTGCTCGTTGGGGGCTGTGACGGACAGGAAAGTCGAATGAGGCTCAGCTCTGGTCGGAGACGGGAAGAATCGAGAAAAGCGGGCGTTTGGTCCACGATTGAGCCGGCCAACCAGCGAGGTATGGGTGCACGGCAAGCTCCGGCATCCGTTTGCATTCCCCAGTTTCAACTCCCACGCCAAGTCAGCGATCGCAAGCGAGGGCAAGTGCCAGCCAGCCGCGCACCAGCGTCTGTTATGTTTGCTCATCACCTCAAGCTCCGGTCAGGCTATCCACTTCTTCCACTCCTTTCCCCAAGGGTCGTCTTTTGTCGCTGCTGCAGAGGCTCCGATCCTTGGCCGCTGCCACCTGGATGCGTTCCCTCTTCAATTCCCCTGTGTTGCACAGCAGAAATACATGCTGAGTTATCTGGAGCCTCTCAATGGAGACGACGAGTGGTCGCTGGACGCTACAGTGGGGGCACGGGCACTGAGTGTTGCACACGCTTGACGATAGGTACGTGGCGACAGATGGAATCGCTCCACGTCTACTTGTCTGCCCTGCCAGAGCAGTGCGCAGGAAACCCAGCAACAGCCTGGGCACGTCGTGCGCCCGTCACTCTGGTTCCGCACTGCACCCGCCGCCGCTCTCCGCTTGAGGGATGTCGACATTGGGTTTTGCGAGAGCCACCTCACCTTACGGTCTGTAATGGTGGGATATTCATTAGTCGAGGTCGGTCGCTGCCGTTCCGTTTTGTCTTCTGCTGATTCCTCGTGACATCGGTGGGAAATACCACGCAGGTAAACTGGTGGCCGCCAATGTCTGCGTTGGGGAAGGTACCTTGAGCTGCATGTTTCCGAGACATAGGTACTCTGCCGAGCATGATGGGGGGGACGGGGAGCTTAATTCTCCTCTCGTTGAGATTGGTCTCCTCCCCCGGCTGGCCCCCCGCCGCCCCGCCGCCGCTGTCATCTGGCGAGCACCGCGGCATGTCTCCGCAAAGAAAACATATGCAGGCTGTTGTCGACGCTGTACCATGTGGTGTGTCCACGTCCACGTCCACGAGCCCCTCACCTCCCGTTGAGGCCCACGACAAATGGAGCCGGCGGGCAAGCAGGGCACTAGACAAGGCCTGGACATGGCCCCGCGGAACGGATACTGGCTTTTGCAAACAGAGCAAGAACCGGCCCGTCCACACTGACTGAGAGAGCACGCCCGGTGACACCGGGTTTTATAATTCCACGACACGAGTTGAACGGGCCACTTCCTGGGCATTCCCAGATTCTTGTCCTGTCGTCACTTCCCCTCAGTCCTTTCCCCTTCTCTCTCTCTTCACTCTTCGCGGTGTGGGTCCAGGCTTGTTGTGGCGACAGAGCAGAACCCGTCCTCTCGCTTTTATCTCACATGTCCATCGAGCCAGCATCGGCACATTGCGTTTCTTCCTTTCTTTTGTTCGTCAACACCATCGTCTGGACAGCTCCAGCACGTCTACGCTCGTTCAGCAACGGCACCAACATATGCAGACGACTTCTTGGACGGCGTCGCTAGGGGTTCCTGCACCGCACAAGCTGCACGGCTTCGAGACATACACCGCACTAGTACTGTCCCAACGAAACATACATACTACCGACGGCCAAACAGTCGAGCGGACTCGACATCCTGTCCTCCTCCTACCCGCAAAGATCTCCGGATAGCGAGCATTCAAATACTGCCGCCCCCCACCTGTCAGGTATGTCTCATGTCCCCTCGCGAGGTGCTGTGCGGAGCCAGTGTCTCGACAATTGCAACGCCGGTGTGTGCCTGTGTGCGCGCGTGTGTCTGTGTCTCTGGCCCGGTCTAGTCGACCCGGGGGGGGGGGTGCAACCAGTGTCCAGTCCCAGTGTGCTGTGCGAATGTGGAGCAGGAGTGCAAGGAGAGCTCGCTATGTGCCCTCAGCTCCGTCTGCCCTTTGCTATCTTGCTCTTTTTGAGCGGTTTTGGATTGTACCTGCCAGCAATACGTGTATGTGTACAGGTCGCTCACGTATACGTCGTTCTAGTTTCCTTTCTGTCTACTCAGTGAGCAGAATCGAAGTCCGGGCGGGGCACGAAAGGGTCCCGCATATGATTTCAAGTTGAGGGTCGGCGAAGCACAAAGAAAGACGCTCGTCATTGGCATTTACTGCAGCACAACCAGCAATCTTCGACTTTGAGCGAGACACACATACACTATACACCGGAGCGGCACAACACGGCCCAGCATACTTGCCTGACTGAACTTGACTCGGCTGTCTTCAAGGCCGTCCAAACTCGCTGCAACTCGGGGATCGGGGTAATTGTTCCTGAGCGCCATTTATTTCCGACTTTCTTCTGTCGGCCTGCGGTGATTACTCCTACCGGCAATAGGCTCCGCCGCCCCTGTTGAAGTTGCGGCCGATTGGGACACACAGCAAGGATCCGTCTGTGATCACGCACTGGGCAGACAGCGTCGGACAATTTTGTCTGGGTCTCAGGCTCAGCGGAGGCAGAAGCAGCAAGGAGTTGGGTTTCCCAGCCAGGGCAGGATAGTTCAAGGATCTGGTCATTTTGAGAGACGGAGAGGAAGCAGAAACATTAGTGGCTGGCGGTACAATAATGGTGTCCCAGGCAGCGTCATCGTGTTATACGACTCCGCCCACCAGCGACTCACTTGCGGGAAGACGATCATATAACCGCCCCTACCCTCCGTATCTGGGCTATCATCACGAACGGCGCTTCCACCACCCCCCTTCCCACGACACGAGGGCAGCCACCATGGCTGAACAGCAACAACAACAACAACAACAACAACAGCAGCAGGCGTCGGACGTCGACTCGCCGCAGCAGAGGAAGCGGATTGCTGTTGCGGTGAGTTTCCATTTCAGTCCCTATTTCTGGCACTAAGCCAGGGCTGACGGCTAATGTGGACGGGCAGTGCGGTCGCTGCCGCAAGCGCAAGATCCGATGCAGCGGTGACATGGGCCAGGGCCAGCCATGCCAGAACTGCAAGAATGCTGGGGCAGATCAGTGTTTATTTCTCCGGGTACAGTGGGCCCCGACCCTGCCCTTGCCATTTCCACTCCCAGTCGCGGAGGGATATCATGATGGCTACGACACATACGCAGAATCTGACTCGCTTGCTGTACTGCAGGTGGCCTCGCGCGAAGCGCCGTTCCTGACCGAACCCGGCGTCGGACATGCAGGGAGTCCCGGGGGAGCAGGGGCTGTCGATTTTACTTACAGTCCTGTCGACGCCCGCGTCCTCGCCAACCGCGCTCCAGTCGCCATCCCCAGTCCCTACCCGGCAGCGGACATTCCGAGCAGCGATGTCCTCACTAGCCCCTACCACCGCAGCAGCACGGCCTATCCCTACGCGACAAAGTCCTACTACCCTGCCGTGTCGACCTACCCACCACAGTACGGCGCCGACGAATTCGACTATCACGGCATGCAGCCCGTTCTCAGTAGCGACGTTGCCATGATGCAGCCCAGCAATTGGCCCTCGCGCAAATCCTCGACCTATAGTAACATGTACATGGATCCACCGTCATCCTACTACCCCTCTGCGACACCACTCGTGCACCGCCCGGCACCCTCAGTGCCGTCTGATTCCGCGGGTTCTCTTTCTCTTTCCGGTTTCGGCGCCGAACTCCCCTCCACGTCGGACCGAGTCTTGCCCTACCCTGGCACGGGCAACAAGCCCCCATCCTCGACCTCTTCATCGTCAGGGTCGGGAACCCTTGCAGACGTCGCCGCGGCCGCCTCCTACGTGTCCGCCTTCGACAGCTCTCTTTCGTACGGCTCAGGGCCATCTTCCACGCCGCCAACCGCCCATTCCCACTCACACTCCCACCAACATCGCTCGGAGTACGGCTCGGCAGGGGCGTCCCTCTACAGCGAACGGCAGCGTGCCCTGCATAGCCAAAGCGCCTACAAATTCGAGGCCGCTCCTGTGTCAGGGCTCGATGGGGATGGCGGCCCGCTGCCCAATGGATTACAAAATGGGCGGCCCTATGTGCCAAGTGAGCCGCTGCATTCGCCCGTCGGGCATGGGTATCATCCCCAGGTCGCACATGTGGGGAGTGTGGAGGCGAGGGTGCCCGCTGTTGGGAGCCGGCACTAAGGGGGTGTCCACCGGGAGAGACGGGAGGTTCCCAGGCAGCACTTTTGGGAGACATGTGAAGGAGGGTTGGAATTTCCGTCTCATTGGGTTGGGCCGGGTTCAGTGCAGTAAGGCTTGGTGCTCCTGCTGTCAATGGACCACGGCGCTTCACCATGTTAGATCTGGGACGGCCTACCAACAACGAGGCATACCGACAGCAGCGCAGTTTCGCGGTCCCCATCTCCTTTGTCTATTCGGTTCATTCATCAGGGGGGCCGTGTTCTCTTCTACCGAGGCCCCTGCCTGCCGGCTCTCAACTCTGTACTACCCACCCATCTACACACCGCCCACACAGCGGGCAGATCGACTGCAGACAGCAAAGCCACGTCCCCTTATCTTCCTGCATGTCAACCCTGCAGCCACTCACAGCCTTCCATGTTTCCTAGGGCTGCGCGAGTCTGTCGAGTCCCCTCCCAGGACGCCACACAATCTATTTTGAAACGGCAACACCGCATGACGATATCGTGCTGCGTCAGGGGCCTCGTGTTCAGATGAGGCTTGACCTCTTGGCTTTTGAAGATTCTAGGCTTCCATTTTTCCTGTCGGGAGACGCACGATGCACCTCGGCCCGGGGGCGAGTTGGTTGGCTGCGTGGCACTGTCTGTCGGGAGAAGGATCTGGTTCTGGAAGAGGCAAGGGACGATAATCGACAATAATTGGATGCATTGCCTTGCAGTCGTTGCGCGGGAAAAAGGCCAGGGGTTGGTTGATGGAACCACACGCCTGGATTCCGGTTCTGCATTTCCGACATCCGACATCCTGCCTGCCGACCAGAGACACACCCGACTGGCATCTTGGGTCCCCGCCTGCCGGACACATCGTCGGTCAAGGTCCGCGATTCATCAATCTCCAACACTGTGTCGTACGACTCGAGATCGAAACAAATCCTTCACTCTGGTGGCGTCAATGTACCATTTCAATTTCCCTTCCTTTTTGTACACACACACGCACGCTCGCACTCGTACAGCAAAAGTTGACCATTGTTCTTATTCGATCTCTCAAATTTCCGACGTTCTCGCTTTACAAGAGATACTGGATACACTGACGAACAATCTGCGTACTTGGCCCAAATTTACGTCGCACATCATCTCATCACCTCGCTCCTTACCAAGGAAGAAGACACAAAACTTCCGTTCCGCTCCCTCTTGATATTAATGTAATTTCTATTTTGGCTTGTGTTCTCTCAAAAGTACCTTTTGACGTTTCTCTTGTGGCGTGTTTCTTTTTTAGTCCCGGGTGTCATCTGACTGTCCAACTTTGAACTGTTTTGTACCTCCCATGTCTGTCGTCTCGAGGGTTAAGAAGCAATAAAGGGGCGTTGCATCGATGTTTTAATTTCACAGAACAGAATACGGAACGGGGCAACAGAAAAAATGGACTGGGGCGAGCAACGGTATGACGCAGCAACACGGCACACGGCACACGACAATGGACACGATAGCGGGTTGATGGTTCTTGGCTTGGAATACCCTCCCCCTTTTTTGTTTCTAGACTGGTCTGAACTGCTGCCTATCTATCTTTGTATGGTATCGGGGCGTTGCAAAGCGGGATCAATGGGAATGGCAGGGGACTGTGTGTCTTGCGAGGTTATGTCGGGTTTTTATTTTCCATATTCAGGGATTTGGTTTCACGGGATGGAATTAGTAGAAGGTAGCATCTAAATTTAAGCAATAATAAGTAGTCATCTTAAACCATTTATATCTGGTGCTTGTGTTAGTTGGTGGTGGAGATGAGTTGTATTGTGTTGTTTTTGTCCTTGGGGACTGGAGCAAGGTTCATAGAATGCACTTCCGCAGTGTGTTTTAACAAACAATCGGGTATGGTGTAGTGGCTAACATCGCTGACTCTCACTCAGCAGCCCGGGGTTCGATTCCCCGTTCCCGAGTTATAATTTTTTTTTTTGCCATTTTTATCTCCCTCAGCCCACCGTCTCCGGCTTCGCCTCTGGCTTTTTGCTCGTTCCAGTTGCTGGGCCGGGTTATTACCGGAGCGCCGGAACAAGAATGGAAACTTGTTCAATTGGGAATGATCCCACGTGACCCTCTTCGGCAACACGGGAAGGTGTTCTGAACAACCTCGCTCCAAGAGACCCCAACAGGCTCACTGAACCATAAGAACGATCGGGCCCGCAGAAATGCAGCCCCGTGAGACGAGATGGCAGCCTTGACAGCGGAACAACAGAGACAACTCGATCGGTTTTGCTGGCAGTATTTACAGCTGGATTTGGCGCCGGAGCTGCCCGATGATGAGACTCTGCGTGATGCCGAAGCCCAAGAGCTTCTGTACCATCGCTTGTTCGCACCGGATGCCACCGCGCTCTCACCACCGCCGCGATACCAGTTGCGAGTCCTGAAGCAGCTCATTGCCAAAATCGAGTCGTGCATCAAGGACTGGGACGAGCACGTGAGTATCCAATTGACGCTTGGGCACAGCGCTTCTCACACACAGGGAGCAGGGCATCTCGGATGACCTCATGACGAGTCTGGCGAACCTGCTATCCCTGCGCCTACCACCTGAAGCAGTTGCCGTACAGCAAAGATGCTATGTCACCTACCATCTGTCCCATCTTGCACGTGACGGTCGCGACCCGGACGCGCACATCACCCTCCTCGAGTCGCGCACGCTTCTCTCGGCGGGAGGCACTACGGGGCTGCGGACTTGGGAAG
>Ga0247760_1000879_pt1 | contig 30701 bp, 37 predicted proteins | sample UWRJL171409R4_FD_179936 | JGI IMG/M metagenome (GOLD analysis project Ga0247760, IMG submission 179936) | Plant litter microbial communities from Arlington Agricultural Research Station in Wisconsin, United States - UWRJ-L171-409R-4 | ecosystem: Environmental > Terrestrial > Plant litter >... | reverse complement strand
CTCACCTCACAACTAACACCCCCCAGGACGACCCCACCGCCAAAGAAGTCTACCGCGGCCCCTCCACCCCCATCAGCTGCCTCACCACCGGCGGCCCCACCAACAGCACTGTCTTCGCCGGCGCCTGGGACAAGTCCGTGTGGTCCTGGGATCTCAACACCCGCGCCCCGGGCCTCAAATACACCGGCCACTCCGACTTCGTCAAGGCCGTGGTGTGCGCCCAGCTCGGCAGCACCTCCCTTCTCATCAGCGGCGGCGCCGACAAGAAGATCATCGTGTGGGACGCCGTTTCCGGGCGGCGTTTACACACGCTGCAGGACAATGTACTTAATATGATGAGCATACAAGATTTGATAGTTGATCACCACCATGTGGAGGCGAAAGGGGGGAAGGAGGGCGAGGAGATCATGCTAATCAGCGCGAGCAGTGACCCGCACATCAGGCGGTGGAGGATCCGGCTGGATGGGTGGGAGCAAGTCGTGGAGGAGATGCCTGATGTGCCGGGGACGGAGCGGCGGACGATACTGGAGCATGAGACGACGGTGTACAAGCTTGTGCTGGAGGGGGAGGGGGACGAGGTGGACTTGTGGAGCTCGAGCGGCGACGGCACGGCGAAGTGTCTGTCGAGGCTGAGGGGGTTTCAGGCTGATGATACGTTCCATCACGGGGATCACGTTCGCGCGGTGGCGGTGACGGATCTGTGGGTTATTACGGCGGGGAGGGATGAGGATTTGAAGTTTTGGGATCGCTCTGAGGGACGGCTGTATTGCTCGCTGCAGGGGCATTTTGATGAGGTTACGGAGTTGCTGGTGATGGGGGGGAAGGTGGTGAGTGTTAGTATTGATGGGACGGTGAGGACTTGGCCGCTGGACAAGAAGGGGCTGGATGCTGTGGTGGCGGAGCAGAAGCCGAAGTTGGCGGAGGAGGAGGAAGTTAAGGAGCCGGAGAAGGAGGCGGATGGGCTGCTGTCTATTGATGAAGAGGCGGAGCTGGCTGCGTTGATGGAGGAAGATGACTGATAGACTCGAAAGCATCCAAGTCTGCTAATGTAGATGCTGTTTCGGTATTCGGAAACGCGATGTGTGGCTGTTGCTTTATACATTTGACGTTGCGAGGTGATTCGTGCGGGTGAAGAAGCGCTCAGCTCAGCTCGATGAAGCCAAATCTTAACGCATGCTCCCGCTTATCAGACCAGGGGCTCGCCAGGTCAGACGCCAAACCTGCGAACTTACCTTTCAGTCTTCATACTCAATGCTTTCCAGGTTAGAAGAAATATTTCGAGAAGAAATGTCTGGAGACGTCGACTTCAGACAACGTGCGGCAGTGTCCACCGGGAGCGTGGGAGACCTTCTTCGTGCAAGGAGACCGAAGAAGATCCTCGTGCTCGGTAGCACCCTAGTGTCAAAGCGGTGCGTCGAGTACCTGCTCCGATATCCTAAGAACTGTTTGCCTCTTGGTATGTGACTGCCCACCCGTTGTTGCTCTCGCGCACTGCGAGTCTAATGATCCCCACGCTCACCCCTGAGTTTTTACTCGCGAGCCGCACCCTCTCCACGGCCTTGAATCTCGTAGCTAGCCGACGGATGGTAGATCCCCTTGCTCTCAATGTCAAGTCTCCCCGACTTAGATCGGCATATCCAACCGCGATGTAGCAATCTCTCTCGCCTCGTTCATCTATCACGCAGTTGTATTCTGCTCGGCCATCAAATGTAAGGCCACGCCGTAACCCTCAGCTATGCATCCCCGCCAGGCGCGAACTGAATGTCGCGGCCAGGGAGGCAGGCATCACGGTTCTCAACGAAGTCGGGTTTGACCCTGGCGTTGACCAACTCTATGCTGTGAACCATCGCGGCGACGCCTGAGCTCTTTGGCGAGCCCGGCGGCTACTCAGCATGTCCAAATCAGTTGGTTTTGTATGTGGAACTGCCACACAGATGCTCCAGGACAAGTTCGCGCCTCTGAACGCGGTGCTGGCGCCATACAAGAAAAAGATATGTGAGCCGATGAGGGCGAAGCTTGAAGCTGAGGGCTTCAATTTGGCGGAGAAGGTCGTCAAGTCAGTCCATTACGCAGAGGAACCCCCGTATGGCTAAGCCCGGCCTTCCTTTATCACTGGGTTTGAGGTGGCTTCATAGAAACCGTTGGTGATGGTAAACAAGAAAGAAACACCCAGGCGCCAGGTGTATGTGTGACCCTTTCGTCTCGCCAGACCTCGGCAGAAATGAGCACGTAGAGTCCAGCTGATGAGTGGAGAGATCCATGCGAACCTGAATACTACATGCTCCCACTCCCAATCAGGAAGCAAGCGTCCAAAAGGGGAGATCTCTTCGTGGTCGATTCGGAAGCGGACGTTTACCGAATAAACATACCTAGCAAACCTGAAACTTCTTATCCTTGAACATGTTTCCTCGCACGAGTTGTGTGACCACTGAACCACGGATTCAGTTGTAGGGTGATGAACGATCGCGATGAACGTGGACAGCTTTCTGCAGGGTCCCGAGGTTGCGCTCTTGAGGAAAATTGCAGGGGGATGTCGGCAGCCGCGCCAACCACCCTCCGTCGTATCACAGTACTGTGTATTACCAAACGACCGCCACCTGGGTTGAGGTCCAAGAAAAAGGCAAGCCGGCAAAGCACGGGCATCCCACGTCTGTCGTTCACTGGCTTCCCTGCCGTGCGGTCATCCATCCATCATCGACGAGCAGCACCATCCCGCGTTCTCGGAAAAATACTGCAAGCAGAGGTTCGAGATAGATTATCGCTGCAGGCGCTCGAGCTGAAGTCAGCAGCCACGGCCAATCTGATGAGATGATGATAAGGTGTCTCGGGGGCTCTGGCGCGCTGCAGCAGCACTACAGCGCAGCGACATGCTGCAAGGTCGCCTCGCTTCTGATTGTGGCAGGCTGCTCGTAACTGACAGCGGCAACTTGAGCATCCGTTCCTAAAATTGACGCTGCAACCGTCACGGGTAGTTGGAATCACATTCGACGTCAAACAGTGAAACAGCACGAAGAATGTTAGCGTCGGGAGTTGGTGGGCGCGATTGGACACCAATTTTGAGTGTTCCGTGGGCAGTCTTGGCCGACCCTAGCAGCCCCGGCTGCCAAGGCTCGCCCCAGCTCCCAGCTCCCGCCTCCGAAGCTTCCCCCTGGCGCGGATTCTCGATCGGCAATCCCGCTAGGCTCAGAACGTCTTAGAAGCCAGAAGTGGGATTTGCCGTTTAGGCCCCGGCAGCCTTGTGAGATTGACCTCCACAACCCCTTGATGCATCTCAGCCAGTGGCACAACTGGATTCCTCGTGTCACCTCTCCACCCTCGAACGCCCTTGTCTCTGGTCGCCATCTCTTCGTTCGGAGAAGGAATTGGGCGCGATAGACACCCACTAACGGAGCAGCGAGAAGAGCGTGTGAGACTGCGTGACGAGTGGCTCCCTGATAGAGGGAAAAACCAGACGTAACGGTAAAGCGTCGTCCGAGCACTCGGGCAAGCTGCAGCGTGCCGTCTTGGTTGTGCACGAAACATGCACGCAAGGTCTGTGTTGAACAGAAGATTCCGGATTTTCCGTCCGTCAGCGAATCACGTCGTTCGGTTTCAACACCCCCATGCTGCTTGCTGCCGCGCCGGACGACGTTCCCGAGAATCGGGGACCAGAGAAAAGGAATCCCACCCACCGTACCATGTGAGGTCAGAGCAGAGGCTGGCCATGACGGGGGCCCGTTGAAAGACTGGTTGAGTGATGCATTCACACAAACAGTCAAGGGGTGATTTGAGTGACCGGTTTGCTCCTTCCTCGCAGCTGTCGGCGGGTCCTTCTTACCCTCTTCGAGACCTCTGGCAAACACGATCTTCTCTTCTTCTCTTTACTTTACTTGCGTCATTCCCAATTCATTCTTCCCAATCTCACTAGAATTCAAGTTGGCGCTAAGGATCTACGCTGGCTTGTCCAGCCCTGTTAGACGGTCATCGCCCCTCCTGTTCTCGGAATTCAAGCCGGGGTCTGGTCTTGTTTCTTTTCTTTTTCTCGAGCCACGCCGAGCCACGCCGCTGCGGGCTTCTATTGTTGCAGAAAGGTCCCCGGGGGTGTCGGCCGTTCGCGACGGCCTAATATTATCTTGAGGAGCCCTCCCATCCGTCTCTCAAGCTGTCTGGTCGCTGTCCCTCCTCACCTGTCGCCGATGGGGGCGCAACCCTCCGCTATTTGGTTGGCCAACTGCTCGATAACGCACAGCTGGGGCCCAGCAGTGACTTGGGACAACCTCGGAAAACATGGCCAAATCGTCAGAACCGCCCACTGGTCGTGGAAAGATCGTGGCCCTCGAAGGACCCTCGGAGATCGTGGCAGCCCAGTTGCGTCTCCTGCCCGTCTCCTCACAGATCATGATCCTCCCAAGTCTCCAGCAGTACTTGTGCAACTCAGATGTCTCACCACCTTCAACGATAAAACAGCTCATCCACAGAGTCCATCTCGCAGCAGAGAAACGACATGCCGAGGCTGTCGACTTCCTGGACCAGGCTGCTGCCGACAAGAAGCGCGTTGTCTTCCTCAATGGCGGGACCGTTGGCGCTCGAGTGTTGTGTTTATCCGCCATTAGCTACAACCAAACTGGCGGGGATCTTGAAAAGGCAGAACTCATTTTCAACGAGCTGATAAGTAACGGCGTTTCTGGTCTTTTGGATGAGAAGGAACCGACTAGTCGGAATTCTGCCCTTCATGGGGGCGCGAAGCTGGTTGACGGGGTGGAACCTTGGGGGGAACTTGGGGACGCCGAAGCCGAGGATCCCATTTTGCGAGCCATGCGAGCTGCAGATGCCCTCGACAAAGAAACCGAAAGCCTACAGTCCCCAAACAACGAGGTCGACCTCTCCGCCTGTTGGTTTAACAACTCAAAGACCTGGTCAAGGGGGAGTTTGATGTTGCCTTTCATGGACTTTGCAAGCAGCATGGGGAGCCCGAGATTACCAGCCGTTTCCACCGAAGTCCCTTACTCGAGATCTACCCAGAGATCACTTCTCACTTCCGTCGAGGACTTGTTGGCCGAAAGGATGCACACGGCTCCCCCAATTGCGCAATGGCCCTTGAAAACACCGATTCCGACGTCAACTCTTGGCTGGGTTAACGAGACGTCACGGCCAGACTCGGCCAAATCGCAACCCTCAACCCCAGACTCTGTTATTAACAAACAGCACTCTGCTACAGTAGCACCATTATTCGCGGTGCGAGAAGATCGAGCGGATGCCAAAAGGCCCATATCAGTTGAGCTTGGCAGTCTCGGGATCGAATCGCAGATTGAACCTTCCCCACCAAAACCACCGCGACGGAAGCGGCCCCCGATGTTGCCTCTCGTCATCAATACTCAATGTACTAGGTTGAGAGCGGTACGGTCCCTCAGTAGCCTTGGGCCGGAGTGCGCAAACGAGAGCTCGGACACCCGCCTCCAAATCGTCAACAAAAGGCCTGGAGCTACCTCTTTTTTGCACAACTCCCCACCTGGTGAGGAGCCAAAATACAAGGACAGATATGTCGACAAGGCCACGGACACTATGGACTTGGAAGCTGATGATGTAATTGAGCCCGAGTCGGTAGAAGTGCTGCCGCTCCTCGAAAATCTCGTCGTCCAGCTCCTGGGTGATAGGCCGAATCCTCCCCTAGAACGAATCTTTGATGGGTTTAGAAGCAGTGTCCCCGAGACAGACACACCGTCTCCAGTGGCAACCTGTATTTCCGCATCAACACCCTCAACTCCAGTCAACGCGTTCACAGACGGGACTCTGGGCCGGGACCTAACATCCGACAATACAGCGCTTGCCCTAGGGGACCCATCCACAGTTCAGGCTATCATGGACCATGAAATGATGCATGGTGCTCAACACGGGCACTCCCATGCACAACTTACATATGGGCGCCTCCCAACGCCTCCTTATGACTTGTACCTGCCAGCAACTCCCCAGCCTGGGCTGGGCCAGAGGTTCCAGACACTGAGCGTTCGGCGACAGACAGAGACATCTGTTCAGAATATATTGCGCTTAATTCTGAGTTCGTATATACCCTCCGAGGTGTGGACTCAGTATCCTTTACGTTCCTCCGGTTCCAATGCGAGCACCTCTTGGAAACCGGTGCTTTGGAAACCTGAGCCGCATGGTGGGGGGCGATCCTGCAAGGAATTGGACATGATCCTGGCCATTGGCGTCGAGAGAAGCGTGAAGCAAGGTTATACGTCTGCAATTATTGGGCAGGTTGAGAAGCTCGGATTTGTGTCAGGTAGCTCACGCAGCGGGCGCCTGGACTTGAGGTAAACAACATTTTGAGCATCTTCCCACAGCCCACGCAGCTAACGAAATACGATGCAGGTATCTCATTGCCAATGCGATGCAAGCCTTCACTTGCCAACCGCTCACCAAACAGACTCGTGACAGCCCATTCGCCAATAGCTCCACACTCGCAAGCCTTCTGATTCCACATCTAGAATCGTATCTGTCCGCGCATTCCCAAGTCCGTTTCCTCATCCTTGAGTACACGGCCGAGCACCTCTCTACTGTTCTTGCCCTTCGCAAGCTCATTGGCTCTGAATCTGTCAAGGTTGCCGGGATCATTGGCAGCGATATGAGACCCCCTACGGCACACTCCGACTCGGAGAAGTACGCATTTGCAGAGCTGCGCTCAGTCGGTGGTCTTGACGCCTTCAACAACCCAGTTTCACCCAAGACTGCCTCCATTCCATTTAATAAAGCCAACTACATTCTCACCTCGTCGGCAACACGCGCCGAGATCGCCGGCTTCGTCTCGGCTATCCGTGATACCCTGGCTTCCAAGTCCGACGTCTACGGGCGCATCAACACCAACGGGACAGCAAGTATGAAGAGGACGACTACGACTACCAAGAGCACCTTGTCGCACCTCAAGCAGGACAGCACCTTCTTGTCGACCTCAACTCTTGACACACCACCAGCGTCGCCGCGTGGTTATTACATGACAGCCCCCCAGTCCCCTATGCGATCTCCGTCAGGGTCCCTCATTGCCAGTACCACAGAGTCGGAGAACAGGGACAAAGCACTCCGCGGCGGCGTATTTCTCAGCAGCGCCGCCTCGCGAATTCGCTCCCTTGCCCCGAGCAGCATTCGAAGCAGGAGGAGCCACGTCACAACGATGGATGATATTGGAGGCGATGATGATCACGAGTTTGATGCCGATGAGCGACGTCTAATGCCGCTATACCTAAAACGGGAAGCGGAAAAGGGGAACGGCGAGAAGGCGTTGAAGTGGCTCGGCTTGACCTAGCCTATACGTATGTATTGTACGATTTGCTCTTTTTGTATTTCCGGTCAAGGATAAAAAGGGCGTTGTGTGAAGCGCAGAATATTAAGAGAAGGTTACTGGGTTGGATATTTACCTTGTAGATCATGAAGTCACACGAGTGGAACTAGGAAAACTTGGATCGAATTTAGCGAGAACAGTATATAGTAATGGTAATCGAGCCTGACAAAGCCATCGGCCCAGAGATACAGTGCGTGCTGCCAGAGTCATTATTACATTTGCAGGGCAGCACTGCAATTTTAGCCTCGAGCGAAGGGGATGACGGTGGCAAAAACTAAGCGCCTTGTGGGGGACGAAGTCGAGAGGAAGCGACTCCCTATTTAGGGAGTGCATTTGCATCGTAGCCTTTTCTATTTGTACTGTAATACTACAGTGTATATGTGTTGGAGAAACATTCTGACTACCATGTGTTAAAATGAAAAAGTCTGAGTTATTACACAAGACATTCTCCTATTTTATCATCTCCTTGAAGCAACTGAACTCGAACAGCACCACAGACAACGTACCAACCCACCGAACAAATCCATGAGGACTCTAACTGAAACAAACGGTAGATCGTAGAGGTATCTTCAGTTATATCAAAACCAGGTAGGTAGCTAGCTATACAAATACCACCCAGATATATATATAGTCATCATCCATAGCCATCGTATACAAGACAGACTTACAACACAACACACACAACACATGCTATCCCAAATCAGTAATCGATCAGCCTCAACTTCTTCCCTACATCCCTCCTCTTCGCAGACACAGCTGCCCTCTCAGACGGCTTCGTCTCGTCATTATCCAAGCTCTCGCCCCGAGCTTTGAGAGCCTGCAGTAGCATGCCAGCATCGAAAAATCCATCTGTTGCGAGTTAGCATCTGTTTTCAGTGGGCAGAAAGTGGGACTGTCTGCGGGCACTTACATCCACCCAGTTCATCATCCTCACTCATCGTCATGCTGCCCTCGGTTGGTGACACGCTGCCATTCAGGCTCTTGTGGGACTTGATGAGCTCATTCCCGGTGATTAGACGCCCCCTGAGCTTGAGTCTGTTTGCCACCTTTGGTCGGTTCGAATCAATCTCGCGGGCGCGAGTTTGCTTGGCTGGGGCGTTGGTGCGGCCCGCGATTCGCAAGATGCGGCGGATTTCCAAGAGGTAGCTCTCAAGTGTGTCCACAAACCGCTTTGTTTGACGATGCCTCGAGGATACGCAGATTGATATGCCGTCGTCCTTGATGATGTAGCCGATACCGAATCCGTCTCCCGAAACGGGGCCGAAGCCAAAGTGTCTCAAGCACGGATTACCGCAGTTAGATGTCGAGAGTATCGTCGTGTTGAGCTTATCCCACCCAGAGTCTGCAAAGATGAGGGGGAGCTGGTGTTGGTTGTCTCGACTGCCGCGCGAGGTGGTACTGTCGCCTCGCTCCCTTGTGACGCGGACTTCTCCGTCCGCCCCAAAAGAATAATCATTGCTAAGGCTACCGACGGGCGAACCTCGCTCAGAATTGGCGGTCACAGGGCTGGAATACCCATTGGTGCTCATCCCGCTGCTGACGGTGCGGTCCTCGTCCAACATCCGCTGCCAAAGGGAGAACAAGGCATATAGATGCCTGTCACACCCCTGGGCCTTTGCGCAGTCTCTTGTTGTTGTCACATGCCGTTGGCATGCCTTCCGAAGGGCCTCAATCTTTTGATCTGCCGGGTTGTCCGCCCAGAACGCCTGCACAAAGTTCACCGACTCCTCGGATACGGACCGGATCGCTTCGGTTCGCCCGTGCAGGTACATTTTGGTCATCGCCGGTTCGTATGTGCACTCAACACGCCCGTACAGTCCGTAGTACGCCGCTTGGAACGCCATCTGTACGAAGGCATCGGGGGAGAATCCCATCGATGTGATGAAGTTCTTGCCGTATGGAGCAAAATCGAGGCATTGAAACTCGTTCTGCTCGATTAGGTCCGCTAACCTGGTCTCGGCAAACCTCACTGCAATACTGAGCTCTGGGATCATATCCCACTCAAGCTTATAAGGCGTGGTGTTGACGTCGCCAAAGCTCTCAGGGTCGCGCTTGGATGGATCCGGGCTGGTTGAAGCCCATAGCGTCGGCGCGCCTCCATTGATCGTGCGCGCAAATCGCAAGATGGTGTCCGTGTAAACATCGCTGGCAAACCGCAAGACTGTGTGACCATCTACGCCGGTGTGTTCGAAATTGATGCCGGCGCTGCCGTTCTTGCAAACAATGATCTGAAGTTTGTCGTACCAACGGTTCGTGCACGTGCCAATCTGAACCCCCTTTTCAATCTCGCTCGTTCCGCAGAGCATGTTCTGGCTGAGGGCCGCCGCGGTCGTGGGCTCAGTGTAATCCAAGCAGATCACAAATAGAGCCGTGTCGACAATCCCGAGGCAGTCGGCGTTATTGGAACCCTCTTCCCTCGTCAAGAGGTCTCTCAGTCCCGACCAAACCTTGCGGTTCTCTGTGCTGAGAACGCCGAGCGCGCCCTTGGCAGCATCCTGGATTGGAGTTTGCGTAGCATCGTCAACAATTGTCTGTAGATTGATGGCGATATCCTTTTCTGTCATGATCAAGTCGGAGTTGTCGTCCAAGACGTCGAACCAGTAAAACTGACCATGGCACATGACGATCACGTGCTTGGATTCCGGGTCCTGTTCGATCTGACACCCTGAATCTGTTGGAACTCTGGCGGTACCAAACAGACGCGAGTATTGGTACATGTCCAGCGGGACACCCTTGACCATATCAGGCGGCAGCTCCTCTTTACGGACTGCACGCACAAACTCCAAAGACGACACAACCAGCGAGGCAGCTCGCGTCACTTGGTTATTGCGGGCAGGCGTCGGATCATCTTCCAGTAAGAAGAAGGGATTCAGATTCAAGACCACAGGATTGTCGAAGTTGAGGTACGAGTCGTACCCTACACAAGTTAGTCACAACACAGCGGCACGCATTAAGGATTGTTACACGTACAAAATTGCTCGATATAGCTTGTTCTACCTTCGGCATATTTTTTCAACTTTTCGTTCAACTCGGGCCCCTCACCAGTTAGAAATTCTTGCACAGCGATTTTTGTGTCTGCGTGTTCTCTGTTTGACTGAAGTGGTTTGAGGGCGGACAAATACCTCCGACACGACTGCTCCAGGTCTGGGATGGGGAGCTTTGGAAGTTTGTCCTGCTGTGCGAAGGTGACGCCCCCGTTACTCTTGTCCTCGTGAGTTGACATGGTGTATTGGCGAGCCCTGAGCCCTGGGCTGCTGGTAGGCTTATGGACCAATGGGTACTCCACTACAGAGCGTGGAGACTTGGGTGAGGGCGGCTTAGGTTTGGTTGCGAGGGTCTCGTCGAGAGACCTTGGTAGGGTGAAAATTCGGACTTGAGTAGGCATCTTCGTTAGCTCGGCTAGGTGGCCCGTATCAACCGTGGAGAGGCGAGACGCGGGTGCTGATGTTCAGGCCGCGCAGAGCTGTGCGGTAGAAGTAATGGCAGTCGTGTAGACAGTAGGGTGGCATCCCACTTGAAATGGCTCGGGTAGCCAGTTGACTTAGAAGAATGAAAAGAAGGATGCTGTGAGACAAGAAAGGAAGGCAAGGCAGGTACCGGTCCTAGGCCGGGAAGGTCGGGGATATACAAGTAAAGCGCGAGGCGCAACGGGATGGACAAGCGCAGTAGATAGTAGCGAGCCATGGCCCCACGATGGCCGCAGGGGGCAGGGTGCGAGGGCAGATGAGCGCCCGCTGTTACCTCCCATGCGCTGCCATGTGGGACTGCCCACGACATCCGGGCTATGGGGAGAGACAGGACAGTGACATGTGGCTGGTTTAGGCTCAGAGGAACACAACGTGACAGACTGGAATGATTGGGCATGGGGCGGCGAGTGGGTTTGCGAAACTCCTCCGCAGGACCGAATTCTCAATATGGGTACATTTAAGGCCGTTTGATAATCTGCCGAGACGCCAGCAGATCGGGGATAAAAGAAAGAAACGAGACACGCGCGACGTACCCAAAAACCCCAAGGTCAACTGCACGAGACAGTGCTGCCGCTCGTCGGGACGTCTTGGCCGGGCCTAGACCTGGCGGGCGGGTTGTGTGCTGGTGAGTTCCAATGTTTGCCTCGTCTGTATATTTCTGATGGTAGGAAGCGAGGGCGTGAGTTTGACCGGCGTCGAGTGTAAAAAGGGGGGAGCTCCAATTGCCGCGCCCGTCGCTCGACTTGGCCCGCCCTCGCACGCTTTATGCCACCAGGGCCAGGTTCTTCTGCCCTGTGACACCGGTGCTGCCCGGTGCCCTCGGTAGCGATCACCTGGCTGCCGCCGTTCGCCGTCTCGCTGGCCTGACCAAGCGCCAGATCACCGCCAGCCACCTATCACCGAGGCTCAGGCTGATGGCACACTGCGCTGAAGCCTGCGTCACTGACCGGGGAAGAGGATGGGGTCGAGACGAGTGCTGGTCACTAGGAATGACGTTGCGGCGCCCCAACCCGTCTTGGCTGGCCCCACGATGCCAGGCAGCGGGGTACTCGAGGCTTGGGGAAGAAAACGGCGCGGGCTGGCTGCATACAGACGCTGGCTGTTAGCAGTCGCACGTCTTCCTCCGCTCGCAAGGATCGCGCAGGCGTAGAAACAAATCGCGCGCGGTGGTCAACCGGGCGTCCTTGTCGAGACCTTTGTGCTCGCTCGTACTCAGGTGGTGTTCGGACAAGAGGAAGCGCTGGGAAGGCTGTGGTTGGATGGCTTCTTGGAGACACGCGATCCCCGCAGCGACCAGGGACAGGATCAAGCAGGACTGCCGAAAGGATCCACCGTAAACCGGAGCTTTGCGGGGAGGGAATCCCCGGATTCTGCGCCAAGATGACCAGCTCCCGCAGGCTGGACTACCAGTCGGACGAACCTGGATCAAGCGATTTCAAATAAGACAAGAGGATAATAGTTGAAGTGTGACTTTTTGCCCAGATCCCCAAACCCTTGAAGGAGAGGCTTCCGAGACAAAGGTGGGGTGCAGATGGCATCTGCACGCTTTAGGCGCGCCTGATCTGGCCACTTGCGTCAAGCGGTTACTGCCGCTTGGAGAGGGGGATTGGGGATGACGAAAGCATGTGAAGGCCCCCATCGTGGCTGCCGGCCGAACGGATCTGACACCTGCCCATGCAACATGCAGATAAATCTCCTCGACGTGAGGCCGTTCATCAAAGCTCATTGTGAGTTTCTAACATGCGCTTTCGAGTCTCGTCATATTTGGGTTCAAGCATCAAGCCTCAATGCTTGATTATCTGCAACTATCTTTGAGCTAAAGCTTGTGTGCACAATTGTTACGTACAAACTGTAAATGAGCTTCAAGAGGCGCCTCGCCATTTCTCATGCCACCCACCTCCTTCACTTTGCGCACTTGGTTCATATCCATACAATGCTTAAGTGGGCACTTCGACTACGCATCGCTTCTTGATACCGAACCTTTGACATTGCAGTCTCTCCAAGGTCAAGGCATAATCCTCCTGTTGACCAGGGGTTAGTGGTGTTATCCTTACAGGTTGATTCCCTTCCTGTCCGTCATTTCCCGTCGCTCCCATTGGCCAGCCAGCAAGCTCATGGCTGTCAGGGCCACGGATCGACCAACCAGGCGGGGCCGCGGTTGTATCGTCCGCTGATCCGAGCCGGCCGCCAGCCGGACCGTTCATGTCACCCCATTCTTCTCGGAAAACTCGATAGTCACGATCCAGAGAGCTGGGGAGGCTGTGGCTCGTCCGTCCAGATATTTTGGACGGATGACAGCGTTGTCGAATAGAGAGTTTTCGCCAATCGCATAGGGCGCTTGTCTCCTTCAAAGTGGCTAGCCCTGTAACATCGGCCCACCTCGATGCGTGCTCGCCTCTCCGCCGAGAAAATGGCATGCCCGGGGAGTCTGGGTAGCATTTCAACCACTACTGCGCTTTCACTATCGATAGCTATGAAATGTGCTCATAAAAATGCCACTCCACGGAACTAATTTCAAACCCCAGGCCTCGCGGATATGCCCGAAACAGCGGCGGCCGTGATCTCGTTACTGCTTCAGAAAGCCCGGGATGAACGTTGGAGCAGTTAGCGGCATTCCTTTCCAGGACTGCCTGGAGCCACGAGCAATGGCCTCGTCGACCGACACCCTCCTCAAGCCGGCACTCGTGGCCGTCTTCGGCATAAACCGACAGCACCATTTCCGAGTCTAGTAAGGGCTGGCATATATCCCTTCGGTTCAGCACCATTCTATGTGTGATGATACTTTCCCCATTGTCGAAGAAAGGTATCCCACCCCCAACTACTGGATCACACGGCTCTCAGGCCTTTCCGGAGCTGTCGTATTTTCATTTGACATTTTGCGGCGTCATAAGGCGGTATTATAACTCAGCGACTTTCCCAGGACGAAGAGATGCCCATGCTGAAGTCGTGGCCATCGGCAACAACAAGCTTAAGGGCGTGTCGGTGCTCTTTCAGGGATTGAGAGTCAACTCAAGCTCACTCTAACAAATATTTCTAGTCTCACGACGTGAATTCACCCATAAAGGCCATCACCGTTGTCTAGCTAGTATTCTTCAACAACTCACTCCCAGTAACGGCTGTAGACAGAATTCCGTTTTACATGGCCGCCTCTCGATCAATAAGGGCCATAATCAAGTTAATCCAGGTACCAGGCCACGCAGCAGCGGATACCGTACTGACCCTGCGACGTTTGGATCAGTCTTGAAATGGGGAGACGACCCAAGAACCGACTTTTCTGGGTGCAATATATAGGTACATGCACGCTGCATCTTCGCTAGCTTGAAGTTGCGGACTGGCCAGTAACCAATCAGTGACTATGCCTTTTGCAAACTGCGAGCACCAAACTTATCCTACCAACCTCAACTCAAGAAACTCTCAAGCATGTGATGCAGCACCTCAATGCCAACTATGAACCCTGGCCACACAACGACTACGACGCGAAAACATCGGGGGCCGCCTGGCTTCATAAAATGCCACTTCCACTGACCTCCAACTGCCGATAGAGAGTGGCGATATATGTACTTTGCCAAATGGGATGTTTGCTGCATTCGGTCGTCGGTAAGAGACGGAGGATCGAAAAGCGAACAATCAGATGAATGAGCCCCTCACCCCCTGTCTATCAGTTGACACCGTCCGGCGGGGGAAGAAGGCCAAGCAAAGTGACCCCAAAGAAACCGTCCCACACTTTGCACTTTGTCCCGCTCCATCAGAGCTTCCAAGCTTCTAAGTTTCCAACCACCACCGCCCCTCCCCCGCCTTGCATATCGAGGTAGGTGCGAGCCCCCATCTGACCTGCATCCCCGTTTGACGACCACAACAACGACAACAGCAACCGCCTCCCTCCTCAAACAACAAACCACCAAAACCATTCCATAACCTCCCCTCCGGCGTATCTCCTAATCCCTAACAATCCCAAACGATGTTCGAATCCTGGTACGCGCGGCACGACGAAAAGACCAAATTCTGGCTCGAATTCCAAGTCATCTCCGACGGTCTCTCCCCCACCTCCCCCACTCTCGCCCCCGCCGCCGGCACTGCACCCCTCAACACATTCACCTGCTTCACGCTCCTCCCGGCCGAGCTCCGCCTCAAGATCTGGGAAGAGCTCCTCCAGCCGCGCATCGTCCTCGCCGCCTGCCTCGACAGCCGCTTCATCGCGCGCAAGCGCACCCAGCTCGCCACGCGCCCCGCCCTGCCTCCCACACCAGTGCTGCTGCTTGTGTGCCGCGAGACGCGGACGCTCGCGCTCCGTCACTACGAGCTCGCGTTCGCATGGAAGCTTCCCCCGCGACTGGCGTCACCCGAGGCAGGGGCAGTCCCGACCCGTGGCGACGCCCGCGTGTGGTTTAACTTCCGACTGGATGCGCTGCTGCTGCTCGGGGAGCTGGAGCCGTTCGACCAGTACGGGTTCAACTCGCCGATGGTGTACTTCCTTCGGCGGGACGACTGTCGGCGGGTGCGGCATGTGGCGTGCGCGTATGAGGAGCTGCACCTGGGAGTGTACGAGTCGGAGCACATCTTTGGGAGTCTCTTCCACGTGGTTGATCGGTTCCCGGGGGCGGAGCGGTTGCTGGTCACGAGTACGCCGCGCGATGCGGAGGTGCGACATCTGGTGCTTCCGGCGGCGGATAATGTTATCCAGAAGCTGTGGCTTGCGTGGGTCAATGGGACGTCGGTGGTTACGTCATCGTTGGCGAGCAAGCAGATTCTCATGATACGGGAGGATGACTTGGCATCGTTCATTGCCCATCACAGCTAGCGACATGCCAGAAAGGGGTGGGAGTGTGAGCAGAAGTGTGATTGTATGTGCAAGTGTGCGTGTGTGGAACTTGAAAAGGAGGTTTGGAGTCAACCGTCCAGACTGTCAAGATCGCCTGGTCATTACGGAATACCATTTACAAGGCATCAATCGGTTTGATGTCTCCCTCGTGCCTGTCAGCTCCCAGCTGCAAGGCAAGTTGTGTGAGTGTTCATCCCTGCTCGTTTGTCACAGACCTCCTCTTCTCCTGAACAAAAAGGGTAGAAACATTAATGCCATAACTTTCTCTGCAGATTTACGCAAGGAAATACTCAGCACAAAAAAATTGAAACAACCCGACGGAGATATCGGACTAGCATCCGCGAAGGCCATCGCCTAAATGTTTTGCCCCTCTCCTTCTGCATTGCGCGCTCCTCGCTCGCTTCATCAGACTTTGTTGTACAGTATTTTGCCTGCAAGCCCTCTCCAGTGTGATCACCACGCGGCAAGCATTGTGTGCAATGCCAATTGCCGAGGTGGCGCCATTCCGCGGGCCGGGCCGTCGTCGATCAAGAGGATCGATCCACTCCGGCAGGGATGACAGGGATTTCTTGGTTTTTTTTTTCCCCTTCCGGTTCTGTTGTGCTCCCCAAAACACGCCCCTCTTCTTGCTCTTATCTTCACATCGTCGGGCGCTTATCAGGAGGGATGCCCTCACCTCCTAATAGTCTGGCGCCGGGGGATTAGGAGTGGGAGGGGTGGGTCGTGGTTTCGGGTTTGGCTTTGCGTCTCCAGCGAGCATGCGGCTCGACATGGTTGGTGTCGTCATCCTAAGGGTAGGTAAGCTACTGGTCAACGGGCCTTAGCCTTGTACCCCTGCCGTACGACCTACTTACTTTGGGAGCGGAGGCTGACTGAGACTGGGTGTCTGAAGGCGGCAAAGGCGCCGAGGATCTGGGTTCCTAGGTCGGCCGAGGTCTGGGTCTGGGTGCGAGATCTGGTGATAGGATGGCGTCCGTCAACAACCTGGTCAAGAACGTGAACAGTACTGGCTAGCTCAAGGGAGAGCAGAAACCTGGGCCGGAACCACCTGGCCAGCGGCCGCTCTTTAAAAGACAAACGCTCGCATGCCCCCACTCGTTGGCCGGCCTGCCGAGGGGCCTGAGCAAACATGGCCGCCTGGGAGGATACGAGGGATAACTCGTTTTCCCAGCTGACAGGTTTGTCCGTTGAGCACCACTGCCCTGCCCCTATGGGAGAGCTTGCCGAGCGGGCTGCACGTGGCATGTACTCCCCTTCTGGCCGTTTGATCGCCGGTGTTGTGGGTGGGCAGGCATCCGAAGGATGTGCATCGTCTGAGAGGCTAGTTACCCGTTCTGGGCACATTGTGAATGGGGGGATATATGAGGCCGCAACGCACGGGTAAACCACATTCATGATGATTGCGGAACCTCCGTTGGGCACTCACTCATCCTTGGACGTTGACAGACGCCTTGATCAGCTTGACAGGGGTAGGCACCCTGCGTTCTTGCTCAGGTGACAGACTGCGGGAGGGCAGCGGAGGTTGAGGAGGGGAGGGGGCTATATTACCTATTAAAGGCAGGATTAAGCCCACCTGTAAGGCCACACCTGGCGCTTTGTCCCTATGTCACCGAGAATGCACGGTGCTGCATCCACAGCGAGGTGCATCCGCCGGCGCTGCGCCTGCGTTTTCCGCCCTGCTACGCTGCTGCCGTCGGGTCTGCGCCAAGCTCTGAAAGGACAGCAGCGTGGCAGCCTGCGATTTCCTGTGCATCGTCATCGCTCCGACGTTGGAGGTGCTACTCGGCCCCGGGGAAAAGAGGGCTGGGCGAGGAGTTTGGTACGGGTGAACTCCTGGTCAGGCATGGTCCCGACATGCTCCCGGGCCGCCCGTGTCCACTAGTTTGCCTGGTTCTGGTTGTCGTTTTCTCGAGAGCCGGTATACCCCCACCCAGCAAGGTCCTTGGCCTCCATCGCGTACCGCGCGTTGACTTGTGTCAGTCCGGCCGGCCTGACCACTTGGGCGGACGGGGCATGGGTTCCGGGAAGGCAACGCACCGCGCCGCTGTGATATGTAGGAAAAGGAGGGATGGCAGGTAGGGATGCGGGAGCCACTCAACCCACGCCGGCGGCCACCACGACCTTGTGCTGAAACCACCAACCACCGGAGTAGAGCCACAAACCTAGCCTCGTCCGCCCGTCAGACGTCGACCGGTCGCCATGTTTCTCCCTCACTTGCGTCTCTCCACGCATGAGCGTGTCTGCGGTGTCTGACACGCGGCCAACCAGAGGATAGGCTCGCCCTGTGCTCATATTCCTCCCCTCACTCTCCTCGCTCACCGAGCCATCCTCTGCTCACAGTCACTCGGCCGCGGACGCAGAGGTAGGATCCGCCCTTGTCTCCGTCACTCCATGACTCGGGACCCTGAAGTGGACCTCCAGCTCCTCCTGTATAGCCTGCGTCAAGGAATGAAGCCCTTCGGTACCGCTCGAGGCGTGCCTCCAAACGCGATGGTACCGGGTGGGCATTGTTTCATAGTCTGTCCGTGGGAGCCACGTGCGGACGCGGGAGCATGGCAGCGCGCGGCATTGGCAGCAGAAGAAAAAGGGTGGATAGATAGAAGAGCGACGAAGAAAAAGGGGACTAGGGCGTCGATCCCCTCCCTGCAGTGATGATGGGTAGTGAGTGAGCTGCGACTAGCGGCAGCTCGGGACGTCAATTGTCGATTTCATGACCACCTTCCAAAAACTGGTCGACGTCGCGATCACAGCGAGCGTCTTTGGTGTCTTTTGATCCGGCTCTCTCTGCCGATTGACTCACTTCCGGGGGACGGGACAGAATCGCAGGCCTGCCGTCTCTTCTTGGAAACGAGGAGGATTGGTTCCGGTCCCTTGCTTGAACGGGGGCGACTGGTCAGAATTTCTTTCGTCTCTGATTTTCGCGTGAACTTTTTTTTCTTTCCTCGAGGCCGGCCCAGTATCTGACGAGAGGTCAAAGCTCAAGCATCGGGCGCTCTTGCGTCCAAAGTTCCAGTGGGCTGCAGCGGGCGCGCGCCCGCCGATTAGCTCGATTGGCAGCGGCGATTGGCGCCAGCGACCAGGGTTACAGGGCAGGCCGGGCTGGAAAACAACAGGAATGGGCCAAAGCGCGTTTCTAGAAGGCTTCCTGCTGCGGCTTCGTCTCAAGATCCCGATCCGTAACCACGCACCGGGCCCCGGCCCAACCTCCCACAGCTTGATTGCAACGCTACGACGCTGCGACGATGCGACGTTGCGCCCGGGCACAAACAGACGTAGACGACATTCGCGCGCTCTCCCATCTCGGTCTGAGACATTGTCGAGAATGGCGGAATGCTGGCGCGGACGTGGATATGCATGACAAGACCATGACAAGGCCAGCCCTTGCAGCGTCGCCGCACACCCGTCCCACACAACCCGCCATCGTCCATCCATCTCATCATCCAGCGCGCCGTGTGGATGCTGCTTTCTGTCGCATCCGCCTGTCGTCGGATGTGTTGCGTTTCGGTACTCGCATGTACCTATGGCGTGCAGCCGCGGTTTTGCGGCAACAACCAGCGCTATCCAGCACGCCCGACGTTGCGCTGTCGTCTGCAACGATCCAGGTACAAGTACCTCGTCATGACCCGCTCTCTTCTGCCGAGCGTCCGATCCCCGGGAAGCCGAAGGCGCGGCGCCCCTTTGATTACGGGATGATGGGAGTGAGCAAGAAAACCTGGGGCCTCCATCAGACAAAACCCCTCAACCCCGCTGTCCACTTCTCGCTGCGGACCAACGGGTGGGCTCTACCACCGTAGGCGAGCAGCCAGCAAACTTCCATACATTCCAGTAACGCTGGATACCACCGGATTTGTGCTGCCGTGGGGTGGAGTGGACACAAACTGCCGGGGGAACGTCGAAGCGAACAGAAAAGCAAGATACTCGCGGAACAGTGGACAAGAGAGGCCCAATGCGTTCTGGTGCTCCACTGTCACAAGTGATCAAGTGATCCGTACTAGTTGGCCGCGGGTGCTAGCCGAGGAGCTCCATTATGGTGAGGAAGTGCTTAAAACTGACATTCTACGCTCAATCCGCATCAGAGGTACTCGAGAAAGTCTGAACCATACTGGGTCGGTCACCTGAATCGCAAGGCTGCTAACTCTTCTACCAAGAGATCATACTCCCACATAATTAGAACAATGGCACCAATCAAGCCTCACTGGGCTCAGCCGTCCCATCCGAACATCCAAGATGTCATAATCAATGAGGCCGAGTTCACCACCAAAAGCCTCTCCAAGGTGTCCCTCCCGCCATGGGCTGTGTTTGCCAAGTTGCAGTTCCCTCCGTGTACCCTAGCGGCAGAGCCAACGTACGCAACTGTCCAGTTTGGCCGTGACAAGCACCTGGACTTGAACAGCGACTTGCTCTACATTAACCACTCGTGCGAGCCGTCTCTCGTGGGTTGCTTGGCCCCGCTTGACAGAACAATGGGCATCCGTTAACAAATATGCCGGCTTGCAGTACTTCGATATGACGGCCATGACCGTCACCGCCGGGCCCAACGGTGTCCAGGTCGGCGAGGAACTGACAGTCTGTTATAACATATACTCATATAGTACTGGCCCGAACTGACGGTCTCCGCAGTTCTTCTACCCGTCCACTGAGTGGTACATGGCTCAGCCGTTTGATTGCCTCTGCGGCAAGGAAACTTGCCGCGGCCGCATCAGCGGAGCTCGTGATATGACGAGCAAGCAACTCGGCAACGCGCATCTCAATGTGCATATCCGCCAGCTTCTCGCCGAGAAGTATGCTGCTGGGACAGACGTTACTGTCCCTGACAGCAACGGCGTGGCACAGAAGAATGGCTACTTGGCCCTCAACGGCGAAAAGGCATCTGGAAATGATGCCGTTGCTGGCTGGGAGGACAAAGATGATGCTGTCTACCTCAACCAGGAAGTAGTCGAGCAAATTGTCCGCGAGCTGCAAGAGGCTACTCAGCGGGCCGAAAAGGCCTCCGCCGCTGCGTGCCGTGTGTTGAAGGCCCTGCAGCGCCACGGCGCAGCTGAGCTCAACACCGGCAAGCAGACCAACGGACCATCGCCTGCTAACGGCTGCGGCGCTGACTTCGCTCATCTTGGAGTCGCCGACGCCCTCAACGGCCTGGTTGCTGGCGGACTGCGACGCGGCCCGACATCACGCGAATTGAGCGGCGAGATGGGTGGAGATACGTCAGTCTTTTGATACATTACCGTTAGTGTAGAGATACACCAACGGTAGAAGAGTGGGGGGTGCCTGTATTCCCCCGTTCCAAGCAAGCTAGTTCCTTATCTTAACGCTGGTACTTTGTACTCATGCCTTGGCCAAGACTCCAAAGGGCAAAGCCCTTGAGCCCATATGTGTATAGTCGGTGCCTATGTTGTCCGTCCAATTCGGCCACCTCGCCCTTTATTTAAAAAGGAGTCCCCTTATGAAAACAATACCCCATACCATCCGGGTCACCTCTCCTTCCGCGAAAATGCCGGACAGGGACTCTCATTGTTCCCTTTCATCCCGCCCAGGAGCCAATCCGTGAGGCCCACAACCTTAGCTCCTAACCCCTTCTCCCACTGCCCACCCTCCTGGACATGCTCGATCGTATGGCTGAGAATCCGCCCCTCTTCGTCAAAATCGAAGAAAAATAACCCCGTAAACTCTTTCCCCTTGTCGACCGGCAGCGCATCTCCAACCGGCGCGCGGTATTCCCCCCCTGCTTCCCCTGAGCTACTAACTCCCTCCTTTGCCGAACCCCCGTTCCCATTCAGAAATGCCCACAGCCCCCCTTTCTTCCCCTTGCTGCCAACTGTACGCCACCGCACTACGAGCTGCTCGCCGCACGCGCCGGCGGGGCGTTTCCGTAATGGCTGCGCTACCATGCGCTCGGAGAGGATCTCGAGACGGACGTTACCGAAGATGGGGACACGGTTCCATGCTATCGGGGAGGACCATAGCGCGGCGATGTAGGCTACGCGACCGCTTACGGCGGGGAGGTGCGGGTGGGTTGAGGGGAAGAGATGGAGTGTTATGTTCGGGGAGAGGACTTCTTGCGGAAGGGGTGACTGGAGGAGGGTGGGGAGGCGTTCTTGGAGGATGCGGAGGGCTGGAGAAGGGTGTTAGTTAGTGTGGTTATGGGAAGTAAGGGAGGGACGGAGAAGGGGTGGGTTGGGGGAAAGGCGTACTTTTTCCGAGCTTCACTTTGCGATCGTCGGGTGGCTTGTCAGGAGATGTGCCCAGTGGTTTGGAGATGTCTCTGGATTGGCGTGGGAAGCTGGTGTTGAACCATACTGTAGAGACATTGGGCTGGCTAGAGGGGTTTCGGAGGAGGTGTGTCGTCGGGGAGGCGTGCGGCTGTGTCGAGAGGAGCGATGGTGTTGTTGTCGATGGTATCCTCGTGGCTTCTGGGAACGGTCGCGAGATCCATGATGGCGGCGGCTGTCTTGCGGCAATGGCGGGTATCGCCTGGGGGGCCCACAGGATCTTTGTTTGCTTGGACATGTCTCGGGCGCAGCTTTATGGTAGTTTTGCCGGTTGCGGCGGCTGCCTGGTTGGCAGATATCACGTTCTTCAGCTTTTTTTTTTTTCTTTTCGCCAGTGAGGTTTGGTGCTGAAAATGATGTCAGTGACAAAGCACCCAGTGTCTCAATGGAGGGGCCGTTAGCCGAGCGGCACTCAGGGGAGGGACAAGGGGTGCTGGCCAAATGGGACCTCATCCGCTTTTCACTTCATTTGTACAGCCTGTAAGGTATGAGTTTACAGATGGCGCGAGATTGATATCTGCAACCTTCCACGTACAGTGGTGCATCTGGAAATAAATTCTGGGTCTGTGTGGGTTTGCACACAGTTACCTCTCAGAAGCGTGGAGAAGAGGTGAGCAAAGCGGCAGCCACCAAGGTACATGGATCGCAAGTTGCTAATCGGCATATCAGAGCACACAAGACTCTTATTGGGAGAGCCCGCTTCGCTCTCGGGTCTATTGTCATGGGGCAGGTACCCCCACGATCGCTGGCAAGATTGAAGGACGGGATCCGTCGGGCGAGCGTGACGAGAGCTTCGCAGTCATGTGGCTTGTGATGCCAGGCGTCTCAGCAACGTGCAGGTGGCAGGGGCTGGATAAGCGGCCTGCTCAAGTGGTCGCCTGCTCTTTGTGACTGACAACAATGCCTCGTCCATAATCGCTGCAATTCGCCATCGATGTGCGTGGAAGGCGACTGGGGGAAGGAAACGCCATCGGGTGCGAGATATGCGAGATAGAACCTACGTAGCTGGGAGGGAAAAGGAGTTTCGAAACATTCGAACTGTTCGCTGAAACAGCATTGGAAAAGCCAAGAGCTGAGCGAAACTCAGCTGCCTCAGTAGCGTCACGTGAACCGACTGATAGGCAATACCCAGATCCCGCAGTGAAGCAAGCCCCTGCTTTTGTACCTCCAATCAGACAGACCCACTCGCTGTTCTTACGCCCTGACGCAGCCTGTCTTCCAACTCCAAAGCGTCGACCTGCTGCCTTCCACATCATCACAGCACCCGCTTTTAAACCTGCTCCCGCCATCGCTCGCAGAACAACCACGTCCTCCATTTCTTCACCTGTATCCACAGTACTGCCGATACGCCTTCAATATCGCCACAATGAATCCCGAGTAGTGAGTGTTGGCCCGCTGTCCTGCGAACCCGCTGCCAGCCGCCTTTTGTCGCTTTCGCTGACCGATCGTCCTCCAGGGTTCCCTCCCCGGCCTTTGCTACCAGCTCCCCCCGATATTCGAGCTGCTATCCTCCCCCGAACTCCCCACTGACGATGTCGTAGATACGACTACCTCTTCAAGCTCCTCCTCATCGGTGATTCCGGTGTCGGAAAGTCTTGCCTCCTCTTGCGATTCGCCGACGATACCTACACCGAGTCCTATATCTCCACCATCGGCGTCGACTTCGTACGTTCCCCCGATCGGAAACAAATTGTCTCAACCTCTCGACGCAGGTGCTAACGCAGGACAGAAAATCCGGACGATCGAGCTCGATGGCAAGACAGTGAAGCTTCAAATTGTGAGCCGCTCCGATATCCCCCGAGGGTCGATGGACAACCGAGTGCAGCCTGCTAACCCGAATACGTGGTACAGTGGGATACCGCCGGTCAAGAACGCTTCCGCACAATCACCTCATCTTATTACCGCGGTGCCCATGGCATCTGCGTCGTCTACGATGTCACGGATATGGACAGCTTCAACAACGTCAAGCAATGGCTGCAGGAGATCGACCGTTATGCCACTGAGGGTGTCAACAAGCTGCTTGTAGGAAACAAGAGCGATATGTCCGACAAGAAGGTCGTTGAGTACACAGTGGCAAAGGTAAGAAACCCCACTAATCTAAGCCCGTTGTCACATGTCCGGCCACGGCGGCGTTTCATTCTAGGCTGCCGGGGTCAAGGTCAACTCTGCTGGGATAATGCTGACTCACCTGGCCGTACAGGAATTTGCCGACAGCCTCGGAATCCCCTTCCTTGAGACATCAGCCAAGAACGCAAGCAACGTTGAGCAGGCCTTCCTGACGATGGCGCGTCAAATCAAGGAGCGTATGGGCAGCAGCATCGCCACGAACAATACGAAAGCGAATGTCAACGTCTCTCCCGGCCAGGGTGTCTCCAGCAACCAGTCCGGTGGATGCTGCTAAGCGTTGGACGACATCTGATATGCTCTTGGTGTTAGGGGTTCTGCATCGGACGGTTCTGACATGGCGTGTTGGATGCTGGGGTCGTGTACTGGGCTCTTCTGGGTTGCCGCGGAAAGGACTTGATATTGGCCCGAGCTGCTGTTTGTCGCTTTCAGGGAGGCCGTTGGACCGAATCCCGACAAGCAGGTCTCCGTTCCACCCAGGGCAATGGTTCATGACGGGGTGTGGGTATTAGACTGGCCGATCCTTGGGAGTGGCAAACATATGGAGCTCGGCCTTGCTGACACTGAACACGGTTGGCCACGTACTTGGCGCGCATGAGGGGACAGGCAGGGGCGGTTGGGTTTATCACTTCAGCTTTGTGTGTGTGTATTTCGATCTTGGGCATAACTGAGGACGCGGCGGGACCACACAGCTGCTTTCTGTCTCCTGTTTTACTGATTTTATTGTCTTTGGAGCTTTTTGTGCTTGTTTGTTCTTAGCAAGAGGCAATTCCGTTGTTTCTGTCTCTTGGAGAGGCTTTTCCTGATCATGGAAACTAATTATGGGAGAATCATTTCCTCTGATTGCTTTTGGCTGGACATATGACGTGGTATGGATACCTGGTACCGATGGGAGCCTACTTGGAGATGAGCAGCACAGCATGGATGATGACATGGCAACCTGGTTTCTGCGAGCCTAGATTTAGAATAGGAATGACGAAGTACGCTCCAATGCATCTCCAATGAGATAAATCCAAGTGACGAATAGATGCTGCAGCCAGAGGTAGTTCTGCATATGCTCACCTCGAGTCCTGCTGCTTCAACGGAAATCATGACAAGTAAATACAGTACTCCATACAAGGTGACGACAGGGTCATGCACAAATAGCGACAAGAATGGAAGTGTTTTTCGTCCCAAGTCCTAGAACACGTCCAGTGAGCTAGCGACATTAGCTTGCCAGCACGGGATGGTTCTCGAGGTCACGATACAGACTGCGCTCTCACATGGCAATATCAAGGCTTCATTTATTGGCAGAAACTGAGATACACCATCTCCGCATAGCTATACATCTGAGTTTGGATGAACTTCTGCTCCCGGCAAACACCTTCAAAATCTCATCAGAACAGACGTATGCGACCTTATCAGACTAAGCATCCTAATTGATTGTTTTCTCGGTTAGGGCAGGCGTCTAGTCTTTTCTGAGTCCCTTGGCGGGGCGAGGCTCGCGCTGCTGATGCAAATATGGTAGATGCTCTCGGGTGTGGCGTTTAGATTAGGTTGCGTTGAGTTGAGAAGAGGGAGGCGCGAAATATATGTTGAACTTGATGGATGCGTGTATTTCGCTGAGGTTTCAAATTAGAATCCTGGATTAAAATTCTGGATTAAATTATGTTGTCGCTGAGGTTGCCAGCTCCCAAACCTTTCTTCTGAATGATGGAAGGTTTACTTGTACCGAGCCAGGGCCACGGTGGCGCTAAGTCGGAGCCGGTGAGAATTTAACTCCAGTCTTCATTCGTTCATCACGTTGTTGATGTGCTATCTATATAGTCGAGATGTCTGTGGAATCCATTGCACCCTCAGTTCATAACTGGCATAAGCGAATGGCACCTGATATGGCATATCCAAAACGCCTCTTCCTGTCCATCCCTCGTTTGTCCTGCTCGAATTCACCCCTTTTCGTGTCGAGATGTATAGTTAAGGGAATGTGACAATAAAAACCCCCAAAACGAAGACCTTCAACGCCGTATTATGCATTTCCTTGTCTCAAAATCACAAACGCAACCATTCCGATTTCAAAAGCCGTTCACTGTAACTCGTGCCGCGGCGTTCGTCTCGGAGCCTCCATTTCAACTGGCATACTAGGCTGTCCGTACCCTGGTTGAGGGAAGCTTTGCTGGTGGTGGGGCGGACTGACGGCTTGTGACCCATACGCACCGGGTGGGTAGTAACTCCCTGAACCTCCGGACCCAGGAGGAGGCGAGAACTGCTGGTAACTTGCCCCCAGTGGAGGAGTGGGTGATCCATATGTCGGTGGGTTGCTGTAGTTTGACATCACGGACTGATGGCCTGGCTTGCCGGCGCCGGGCGGTCCTGGCGGGAGGTTGTTTTGGGTTGTCTCGGACCCTGGTGGATGAAGTGGGACGGGTTCGAACTTGGTCTTCTTCTTCTGGCGCATGAGGAAAAATATGCCGAGACCGATGAGCCCGAGCACGGCAACCCCGCCGACGACGCCGCCTACGATTGCCCCGACCGGAGTAGAAGAGCTGCTCGAGCCAGACGTGTTCGAGCCCGTGGGTGAGAAGATGGCCGTAACGGTGGTGGTTTCGCGTCGAGTGGGCGCTACTTCATCGGTGAGGACTGTTTGGGCGAGGGTACGCCCAGTCTGGCCCGAGAATGTCGTATCAGCGGACTGGGCGGTAGAGACCCTAACAGAGTTGCAAAAGTAGTCGGTAGCCCCGTTGGCGAAAGCGATTGTGTTGCAAAAGCGAAACGCCGTCCCGGTGCTGTCACGGTTAGCTCTGATTGAGACTGGACTGGAGCATGAGGGGCTTACCATTTCTCGGTCAAAGTATCGGTTGAACACTGGGCGTCACAAACACTTGAGGAGTACATCTGGTCATAATCGAGACATGCCACACGGAATCCACAGTCTACGCTGCCGCAGCAGCCAGCGGCGCCGGTGCCCGAGGCCGTGATGAAGACGCAGAGCGCTGTCTTCTCCGCACACGTATAGGCGGCACCGCTCTGCGCGCTAACATAGCCGCAGGTGTTGTCTGGAGCCACCAGAACTGTCTGGCCTTTACCGTTCTGGCGTTTGAAGTATTCATGGAGAGCTGGAGGCGCGGTGGGTGCTGGGCTCCAGGCGTCCTGATGAATCGCAATTGTGTCCGTTGCTCGAGGCTCCGAGTGGACCAAAGCCCGCACAGCAACGGCCGCCGAAAGAACGACACCGCAAAGAAGCGATCGCGCCATGGCTCGATCGCCGACGATGATCACCGCGCCAAGTACTCGGACTTGGGCGTTTGTTTGAGGCGTAGAGTGTTCAGGAACTGAAGAGAGGCGGATTGTATGCGAGATCAATTGGAGGCCGAAGTTAAGACTGTCGCGGACTTCGCGACATCTCGGCTGACGTTGGCAGCGCTCGTGTTGCGGCTTGGGCGGCTGGGCCGGCGGGCTAGCCCATTGAGGCCGACTTGCCCGCCGTGGCTTGCACCGCCGCACTGGACCAACACATCGTTGGTGTGCGTGGCATTGGCTGATCGAGGCTGAAATCGGACATCGTTGCGAAGGGTGATGGGCTGGGATTGGTCCGCGTCTTGCGTAATCCTTATGTAGGTAGGCAAGCTGTTGTAAAAAAAAACCGGACTCAATACCTCAAAGTACCTCGCCGCAGGGCTGGTTTTCCACGGAATCTAGGTTCCTCTCTGGTACCGTACTGTTAGTCTCCAGTCATCAGACCATCGTCGGCTAACATGGGCTTCTTTTGCTCTATCTGCAATCAACCATCTTGCGAAGTAGACGTGTTATGTAATTGCCAGAGACCGTTAGCGCAAGCCACATCACACCATTTCCACTACCATTGGAGTCCGGTTTTTTTTTACCACAGCTTGGTAGGTAATCCGTTGGTTGGTATGCATGGGCGCTTCTTTGCCGACCGGGCTTGGACTCATGGCGGTTCACCATATCTTCATGACAATAAATTTGACAAGATATGTATGAAATATACTCCTCTTGCTTATCGGTTTCGATATCGTTCTCGATGTTCTGGAAAAATGCCATTCATGTGCCAAGGCTCGTGCCGCGCTGCTGTAGCCGCCAAGTACCTTTAGGGGCAAGCCGCCTAAGGATATTGAAAGGAGAAACATGAACAGCCAGAAACCGCAGATACCTAAGCCGTAGTTATGAACTATAAAGGCATCAGGAGAGGGAGGCTCTATTGTGTTTTTTGCGCTATGCCTCGAGAAGCTGCTTCGGATGAAAGACGTTCGTCCAGGTTCTCCGGATCGCCGGACTTAGGGTTAAGCGAGCAGGGGGTCTGCGCTCCGTGCACACATAAACCCTGTCGCTTTGGTGGAGGCTGTTGACGCTACGAAACCTTGAACTGAGCATAATTCTACCTCCAAGGACTGGGGTGCATCGCATCCAGCAACCTTATCCACGAAGCAAAAGCAGAAGGCAAATGGTCGCCCCATTCCCAGATGCGTCTCCATGACAGATCTTCTCCGCGTTCTGCCGCACTTCCCCGTCGGCCAGTACGCGAGCTTGATCCCGGTTCTGGAGAGGCACGCAATCACCACGAGTGACCTGCTCACCCTTGACTCGGCCGACATTGGGAAGCGCACCCAGCTTCCAATTATTAACATCAGGCATCTTTGCAACGCGGTTGCCGCCGCTCTCCACGCAGACCTTGGAGTCGCCGCCCCCAAACCCGAACAACGTAATGGCCAGGACCCGCGGGCGCAACCCCCGAGAGCCCCTCCCGCCGGCAGCAAGCTGAGGCAAACGGCAGCCTCACTCGCATCGCAATGGCGGACGATCAGCACTCTAGACGCCAACTTTGACCACGCCCTCGGCGGCGGCATTCCTGCCGGTTATGTGACCGAGATTACGGGCGAGTCTGGTGTCGGCAAGACGCAGTTCTTACTTACCCTACTCCTCGCCGTGCAACTCCCTCCTCCTCATGGCCTGGGCAAGTCAGCCCTGTACATCAGCACCGAAGCGCCTTTGTCGACCCGCCGTCTGGCCCAGATTATGAATTCCAATCCAACACTCAAGGCACTAGATGCTGACTCCCGGCCTTCCTTGGATAACATCATGAGCCAAGCTACGCCAGACCTTGAGAGCCAGGACCATATCCTTACGTTTCAGGTGCCGATAGCTGTGGAGCGCCGTAATGTAGGGTTGATCATCGTGGACAGCGTGGCAGCCAACTTCCGTGCTGAATTTGAGCGCCAGGCCGGCCAGGCCCGGTCGTCCAGCATGGGTGCGCGAGGTGCCGAGCTCGTCCGGCTTGGCATGCAGCTCCGCGATCTTGCCTCGAAGTACAACCTTGCCGTCGTAGTCGCAAACCAGGTTGCCGACCGCTTTAATGGAAGCGGTGCGGGCCTTGGGTTTAAGACACCCATCGCCGCCCCCTCCAGCATCCAGCAATCCAGCCCTTTAGCGCAGCGCAGCAAGATGGCCGCTCCGCCCAGCATCAGGGATAAGAACCCTTCGCTTGCCGTCCCGGCGGAACCAACATCTTCCCTGGCCAAACTGCTTCCTCAGTCGTCCGGCAACAATCCCGACCACAATTCTTCTATGAAGCCCCCGCCTCCCCCTACCTTACCTTCTCAGGACCCTTCGTCAACGCTCGGCCCGGCCGCCCTCCTCTTCGATCATCAGCAACGTTGGTTCACGGGCTGGGGCGATGATCCATATGCTGAGTCTGGCCTGAAGACCCCGTCCCTGGGGCTTGTCTGGTCCACGCAGATATCGGCCCGTATCGCTCTCTTCAAACGACCTGTCTATCATACCGAAGAGATACGATATGCTCTGGATGACGAGGGCGAGCGGTATGAAGAACAGGGCACGCCAGCGACAAAGAGTTGGAGGAGGTGGATGAAAGTTGTATTTGCGCCGCATGCCGCATCATCGGCACTGGATTTGGACGGGGGAGAGGAAGGGCCCGTAGAATATGAGATTACGATGGGTGGAGTGAGGGCGATTGGCAGTGTGTGAGCGGACAGCTCTAGAAAGTATTTTAAGGGATACCAACTATTGGAAATAGTCTATGGGGTGGTTGGCGGCAAGCAATGGGGAGAATCTTTTGGTAAAAGCTTAGGGGCAAGATAACTCTGCAGGCCATGATTTACACAGAAAACAAAATTACCAAATCAACAGAAAATTATCAAGACAGGATGCGACTCCAAGCTCGCGTCTGATGTTGACCTTGGAACACACTGCTTAAATGCATACCAGTCCCCACATAACTCCATCCTTACAACAAATCCAACCAATAGAAATTTCAGGCGCCATTTCCCAAACACAACCTCACCTCAACTCCCCGTTACAGACTCGCTCACCAAACATATCATCTCACAATATCACTTTCGCACATCTACACACACAATTCACATTTCTAACATCCTAATTTCCAGCCAATCCAATAAAACTCACAATGGTAGACACAGACTCCGTTGACGCATTAATCAACACCGAAGACGGCCTCCGCTACTGAGAGGGCATACAAGTAGACAACAACGGCATGCTCGGCAGGTTTGCATACATTTCGAAGGTCGACCTGCAGGCGTCACGGAATTTTTTGGCGAAGTTGGGAATTGGGAGGAAGAAGGGGCTCAGGACTGTGGAGAGTGCGCTTGAGGGGGGGTGGGGTGAGTTCCTTTCTTTCTTTTTTGTGGTGGTTGTTGTTGTTTTGGGAAGGAGGGAGGCAGGAGGGAGGCAGCAGGAGG
>Ga0247760_1000877_pt1 | contig 30713 bp, 42 predicted proteins | sample UWRJL171409R4_FD_179936 | JGI IMG/M metagenome (GOLD analysis project Ga0247760, IMG submission 179936) | Plant litter microbial communities from Arlington Agricultural Research Station in Wisconsin, United States - UWRJ-L171-409R-4 | ecosystem: Environmental > Terrestrial > Plant litter >... | reverse complement strand
AGCAACCCCCAGGTCCTCTCATTCACCTCCCCCCCTGGCGGCCTAAACCCTTCATACCCAACCCCCTTCCCCTTCCACCCCCTAACAGCCTCAAAACTCCTCTCAAAACTCCCCGCCTCCTCCCCCTCATCCAACCCGCTCCAAACCTCATGCTGCCACCCATGCCACCCAACCTCATGCCCCCCACGAACCAACTCCTCCACAACAGCGGGGTACACGCCGAGACTCCAGGCTTCGACGAAGTAAGTCGCTTTGATGCCGTGGGCGGACAGGAGGGAAAGCATCCGGGGGATTTGCGTGGTGATGGAGGGGTGCGTACCGATTGGGTGTGGCCAGCGGGAATTGTGGACGTCTTGGGCTTCGCCGAGGTTGTCCATTGTGAAGGAGATGGCGGCTTTGAGGGAGTTGGGCCAGGGTGAGGGTGAGGGGGAGGGCATTTGTGGGAGGGAAGGGGGTTAGTGCGTGTTTCTGGGTGTGGTGAAGGTTGGATGAAGGTTGAGGGGTGATTTTCAAGTTGTTGTATTGGTTGGTGTAGTAGCGGAGGGGGCGTTGCTCTGAGGTAGATGTGAATCTTGTGGGTTGGAGGAAGCGGTGACGTGCGGTGCGGGAACTTGGGAAGGCGGGGATAGCTCGGTTGGCGGGCCGTATCTTGTCCGGCTCGGCAGTTGAGTTCCGGTGTCCCGTCCGCGGGGGTGGGGTCAAACCACTCGGTTGTCATCCATGGCGCTGCCGAGTTACAGCGTCAATGACTTCAATTTGGATCGAAGTAAATAAAGGTGACTTGTGAGATCCACACTAACTGGATCGGAGTTGTGAACTAAGGGGGTAGAATAAGGGCTAACGCTGGTTGTTAAATAATCACGCAGACTCCGAGTCTGCAAGTAATGAACAAGAGCCCTTTTGTAGATACCGTAGACAACTTCTCCCCATGCCAAAGTCACGCCGGCCAACAAGCACCATTCTTGGCTCAAGCTCAAACGGCGGATAGCATCATGATCAGCCAAAGCCATTATAGTATGTAAAAGAAATTGGTATCGATCCTTCCCCATTCGTGCTCATCAATCCTAGCAAAGAGAGATGTCTACATACACTATCCACCCACTATCTACACAAGCACAAGACCCGCCGCCAGAGCAAGAGAAACCACCACTGCAATCATCGGGGAAGCCATTCGGACTTCAGCACCGCTGCGAGCCGGGCTCGTTGTCGCGGGCAAAGAAGGACCACCCGAGCCGCTTGACGTCCTGCTCGGGACGACCGTGCCGTTCCCTGATGGACCAGGAATTACCCCGGTTCCTGTTCTCGAGCTGAGCGGCACCGAGCCCGTGGGAACCACGGATGACAATCTCGAGGTCAAACTCCCGGTCCCGATCACAGTTCCCGTCAGGATCGGGGCAGTGGACCGTGTAGTCTTTTTCAGATGTCAGCTCCCAGGAATGCGCAAAGAAGATGTGAATCCGTTAGACTTACAGGCGTAATCACAGGATTTGAGGTCGCAGCGGCAGTGCACTGCGCCGGTCCGCCAGGCCAGATCGTTGCCCCAAAACACCCCGAGAAGCAGTCCTGCACGGCCGCAGATGGACCTGGCTGGCACATGCAGCTGCTGATCGCGGAGAAGTTCACCGTCACGGCGGCTCCTGCACGGCTGGAGCAGCTCTGGACCGCGGCGCTGGCCGAGTCGCATGCTGCGCGGGCCTGGCAGGCCTCAGGGGCTGGGGCTGGAGCCGGAGCGCCGGTGCTCCAGGGTCCGCCGCCCGGTCCGTGACCAGGACCGTGACCGGGGCCCCAGCCAGGTCCCCAGCTGCCACCGTCGGCCCGGGCAAGGGGGAGGAGGGTGCCGAGAAAGACGAGGATCGAGGTTTGGACCATGATGACAGTCGTGTTGGGTGCTAGTCAAAAGGCGATTTCGGCGCTTGGCGAGAGATTGACGGCTGGAGGCTGGACGGATGACGGTCCCAGGCGTCCTTCTTATTGGTTTTTACTGGCGGGGAGTAGAGAGTGTCGTCACCAGACGCCGGGGTGGGTAATTTCGCATGATTTATTAGATGGATGTAAAGCTTGTCGTCGATGGGAAAGCTTGATGGAGGGACTTTCTTCAGGCTGTATCCCCCACCGTGCCACTGGATGCAAGATGCCGATTATGTGGAGATGCATCGTGTACCAAACTTACGTGGACATGAGCGGCTGATCTTCAGGCTGTATGGTCCACTGGGCCACTGAAGGGCGGGCAAGTCTTGGCCCTACGCAAAGTAATAAAGTGGGCGAGTAGCATACCCTTTCCCACTTGATCCATTTAGCCGGGTCTAGACCTTTTGGATCATGGCTCCGAACCGTGTAATAGCGGGATCGACCTATGATAGTAGCCTCGGCATAGAACCTCACAGCTAACTGCGAGGGCTCGCTGGGAACTGTGATGCCGTAGGTTCTGCGGGACAGCTGGAGATAGGAGGGTGGAATACACCTACAAGCCGTCCTGGAAACTTCGTCTTCAGCATTCTCGAAACTTGCATAGGTCCTGGCGGGGCGCTTTCGAAGGGACAATGATCCCCTCTCGCAGGTTCATCTTGGCGCTCGATTTGTCGACGTTAAGTGCATTCATGTCGAGTAAAAAGTGTCTCGTACAAGCTTGCGATGAAAAATGAATGGGTGCGCATCCTGAAGTACTCGCGAGAGGCTCTGATTCTTTTTCCAGGGCGTTCGCCAGCGAGAAATGTTGTCAAAGGAAGGGAACTGATGCGTTGCGAACTGTCCCGGGGCCTTGATGGAGAGCGACCGTTCTTATCAGCACCAAAATGCTGTATCCTGAAGAATAACTACCTGGGGAACGATATTAACTCACCGGGACCGGTTGTAGGATGGCAGTGCTAAGAAAAAGGGAGGGGAGGTACATCGAATGTCTTACAATCGCGCAAGTTGAATTCTTCAGAGCTTCGTCAATTGCTAGTCGGCGTCATACGATTCGACCACTTGCGGCTCTGCTTGCTCTCGGAGTGGGAAGCGAGCCAGCGGGGGGGAAGGCCAACCTGTCGCCGCTAAGTTCGGTAGCCTGTGCAGCCAGGAACCAAAAACTTCGAAGGAAGGTACGCCCTAGGCATTGCCTACCTACCTTGCTCGGTCTGGTTTGTGAAATCGGGACAACTGGCAGTGATTGGCAGTTTTCAAGTGCTCGATGGGGTTCAGGTATATGGCAATGTCCCGCGAAGACCCTTCCACCCAAGGAAGAACCACTCACCATGGAGACTTTGGCTCAGTGGCCCTAGCCGGCGGCCTGGGTTCCTCTCCCCCGGTCGAGGGGGGCCTGCTCCCGGATATGGTAGACAAGTGCTTAGTCCGTCAGTTCGATTCCCGCTCCCACTCTTTTTCGGCCTTTTTCATTTTCTTTCTTTTCGCTGGTCGCTAAATTATTTTTGCCATTAGCAACCGCTAGAGCGGCCGAAGAAAGGAAACTTATTATCATGATCGAGGGTTCCTACGAAATCAGCACTTCGAAGCATCCGTCCAGTTCATCCACCGCTTCGCCAAGTGCGAGGAGTGAGGAATTCAAACTCCGCCGCAAATACAACTGACTGCCCTGTTTATGCCGGCCCAGAAATGCCCGAGACTGCGCACCCTGTCTTTAGAAACAACTCTCGCGATTCTATTTTCTTCATCGATGCTACACTAACTCAGCCCATCCACCAACCTCACAACCTCATAGCTCGTTCCCGCCGCAACCGCCCCAATCACCAAAGTCTGCAGCGCCCCCCACGCGCCAGCCCTCTTATTCCTTATCGACACATACGTCTTGAAGAAGCCAAACGCCAATAGCACCACCACCGATATCCCAATAGACACAAACAGCGCCTGCTGTGCCTTTGCCATAAAGAAATACGGCAGCATCGGCACTAACCCCCCGATAAAATAACTCATCCCCATCGTTGCCGCCGATACCCACGCTCGTCCCGCATCCGGCTTTGGCAACTGCAGCCCAACGTCCATCACAAACCCCACCCACGCTTCCTTGTCCCCTAACAACTCTCTTATGACCTCTTCCGCCACTGCTCTGCTAATCCCATACCTTCCCAGCACATCATAAACCGCCTCCCTCTCCCCGTCTCCTCCCTCATCCCCACACCCCTCAACACTCCCCATCACCCTTTCATGCTCCGCCTCCCAATGCTGCCGCTCCGTAACGGCAACATTATACGCCCCCAGTCCCATGCTGATCATCCCGGAGAATAACTCGGCGAGCCCTCCCATGATGACGATCTTGGTGGAGCCTACGACCGAGAGACCGGCGGTTAGGGCGAAGGGGACGGTGAGGCCGTCGGAGAAGCCGAGGGTGATGTCGCGGATGAGGGCGTCGATGTTGGTTGTGTGAGAGGGGGTGAGAGGGGAGGTGGGATTGGGGCTGGGGATGGTGGAGGAGAGGCGGTGGGGTGGTTTGGGGCGGGTGAGGAGGGGGGATGATTCGGTGGGAAATATTGATGGCATTTCGGAGGGTTTTGGTGTTGTTTGTGGTGTTTTCCTTGGAAGTGGGTGATAGTCCCGTAGAGCAAATTATTACGGCTTTGAAGCATCAGCTGAAAAAAGAAAATACGGTTGTCTACCGAAATCGTGGCGTGAAAGAAAGATCTGATCTCACGTTGATGCATCCACCGGAAACAGAAGGTGGGGTGTTTTAACCGCAGCCATGCCGCGGAGGACATTCGGTGGGCGTCGGGATTTCCGTGCTGCTGACACATCCCGAAATGCCAGTACGTCCGGCCACTCGGGGCTTACCGAATCGACTGTAAGGTTCTCACTCAGCTGAGACTGTGTCTAGTGACAAAGGGATTAGGACCATGTCACAGCTCGTATGTCGGATAAAATATTGCTCAATGCCTGTAGATTATGAGTGTTCTTTGCTAAAGACAAAGGCTACATTCATAGGAGCTGCTTTTGTTAAAGGCGGTGACTACTTACAGTTCTTTCTCATATGTGATTTTCTTGGCGTTCACCTCCATGCAAGGTTACACCAGACGCATTCACACTGAAACAGATCAAAACTTTGGATACAAGTAACAGCAACAATGCCAATTGTTTCACTTTAGGGAGAACTTCAGATACAATTTCCTTTCATTCGTCCAGGCCAATTCAGCATTGACTAAATCTTTGACTATCCGCCTGCGATACGACGACGCTGCTAACCTGGCTTAGAGGTATTCGGCTTATCCAGCAGATGGTACCTTTGCGGCACTATACACATGGGCCACGCCCATCCAAACGAGGCTCTAAGTATCTAACCATTGGGCCTACAATATCCGAGCAGGGGGCTTGGCCGGCGGTGCCCCCAGCATGTAGCCACCGAGTTCTTGCCTCTGGTAGAGCTTCTTCATGTCGTCATCCCGTAAAGTCAGCAAGACCTCCCAGTTCTCCGTGCCCTGGGTTCCGCCCTTGCGCGGCATGATGTCCATACAACCGTCATTGGCAGAGTATGTCTTGCGCGCCCAGTTTGGCTTTCCGCCGTGCGTGCCGGGAATTTTGAACTCGATGTCCGCACCGATGCCGGCCCAAACCGAATTGTTGAGGCCTGCGTTGGCCTTTTGAAGGGCAAGATCGCTCGCCTTGGAGATATCGTCGGGGCTCGGGCCGTACAAAACGTTGGAGAGGAGGATGAGATGCCGTCTGATGTGATTCGGGTCGTCAAAAGCCTGGATGGCCCTGCGGATCAACCACGCTGCTTCCGCAATGTCTCGTATCTTCGCTGGGCTGGAGGTGTCATCCGCGTTGACAAGGTCCTTGACCGTGACGTTTTTGTCTGTCATTGTGCGCAGAAACATGTTGCCGATGTAAGGTTTCTCGCCAAGAATAGTTCTCATCCGGTTGCGGATGTCGATTGCTGTAGCAAATCGGGTTGGCTGGTTGGGGTCGAGATGGTGCAGCCGTGCGCGTGTGACATGCAACCAAACCAGACCGCAGACCGTGTCAGCGCCAGACACGAACGCAGAGTCTCCAAGGACGGATTGAAGGTATGCGCAAGCCCTGGACTTGAGTTCGCTGATACGCGCTGCTGAGAGGATGATAACTTTAGCTGCGCATCTCGTCGGAGAAGGCAAAGGCAAGGGAATCGACGGGGCAGAGAAGTTGAAGTCATACTCTGGAAGAATACTGACATCAACAGGCTGGGTACCGCGGAACATCATGATCAGGCCAGTTCGGTGCTGCAGGTCGGCAGCGTGCGCTTGCTGGAGCGCTTCTATATCGTGGTTTTCCTGGTTGCTGAACATGCAATCCAGAAAAGCCGTAAAAGCAGCGCCGTCCGCAACAGCGTGATGGCATGCGAAGCACAGAAGAATGCCGCCCTCGATGAATGTAACCCGCAGCGTGACTGGGTGGTAGTAGCTGTAGCTGCCGCTCAGGCTTGTCGGGTGGGCGGGCGAGAGGGAGAACACGTCCTTGTTGAAGGCGTTGGGCGGGGCGTTGGCTTGCTGGAGGCCTTCGAAGTCCCAAGGGTAGTGGTTTCGGTGGAGCTTCTGGACGCCAAACACCTCCCCATGGAAGCGCAGGAAGCCAGATTGACCCTGATCGTTTGAGTAAACCAGTCGAAGGAGCTTGCTGTCGGGAGGGTGAACAACCTGGCCGCCCATGAATGGGTAACAGACCAGCGCACAAAAGAAGCTCTTGCGCAGGTAGTCGACGGCTTCGTTGAAGAAATTTGCCTCTCCCTTGAATGGGAAGCCGTAGACAACGCGCGAGTAGACCTTTGGCGCATTCTGATCGATTCCAGTGAGAGGGAATTCTTCGGTGAGCCCCGAGATCCACCTTTGCTTGGGGTCGTCCATATTGAAAGTGTTCTGCGGAAGGCGCGAGAGGGCAAACGCACTACCTTAAGCCTTGAATGCTGGATACAGTAGGTACGAAGCCCACAAGAACACGCAGATTCGGCGATTTGACGAAGTTCAGGGCAGCAACTTGGAGGTTGAGGGTGCGGGGTGTGTGAGAAGCTGCTCTTCTCCCAGAATCGACAATCTTCTGGTTGGTTTTAATGTCTGCTACCACCTGGGAAGACAGGAGTGAACAGCTGTTTGCTACAATACCAGCGCAATTGTCCGGACAAGGTCCTTAGAGAACCCCACTCCAACCATTCATCGTTCGCACCGAAAACCATTAACTTGTACAGAATATTCACGCGGTCATTATCAGAGGGGCCTGTCTTTGAAGAGACAGGCATTCGTTTGTTGTTCATCTGATGTTGGCTTCAACTCTGTGTACCAGCTGAGCTGGAGGAGAAGCTTGTCGCCCGTTCTGGCGGTTTCATTGCTCAAACTCGAAGCGAGCCCGTCAATGAAAACTGTTATTTGGGTTCTCTCCTATCTGTCCGCGATATCATAACGTGTGCGTGTTGTGTATGAGCCAATGTATATTGTAGCTTTTCCGTCGTTCTAGACTCCGAGTCCCAAGCCCGCGGTCGCGGTCACGGCCACGTCCAATGCCTTCCATCCAATCTTTCCCCGCCCATCCAGGTCCTTCCAATTCCAGGTCATGAAGCCACCAAAATTGTGATTTAAAATTGTTTAACAGCTCAAACTTGCACCCTGCTGCCTCTCCTCCTGTCGAGTGCAAAGAGCTTCTCCTGTGTCGCCTTGGCGTCGTGGAACGAACTTCTTGACGGGCGCTCTTTCCGCCTCGTTAGTTGAATATCCAAACGGTGCATCCAGCAGAAAACGGCCAGAAGGACATGTCGTGATCTCAACCACGTTGACAGGTTTCAGTCACCGCTTCGTCTGCGAGGGCAAGACATGCTGCTGAGACCTGACAAGGTCGTGTAAGGTGTAGTGGACTCATTGGATTGATGGTGGCACCCGCGCCCGCCCTTGCAGATGCGACAGCTCGGCTATCTAATTAAATGGCATCCCACCTGTCGGTACGTATCTACTTCAAATCGACGTCTTCTTCAGCCAGGCCCACTTCACCTGCCAAATGGCGGTGCGAGCTGGCGGTGCCCTCAATCATTCCAGGTCATGGCAACACCTTTCACTAGAAGAAATCAAGCTAGAGCCAACGATTCACTGGTACTATCACCTCACTACCCCTCGTCTCTAATCCTGTCTGTGTCACTAACTCCTCGGCCGGTTAGGATCGTAGGCATCCGTCCAAACATGACACCTCGAGTCGACCACTTGCGGATCGCTCAGCGTGATGGACTCCCGATCGCCTTCTCCCCCGAGATTCCCGAGCGTCTTCGTCGAGCTCCCCCCATAGTTGACCCAGCCAGGTCCGGCCGCGGGATTCTTAGCAAACGACGCCCACGCGCCCTGGATCTTGCGACTGAGGCGCTGGTTGGTGGCCGTGGACTGCGACGACCCGAAGACAAAGCCAACATCGCTACCGTGCCCTGCCAGGCGACCACTAGGGAGCGACGCGTTGAATAAATAGCGCCACGTCGGAACACCGATGCTTGCCATGAGGTTGGCGTCGTAGGTGGTAGTGCATGCAAACTGATAGTCGGAATGCAGCATATCTCGGGCATCGGCTGCGCTCTTGATCTGCCAGCTCGTGCCCACAGCGTACGCGCGCGCGACTTCGGCTTGCAGGCTGGCGTTGTTCGGGTAGATGATTTGCGTCCACTGATCGAACGACTTCGAGGCGATGTTGTTCTGCGGGAAGATAATACCCTCCTGGAAGGTGCTACCGATAAGGACGGGGACTTTGACAGTGCGCCCTGCGCGTCTGGCCGAGTCGGAGTCGCCTACGCTTGACAAGCCGCTGTCATCAACGGGCGGGAAGAGAAGATTGACCTTCGAGACACCCGATCTAACCTCGGTGGCGGTTTTGGCCTGCACGCAGGCAAGCGCCTCCTCAGGAGCGCAGCTCAGCGCCTTGGCCAGGATGGAGAATGGCGGTTCGTCAGCTTTGTTGCCCGTTCCGAGCCCTGTCGCATAGGGACCGACACCGAGAGCCACGCGGTTGAAGGTGTGGAGGCCACCGCTTTGCAAGATGGCAGCGTGAAATAGCGGCTTGTCAAAGGGCTCGCTCATGAGCTGCGAGTCTACCGACACGCCTCCAGCCGACTCGCCGGCGATGGTGACCCGCGTCTTGTCGCCGCCGAATGCGTGGATGTTTTCCTGGATCCATTGCAATGTCGTCTTCTGGTCACGAAAGCCAGCGTTGAGCTCGTCTGCCGGCAAGCCCGAGACGTTCCCTGGAAACCCAAACACGCCAAGACGATACTGAGATGCCACGACCACCAGATCCTCGTTCGCCGCCAGAGATGATCCGTCAGTGCCGGAAATAGATCCCCCTTGCAGCGCGCCGCCGTGCCACCACACCAACACAGCTTTCAAGCCTGTCGTTTGAGGTGTAAAGACATTGAGATACAGGCAGTCTTCGGTATCTGCACAGCCATTAGGCTGCTTAACGGCGTCGACTGTTTTGTTCCCGGCGGCAGGTAGTCGAGATGCCCGGAATCTCACTGGCTTTTCCGCAAAGGGGACACCCAGGAACTTGTTGACCTTGGCCGTGGCCGTTGTTGCGGCAAAGTTGGTGGTTGTTCCCACATATGTGCCATCCTTGAGCGACACAGACGGCCGCTGGGCGGCGGCGATGCAGCCCAGCTGGAGGAGTGCCGCCAAGACGAATTGCATTTTAAGTCGTAAGTCCCTTTTTCTCAGAGTCTGAGTCCTTGAGTTCACGTGGGCCGAGAAACAGCAACGCGCCTACTTACCTGGTAGTTCTATGTCGGTGACATCCCCAGCTAAATGATCAACCTACTTGGTCGTTTAGCGGTATTCATCTCCGGCTGCCATTTGGTCGCTTGGAAACAATATCTCCATGACGTCTAGCGGGTACGCAATGGCCCGGGCCCCTGGTCCGATGTCAGCATTCTTCCCGGTGCCGCTTCAATAGGAACCTTTGCAAGCGACAAACCCCAATTTCGGGGCATGATAATACCGAATGTACAATATCAGTTAGGTATTTGTACCCGGGTTGGCTCAAATTCTGATTGCAGCACAATAAATCCGATCTCCCGCGCATCCGACACAAAGGCCCATGGGAGAAGCCATTGGTGGACAAAGCCAGAGCTCTATCAACAACACTTTATCGCAAACATATCACAGCGTCGTTTGGATCGACTGCCTGGGGAAACGCCCAGATCCATTTGTCCATACGGCATGAATGGGGCGCATGGACCTGGCGGCTCTCGATGAATTTTTCGCTGAATTAGCCTATCTCATATGCGTGCGGGCACTAGGAACTGGGGTAAGAATTAATTAAAATTTCCCAAGAGAAGCTGTCATCGGCAGCACGGGCAATTGCCGGCCCAATTGCCGGGAGCTAAGGCGAGCCCTCGCTACCAACACATCGCAAGGCTCTCAGGAGAATCCGCCCAATTGGTGCGACTCAAGAAGGCGGGGAGCATCGATCGCCAAGCAAACTCTCTCTCCGCGCCGTTACCTATTGCGGCCAGCCTACGCACCCGACAAGCCATAGGCCGGTGCTCCATATTACGCGCTCCGTTAAGTACCACTACGCAGACGAGCTTCTGCAACCCGGATCATAGGGAGCTATGAATCTAGGAGGGGCTTCGTGGCCGCGTAATCATACCTGGCGCGAGCGAGAGGTAACAAAGAGCCAAAGGAATAATATCCATGTCTCCAGGGTAGATCGCCACCAGATATTTCGAGGAGCGTGTATTTATATCAGGATTGGTTCACCCTCATCCTGACTGCTAGTTTGTTTTCCTTCAGCTTTCAGTCTTGTCTCACTGTCCCAGAGAAAGGTCAGCCATCATGAAGTCGTTTTTCGCTACCGCGCTTCTGAGCGTCGTCACTGCGTCTCCTATCCTCGAGGATCGTCAAGTGAGTTGCCTCGACTAAGAATCCCCCCGTCAACAAAAAACCGAAGCTAACAGAGATCCAGACCGGAAATGGCCCGTTCGGCGTAGCCGTAGGTCCCCTCGGATGTCAGCAACACAGGGAAAAGAGGGAATACTAACACCGGATGTAACCAGTCATCGACGACCGACAGCGGTCTCGCTAACCACGCCATCTACCTCCCAACCTCGACAAGCACCACGGGAGGCAAGTGGCCCGTAGTTGTCTGGGGCAACGGCGGCTGCGGTGGTGACGGAAACTCCAACTCCAAGTTCCTCGGCTGGCTCGCGTCGTACGGCTACCTCGCCATCGCCTCCGGCAAGCCCGGCGGCAGCGGCTCGACCACTGCGCAGATGATGACCCAGTCCATCGACTTCGCTGTCAAGGTCGCCGGCACCGGCAAGTACGCCAACGTCGACGCCACCAAGATCTTCGCCTCCGGCTTCTCGTGCGGCGGTGTCGAGTCCATGGCCCAGAGCTGGGACAACCGCGTCTCCACCATCGGCGTCATCTCCTCCGGTCTCCTGACCAACTACACCGCCGCCAGCACCTTTACCAAGCCCATCCTCTACGCCATCGGCGGATCCGGCGACGTCGCTTACAACAACGTATGTCCCCTCCCCTCAAGCACCATCTGCATGTCTAACAACCCGCCCCAGGCCGAGCGCGACTTCAAGGCCCTCCCAGCCAACACCCCCGCGTGGAAGGGCAACCTCAACCTCGGACATGGTGGCGACCTGTTTGGAACCAATGGCGGAAAGTTCGGCAAGGTCCAGCTCAACTGGCTCGAGTGGCTGTTCAAGGGCAGTGAGGACGCGGCCAAGTACTTCACTGAGGGGTACAAGGCTGATGGCTGGTCGGTTCAGACTCATGCTATGGATAAGATTAAGCCTTTTGTGTAAAGGATACGTACGTAATCAGGTGGTCTGGTGGGGACTGAGTCTGTATGTAGGGAGGGGTTGTGGTGCGCAGTACTGTACATACATGCTGTGGTGGTAGCTAAATTGTTCACCAATGCCAATATGTCACTCTATGACTTTCTAGTCGTTGAGTTGGGTCTTTGTCTGGGGTCTTTGTCTAGGGTCTTTGTCTAGGGTCTTTGTCTGAGGTCTTTGTGAATGCCCAGGGACTTTTTACCGGTTAAGTACTGGTGTATTTCAAGGCATCTCATGACAAAGGACCGAGACGCGTGAGTTTGCGGGGATGCTGCTGTTCATTACACGCTTGCATGGTATCACAGTGCACCGTTTGGGGGTTGCATGTTCCAGAGCGCTTTGAACTAGTTCGATTAAGGCCGAATTGCTCTCGGAGACAAGCATCTGAGGGGTCTAACATGTATTTACTTGGTGTCTTGCAAAGCCGTTAAACTACCTACCTACCTATCGTCTTCCGTCTTTCGTCGCCGCCGCAAAATACCAGACAGCGCTAACCATCTCCGGTCCTCCCCCCTTCTCCCACTACCTACTCCCCCGCCTCGTCCCCCCCAGCTCCACTCCCTTCGCTAGCGCCCCCAGTGCCTTCACTGTCATCATCCCCCCCACGACCTGGATACTTCCTGTTTTGCGCAAAGAGCAGCTTCACGACATTAGTATGGCCACCGATAATAGCCGCCCTCAACGGTGTCATGCCATCGGAAGACTGTAGGTTCATGTTGGCCTCCTTCTGGAGGAGCAAGTCCACCACATCAGCGTGGCCATTTGTCGCAGCCGCAAGAAGTGCCGTCCGCCCTCCCATGCTCGTTTCATTGATATAATTTGCTTTTTGGTCCGCCGCAGCCGGTAGGTATTCGTCTTTGAGCAGGAGCTTCACCACCTTGGTGTGGCCGCCGTCCGAGGCCAGGTACAGCGGCGTTCCCTGCACGCTCTCGCCGCGGTGCTTTTCAAACAGTGCTTCTGGCTTGGAGGCCGCGAGCTTCTTGGCGATGGCCTTGGCGACCTTGAGATAGCCCGCGAGAGAGGCCGCGCCGAGCGGTGTCCACTCTTCGGCGTAGGTCACAGTTACCCCGACATCGATCTCGGGCTCGCGGAGGAGGACCTCGGCCACCTCGGCGCTATCAGCGGCCAGCGCAGCCCGTAGCGCCGTTGAGCCGTCTTCGGCGGTGAGGTTTACCTTGACTCGTGGAGTGGGGTTTTTGTAGTCAATTTGGGCGAACTCGAGCAGCAGCTCGACGACCTCGACGTGGCCGCCGCTGGCAGCCAAAATCAGGGGTGTGCGGCCTCTATCGTCTACACCGTCGAATTCAACGTCCTTTTCGTCGAGAAGCAGCTCGACCAAGTCCGCGTGACCGTGCGAGGCGGCCGTGCGGAGGTTGAACGGGTTTCCTTCGGTCTTGACGACGGCCATTGTGAACGGACTGAATGAACGCAGTATTAGCTGATCTGATCACCTATGCACTGCCCGGGCAATATATCCGAGAGATACACACCTTGCGCAAGTGAGTTCCTTGTGCAGGTGTTGCTGGACGTTGGAGTTTTCTGCACAGTGCAGGTTCAATGCGCGGGAGATCACCGGGTCGGAGGCGACTGCTCGAAATGATAGTAAATATCAAAAATGGGCCATGTGGAGACGGCGAGCGCGCTGGAGACCAAATGTCGATAGGAACCTCAAGGCTGCCGCGAGGACCGACAGGCCAATCCACCCGCGGACGCGAACATGGAGCGTGTTGCATTGCAGATGCAAGTTAGAAACCACTCAACAGGGACTTGTGACAAAGACGAATCATTTGATCTGGAGATGCGCCATTTACTCCTGTCCGGGCAGTGTCATCATTTGGCCTGTCAAGACGAGACACGCAGCAAATGCGAATGCCGAATACCCCCGCTGGCCATGTAAGCTAACCAAAACAAGTTCATAGAGACCTATCATTCTGTGGTTTGGTCAGCTGCGTTATGTTATTTCGAGCTTGGGTTTGAGATAAAACAGGGCGGTTGCAGCGGATATGGCGTCTGACACACTCAATGGGCTCGTCTTGTGAGACATGACACTTGGCAGCCCCAGATTTCCCACATACCCAGTTGAAGCCGTTTCAGGCATGCATGTGAGAGGAGGGTCATGGATGCTGTGGTTTGGACAACGGGAACTGAGTATTGAAGCAGGCATGACAGCATACCAGGAACTCAGTTCGGAGTAATTGCGAAGGCGGCCAAAAGAAGGGACCCCTTAGCCAGTGCAAAGAATCAAATGCATTCTTACTGTGAAGACCGCCTATAGCTTTCGTTATTAGTACAGGCCTGTGATGTGAAAAGCCCAGGCTTTGCCGTTCTGGAACAGGACTGTGTGAGGATTCCAACCACGCATTTTCACACGGAGATAAGTGGCCCTTTCTTTTGGCCCAAGCCTTCGTACACATTCAATACCTAGACAGCTGTAGTCACATATCCAGGCTTCTCATGACGCCATCTTAAGCTCCTCGCCCTTCCCCCATTCCCGGGGGTCATCGCCCAGCTCCAGCAGCACAGGATGCAAGTCCTCCTTATTTGCCAGCGCCAAGGCGTCCCTCGCCTCCTTGATCTCCTTCCTCAACTGCTGGATGATATCGATCAACTCCTTCACTCTTTGCTTCGCGTACATTACAAACGGAGTCACCTCGGTGTGCAGCTCCTTGGAGACGTCCCGGGTCGTGCTGAAGGTGTTTCGCAGGCCGTCGGCATATATAGGCGCGTCGACCTTGATGGACTTTTCTTTGAACGTCTTGGGCGCCACATATTGCACGTCTGCCTTTGGTGGCATGTTGACTGGAATATGAGGTGGTCTGTTGATGTTGATCAAGAGTGAGCTATCTTGGAGCGCACGGGAAGGTCAGACACCACACTTACAGGTGTTGTCAGGGGGGGAGCCTGCTGTACCTCTCCTGGGTATGGTGGAGTGGAGTGGAGGCAGACGTGGAAAAAGGGGTAGCACGCTGCTTGATCGATTCTTGACGGGAGAGTTCACTCGAAGTACCCGAAGGCGTGTTTTAAGTTCGCCGACCTATGCAATCAGACTACCTTGGCCGTTGGATTTGCTTCTCCGGGCCAAACCTGCACCGTGACCAGAGGGCAATGCATCAGTGCCCAGTTACAGCAGCCACTCCAAACTCCAAGGCCTGGTGGCCAATGGGGCTGCAGGCCAGAGGGCAATGCATCAGTGCCCAGTTTCCTACAACAGCCATTCCAAGATTCCAAGGCCTGATAATGGCCAATGGTTCTGGGCTCAAATGTGGGTTGCAGCTTACATGCTCCTCGATCTGGCTTTCCGCCGTGGGTGCTTCCCCCTCCCCTCCAGCTCGGCGATTCGCTTCTCGAGCGCCCTCTCTAGTGCCGTCTTGGGCCTGCCAAACGGAAGACTTTCCACGTCGCCCAACGCTATTCGCCTCCGCAGCTGCTGCTTGAGCCTCCAAACATCCCCCGAGAGATCCCTGCACTGGTATCCCAGCTCCCAGTTCTTGGATAGCGTCTCGGCAAGCTTCTTCTTGTCTGCGTCGCGGGGCTTCGATTCGACTTCGAGTTCCTCGATTCGCGCTTCGAGTTCCCTGATTCGGGCCGTCAAGCCCTTGATCCCGTCGTCCTGCGCGACTTCTGCAGCGGATCCGGACCGGATCCCTCGTAATTCTGTCTTGAGCTTCGTGACTTGCTCGCTCAAATCGCGGCATCGGTAATCGCTTTCCCACTTGGCGGATATCTCGTCCTTTAGGAGGACGAGGATGTCGACGCTCAGGAGTTCGATGATTCGCTTGACGAGTTGTAGAATCCGGCTGGCCCGCTCGTCCAGCTCGGGGAGGAATGCTTCCACTGATGCGTCCATCCCATCGACGAATGGTACGTAATGCTCGGTAGGTAGGTAGGTACCTTAGAGTATCCTTGACTGAGTGGGGACTGGAGTGAGCCCTCTTGCCTTGATTTTTTCGTGCGCGAGACATGAAGTGAGACATACCAGTCCTATTAAAAACTAGGTCTTGCCGCGGAGACGACTAGACACGGCTGTGTTGTCGAATGGAGTGGGGAAATTCAGTTCAAGCGTTTTTAGGAAGTCCAACTGGACCCAATGTTGAATCTTGACGGGATGCGTTGTCTATGTACTCCTACTAGTTTGCAGCGTCGCTTTCGATGTGGTTGGTGCTGGATTTTTATATCTCTTGTCGCGGGTCTTTGAAAATTGGAGGCGAGTGCTCTCTGTCCAGTCAGGGGGTGGCTCGGCGCCCTACATTGAATGATACGCTCTGGAGGTTCGGGCTTGAGTGGATTGGGCTAGGCGTGGGGCTTGGCATTGACACTGATTCAAACGCCAGCTTCTGGTTCATACCTGCCTTACCTGGTAGGTACCTGGCAACATTGAGTGGGGAGCAAGGCTTTTGTGTCCTTCACCACCGAGGATACCTTACACAAATCAGATATGTCAAACTACCTCACCAGACACCGAAGCGCCAACATAGCCAACCGGAGCATCGGCGGGATTGAGTCCCAGGTGTGGATGAAGGTGTGCACGACGAGCACGGTGAGATCACCTGGGACGCAGGTGAAGAGGGACCATAACGAAAGAAATGACTGGCAAAAGACTAGTAGGAGCGGCCAATGCACGGGGAGTGAGGATGTCCAGAGCCCAGATTACAGCAATGACAATGGCTCGAAGGAGATGCAAGATGCGGACGAGGAAGACGTCCATTGAGGCACTACGGAAAGCCCCTCGAGGTCGCACGGCAGAGGTTGCTGCCAGTCAAGACAACTATGAGCCAGTGCAGCAAGGCGTGGGCACAATGCACCGCACCAGCCAAGAAGCAAACACACAAGTCTATGGCGGAGATCACAAAACTACTACTAGCCGGGATGGGTTTCTCGACCAGGATGAAATAGACCGGCAAAACCAAGAGGAGGACGATGCAGAAGTAGACGACCTAAACGAGAACGATGAGTATGGCATGTACTTGGTAGAGCTCTACTCGACACTTGAAGACACCGAATGGGCGGAGCGTCCGAAATTGCAAGCAGAGTATGTGTGTTCCTTTCGAGAAGAACATGGAACAAAGAGCGGCGATTAACAAGTGCGGCCATTACAGCATCGTGCTGGTTGCTGGTCTTGGCGGACATCCCAAGGGGACATGGCTCGCTGCTGACGGGACGCTCTGGCCGAGGCAGCTTCTCCCTGATTATGTCAAGAACATCCGGGTCCTGTCGTTCAACTACAACAACACGCTCAAGGGCTCGGCGAGCCAGGCTGGGATTGAGGAGCACGCTGAGGATCTCTTGATTGCTTTGTTCAACGCCAAGGAGGACGAGGACGAAAAGCTGAGGCCGATTGTCTTTGTCGGTCACAGCCTTGGGGGATTGATCATCAAGCATGTAAGTGGAAGAGTTGGCCACCAGTATTTCATCCATCTGACGCGTTAATTTAGGCATTGTGCCTCGCGGAAAGGCGGTTTGATGGGAAATATAAATCATTGTGGGAAGCAACTCGCGGTGTCGTAGGTTGCACACACAGCCTCCAGCAGCAAAACTTACATGTACAATTCTTACCTTCCCGGCTAACCCGGGCATGCAGATGTTCTTCTCGACCCCACACTACGGAATGTCCAAGGACCTTTGGAAGAGTTTCATTCGGTATGTCTTACAGTATGACGCTCCCGTCCCGGGCGCCGTTCCAACACAAGGGATGCTGCTCGAGATCTGGCACGGTGCCTCGGCGCTCGAGAAGATTTCGGAAAACTTTGAGCCTCTTCAGAGATATCTGTGCTTCCAAACCTTTGTAGAGACTAGGCCGATGAAAGGGATAGGGGAGCCGGTGAGACATCTCCATCTCTTGTGATATTGAAGTTAGTCATTTACTGACTGTCATGTATACATGGTCGATAGTTTGTGAACATGATATATGGACGCCTGCGGGCCGAAACAGAACACCATCAAACCCTAGAAGGTGACCATCTCGGGATTTGCAAATTCGGAAAAGACGATGACGCCCTGTTTCTACCAGTGTGGGGAGGAATTGAACAGTTGATACACCAGACGCCAAAGTCGATAGGTTCGTAACCCATTCCGTGGGTTGATATTAGCACATGGGTTTGGGTTCCTGACAAATTCCCATGCCTACCTAGACCGCATTGGACGTCATGGAAAAAAGGCACTCCATCAGTTATGCTCAGACGAGACTCACTCTCAGCCCCTGAGCCAAAAGCCAACCACAGACACTTGCAGTTGGGTTCAAGATCGGCCCGAGTTCAAAGATTGGCAAAGCGACACAGGAGGCACGCAAAATATTTGGATCTCTGGTGCACCGGCCTGCGGCAAAACCTTCCTGGCAAAGCATATCATCAATGAACTCGGAGAAAGTACGTTACGGGCCGTGATTCACTGCTTCATCACAAATTCCATACCTTCTCATGGAAGCCTCTCCGCGGTCCTGCGGTCGACAATGCACCAAGCTCTGAGGCTGGACCCGGAAATCATTAATGAGTTCGTCACTCAAGAGCCCCCATCTCATGAATCAGGAGGGGAAAGCGAGCAAGGGGAGGGCGGTAGTGTTGTTTGGTCTGATGACAAACTGATCTCTCTTTGGCCCGATATCATGGCCAAGGTTGCTGCTCAGCATCCAATGACGGCTGTTATCGATGGCTTTGATCGACTGAAGGAGGACGACCGTCAGGAATTCTTTGACTGCCTCGAGCAGTTTGAGCAAAACACATCGAAACCAGAAAACCTAAAGCTCCTTGTCCTCTCACGCCAGCTCCAAGGTGTTAACCCAGAAGCATCAGGACACGACTTCGGGAGATATGACATGAAACCGGAGGACACTGGCGCGGATATCTCAAAGACGGTCCAACAAGACCTCGACCGCGTTTGGGCGACGAGGAAATTTGCCGACAAGACCCTTCAACCCCAGATTTGCGACAAGATCCGGGAGATATCAGACGGCACATATCTGTCAGCAAGCCTCATAGCAGGGGATCTCAGCCGGAACCGAGAAGTCAAATCCGAGGACAGTATATTAGAAGATTTGGCAAGGCTCTACAGCGATTCCGACCCCCCAAAAGGCCTGACGGGAATCTACAACCGCATCATCGACAGGGTGTCCAAGCCAAGGAACATCGGAGCGATCTTGAACCAGGCACTCCTATGGGCGGCGTTCCAAAAGGAAGCCCTCAAACCAGAAGAGTTCAACATCGCCCAGGCAGTGGGGATCGCCATGGAAAACAACCCAACGGGGGACATCACGGGCAATGAGCTGGAGAGGTTTCTGGATCCCAATATCGCGATATCGCTGGATTTCCACTGCGGCCACCTCGTCAAGTTCCAAGGCGGGCGACTTGAGCTCGTCCACGACAGTCTCAGAATGTACCTGATGGACCACTTTGGCGGCCAAGAGCGCCCAAACGCAAAGCTCGCAAGCATCTGCATCGCTTACCTGACCATGCCCCATTTCAAAAACTCGGGAAAAAAGCCGGAGCCTGAGAGGATGAACTCGTGGGAGTCCAAGGTTCGCAAACGTGTCGACAACCACAAGTTTGCTCGGTACGCATCGCTGTACTGGCATGACCACATCGAAAACGCCGGTTCATCCTGGCCAAGCATCGTGGAAGCGCAGGTGCTGAGAGGGCGAAGATTGCTGGAGGATCAAAAGACGGGCTTTGGGAGGTGCTGGGCTGAGATGTGGTGGTATTTTACCAGATGGCCGGCGCAGAACTTTCCTCAGGAGCCTCCTGTTGATGGCACAATCCCATTCACGCCCAAACATGCAGCACTTGTTGGTGCGTCCCAGAAAGGGGTGACCCCGAGTCCTGTGGCAACACCCAGACTATCACCGACTGAAGCTGCGGGAGTAGACACGCTACCCGTGAACAATGGGGGAGATCTCCCCACCGCTTCAAACGATCTGGTAGCCTTGACTCCCTCCGATATAATCAAAACGACGCCCAATAACCCCGTCCTCCCAGAAACAATCCCGAAATATCAGACACAAGCCCAAGACCAGACAGACCAGATATCAACCACCATCACCATGCCCGAGCAGACAGAGCAGAGCGACGAGGTCACACCTAGAGAGGAGGAGGAGAACCGGAACATGAATAGCATCTCACTCTCAACCTCGGAGCATCAAGAAGAAACAGGCCCGTTTCCGGCTGAGCAGCAGACGGCCAGCTCAACCCCAGCATCTGTGATGATCGAAACGCCTAACTCGGGAGATGGTGAAAACCCATCCAGCGATCTAGGATACGACTTCAAGCCGTCAGAGACCGAAACCCCCGAGAGGGAAAGAACCCCAAGAAGGACACCGCCCATCAACTCCGAGTCATCTCTCAGCGGGCCTGAGAGTGAATTCTATTCGCCACCTGGGAGTCAAGCGGGCGAAAGCGACGCTAAGCGCGAGTCCTCGGACTCACCGACGACCTCATCGACCAAAAAGCCGCCCCAGCAGATTGAAGACGTGGAGGCGCTGCCTGGCTTGATAGAGCCGGCTAAGCCATTTCCATCTCTATCTCCCTCTCCATCTCCAGGGGAACAGCTTGTGACCAGACCCAAGGGGAAACAGCCGTTGCTCCATGAGCCGCTAGTACTCGACGAGGCGTCCAAGAACGCACATGAGCCTCCAGTTGTCGTCCCATCTACTGAGCCAGAGGCAGAGGTCATGGAGGAGCCCGCCAAAGCTGATCCACCGCCGCCGCCGCCGCCGCCGAAGAAGAAGAGGAAGTTTTTCGGGTGGACAGCTAGAGTGAAAGAGGCGGTGACGGTCCTGGTAAGGGGTGAATCGTCGCAGAATGAATAGTTGTAGTACGGTCTTATCACTGTCGAATCTATCTATCAATTAGGTACCTAATAAATTCACTGTCTCTGCCGCAAGTATCCTACCTGACCAAAGTGAAACGTCTAGATCTCCCGGCCGGTGTGAGCAAATCCAGTCCTTAGGCTCTCCCCAAGGAATGCCACATCTTCGAGAAAAGCCACCCAGAGATCCTTCCATGCTCTCCAGCGGGCACACCCTTCATGTTGTCGGGCTCCAGCTCCTGTCCTTCCACGGCTCTTGTCGTAGTAGTGGGAATCTTGTTATTAGTGGGTTTCCGACTCTCTGGATGTTGGGCTGGGATTTCTTCATCACGGCTCGTCGGCTCGTCAATGGCAACGGCAGTGACGGTGACAGTGACGGGGGTCTTCTTGCCATCAAGGTAGATGCCGGCCTCCAGCTCCGGTTCTCCCATGGCAATGGCAGTGAGAGTGATGGAGGCCTGCTTGTCGTTGAGGTGGATGTCTTCTCCTTCTTCACTCAAGTCGTCTTCCACTTCTTCATCCGACACGCACGCGTCGGTGGCCCACGGAGATCTTGTTCCTTCTCCCTCGTCCTGCTTCTCACCCCCCCAGCGTTGAATTTGCTGTGGCACGAGTGCTGGCGCTATGAAAACCGGTACAGTAGCAGCAGTAGCTTTCTCCTCGTTCTCTTGGCTCCAGAGCAGCAGCGGCTGTCTCAGAGGGGGGCTGACGGGTGCATGTACACGTACAACTTCTTCCTCGTCGTCCGACTCAGGCTCCCATATGCGGCGGGGCGGCCTGCCGACCGGAATGGCCACTTTCTCCTCCATTTCCTCCGTTTCCCATGGCATTGGCTTTCGCGCCTGCTGGCCAGCCATGATAGCCGGCCGTCTCGCAGGCGAAGGGGTGATTTTCACGGCTCGACCATTGTCCAGCGCTCCCATCACCCTCGCCATCTCCCTCAACATCTTCTCCCTTGCAGCCCATTCCTCCAACGACACCAATGGAAGCGGGTGCGCGAGCGGCGGAGCGTAGGGCGACGGCGGCACAGACACATGCATCTCTTCCCCTTCCCCAACAGCCTCGCTGATGTACTGGCACACATGCAGGAATGTTTCGTCATCCCCGTCCTCAAACTGCACCATCCCCAGATGGTCGGCGTGCACGCCCTTGGGGACCTCGTTGTCGATGAACATGTGGGCGTCCATCTTATCAACAATGACGTTCTTGGCCCCCTTTAACGGAAGCTCCTCGTAAAAGGTCTTGATCTTGTAGTGCGACGACCGCTGGCAGAAGTCCTCGCTGATTTCGGAGAGATCGCGCGCCTTGCGGGTGATCATCTCGACGAGCATGGACGGCTTTGAGTTGCCAGTTGCGTTGTCTGTGTCCTTCTTGACGAGAGGGCTAAAGGCGCGGGCAATGGAGAGCCATTTCTTTTCGTCGGCGCCGAAGTGGGGGGTTCCGAAGAATAACTGTAGTGGAAGGAAGGAGCCGTTAGTGGTGGTTCATGAGGTGGGCCAAGTGGAACTTGGTTGAGTAGCTGGGAACTTACCACGCTGTGGGTTGCCTTGGCGATGGTGTAGTACTCGTCTTCGTTGCTGGCAAAGCATAACGCCTGTGACAGAGGCAAGGTAGCTAGTCAGCGGACCCATCCATGGTCTTGAACGGGGGCAGACATGACTTACCTGCTTGACAATGAGGCCACCAAGACAATGTGCAACAAAGACAATCGGCCTGTTCCTGTCCGGGTGCCGTCGGAGCTTGAGACTCGAGAGCAAGGATCTCGCAATGTCACGGATGCCAGAGGTCGACGGGTTCTCGTATATGTCGCCGCTGTATCCGAAAGACAAGACTCTTGTCCTTGGCTGCACACCAGGGAGCAGGTCTGTCGGCCAAACCACGTCGGAACCGCCTGTTGTGCACGTCCATGTTTTGGTGTGGCCGCCGTTCAAGCCGTGGACGAGAACAAGACTGGGAAGTGTTGGCGTTAGTTGCGTGTGGTGTTAGGTGGGATAATGGTGGGATAACATCGGTAACTTGCTCAACATTGGGGGTTTTTGTCTTGTTAGGAGGTTTCGCAGGGTCATATAAGATGGTGAGACCTATTCGGTTTCCTGCGGCCATCATGGTAATCTGCGGCTTGGATTATCTGGTATCAGTTCGGCTTGGCTTGGATTTCGATGAAGTCTGGATTCTCAAGTGAGTTGGGTGTGCAAATATAGCAATACGCAACAAGTTGCTGATACCCTCGTGGGATGGAAACTCAAGTTGTGTGTCCGAGCCTAACTGCAGATGACACGAAAGTGCCTCGAGAGACAAACGAACCTGAGTTATATGTGGTATCTTTCCTGTGGGTCGCATGGGTCTCTCAGATATGGGCTGCCTAAAGGAAGCTGCCAAGTGGGGAAGGAGCAGACGGGAGTTCAAGTGCGCGGCTATAATTAATGATGTGGTGGATAATAAGTGGTTTGGGAGAACGAACAGATGCACTGTTGGATGCCCAAAAGCACAACTGTTGGCGTTGGGCGTGGAGGGCAGCCCAAGTGCCTGTGTGTGTGGATCGCACCGGAGACTTCTGCAAAGACAATCTTCCACACAGCAGACAGATTCTTGCAGCAATGAGTGGAATGGGCTTCGGCACATTCAAAGACTGGCTCCAGTCGCAGTCGCTCCGGCCCGATTTGTGCCTGACAAGAGCAAACTGTCAGTCATATGATTCGTCAGCTGGTTATACGCAGCACGAAATGGACTGGAGCAACATGAAGTTTAAAGAAATGACACCTTTGCCGACTTTTCTTCTCGTTCTTCCCATTCCTTGCTACCCGTCTTCAGTTGGCCAAAAACCTAACACCGTGACTCAGAGTCCCATTCTCTATCAATCTTTCCACGCTTTGCTATCAAGTCCTACTCTGCCCTTTGGCTCTCACAGCACAGGCATTGGCATCCATGTCCTCCCCAGTGCCCACAATGGCAGGCCAAGAGGGAGAGTTGCACACCCTTCAACTTCCGACCCCCGGGCATCCGGGGCCGCTTCTGGAGTGAGTGAGCAATATAAACTCCCATTTATGCTTCTTAGGCGTCCTTTCATGTTCTGATCCCAATCAACATCCAGCATCGTCGCTGTCCACGGTCTCAACGGCCATTCCATCAAGTCTTGGACCGCAAAGTCCAAAACTGGCCAGACAACCATGTGGCTTAAGGATCTGCTCCCCGAGAAGTTGCCGGGTGCCCACATCATGACGTTTGCGTATGATGCCGGTGCTGTTGCCAATGCGTCTCCTCATGGCGTACGCGAGAACGCTGTCAAGCTGATCAGAGCGCTTAGAGACAAGCGAGAAGACAATGTGAGTTGGAGTCGACGACCAGCACTACCGTCTGTCACTCCATCTAACAGGGCCACTGGGGTAGGGTGCAAGCCGCCAACGCCGTCCTATCGTGTTTATTGGGCATAGTTTGGGAGGTATCGTGATCAAACAGGTAAGACTCAACCAACGTCTCCCTCACCAATGATGTGTACCTGTTTATCTTATAAATTGATTAAACCCCCAGGCGCTGCGAGCATCCTCCAACGACGAAAGCCACGCCAGCATCAGGGAAATCTCGGAATGCACCAAGGGAATTGTACAAGCCCCACCCATCCTTACACCACAACCCTGTCTGTGCTAACTGCTAGATGACGAAGGTCTTCTTCGGCACACCGCACAGAGGATCCGACGATGCCAACTGGGCGACCTTGATCTCCGGCGTCATCTCAACCACGATTGGGCGCCCTCCATCGGAATTTCTGAAGACGCTGCAGACAAATTCACACGGTTTGATGAAGATATCGGAGGATTTCCGCCCCATCGCCAAGAACTACGCCATTGCGAGTTTCTACGAGGAACATGTCCATCGTGTTCTTGGCCATCTGGTGGGTTTCCCAGCTTCCCTGGTCTTAGCCCGACGCTGGCAGTTTTCGTGTTACTAATGACAAGTGCCTATGTAAAGATTGTCGAGAAGACCTCGGCGGTGATGGGACTGCCGCATGAAGAGACGATGATGCTGGGTGGTACCCATTCGTCCATGTGTAAATTTGCAAGGAGGGATAAGCGGTTTGATCCGGTGTGGAGATCAATTCGCAGAGCTTCGTTGGGTGTGGGGAGTTAGCAGATTGACTGGGCCCGTTTTCCCGCTATTTCTTTGTCAGACACGGAGGAGGTATATTAGGCACTCTTTAGGTCCTGCATGGAACAGACCACAAGTTGCAAATAGGATGGGGATTTGGAAGTGATTTTTGACACAGTCAAGTAGGCGAGGAGGGCGTTTGCTTCGGTGCCTGCGCCGTTGGGCCGATTACGTTTGCTGAGTCGCCTGGTCAAGAGAGCGGAGAGTGTGTGATGAGGAGGAGGTTGTGATGACGAGGCGGACAGAGAGTGGATTCGAAATTTGGACACCATCCTACTTGGACGTGTGCAATTGGGACAGAGGGGCAGCTTTGCCGTGCTAGATTCGAGGTTTCGGGTGAAAGGGATGATTGGGCTGAGGGTTGTTGACACGAGTGCGTTTCCGAGGGGCATTTCCGGTGATTCCGACTTTCATATTGAGTGAGAAGGCGACGGAGAGTGTTGGATGATGCTGGGAGTTGGTGAATGTTTTCCTGAGGCCGCTTGCAGGGACTTCGAGATTGTGTCACCACTGGCATGCCTGGATTGGTCGCACCTCCTGCCAGGATAGGTAGGTACGAACTCATGCATGGCGCTAGCACCAACCAATCCCACCGCACAGTTCGACATCACCGCTCCAACCACCCACAGTCTTATCTTTGCAACCCCGCCATGAACGTCCTCGATCATCTGACATCCGCACATCCGCCGACGTTCTGACTTCAAGGCTCACAAACTGACCGCTCGCATCGCAAAAATGCATCTCCGCTCCACTCTCCTCGCGGCCCTGCTCGCCGTCAGCGTCTCCGTCGCCGAGTTGATCGCTCCGCTTGCCTTATCCGACTGTGCTCAAGTCACGGGCACCACCAAGATTACCTGCCCCAGGGACGGCGGTTGCTGCAGCGCGGGAGACTGCTGCGCCGGCGGGTGTTGCCCCATCGGCGCGGTATGCATCAACAAGGGCCGGGGAGACGAAGGATGCTGCCCTCTTGATGATGCGACTTCCTGTGGCCTAGTGTTGCCAACACTTGTGAGTGTGGTCATGGGCTTTTGCATTTGAAGAAACTACTTTGTGGCTCATACAATTCTAGACCAAAGCCTGCGATGGCCGCCCGAGGGCATCTGTGACATGCACTGCGGCCGAGACCAGCTGGCCTTGCCCTCCTGATAGCAATTGTGGTGTGCGGTTTGGTGCTTGCTTTGCGATTGCCAACACGTGTACGGGCTCTGGTGGTGTGACGCCGACGGCCTCTGGAGGTGCTGGCCCGGCTACGACGGCTTCGCAAAGTGGCTCCGGCCGTTCATGGTCTGGGTATCTCGACTTTCAGTTCTCTATAGCACTGGGGGCTACGGTTCTGATGATACTTGCTGGTGTTGCAATATTGTAAGACAAGAATGCGTCTAGCGGGGAACCAAGCGATTCGGTAACAACAACGCACTCTTTGGCAATGGTTCTGGTTACAGGCTGAAAATTTGTGTAAGATCTGGGATAGTTACATCGAGGACAAAAGTACGACCTGTGGCCCTTTTTGCAGATGAGCCTGAATCATGACAACACTGCGGCAGAGCGATTACAGCTTGGGTGTGACCTCTTATCTAGGTACCAGTTTGGAGATGGCACTGGTGGATTCGCTCTACCGTTTGACATCCTCCAGAGCCGTTGATATAACAACTGCTAGCGCAACGGCAAGACTGTTTCTGGATTATGAAGGTTAAGTATACCCCGGTATTAAAGTAATAAAGTAACGCCTCATTCATATCTTATGTGGCCACAATCAGACCCGAGGCAAGATTTGGCGTTGTCAGAAGCTTGTTAGGCATAGAGCTCGAGGTATAATAACCGCGGCGCCCGTACCCGTTTCTTTCCACTTCCCTCGGGCGAAACTCGCATCGCCTCCTTCCAGGGCTGCGATCCCAGCGATCCGAGTCATCATGTCACTATTTCCCCACCCTCTCAACGGCCATCCCTCTTTCCCTTTCCGGGAACTAACTCACGAGGATGAAAACATCTCCGTAGCCAAGAAAATAAAACGCCAAAATCGACATGCCAAAACTTTTCACGTTATCAAGAGCTGCTTAAAATTCACCAATCCAGGCGCAGGGCTCCCATCAAACACCGTTGCGCCACAGGTGCGAGACTTCCCATGGATGATATCCTCCTACTACGTCCCGGAAGAATACCAAGACGAAAGCATTCGGGAGCAAACGCCCTGGGTCGTGGAACTTCGATGTATGCTGATCGATCTCACCAGACAGCTTGAGAGGGGGATTGGCACTTCGTGGAGAGATCACCAAGTAAAGGATCAGTCTGCAAACGAAAAGGAGTTCCTTTCCCGTACGCCGGCAAACTATAAACGGTGTTTTCCGTCTTTGAGGTGGGGCCGGCGCATTGTCTTCTCGGAACGGGCCGGGGAGGAGCCTCGATATCTGACGGGGAACTGGCTTGTCGTGGCCTACCTGTGGAGCGATAGTCGCGAGTGGCTGCAGAATGCAAATGTGGGAAACCTGATTTCTTTCAACAACGTATTGTGGTAAGTTGACTCTTGGCCACGAGCATAGGTACCTAATGAGGGTGGGAAGATGTCTAGGTAACATCCTTTTTTTAGTATTCGGGCGTTTGAAAAAGCCACTTGCCAGAGCTGTTCAACTCATCACCAGATGTACAAAAGATTCTGCCAGTTCGACAAGGTACTGGAAAAGCCTGAGCTGTCAGTCAAGTACTACTCTGGTACCAGTTACTACCGTATTTCTGTACCCCTTCCCATTCAGCCCGGCAAGGAGGCTCCGGGTAGAATCTTAGAAATGGGCCACATTCTAAACGAGCAGCTCATGACGTTTTTATACACGCGTCACAAGAAGGCTGGAGGTTTGTACCGAGCTCTTCTATGATGCGATCACAGCTATCTGACTCAGTGCTTAGCTTCTGTAGGCGGGCGCCTGATCACCGATGAGAGACAAATGGAGAACTTTGCCAGTTGGAGCGATACGTGCAGCCATCCGGGCGAGACTCCAGTCTGTAGGTAGCAATTCTCCGTGCAGGGGCTACGGCAAAACGGGAAGTGTGGCACAAAGGTACCGTACTTTACGATTTTGTATGCCAAGACAAACACGCGGGTCAATATAGGGGTGACTAGAAGGTAAGACTTTATTCCATAACGCTAATCCTTGAGTTGCTGGATGTACACGAAAGCCCAGTGAACAGCCATGTTCATGGTCATAAGTCTACAAACCTTGATGAAAAACAGCGAGAATGCCCAATAATACCCCCGCCAAGCCCAAGTCAACTGCGGCACAGGTGCGCGAGTGGCATGTAGTCCTTCCTGCTAGAGATCCTGGCTGAGCTCCCATTTGATTAAGCGCTGAGCCTTACAAGTAGACTGCCTAGTAAAAAGAATGGCTAGTGCTTGGATATGGTCACACTGGAACCCACTTTCGCTTCTAACCATCGTTGATCCTTCTCTACCAGGATCCTTCTCTCTAACAACCTTGCAAACACCACAACTATATCCTCGAACCTCGCACGTGCCGTCAAGCCCCCCACGGTTGCCGCATTGAAGATATTAGCGACGGTAGAAAGAGCGGAGAACAGTTGCCATGAAGGATCCATGGCTATGTCTCAAGCCTCAGTGAGGATTTCTAAGCCGCAACTGTGGGGGATCCAGTCTCGATCCGTCTCAGGTACCAGGAAGGTAACCAGCACGGGGTTCCACGAAGGAGCGATGGATCCGAGGGCATCAATTTTTATGTAGGCTAACATGGGAATAGATCGGACGAATGAACGGACGAGCGAACGTACGTGCGCGATCGAGGTTCTGATCAGACGGGTGGTTGCACTGACGTGGCAGTGAAGGTGGTGGTGAAATGACTGTAATTTACGTGCCCCGTTTTATACATCATGCCTATGTACCTAGTGTAGAATAATTGACAGAAACATGGCTGAATTGACATGGAGGAGGCTGACTGGAACATCATGTTTATTTGCAAAGGGTTCACCTAATCATGTTTAGTTGAACATCAAGTTACTGCTTCAACATCAATGTTTGGACCATGTTTAACAACTGGGTAAAGGTCTCCATGGCCGTGGTGGAAAAACTTCACCCAGGTCGATCGGTGCCAGCGGCTCTTCGGATTTGGCAACGAGTTCCTCGCCGCCCGGCCCTCGAGAAAGTTGACCCTGCAGGTCCAGCTGAGTTGCCCGCCTCGCCCGCGTTCTCTGCGAGGCCCGTAGCCTCCATTCTAGTGCGACTTGGAAGATCGCTTCCAGTTCGAGAGTGGAAAGTTTTTCGCAGGTCACCAGCTCAGGGGCAAACGCACTTTCCCGAGCTTCTATGGTAGCTGTTTCGCCGCCGCGCAGCTGCAAATTCGATGGCGCCAGGCTTTGGCGATTGCCCCTGAAGCTGTGCACCCGGTTCATTTCCAATTACCTATCGATGCCAGATGCACGGCACACTGAATTCGGTGGAATTGATGGAGTTGTAACTGTATAATTGTATTGTTTGTATGAGTATCCAGCTTCGCCAAAGACGACTTCTTACAGCTGTGAATAGCAGATTGTGTGTCAACTATTACATCTGAAAGAGGCCTTCCTGCATTTCACCATTTGAAACAAGAATTGCAACAGCAACCGAAGAAATGGTGGGCCAATGGAGTGGAGAAAGGGCCAACGGCGCCCCAAACATGCATTGACTCGGCGCGCTTGCTTGCGTCAGCGGTCATGACGTCACCCATCCTGCCCATCTGTGCGACAAGGCAACACCAGCCATCCATCACCCCGCTCCAATTTCTGGCACGCTTCTCTGTCTTCCTCTTCTCACCATCAGGAGTTCATTGCCATACCGAACATAATTCTCCAGAACGAAACAAACACCGCCACGATGCAGAACACTCTCGTCGCCAACTTCTTTGCACAGCTTTGCCTAGCCGCACTCGCCATGGCCGCACCTATTGCCGGAGAGCTTCAGGCCCAGAAGGTCGACGCCTGGCAATACGGAACCGGCGGTGGGATTATCGGTCTCATTGTCCTGATCCTCGACATCATCGTCTTCCGTAAGTACTGCTGCTCGGGAGCGCCCCCGTGCCATGTTGGATCACTTTGCTAACCACGCTGCCATCCAGTCGAGGTCATCAAGTCGAACCGCCCGCCCATCAACAAGCTTCTCTGGTCGCTCCTCATCTTCTTCTTCCCCATCGGCGGTCTTCTTATCTACTGGCTTTTCTCCAACCGCGCGGCACACAACAGCAGCTCGGGCTACGAGGCCCTGCCTTGAGCATCGCAAAAGATGACGGGCGCCAGCGCCGACGACACATACACACAGGGAGGCGAGAGGACGGTGTGACGATGAGAACATGACATGGGGCTGCTGCGTTTCCTAATGATTATTTGCATTTGGGGTATGCTTTGGAAGGCAGCATTATGTGATAGCGGATGGGTCTCTGTCGGGTGGCTTGCCCTTAATCCGCATGCACGGTCTGGTTTGGTACGACAACGTCAGTGGCTTATCCCGTAATACATTTGGTCAACGGTTCTCTTCTTTTTCCCCACCTCCGATTATTGTGCCTCCTTTCCGCTCGGTGCAAACAATGCGAACCTCGCAACGCGTGCCCCATCTCCCGCAACTCTGAAGGCCTCCTCCCACTCTTCGAGACCAAACACACCCAAGCACTTTGCCCCAGCCCCTTCGCCCAACTTCAGGATCCCCGCCTCCACCAACCGGATAACCTCGCCAGCCTGCTCGGGGGTAAACATCCAGCTCCCCTGCAGCCTCAACCCCTTCACCATAATCTGGTAATACGGAAACCCAACATCCCCCGCCACTCCCCCCATCAAACTCATCCTCCCCTTCGGCCTCAACGCCGCAATCCCCGCCTTGATATGCGCACTCTGCGACGCACTCGGCGGCGACATATCAAAATACACATCCACCGCCCCATCCCTCCTCCCCAGCTCCCTCGCCGCCCCTCTAATAATCCCCTCCAAATCCTCCCCCTCCTCCCCCGTCATAACCACCGTACTAATCCTCCCCCCCGGA
>Ga0247760_1000875_pt1 | contig 30750 bp, 12 predicted proteins | sample UWRJL171409R4_FD_179936 | JGI IMG/M metagenome (GOLD analysis project Ga0247760, IMG submission 179936) | Plant litter microbial communities from Arlington Agricultural Research Station in Wisconsin, United States - UWRJ-L171-409R-4 | ecosystem: Environmental > Terrestrial > Plant litter >... | reverse complement strand
CCTAACCCGGCCAGTGTGGTTGGAACAGTGTGGCTGGATCCACGCAGCCGCTCCGCGGCTGCATCCGTGGATCTGCACAGCCAAGAACGCCAGACTCCACTGCCAACCTCGTATTCAGTCAGCCAACTTCGCTTCGCAGAAGCGAGTGTGGCTAATGCACTCCGTGCACTGGCTACCCTCACGGCTATAATAACACGGCTTCCACTCTCGAAGATAGAAATAATGAATCACCTTTAACACACTGCTTTCCAATGCCTTAACCCCTTTTGCATTTTAACAAATAACTATAGTTAAGTCATCTAAATAAGGAACTAAGCTTATAGCTTATTAATAATCAGTATGTTATCTAATATTCTGTATTTAGTAATTAAAACTATAATTTTCCAGTCTTCATTAAGCCGGTTTATTATAGTAAGGCTGGAAATACTACCTCTTATAATAAGATAATTGTATAACTCTTTAACATCTTAAGCGTATGTAAGGACGGTAAACTTATTGGTTTAATAGGAAAGCATAAGCATGCTAGTGAAAAGGAGAAGATATATCTATATAAACTAAGTCGCGTAAGCCATATCGGTATTAGTAATTAGGTTGTAAAATAGAATTTCAGCCGTTGAAGTATTACAGTGTTTTTCAAAGGAGATAAAGCTTGTAAATAGAAGATAAAGAGTAGTGGCTCCTTATTAGAGGGTAAAATTAGCTTAAGGAGCAGGATAAAGGTGTGATAAATAATGTAACGCCTTTATAACTTAATATATACGCTGATAGTTACAGTGGAAAGGGGGCAACACTGCAGCCGTTATGTATACGTATGTTCTCAGATAAGCACCACTTTAGTGATGTTCTTCCGCAGCGAGTATTAGCAAACCGTATACATCCTTACTACCCCCTGTGATAAAACGCTATCCTATTTCCACTATCAGATATAAATGCTACATTAAGCTTTTTGCTTTTAGTTTAGATATGTAGGACTGATTATTAGTATCTTTTATTAGTTTCTTTCTTACTAGCGCTGCTAGTCTATAATTTTTACATAGCACGTTTATCCTTAAAGAGTAGTTAAGAAGAGCGTCCATTATTAAAGTCGGGGTAATAAGATAGTAGATCCACACCCCCCCTCCCCTATAAAGCCTAAGATCCCCCCGCACCCAACTCTCAAGTCCACATTTAAGATTTAGATGTAACCTAGAAAACATAGTAAAACATACAGCCCTCTCCTTTATAGATATTTCAAAAAGGCATCGTTGACGACTCCGAACATAAGATCCCAGCCAATGCTCGGATTCGAACCACTAGCTTTAAAATTCTCGACACGGCACAGCAGATCCTCAACTCGTTATAAACTGACAAGTCTTCCGCACCGTCGGTTCCACTCGTGTTTATACAGCACGAAGAGTTGCCCGAAGATGGGCCTCTGAACTTTTAAACCCCGAGATAGTGTCGCTAAAGAGTGGCTAGTTCAGAAGATATATGACAATGTATTTGACTTAAACCCAGACCTAGCCGCGAAGCTTAAAACGTCGGGAGTTAAAAGTATCATCACACTTAGTATTATCTCCAAGTATGCCTAAGAGATTTTAATCCTTTAAGCTCCTAGTACAGCAGCTGAGATTCTAATATCGCGTATAGTCCTTAATAATAACCTGCGGCTTGAGTTTAACTCCCTGTTCCTTCAGGCACCTAACAGCCTAACAGAAGGCGATATTCTCATTACAGTTCCCAGACTCTAAGAGTAGGCATTAACAGTTTAGGAAATTATAGTGTATTACGTCAGGGAGAGGTATAGCAGTAGCGAGTTGTTACGGACGGGAGAGTGGGAGAGATTGGATAACTAGCGTGTGCAGACTTGCTTGTCTTATTATTTTCTTTATCTTTGTCTTAACTTTACATCTATTTAGTCTAATATAACGAGAAGAGGCTATTCTAAGGACCCCTCTGGAATCGAATTCTCAGTTGTCTTGACATTGACAGCGGCCGACACAGATTCCCCTTCGCGAATATGACGAACACCGGAGTGGAGGTGGCTTAATGCGGCGCGGGCAACAGAAGGTAGGTGCTCCTTATGCTTGGCACAATGCGATACGAAGTTGGCTACTAACGCTGAGGGAGCCGTGCCGATTCCGAAGCCCTGGACCCGACTTAGCGTGGAATGGCGGGAAACCTTTCACCTGATTTTGTTTGTTCCTGTGCCCACTATCCTGAAAATGGAAAGGGTATAGGTTTATGTGTAAACTGGAGATCTTGATATTATAACGATAAATTATTTTAAACTACCAAGTTGCTGCCTACATGGTAAGATTAACTGGCTGCTCGCAGGTTCAATTATTATTACCTAGATGATAATGCAGTGCTACACAGCCAATCAGCCCTATCATTCCTGCATAAACCACAAATCCGATCAATGCAACGCTACTACAGAAGCGTACGTTGTTAGCCTCGTTTCGAGAAAGATTAAACCTTTTACTAATAAACTCCATTTGGCTTCCCGAACGACCGACCATGATAGCGAACACTCTTGCGCTGAAGCGTCTGACACCGAATCATTAGACCCAGCAGCCTAGAAGGTAAGCTGATGAAGACAAATAATTAGAAGTCAACGAAATAACTCGTAGGTGCTTAATTCTAATTAACGTTATAACTAAACGGTCGTCTTCCTTTAGCAAGTTATAAAAGAAAACGTTAAAAAAGAAAGTGAGATGGACTAAAAGATTCTAGGGGATCCTGGTAAACAAATGATCCTGCATCGAGACAGGATGGTGTTCCGAGAACCATAGAAGTACGACCTGGCCCGAGGGGCAGCCGATCGCCACACCCGTCTCGGATATAGCCGATGTTAATGGTCGATACTTAACAGGTAGCTATACAGACTGTTCCGCTCTCTGAGGCGCCGGACCTAACATAGCAATCCCAGCCCGCCGTCTCCACGGTCCCTTATCTTAGAAGAGATATCCGAAGCCTCCGTCTTAAGGAACTTAAGTAGAGATTCCGATCAACCCAAAACCTTATAACCTCTATTGTTCCCGCCTAGCTATTACACTACTTTCCCCGCCTCCTTATCCCCCTTCTCCAGGAAATTCTCAGCTTTAGCTACCACAAGCTCAAGAAGATCACTTTTATTAGGCATCTCGGCCCGTATATACTCGGTCATCATAGCGGTATCTGCCGTGTCGGCCGTAGACCGGAGCGCTGCCTCGGCCCGTAGCAGCATATATGAAGCGAGCCGGTTTCTCATGTCTCTGGTGACGGTGAAGCGACCGGAGGTATCCTGGGTGCGAACGACTTCGTGCACGGAGAGACCTTAAGGGGGCGTTAGGGGTCTTAATTCCTAAGTTGGAGCGCTCCGGGGTTTCCCATATTTATGTCCCGCCCGAGCCTCCAGCTTATTCTCTTAATCGCTATCGTCGTCTGAATCTAGTGACGAGTCGGTGTTATAAGTACACTGTTAAATATCGACTTTATAGGGGGAAAAAGGGCCGGGGGCAGGGGTAAGGGAAGGGGGATTCGAGTGATGGAACAAGATACTAACCACGGCTGTATCCTCTCCTATCTCTGTATCGATCCACATACTTAAGAGCGGATCTATATAAGTCACCGCAGTAAAACAGGCCTCCCCCGGAACAGTGTTATACTATGCCCTTATATGATAGTCTTTGGACCCGACGACTCTAGTCCATAGTTGTTCGATTTACAACCACAGGCGCAGCGGCTGGGACGTGGCCGATAGGTGCGGTGTATATTTCAATAGCGTTAATGCTTATAGGCTCTTACTAGTCTGCAGCGACAAAGCAGGTCCACCTGCTTACTATCAAGTATTGCTTTCCCAGCTAAATAGCATTACGGCTCGTAACCAGGTGCGTGTTGATATTTCCAGATCCCTTATCGCCGGCTGGGATGTCGTGTCCTGCCGTTCTCATGTCCAAGTCCAGTAATATCGCTTTAGCAGCGAGATAGTGAATCGCTGAATCGGCTGCAGGGGAATAAGTCTCGATAGGTATAGTAGCTTACTTAAGCATAATATCTCTGTAGCTAGACCAGGCCGCCTTACTTATTACGGTTAATAATCTTAGAGGGGGTAAAGAGCTAATGTTAAGGAAGAAAAGAAGGTATACTGCTGATAATAATGGATTATGGCCGACTGTAATGCCGTAATGTATAACTATATCGACGTCTTATCATTTCTCTCTTCCCTAACAGTCATCTAAGATTCGACATCGTTAACGTATATATCTTTAGCTACTGTCGAACTGCAGCGGCAGTTCTTAGCGCTCAGGCGCGCAAGCACCTTACCGCTCCAGGCTTAGCTGGAGCGCAGGGGTCTTGGATCATATGCTCTCCACACACACAGGGAGCTTCCATTTATATATAACTGGGGAGTGTAAAACACTCCCCTTTTCTACCAAATCAAGTCACTTTATAACTGCACTTCCACTACTCCTAAGCCCCTTATTCTATTGTTAAAACGTTTTACAGTTATAAGCCTAGCTTTATCCAACTAAGTAAAGTATAGAATTAATTAATTAAGACACTTACAAGTAGCGCCCTTTATAAAAACCCTTTTACTAACACTTACGTTCCTATAAATGAAGAAAGCGCCCTTTACTAGGGAATCCCAGCTAACAGCCAGAAGTTTAAAAGCTTATAACAGTAGCCCTTTTAGTTTAGGACCCTTAAGTACTATACGATAAACTAAGGGATTTAATACCTTATTAATCTAACTGCTTTTAACGCGGCTAACCTGTATATTAAGCTAAGCGTTCTAATAATCCACACACTCGTCAGTAAATAACAAGAGAAAACAGCTAAATTATACGATTATACCTATAAGTATTAAAAGTTAATAGACTTGACTTTAAAGCTAATTACAGATTAGTTAGCACTTTATAAATAGTTTAAACAGTATTTCTAATACTACACATTACTAAGTAAGCTTACTAAAAGCCTAGTAGATAATTATTACTTAGATTAAAATGGGGTTTACACTTACAAATATTAAACTTACATTCTTAATAAGAGGTAAAAGGTAAAGTAAGGTAAGCTTTATTTTAAAACTAAACCTTAAGAGTATATTAAGTATTTAATTAAATACGTAATCTTTAACATCTATTATAGTTAATACCTGTAACTAAAAATAGTACTTACGATACGTAACGTAGTGTTTAATAAGAAGCTCTTCTATAAGAAGGAGAGTAAGGAAGTAAAGGCATTGCTAGTCTAGGTTACTTAATAGCTGCTTAACTTTATCAAAATCAAGTTATAAATACAGGACGTTCTATTAACTTAGGGCGTTTGTTCAGGCCGAGCCTGTTGTTCTTTTTAGGCTCTATGTGTAATATTACTGTAGCCGTTTATATATATAGCGATAGGTTCTCTGGCGCGTGCCACTGTTAAAAAAGGAGCCGCACCGCGTGGTTCTTTAAACCGTGTATTACGACCTGCACCCGACACAGGCCTTGAGAGGACTGGCGCGGGTTAAGACAGAACGTATGGCAGGACGCCAACAGGTAAGGGGCGTTCCGAAGACGGCTTGTTAAGCTAGCACTCCTAGACGGGGGGTTTAATATCACTATAAGTCGCTATCACTATAATACATAAAGGTGAGTCTAAACAGTAAGATATAAATAAATAATTAAATATTAGCGTAAGGAACCAGAGTCCCTTATAATAGTTATAGGCACAACTATAACTATTTATACTAACTAACTAGAGGTACTTTATACCTTACTTATAATGCCGTAAGTGCTTATTATATAAGCACTTTACATCATATAAGCATTCTACTTATAAGGTTTCTCCTACTTATAGTATAAGCACTCAGTATACCGTAAGTAACACCTTATTAATTATAAGGGCTTTAGGTCTTTACACCCTTAACCCAGTGTATCCAGACAGTGTATACTATCCTTCCACACTATTCCTTTTACAGGGGATTTGTCAAGCCGCCCCGGCCAAAGTGACAGCCTATAAAGTCGTTATATAATTCCCCCTCTTTAACGTTTTTTTTCTATAAAGAACTTATAAGGTAAGTTTCTCCTTTTACCCCTTTACTATATAATAAGTGTCCGGTTCCCAGGTCTTAAAACAGGAATAGGGTAAAAGTATTAATTACTGTTTAAACCTCACAGCCTACACACACGTATTTAATAGTGAAATGTCCCCTTATTCCTTTTACAAATCTACCGTTCCCCTACTTATTTACTAGGTCTTAAACAGGTCTAACAGTTATAACTATTACTTAAAGAGGCACTGTCCTTCCCAGTATAACACTTTTAATATAGGTAAGGTAAAGCTGAAAACCCTTTTAGTTAAAAAGTAAGATCTTAACTTATAAGCTAAATCTACCACTTAATAACTATATAAGGCCACTACTAAGCTTTAAAAGGTATCGGCGTGTTTAACACATCTTTATAAGTAACGGTCTTAACTTAAAAACCGTGCTGTAAAGGTGTTTAACTGTAAAGTGGAACTGCTAAAGTTCCAGGAAGGTGAAAAGGTCAGGTTAGACGCTCCTCTTAAAGACGTGGAGTCCTTTAACTAAGGGAACTTCCTAACTGGGTCTCCATTACGTGTGGTTACCTTATAAACTGGTTTGTAGGTTTAGGTCCCTTAGTAATCTTTCATCACCTTAGACCCTCATTCCTTAGGGCTGGAGGGTTTAAACTGACGACTTTTTTACTAACTTCTTCCTTTTAACAGCACTTATTTCCACGTGGAACTTACCAGGAGCTTTAAAGGCCCAACCTCCTTATTAAGTCTAAAGTCCTTATAACCCTAGCTAAAGGCTTTAACAAATGTCTTTCCATACCTATTAAGGAGTTTCCTACCGTTTCTTAAGTTCTAAGTCCCACAGTGGTCTTACTCTTTAATATAATAGTTTAAATGTCAGATTTTATCGCTAGTTTTAATCAGTCTAGATTCTTTTAATAGAACTCCATAATTAGGTTTAAGCATTTAAGATTTCTAATTAGTTCCTATAAGTTACTTTTAAAGCTGTAATCTAACCACTTAATAAAATACTTAAACATGTTCTTTCCCTTTTATAAATCTATAACTTCCTTAATATTATATTTATCCTTATTAACGTTAATCTTAATCTTCTTTTCCAGAGGAACTCCTTTTAAGGCAGGTTCTAGAAGTGAGATATAAAAAACCTTAATCCACACCTTTATACTAGCGGGTAAGTCTAATTTATAATTAAAGTTGGCGACCTTTTTCTTAATTTAGAATAATCCGTACCTTTTAAAGTTAAACTTCTTATTAAGTCGTTTTAAACGTAGGTTTTATGAAAAAAGGTAAACATAGTCCCCCTCTTAAAAGGTTAGTCCCTTAACTCGTTTACTATTATAATAAAATCCTTTCTTAAATACTAATTACTTAGTTTAATGTTTATTAGTAAACTTCTGCATTTATTTACGTGTGAACTTAAGTTCAGCTTACAGGTGGTTATATAACTCTTACATTTAATCTACACAGACCGTGGCTTAAAGGGCACCAGTAGGCGGGCTTTAACGGAGCTTAGGCTCCTTACTGTAGTTAGTAAAGAACGGTGACACACCTGTTAACTTAACTAGTATTATATTATAAGCTATTTATATTATTAGTAACAACTTAAGTTAATTATTTTATTTAAAGTTAACGTAAGCTTAAAGATACGTTATAAATATCTAATTAACTTACTCCATTTAACCATCTATTTATAAGTGGAAAGCTGTTAAAAGCTTACTCTTCACACCCATTCTTTATATTAATCCTTATTAGAACTTTAACACAATCAGCTTATCTTAATCTATAATAATATTATCTAGTTAAAGGTGTTATAAAACCACCTCTTTCTTAAAAACGTAAACAAGTTACTCTACTATTATATTCTGTAAAGTTAGTAAAAAGTAGGCCCACTTTATTAGTCTGTTAACCACTATAAGGATTTAGTTATAGGTGACTCTTATAACAAGGTCCTTAAACTTTAAAATCCCGGTGATAAAGTCAAGCGAGATGGAACTCCATAGCACCTATGGTACAGGGAGTGGTTTAAAAAGTCTATAAGGCTTATAACGCTAATTCTACTTTTAGTAACAGATATTACAGTTATTAACTACTTCCTTAACCAGTTTCTTTATTCTTAAGAAGGCGTACACTTACTAAACCTATGTAAAAGTTTTAACTTAGCCTATATATCCTTTAAGTTAAGACTTATAAACCTACTAGATATACTCCTTTTATTTACCTAGGTTATAAATATACAGTTTCTTTTAATACCAGAGCCTTACTTTTAGTTTAAGTATATTATCCACACCTTTTAATAGCTATTCTAGCTAATAACTAGTTTTATTATGGTTTAGGTGCTTTAAGCACTCCTTATTATAGTCTTACAGGTACCTTAAGGAGTCTCCTAAGGGGTATTTATACTTACAGGTACCTTCTATTAACCTTCTTATTTAAAAGTCTTATTATTATTAATAGATATTATACTTTATTTATAAGTTTATATAAACATTAATAATTTATTCCAGTATCCAGTTATTTAACACTTATAATATATATTCCAGTATACTATTCTTAACTTTATTAAATATAATAATAGGGATTAAAACTGGATTAACATCTTTATAATCCTGTCTCCAGTTAAAAGCATCAGCTTACCTATTATCTTTTCCTTTAATATAATAAATCTGGAAGTGGAATGGGGTTATTAACTCTACCTATTATACTTATTATAAGTTAAGTTCCTTTATTAAAAAGTATTACGGATGTCCACTTCAAAAGTTTTGACCAACACGCTAGTCTGTTTTTAGGCTTGCCTAGTGTCAATATCATACTGATCGGCGTTTTAGGGGAGAAGGCCTATATTCAGGGGATGCAATCGGTGGGGCATTAGCGCAAGGTTTTGCCTATCCTGGGTTTTCAGTGGCTGCAGCTCAGCAGCAAATTCATCTCGCTAAAAAGACTAATTACAGTCCCAATAAAGTATAGCGCCTTATTTGGCCTGGTCAAAACTTTTGAAGTGGACGTCCGTAAAGGTTATTATAGTTTAAAAAAACCTAAACTGGTTCTTCCATACCATTTAGATATAATACCCACTTAGTAAAACATTAAATAATCACTATTAGTTCCTTATTATAAATTAAATATTATAAAGCTAGGCTATAGATTCCTTTTAATAAAAAAGTAACTGGGTGGCGTTTCCTATTATCTTAAACTTAATTAAGTTTTTTACTAATTATAAATTCTAAGGAGTCTATTTTAACTTAAAAAGGCTTTAAGAAATTAAGGAGGGTTAGGACTGGCGTTATAATAAAGGTGTGTTTAAGGTCTTTAAACACCTTTTACTATTTATTAATCCACTTAAACGGCTTTCCCTCACCTATAAGTTCGTAAAGTAATCTTATAATTTTTATAAAATACCTAATAAAACAGTAATAAAAGTTTATAAAGCTAATAAAGGCTTATAACTCTTTCTAATTCTTTAAAGTAGGCTAATCCTTAATTACCTTTATCTTCTCTAGTTACATTTTAAGCTTTTTAAAGGTTACTTTAAACCCTAGATAATTCAGTTCTTAAACGTGGAAATGGCTTTTTTCCAGGTTTATTATCAGCTTCACTTTTTTAAGAGCTGTTAAAACCTATTATATATACTTTTAATGTTCTTTTAAAGTTTCGGAATAAATTAAAACGTCATTTAAGTATATAAAGATAAACTTATTAAGAAAAGGGTAGAGGATATTATTAATAAGGCTTTAAAAGGTTACAGGGGCGTTTATTAATCCTATTAACATAATACAGTACTGATAATACCTATTATAAGTCTGAAAAGCCATTTTATACTTATTTTCTTCTTTCACTTTAACGTGGTTAAATCTTATAGGGAAATTAAAGCTGGAGAATTAATTTACTTTAATAATCCGTTCTCACATTTCTATAATAAGTGGTAACAGGTAACGATTCTTAATTATGTCCTTATTTAACGTTTAGTAATTAATAATTATATATAGTTTACCATCTCCCTTTCTTAAGATAAACAGTATAAAGTACCCTATTAGGGATTAAGACTCCATAATAAACCCATTTTTCAGGTTTTTATTAACGTACTCCCTTAAGGCCTTAACTTATTAAGAGTTTAAATAATAGGGCTGGAAGCTGTGGAGTTTCACTCCCGGTTTTAGCTTGATTTTGTAATCTTATAATCTATAGTCTGGTAATTACGGTATCTTTTTTTAAAATAGGGTAAACTTCCTATATTCCACAGGTATTTTAAATAAGTTAACTTTTTCACTTACCTGTAGATTAGCTTCCTACTTTCCTCCACCTTTTAAATTATTATTTAGGCAGTATAGTAGACCTTCTAGTCCTTTAACCGTTTTAATAAACCTAACCTAAACTGTATTTAGTTTTAAGGGTTTAGTGTGCTTTTAAGTGCTTTATATATCTCTAGAGTGGTTTAATGCCTTTTCAGCTTTCTTTAAATAGTGATCACAGTTAAGGGACTTATTAAAGGTAAGGTGGCCACTCCTCTAGTTAATTATAAGGTTATACTTTTCCAGTTAAGGTAGATTTAGGATTATATTATACCTTATAATTAATGTAATGTTAAAGTCTATTTATTATTTATCCCTATTTATTTTAATTAGGAGTGGTAAGTGGTAGGTGACTTTACTGTTATTATATTAATACAAGCCTTCTTCTCCATTTTAAATAAGAATAACCTTTTTATACTCTTAATTAGGGAGTTTCCTTCAGTTAACTAATAAGGGGTATATTAGGTTAAAAACACTCCCGCTATTAATCACTACTCTTACCTTAAATAACCTCCCTTTTCCGTTTATTATATTAATATTAACGGAATAATACTTATATTTCTTTAACATTTAAGTTATAATAATTATCTATCTTTAAAGTCTTATCTAACCTAACCTTTAAATACCTCTTCTTCTTTTTAGGGTTTTTACTAACTAGTAAACTACTGGTTTCCAGCCCTTTTAAAGGGCCTGTAACCTTTTCCTAATTCTTTTTAGAAAAACAGGCAGCTTTAATAAACCTGGTAATTAACCTTTCCTAAGTTTTTACACCTTAATATCTAGTTAACTTTAAACGGTATAATATTCTGGAAATCTTTAATAAGTTAATAATACACTTTATAAGATTAGATTATAATAATGTCTTTTTACTCTTAGATTTATTAGGAATCCTCTCACTTTTACCATTCCCTGGCTTTTCCGTTAAGATATAGTAAACACGTTATAATTAAGTAGTTATTAAATACCCCTCCTTACTAACACGTAATAGGAGCCTGGTTAATTATAATAACTTTCCACTTACTATTAGATTCTCTTATTAAAAAGTAGGAGACCTGGTAATAGGTTAATTCTAACTTTACTCTTATAATAACGTAGTCCTGTTTATATACGCTAGGGAAATGGTTATAAAAGGCCTTAGGCCTACTATACTAGTTAAGAGTGTAATTATCATATATATAGTTAATTTATAATATATCCCTGTAATTAGGGTAGTTAATATTAATTATAAGTGTTACAATTATAAAGTATAAAACAGGTGGGGTGGTACCTTATTCTTTCTCTTCTTCCACCTACCTTTAGGTTTATTATTTCTCTTAAACTTTTTCTTAAAACTTAAGTAATAACAGCCCAGCTTATTCTTTTATAAAGTGGCCTTCCTTAACAAGTCGGTGCTTAAGCTGGTTAATAAAGCGAACTTTATTATAAAGTTATAACCTAATTTCCACTATTTTATCTTCAGACGTTATAGTAAAACCCTTAACTTATAAATCCTCCACTTTATTTACCAGCTTTTAATATTTCTTCTTCAACTTTTAAACCCTTTATTAATGTACTTACTTTGTGCCTTCTTAAGGGACCCTTAAAGTACCAGTTTAAAGCACGCCGGCTTTAATATAGGGTAGCCATCTAAGCTGTCCTTCTTCCAGGGAGGTGAGGGTGCTAATCCATTTAGTATATTTAAAGTGTTTAAAAGTCTTAAGGGGTATTGTTAAAAAGAACTTTTATTTTTCCAGTTTAATTCTCTTAACTTATTCTCTTTCGCCTTTTAAAGCTTATTTCACCGTTTAAGTAACCTGGAGGGCTAATTCTTTAACTCCCTTTACTATTTTAATAAGGTTTAAGTCAGGGTCCTTCCTAAACTTCCTTAATTCCTAGGCTTACAAGGTAAGGTTTTTAAGGCCTGTAACAACTAATTAAAACATCTCTTCTTAAAGTTAGTCTTTTATAACCTGCACCTTTAATAGTTTTAAGTTTCCACCTTAAAGTTAGTCTTTTATAACCTACACCTTTATGGCTAACTTTTCTAAAACACTCTTAAGGATTAGATACATTATATCCTAGGGTTCTTCTTCTTCTCCCTTATCTCCTAAATTACACTTATCTATTTAAGTATAATCCTTTTTATTACCTATTATCCTAATATAGACGTCTTTTAAATTAAACCTAATATACTTCCCTTTTTTTAAAACAGGTTTTTAATTAACTTACTTTAATAATAGGTATTACCGTGCTATATGGCCTTTCTTATCACAGTTAAAATACTGGACCTGGGACAGGTCCTTAAACTGCTTTTACTACTACTATCGTTAAGGCTTATCACGGTTAAGTTAATTCTGACAGTTTACTATATTAATATCTATTAACTTAAAGTAGTAACCTGTTACAGTTAACTGGTTCCCCTTCTTTAATTTATTTAGTTAGTAAAGGGTCCGTTCCTTTTAATAGTTCTTTTAATAATAATAATTATAATATTAGTTATCAGCCTTAATAACCATCTTAATTAACTTTTAAAGGCGATCTGGTTAATCCTTTTAATAAAGGTCTTTAATAACATGCTCCTTTAAGCCGCTTTAAAACAGTATTATTAGGGCCTTTTAGCTGAGCTTAATCTTAGCTACTTCTAATTTAAAGTGTGTGGAGAATTTAAAGATTAAGGACGTTTACCTTAGGGTTATAAGGTGCTGCTTAGCCCATCTTAGGGCATCTAGTTCTTTAAACTTAGTCTGGAGTTAATTAATAAACACGTTAAAGTCGTTAAAAAGAGCCTAAGTCTCAGGGGCTTCCTTTTAAACTTTATTTATAGAAAGGTTATTAATTATCTTCGTATAAGGTTTATATTAGTAAACAGCCACTTTATTTAGTAAAGCCTTAGTAAACTTAACCTTTCCTTCTTTTTTAAAGAACTACTTATTATAATAGGTGATATAGCTTTAAAGCTAAGTTATCTAGGACTCTAGTTATATAAAGTCTCCCTTATAACGTAAGGGTGGAGGGAGCTTTACTTATTTCTTTTATAAGCCCCTAAAGTTATTATTCTTTAGCTTAACAGTGTTAAATCAGGCCTGGAGTTTTTTAATAAGACTAATACAGCTTTTAATATCTTTAGGGAAGGCTTTATTAAGTTCCTTAACTAGTCCTTACTAGTTAAGGTTTAAATCTTTAAAACATGTAACTAGCTTATTAATAATAGGGAGCTGAGGTTAAGCTTACACTTCCTTAAGCTTTTTACCTTTTCTAAAGGTTAATATATTTAGTAGGAGAGAGGTGGTGTCTGGGAGTTTAATAAACAGCATTTAAAACTGTAATGTTAATATTATATTATAACTTACACTTAACACAGGCCTTAAAAGGACTGGTACAGGTTAAGACAGAACGTATAACAGGACGCTAATAGGTAAGGGGCGTTCTGAAGACAGCTTATTAAGCTAACACTCTTAAACAGGGGGTTTAATATCACTGTAGGTTACTGTCACTATAATACATAAAGGTGAGTCTAAACAGTAGGACATAAATGAATAATTAAATACTAGCGTGAGGAACCAGAGTCCCTTACAGTGGTTATAGGCATAACTATAGCCATCTATATTAACTAACTAGAGGTACTTTATACCTTACTTATAGTGCCGTAAGTGCTTGTTATGCAAGCACTTTACATCGTGTGAGCGTTCTGCTTATAAGGTTTCTCCTGCTCGTGGTGTAAGCACTCGGCATGCCGCAAGTAACACCTCATTAGTCGTAGGGGCTTCGGGTCTTTGCACCCCTAGCCCAGTGTATCCGGACGGTGTACACCGTCCTTCCGCACTGTTCCTTCTGCGGGGGATTTGTCGGGCCGCCCCGGCCCAAGTGACGGCCTGCAGGGTCGTCACACCGTGCTTCTTTTAATTAACAATCGATCTAACGATTTTCACAACGAAGACCTCCCATTGAAAGCCCAGTGACATTCTGGCCCTTTGATCGAAGGAAGATGACCTGATCCACGGTCGCGTTTGCTTTATTGTTCCATGCTAGGCTTCGTTCCATGCTAGGCACTGTAATATATTAGGTTTTGTTCCATATTAGGTACGTATCTGTTTTTCTACGTCAGTTGCATTTATGTCCCTCTAATCGGAGAACCAGTAGTCTGGGAGTCGGCCTTTTAAGCCGATAACAACGTTCTGTAGGTGTGGTTCTCTTTGTGGTTTCTTCCCTATTACGCCATCGCACCAGTTTATTATAAAACTGCAACCCTTATTACTTACTTTAATATACCCATTTATATAAAGTTGCCACGCTAGAAAGGTAGTTAAGATACTTAGTTAAACAGGGCTTCTTGTTTAACATACACCTTATTAGCCTAGGAACTAAAATGCATGGGGAGGGCAGCACCTGTTAACTTAAGATTTTAATTAGAACTTATATTATTAGGTGGTATCTTATAAAGGTCTGACATAATGAAGTACTTTCGTAATAAAAGATTAAGACTTAGCATAATCCTTTATATATTTATACCCTTCTAAAATTAAAAGTTTAACTATATATTTTAGCTTTATTATTACAATACTTATCCTCCCGTTTACTTTTTCCCTTTTATAACTTTCTCCCCTCCCATCTTCCCTCCACTACTAGTAAACCATATACGTAATACCTTCAGCTCCTCCTTAATAATAAGTAACTAGATTGCCTAGCTTATTATCCATACTGGAGTAGTAGTGCTTATTAGTCAGGTAACAGACCTAGTTACACAACTATATAATACCCAGGTTGTTAAGGATTAGGCATATGTCGTCGTAACGTGTGATAATTTCCTTAGCAAGCGTATAGTTCTAAACTATCTTATTAACTAAGGAGCTGGTATACTTAGTAAATATGTTACGCTAGGCCATTATGGCTCGTGTAAGGCTAAGTGCTTTAAAGCTTAATGGCGTCTAGACTTATTAGGATTATAATACTAATAAGCGTGGTGGAAAAGCAAGTTAGGTAATTAACCAGCTAGTTTATAAAAAGAGTAACATGTCTTTTATACCTTAAGGATCGTGCTATCTTTTATAATAAGGTACCTTTACTAGTTATTAATTAGCTTATATATAGAGTTACCAAGTAATATAATTTTTAACATCTTATATAAAGGGGTGTTATAAGTGGGCTTCGGCAGGTGATTTTTAAGCAGCTACTTAATGTCTCTGTTAATTAAGGCGTTAAGTCCTAATACTTACTAATTTGTTACGTAGCATTTCCCTTAATTTATAATACGATCAGGTAGTTACTTTATAGTTTTTCAACACCTATATCACATCTAATTTTTAAGCTGTTAATTATTATAATATTTTCAAAGGGCTTTATACTCCTTAATTAAATGGTTTAAATGACACTAATAACACCCTTAAGATTCTAATAAAGGCTTTTCATCCTCTAAAGATTCCCTAATGTGACATTCTAAAGCCATAAAAAGCTAAACAGGCTCGTCTTAAAGGCCTAGATCTCATCTATTCTTATCTTTATCTCTATTATATCCATCCTTACCTCCTCCAGCTCTTAATCCTTCTTTACAAATACCTCCTTTAGACACGTAATCCTAGCACTATATAACTAAGCCCACCTAATCTTTTCCTTTTTAAAAGGGTAAACAGCTCTCCAGCTGAGAATACTAATGTTAAAGCTTTTTAAAAAAGGACGCTAAGTCCTTACACGTTTATAAACTATATAAGGCTTCTTAAATGCTATTCAGCTCTTTACATAAGTTAAATAATAGGAGGGTATAAACCAGATCCTGTATACGATCCGGCCGGGGTGGACGCTGCTGCTGCCGAGGAAGCGACGCGGGTGTCATTCTACTGCCTGTCGCTACGGGCCGCGCAAACGCGTCTTCGTGCCAAGATCCCCGTCTTCAGGTACCTGTACTCAGGCAACTTCAGCAATGTGAGCCCGCGGCCCTGGATGGGAGTGTACCACGGCTCTGAGCTGCCGATGTTGTTTGGGACACATGGACTGTACCGTGGGGCGTCGACTTATTTGGAGAATCAGACGAGCTCCGATATGCAACACACTTGGTTGGCATTTCTCGGGAGTCGCGAGTTCGGCCCGGTGTTCAAGGGTGGGACCCTTGGGATGGGACGTATAGAGAGATATTTGATATGCGGCGTGGCGCGGGCATGTTTGCTGATTTTGGGGCCACCGACTCCTTTAGTTTCGTCAGTGGACCCGTCCTCAAGGAGATGGATGGCAAGTGTGGTTGAGATTTAGGGACTGAATAGTGAACGTTCCGTGCTTTTTAGCATAGTGGTAACTTGTGACAATTCCACCGAATCCACGGTGCTGTGTTTCTGACAATAGCTAGATCTCCTGAGTGAAATCTCTTGTTACTGCTTGCCTTAACAATGCAAGCATGGCTCGTAAAAGCTAGGAATCCCAATGATATCTAGCCGAGTCAGTTAACACATTCGCGGTTCGGGTTTAACACTATTAGCTGGTCTTAACTCCGACCGCTGCCTGGACAGGAGGATCCTCCAATATGCAACAGCAAATTGCCAAGCTACGGATTTAAGCGCAACGTGAGCGTCGATTCAGCGCCCACAATGCTGTATGGAGCTCGGGATTCGCCTTATCTCTTCAACTGTCAACTCAATTCCCAAGCCACATTCTATTGCCATCATTCTCATCAGATCGACAAAAATGGGCCGATACTTCATAACAGGCTCCTCGGATGGTCTCGGCTCGCTCGCTGCCCTCCGGCTCATCGCCCTGGGTCACGCCGTAGTACTGCACGCGCGCAACGCGCAGCGCGCCACCGACGCTGCCTCGGCCTGTCCCGGGTCTGTTGCGGTAGTTATTGGCGACCTCACCAGCCTGGCCGAGACCAAAGCCCTCGCATCTGCGGCTAACGCCCACGGGCCGTACGACGGTGTGGTGCACAACGCGGGGCTGTACCGCGCCGCATCCGGCATCTTTGAGGTTAATACGCTTGCGCCGTACGTGTTGACCTGCCTAATGGCCAAACCGAAGCGGCTGGTGTATCTGTCCAGCGGCTTGCACCAGACCGGACAGCCTCGGCTGGATGATATCCACAGGTCGGGTTATGGAGACACAAAGCTGCACGATGTCATGCTGGCCAAAGCATTTGCGCGCCGCTGGGCAAAGGAAGGGGTTGAGGCCTTTTCCATGGACCCCGGCTGGGTCCCAACCAAGATGGGCGGAGCGTCTGCCACTGGCAGCACCGAGGATGCGGTCGATACCATTGTCATGCTGGCGCTGGGGGAGGGGGCGGCCAAAGGGAAGGGTGGGAGGTATTTTTTCAAGTCGGCCGAGAGAAAATCAAGTGCTATCGCAGATGACCAGGCGCTGCAAGATCGCCTTCTGGACGTGCTTGGTGCCATCAGTGGTGTTACGGCGCCGGCATAGGCCGTGACACGACGATGTGCGGCGCGCATCCGAGGTCCCGGATGCGGCGGGGAGGGTTGCACCAGGGCTCCGTTTCTCTGAATGGAGGGTGTCAGAGAGAAGTCCGCGACAAAGAATCGCCTTGGGGGCTCCGTGAGAAAAATCCGCAATCGGGTAAAGGGGTAGATGAGGAGTCTTTACAGGTTTGGCTCACAAAAGGACTCCCCCACGACGCTCACTCGGGGTTTCGAGTTTCAAGTTAAGCGACTCAAGAAGCTTGTTGGGAAACTCAACGACTGCATGAACAAGCTGACGGGGCTGTCGATATTCTTCAACTCCTACCAGCAATTAGCTACCTACCTAGGCACTAGAACCGAAACTGAATAGGGGTTCCATAGAACGTAGCCATTCCTCCATCTTCACCTAGATCCAGTGCCCAAGTATTCTTCATTTCTAAAAACCCGGCAGCTCAGCAGGAGGCGGTTGACTCTTCTGCGCATCCAACTCGGACTTTGTCCCATACTTCTCCGGCTGCGGAGCAGTTCCCTTCTCCGGTTTGCCTCCGCCCGGGCCGCCTTCCTGAACTTCACTAGCCCCACTAGTATTCTTGTTTTTCTTTCTCTCATGTCCCTTGTACGCATGCCAAACTCCCCAAATGGCAGCCAGAGCGGCAAGAGATGCCGGAATACCAACGCCAATCTGGATCTTTTGGTCGGTTGTCAGGCCCCCTTCTTTGTCAGAAGTGTCTTCTGTTCCGCCTGTAGTGATGTTAACCACTGGTGATCCGGAGCCGCCGACTGTAACTGTACCGGTTGGGTTAGAGATGACGACTTGTCGCTTTTGGAGAGCCTTGAGATTCGATACAGGGGTTGCGGTGTCGTCGCGCTTGATGTTGGTCTCGTGTGAGAGGGGATCATCGTTTGCAAGAACTGTTGGAAGGCAGTTAGAGTGTGTGAGGGATATTGCGGAGTAATATGAGATCAGGGCAAACCTTTGTCTGAAAGCCCAGGTTCGCCATGGAGGAGACGGGGAATGGCTGATGCTTCGACACGCGAGAGGGGTTGGTCAACCACGAACAAACTAACCAGAAGCATAATTAGCATCCAGCGTGTTCGAAATATTGGAGCCATCACAACAATGATGTTGTCAAAAAGAGACCTTTGTATCGACATCTGAAAATTGAGGTGGGAAGGTGTTGTTCTCAAGGGAAACTCTCCCCCAGCAGGACTCCGCTTCGAAGTCTCCGACGTAGAAAACCAATTTCCATTCAAGGGCCGCCAATGCACTATCTAGAGCCTGCTCCAATCTCAAACTCTGCTCATGATCTGGGCAATATGGCTGAAAGCGCTATCACTTGGCACAAGTCCACTTGCGTTTTGTGACAAATCGGCGCATGCTGTGTAACTGACTGGGTTCTGTCACTGGCTGCAAGCCAACGCCACAACTTCCCAACCAGCCAGTCCCTCAGAGGGAAACTCGTCACCCTCATAAGCCCGAAATGCTGCATGGACGTTTGCCAATCCGTGGATGAGAATCAGACCGGTCTCTTGGCGTTGATAAGAAGGTATACCGTGGTTGGCAGGAGATGTCCGTTCTTGACCGCAGCTGAATGCTGGGCCCACGGCTGCCTACGCCCACGCGACTACTGGAGACTGGAAGAGGGGAACCGCAGCCTTGTCTTCCAACCAGAAGTTTTGGATGAGGGGTTTGATGACCGGACATCCCCAGGGGAGATGCGAACTTCCTTTCCCTCCCCTCTTCTTTCAAAGTTTTGTCGATCCCGTTTCCTCTCTCTTTCAACAGGCCACTCTGAATCTATTACCCCTCAAAGGCAAACCGGAACGCGATGAGATTACATCTACTCGTCCTCATCTCACGGGGCACTCTTGCCCTAACTGCACCCAGCCAGACGAACCCAGCTCTCTCGCTGATCACCCCACCACCTCCCAACCTTTACACGCATACGTTAGTCGGGGGAGGCACCCCCACCACGAGCCCAAACGAAGCATGGATCGAAGGAGAGCTCAAGAAGCGCCAGCAGCAGATCCAAGTCTGTGGATATCTCAACGGCCAATCCGCCTACCCGTACTACTGCGAAGCCGGCACCGTCTGCACGACCAATGCCGCTCTCGACTGGGCTGGGTGTTGCCCCACTGGCGGACAAGGTGTTCCTTGCCCGATGCCAACGAGCTGTGTGCCGTTTGAGAGCTTTGCATCTTGTGGGGCAGCATGTGCGGGCAATGATCCGCATGTCCTTGTTTGGTTAGTTCTTGTCGATTTGTCGTGCTCAGGGTTGCTCATTGAGAAGGCGGATGCTAACAACCGGCAAGTTCAATGATGCAATACCAGTATTGTGTGAGCGTTGAGATGCGGCTGCCATCAGAGACGTTCTGGTCGTATGGATGCGGCGTGCCAGAGTTGACCACACATTTGGCAGTCGACTGGATAATGGCTGGCGGCCAGGTAAGTGTGTCGTTCAGACCGCACAAAAGAGACAGCAGAAAAGGATATCGCTGAATAGTGTCATGACAGGCTGTCACAACAGCCCCAGGTGGAGGAGCCCCCGTAGCTACGACACTGACAACCACTCCTACCAGCGGACTAGCTGGCGGTGGCTCGACGAACAACCAGGGGATCGGTGGCAATGGGAACAACTACAACTTCGGGCCGGGGTCAATCTTTAACGCAAACATAGGGACTGTGGAGCTGCCGTCTTTCTGGCTCCTCTTTGGGTTTTGGTGGTTTGCGGTGTTCCGTTGATTATTAGCAGAGTCGTAATCGGAATCGTCGTCGCCAAGAAAAAGTGGGCTAAGAAATAGGGGTAGGCAACAGACTTCCAGGTCCGGACAAGTGTTCGCTCCGTCGGCACGTCACCCCACCAGTCAACATGAGCCCGCAGTAAGTGAGATACCACGACTCAGAGTTCAAGAGGGGGGCGGGCGGAGAGGACGCGATAGTTTAGGGTCTGAGACTCAGGGGTTCAGAGGCGGAGTAGGCAATCACAGGGCGAGTTCTCGCTTAGTCAGACTCTAGATTTAATTGCGCGCAAATGAGAATCTCGACCTTTATTACAGTTTTGGAAGATTTGGCTATGTTGCGAGTATTCTGCGTGGTTGCGTTGTGTTGCGAGTGTTGGGGGCAATTGATGTCTTGGGATGGCGGCTGGCAAAGTGGTGCGGGGGTTCGAGGGCTAGGGTTGTAGGTAGCAGCACAGAGTTTTGAAGACGAACGGCATAGGGCCGGGTGACACTCTCCTATTTAATCGCCTGTCAACTAAACAAGCGGGGCGATTCACTTCGTGGATCGATCTTTCCTTCTAACGCGAGCGATGTCGGCTGCCAGTGCTTGGATAACAGCCCCAATTCTCTCCAATACCTCGGTGCACGTCTGCAGAATAACCAGGGTATTAAAGTGCTCGTCGTGGTGAATCTGTTCCACCTCATTAATATAGCCGACGTCAATGGGTAGCTTTTGCAGCAGCCGGTTGCGTGCTCAGTGAATCACCATTTCCAGGTTTCATTTGCCGACCCTCTCAGCCTCCATTGTGTCCCAGTGTCTGACCACCCGTGCCTTAGCCACAGCGACACTGAGGCCAGGCCTCAAGGTAACGAACCGGGGATTGACATTTGAACCATTCGGTTCAACCCACATGTACGAAACTGTCTCAGTATCAATATTCGGACAAAGTTTAAGGAAGGCGTTGGCTAGGTGCCTGCGGGCCAATGGCTGGTTCGGGCTGACATTTCCTTGTCCCGTCACAATATTTCGCGGTTTCTTAAATGGCAATTCCTGGTTCAATCTGCCGACTTCTCAAGATGATGCCTTGGTTCGTGCCGGAAATAGGCCGGGGTGGGTACTCCCATTCAGTGTATCCCAGTTTCTGAAAACACCCGACAAGAAAATGAATCGTTCATGGACGCACTATCGTCATCGAGCCGATTGGGATCATTAATTTTGATTGCGAGTCGTGTAATTAGGTCATCAGCTATGACGGCTTGATGGCGGCGAGGTCTATGGGCTCGCTGATGATGCGCTCGGAGGCAGGGGGAGGGGCAATTGATCTTGCGCAGTATTCTGTGGCAGCGCGTGCGTGAGTGGTGTATTGTATCGGGTTTTAGGTTGGAGGGTGAAGTACGGTGATCCGTGTTGGTTGGTACGAAGGTCTTGAGTAGATTATGGAGATTAGTTTGAGAAGAAAAAAGGAAGGTGGTAAATCGTTACGGCTCACCCCGGCTCACCCCAACTCGCCCTAGCCCTGTTTCACCCCAGCTCACCTCGTTCGGCTTGCATCAGCATTCCGACTAGGGTGTCTTGTTCATATGAGGTGCTGAAAACATCTCTAACCCTTTCTCGGGCTGATTTTTAACACGTAGAACTAGAATTCGAGTGCATGAGGGTTTAATTTGGAAAAACGTCATTATAAAATTTATCTGATGATATCAGCCGGTGCATCTCGCATTTTCAATTACTGGGAACAGAAGCCAGGGCAGATTGCGAGCTTTAATACTTGGAATATCACCTCGACCCGAGCTTTGAGACTGCTGATAGCCTGTCTCCTGGTCAATTCTCCAGGAATTGTCGCTCAAAAGGCGTCGGGAGGAAGATTGACTCCTATGTGTTTCTTTCTATCTGGATGTCAATGAAATCGGGGGTCAGGATATATTGCTGGTAAACAGAACAATGCCATGGCACGAGACTCCATTTTCAATTGCTAATTAAAAAAGGCGAATGTTGGTTAAGCTTGAGGTGGTCTGAGAGAAACGGTGTCGAAGTTTGAGAGTTGTGGTTTGGCTGAGGGATTCATTGTTTTTTGGCAGGTTAGAAACGTAGGCTTTGAAGTGGGCTCACGGCCCAAGATATGATGCAAATAGGCTCGCAACCGCAGCCAAGCGGGCAGGTTTTGGCTTCAATCTTATCCGAAATAATCTTCTACCTGACCCGTCTCGCGATATGTCATCCCATCCACCATTCGAAAAGTATCGTTTTACCTGCCCATCTTAGGCTGTCCTCGTATGTTCTCCCTACATGAACTGGGCTCGGGGAAACTCAGTCCAGCCACTCCAATTCTAGCGCAATAACCGTGGTGAACTATATCGCCAGCGGTTTACACGAGAGCGAAGTAAAATATTCGATTTGACTTTGAAGACCACAGACTAGGGAAGTTGTGATATTCTCCGCCTCTTTCTCCAGTGAATTAATCTGTGGTTGTCCGTCTTAACCTCCATTGAAATTGTACTGATGGATGACTTTTCACGCTCGAGTGTCACTGGGTCCTCCTCTTCGCCTTCATCGAATGAGTACCACCGCCGCTTATCTTTAACCCAGGCAATTCTCAGAGAGCTTGAGTTAGGGGTGTGAACCGGAACGTTGTTGATGAGAATTGGCGTAAGCCCAGTAGAAAACTCTCTCGGAATGCTGGCAAGTAACTAAGCTTGTACCTCAGTCCCAACTTCAGAAGCGGTTTGCAAAACTACCGCACTTTCGTTCATATGTAGTAGCGAGGCCTCCTGAATTCCTTCGGAATTCCTCCATACTCTGAGTTGGTTTGACCTCTGGGTCAATGGAGCGTCCAACTCCGCCTCAGTCTTCGAATGATGATTGCCATCCCCGAAGGCACTGGGGGTCGTATCTGGATAGATCCAGCTTATCGCTGCGTCAAGATAGGCAAATTGAACGAATTAGCTTTCGGTTTATGGAAAAGAGAAAAACTAGACAAAATACGTACGAGGGAATCTTCAGCTTGATGACTCCAAGTTCTTGGCCATCTTCCGACACTTGAGATGCGATCAGAATTCCCCTCAGGCCCTTGTCTCTCTGGAATTTCAAGCGTTTCCAAGTCGCTCCGCGTACTTTGGGCCAAAACTCCGACGTGGTATAGTTTGTGATGCTCGGCTGCCAGATTTCGTTGGGCGACTGCGCCAGGACAGTTGACCAGGCTGACTTGAGTTGCGCAACATCCACGGAGAGTAGCCATAGCTTAGCTATCGCACTTTCGGTTAGTGTTTGGACGTCATTTGCTAAGCTGCTCAGCATGAACTGCTGAATACGAAAAATCAGGTCGCTAAAGTCCGGGGGGCTTCCGAACAGCCATGAGGCTTCAATCCAGGTTGTGAGGAGATCCTTAGAGTCGAGTAGACCGTTGATCTTTTCCAAGATATCAGAAAATATAGACCCTTCTCGCCCTCCTACTACCTGCATCAAAGGAGGTATCTGAAATGTTTCCGAGCTATGATAGATCCATGACGATGCAGCGTATGATAGTAAAGGGTACCGTTCGATAGTTGCAGACTCTCAAGGCGCTATTTGCGCCGACCCGCTCAGTGGCCCAGCCGGGATGTACATTCTTATGTAATGTAAGCAGAAATTTGCTAGATTTCCATGCATTCGTTCGTTGCATAGGCGGAACTCTTCCGCTGGCTGGTATTCTGAATTTGCCATCTCTCCGAGTAGGTACTCTTTCACAGATGCATGAACAAATCGAACGCACAGTCCAGTCGATATCTCGAGCAAGGAACCTGACATTCTTGCCAGGGTCTTATCGAGATCTTTGTGAGCATTCACTTTCGGATACTTCGCGCTAGGTTCGATGGCAATGGCGACAGCGAATTCGCTAATGTGCAGAGGACGCCGTGCCCCTGCCACCCACAAAAAAGCCCGCCTGACGGCCTCTCTGCCGTTGGCTGGAAACCTCTTTTGTAGGATTAGAAGAATTGCATGGTAAAGTCGATCGAGGCCTTCGACAAGGACGAGGTTTCTTAGGGCCTCCATGCGATCCTCAGGGGTGAAGATGTCGCATTCGAGATATTGGACCAACAAGGAAGCCCACAGGAACATTCCGTCGGCGCGGTTGGCAACGGATATGGAAAGTTGTGTCAAATCGAGCCCTTTATCCAGCAAGTCCTCTTCAACTAGTCGCTGTAGCGCTCGGCCTAAGAACTTGATGATGTCTTGGCAATTATGCTGAGGCTTGAGTTCCACCAGAGTTGCTTTCCCTAGTAGAACTGCAGGCACCTTTAGCTCTTGGCGACCAAAGATCGCACAGTTCACACGCAAGGCATCCATAAGGAACCTTGAGGTCTCTGGAGGGCAGACATTAACTCGGCAGACGGGTGGTCGTGATGTGATTTTGAGCAGATAGTCGAAAAACTTCTGCAAGTCCGAACATTCATCGACGCCATCAAGTATGAGGGTGGTGCCTTCAAGATGTTGTAAAATGATGTTCATTAGATTGAGGACATCATCCGTTGTTGCTTTGAGCTCTATGGCATCAGGGTCGGGGTATTCGCTGTTCCTCTTCGCGATGCAGGCAAGGTCAATGATATTTCGGTTACTCTTGTGGGCCTGAAGTAGCTGAACCAGCAGTGCGCGAAATGCGTCGATCGGCTGGCATGCATTTGTCGCTCGCTTGTTGAAGAAGTAAAAGGTGACTGAGGATGATCCTGTTGCCGGGTTCATGCTGTTGCGGCGAAGATGCTCGATCAAACGCGCACAGAGATGTGTTTTGCCGTAACCAGGTTTCCCTAACAGTTGATTGTTAGTCTACTTCCTTGCCGTTTCCTCATTTGTGGTTCTGTACCTTTTACTACTAACAGCGGCCGCATATATTCCGTGCCACTTGTTTGACGTATCCAAGATGAACACAACATGTCCTTGAAAAGCCATTCGCAAGTCCCATCAAGTCGTCCATTGATAGCGTCTTCGAAAGCTTGCTGCCAGCCTGGGGGATTAATCCATTTTATCAGGTTTCGAATGGCAATACCTGTGGCAGATTAGTGTAAGGCCTAACCTAACGATACAATTTACTCACGACCAGCCCGCTCATCTTCAGTCAGACGAGTTTTTGCATCTGCCCCCACTAATTTGGATTCAAGTGTCTGAATTTGTCGTTCTGTACGGCAAATGTCTGAACGCAAAAGTTCGAACTCGTAGAGTACCGTTAATGCATAATGCAGAGACAGTTCATCGCGGAGGCTCTTAGTGTGTCTGTCGAAATTCCGAAGAAAGTCAGAGAATCGCAAATCGAACGGTTTCCAGCCCAGATCCCTAATAATGGCAAAGTTTTAAAAGCGAGACCCTGTGTAGCAAGTCAGCTTCATCAGCAATAGAATCCTCTCCTAGAACACATTATTTACCCTTCTTCGTCATAAAAAGTCTGCAGATATCCTAACAGAACTGGATAAGATCTACATAAACGCAACTAAGCGCTTTACAATCCCTGTCAAAAAGTCTATGTGCACAGGCCACTTTCAAAACAAATTTCGCGACGCGTCGCAACCACCCCCCTTTTTCTACCACCCACCATTATTTGCCATGGCTCTCAATTCCAGAGCCTTTGGCACTAAAATAACCGGAAATCACGGCCCTAACCAGGAGTTATCGAAAGAAGCCCGTTCTTCCATTATCTCGGCCGTATTAGCTAGTACACCAAAGGGCTAAGTTACGCGCGATCATCACATCCATCGCAACACTGTCAACACGACCTTTAAACGTTTACAGCACTATTAATCCTTAGATTCTTTACCTAGAAGTGGCTGCCTTACGAAATTCAGCAGTGCGGATAAGTGTAAGATTACTCGTTATATCTATCAGGATCCGAAAATCAAGTGGAAAACACTTCGCTATCTAATACATTAAGATAGTATGAACATCTCTTTCAGCACACTCTAGTTTATTATTCAGGCTTCTAGGTTAGGGTATTAGTGTTCTTCTAAAAGGCCGAAACTTAATGAAGGTTCTGCATACCGTTAATATACCCATTACCATACCTAAAAGCCGTGAGAGTAAAAGCTTATTAAGGTAATTTATACTGACGAATACTCTATCTAAAACAATCCGAATAAAGGCTTTAGATAGGTTTTCCAATTCGGCTATAAGAAGTTTAATCACTAATTTGTTAACCAGACTTAATAAGCTGCTTCTCTTTCATTTATAGTATAAGTAGCTATCTGGAAAGGTAGGAAGTCTAAGCTTATCTTTATGGAGAAGGATAAGGACTCTTTAAGGTAGGGATATAGCTCTTTCAGCTATATCTGGGCACTGGAAGAAGGCCTACTCCCTGCGTTAAACTTTAGCAGAGCTGATGGGAGGTTATTTCAACAGGATAGTGCATTTATCCATCGTTCTAGGGACTCTTTAGGCTATCTGGCAAGCCATAAGATTATGCCTATTAACTGGCCACCTTACAGCCCAGACCTGAACCCGATCGAGCATATTTGGAAGCGTTTGAAGGAACTGGTGTATTAATTACATCCTGAATTTGAAGATCTGAAGGAGAATGAAGCAGATAGAGAGCTTGCAAAAGCGTGGATTGAGGCGTGGGATGCTATAGATCTAGACTTTATTTCGGGCCTTTTAGATTCGATTCCTCGTCGACGGCTTGCGGTGCTCAGGGCTCGAGGCTGGTATACTAAATATTGAATGGCGTTTTCTTGGCTTTATTTTGATACTACTTGCACTCTGATTGTTATAATAATGGCTGAGAAATAGATGTTTGAAGAATGGGTGTTGGGATGGGGGAAGTTGGTGGGGTGGCCTGTGCACACAGACTTTTTGAGGGTCACTGTAGCATCTTAGTTAGCAAATTTTATATATGCTTGTTCAAGAGTGTGGGCTCGGATAGTCACCTTTGAAATCATTCAAGTCATATGTCCACGACTGCGCTTTTCGCCGAAGGACCAATATTCGTTTTTCTCATTATGAACCCCATCTTTGAAATGCACTCCCATCTGGAAGCTATAGTGACGACGACAGATCAGCGTGGATGGTGTTGTACCCTCAAGTCCTCGAATGGCAGCACCTCGAACGATTGCGGCCTGGCTGTTATTTTGCGGCTGGTTAGCTAAGGCCAGTTTATTCTGCTCTGTCTCGTTTGACGTACCAGAAGTTGGGACGAATGCATCTGATTCCATTTTTCTGCGCCCAATTGTCGACGGCTCGTTTAAGGTGGTCTGAATTGCCAAAACCACTAACGAGAATGATCAACTGTTGTTGTTATTAGCCTTCGCCAGTCCAAACACCCTCGGCTCACTTACGTTGATTCGCTTTTTCCTGGCTTCAAGTGCGTTGTTGACTTGCTGTGAAACAAGACGGAGAACATCGCTGACCACGGGCGCAAAGATTTGAGCCATGTCCGCTCTAGCTTGAGTTCAGCTCATGTTGTCAGAGAAGGCTCGCAATAACTGACACTCACTTCGAAAGTATGACACACTTCTCCTCGACATCATAGTACTTGGCTCTATGACTTGAGCCAAGTGGAATCGGGCCGATCTCGTACGTGCTTGTCTCCAAACTGCCAAAGCCCTACTTTGCCTTTTCAAACGCTTGCATGAAATGGCTCCCGGGGGCTTTGAACTTGAGAGGGACAGCCTCAAATGACTTTCCAAACCTGGCTGCAAGGAATTTGTGGAAGTTTCGGTCAATGTATGTTGACCCGCATTTGCCGCCTTCGGGGGCAGAGGGTTAGAATAGCGCGAGAAGCAGATAGCTGCTGGATAGGGGCCACGTACCAGCTCCGACACAGATCTCATCAAACTCGAGGATGGGATCTATTTTCTTCATACTGTAGGTTGTGATATCCTGCAGTGTGCGAGATACGATTAGCCAAGACTGGTGACCTGAGGAGTCGGCAAAAGGCTGCCATACCACTGTGCCACCGCCGCAGTCCAGGACAAGGATGTTGTCTCCAACCTTCACTTCGTTCACCGAACCTGGCTTCAAGTCATACTTCAGGGTAGCGATAGCAGCTGCTTCGGGCTCAGTGATCATGCGGACGGTATCCAAGGGGCGCGACCCAAACCCAGCATTCAGCGCCGCTTGCCGAGTAGCGTTCTTGGTATTGTCGGTCCAGATGGCGGGTATGGTAAGATAGCACTCAATCGGCGTGATATTGAAAACCTCGGGCGTCATTCGCTGCTTGAGATTCTCGACGACGTAGTCGTACACCTGCGTGAGGTAGTCCTGACACACCTGCTCGGCGGTTTTGCCTGGCGGCAAGCAGAAGAAGGCGCCGCCGGTCGCTCCGCGGAGTGACGGATCGTCAAACTCGGCGGTCTCGGCGGACTTGTCCAGCAGCAGCTTGGTCCACGAGCACGAAGCCATGTTTCCACGGACCTCGTAGCCCCATCGATCGCGGCTGGCGGACGGGTTCTCGCTCTTGTAGGCGATGACGCTGGGCGTCTTCCAGTTGCCCTCGACAGGGCAGCCGTTCCCTGGCCACGTGCGCAGGACGTCAATGTCATTGACACTGGTCTTGTCCGAGGTGACGAAGCTGATTCCGGTGAAGGTCGTGCCGTAGTCGACACCGAGAATGATCTTCAACCTGCCATTGGCAGGAGGAGGGTCACTCGGGTCACGCGGAGCATTGGCTGTCATGGTTGCAGAAAAGGATGCGAGAGAAAACCCGATCGCAAGTCAGAAATGAGTTGAGATAGCTGTTCATTTTAAGGTACCCAGAAAATAAGGGTGCCCAGAAATAACATTAGGAGTTTGTCCAGGAACGCCGAGGGCATGGCGCTGCGTCCACGAGGCAAAATAAGGCACGATTGCTCACATCCCCACCATCGTGACCCAACAGGAATGGGTGGCTTCGGACGTAATTTCCATTCCAAACCAGAACCCAACCCTGCCAGCAGTGGAGGGAGATGATAGGTTGGCTGCACTACTCCAATGCATGGCCGTGGCCCCATCAAGCCTGCACCCCACAGGTAGGGTCTCTGCCCGGTCAGTGGGTCAACCCCTCCGCACCAAGCTTATTCACTGCGGCTCAGGATTGCTCGCCGCCTGCATCTTGATAGCAACTTACCGTAAGTGTGCATCGGCCGTAGACAAGGTTAGCAAAAAGATCTTTACTTGATCGCCTGGGGTAAACGTGAGCTCTAAATCGTAAAGTTGGCGACAGCCGACAACCATGCACCAAAGCGCCTTCTAGGAAACCCCAGCGCTCCTACTTAGGTATCTTATTTAGCCCGCGCTCATTTTCTCACTCTATTTCCCCCGTTTCTTCCCTTTCATGTTGCAGCCTGTATTCTGCGATTTGCGAGACAAAACACTACGATATGGCTGATCAGGAGATGAAAGAAGCGCAGACAATGGAGGGTTCGCCCGCAGCGCAGGAATGGTGCCATCCGCCGCCCTCAAAGAATGATCTGGCGGGTCCCATGCCCAGTCAATCAACGGGCACAGAAAAGGACCACAGGGGAACCCCGTCGATACTCAACCGAGTTCAACCAACGACGGCAGAGAACAAGCGTACAGCGCCCCCTCCAGCTGATCGGAATGACTCCCCCCATCCCTCTCAAGCAGTATCTGCGACTATGCACTCACACCAAAATCCGTCGCTGCTGTCGAGGGAACCTTTCCCGCCACCGAACGTCAGTTCATGCCCACCCCCGATGCCGCAGGCACAACCACTCCCGATAATGCCGGGAGATTGGTCCACCCCGGGAGGGTGGCACACCAGCACGGGCGTTTATGCTTCCCTCCTCCGACGGGAAACTCAGAGCCACCTCAAAGAGCAGGAAAAGCGCGAAACCGAGCTAAGAATGCTCAGAACTACCAGCAATGGTCAGCAAATGACGATACGGGACCAGAACCAAAAGATCAGCACTCTCGAGTCACACCTAGAGATAGCCCGAACCAAACTGGTCGACCAAGAAAAAAAGCTTCGCCAGGCACAGGCCCGCATGTTCAAGAACATGGACGGCGATACCTGGACGTCCGGCGACGACAGCACAGTGCGCGCCGAAATCGAAAAGATGCACGCTCGCATCAAGGACTGGGCCAAGAAGTACGCCCTCGACCAAATGAGCGACATGGCAACGCTCAAGCCCGAAGAGTTAGTAGACTTTATCCCGCTGCTGTCCCAAGTCACTGGCGTTATCAACGAAGCCGCAACCGACAAGCTAGAGTTCTTCAAGAAGCCCCGAATGGACAGGAAGGCACCCATCATCTGTCTCCAAGCCATCATCGCCCAGCAACTCTACGCTGATATCATCGGCGACCCCTTCTTCGCCCTCAACCACAACACCGACGGATCTATCAAGCGCATTTACGATGACCTCCTAAATAGTACGTCCCCCCCCCCCCCCCCCCCCCCACCACACCCCCCACA